>FRDC01003417.1_pt1 | contig 17069 bp, 22 predicted proteins | sample 1106171 | NCBI WGS metagenome assembly FRDC01 (sample SAMEA3930566, study PRJEB13176) | freshwater metagenome | biome: Drinking water system; feature: drinking water; material: water | place: Singapore | collected 2014-12-20 | reverse complement strand
GCGGTCTTGGAAGGTTTCGGAAGAGGACACGTCGCTCACTTCGATGCGGACTTCCATTCCTTCGTAGTCATCCTCTTTGACCATCTTGAAGGTGACAACGCAGGACGCCGCAAAGATGTGGTGCTCGCGCGTCGAGTTCGGGTTGGCCGAAACGCCGACGAGCAGCATCTTGGCGCCGTAGCTCGCGCCGGTTTTGTAGGTGTACGCCTGGCCCACGTTCGAGCCATTCGACAGTGACGTTGCCGTGGTGCCGCGCAGCTTGGCCTGCACGTCGGGATCGCGTTCATCGAGGCGGAGAATGAACACCACATCTTCCGCCTGGCGAACCGCCTTCCACTTCACCGAGCGGTTCCAGCCGGCGCGCGCGGCAAAGATTTCCGGGTCGCCAATCTGCGCCTGGAATCCATCTTCGCGCAGACGGCCTTGCCGCGCCCACGTGCCGGTTGGATTCGAGCCCGCGCCGATTTTGTTGGCGGGAACAACCGCGCCACCGTCCGTCGAAGCGGCCAGGTAAAGCGCGTACTGAGAAATCTGGAGTCCTTTGCTAACGTCAGCGCCAGACCCCACAGAGGGATTGGGCATTGGTACGTACCTCGTTCACGTGAATTCCGCTTGTGCGGTGCCCCGCGCGCCGCGGTAGTGCGCGCTCCGCTATCGGCAAAAGGAAAACCCGCCTTGCGGCGGGCTGACATGTCGTCTTTTGCCAAAAATCAATCCGTGACGGTTGCCTCTCCGCCCGATTGCCGCGTCCGCAATGGGCTTATGGGAGCCGGATGGCCGCTCGGCCAAAACGTTGCCGCTTCAACCGTCACGGTAAGACGATCGCGCCGGGGATGCCGCCGCGCCGTCAAACTTGCACTTCAAAGAAGTCTGCGAATCTCTCCGGCGAACTGGCGACGTCCGGCAAGCAAATGGCCTGCGTGCGATGAACTTTCCCTTCCCATCGCACATGAAAATGCCCGAAGTAGTGGCGCTCCGGTTGGAATCTGTCAATCGCCATCATCAGGCCGGGGCAGCCGTAGGAGTTTTCGTCGGCATCGAGGCCGAGCTGTGGCTTCAATCCCTCAGCTATCGGCACACGAAACTGCGGCGGCATGTCACAGCTTGCCGCATCGTGTGAAACCAAAATGTCAACCCGCGAATGAGCAAGTAGGCGTTCGACGGCGGGGCGATAGATGTGCAAAGCGCAACGCCCGGGCCGTACCGCTGCACGCGACTGCTGGACGCGGCGCGGGTCGTTCCATGATTTCGGAGAGTAGTTGCCCCATACGCTACCGATTGCCTTCCCGCAAATCACCGTCACGCCGCCATCGGGCAGCAGGCGAAGATTCGGCATTCTATCCGGCACGGCCTCCCAGTCGCCGATTGCGGGCATGGATTCGTGATTGCCGGGACAAACGTACGTCGGGATCGGTGCGTCTTTCTCTCCGTTCCAATATTTCAGGAAGTCGCTGCCGATGGCCGGGTCCAGAAAGATTCCAAAGTCTCCGACCTGCACAATGGCTGATATTTTCGTGCCGGTGCGCTCCTGCCAAATGAGCAGCAGTTCGTACATCCGGTCAATCTGGCCGTGCGTGTCGCCGGCAAACGCAATGATGTTCATGCCGCCCTCGGGAACTGGCGCACGCGCAAATCTTCCGGCCATTCGCGCATATCGCCGCCCTTGCTGCTGCGCAAGCGAACGCGAACCTCTGCGCCCTGATACGCCTCCGATTCTCCGGTGCGCGTGTCCATCGGCCACGAACGCGGCGTGTCGCCCTCAAAGCCGTTGTCATTTCGGGAGCGAACGTCTGAGCCAAGCTGCTTGACGAACACTGGGACTCCGGCTGCGCGACAATCCGCGACCGGCCCGCGAATCCACTCCACGTGGCACGCCATCGCGCCGCGACCTGAGCTTCCGCCAAGAATCACATGCGAAAGCAGGCTTAGTGGCGCTCCCGATTCAAATGCCGCGAACGGCGGCGCAACATCGTGGAACAGATACGGCCGCAAATCGAGCGATTCCAGTAGCGGCTCGCCACTCAGCCACATAAACGCATCAGGGAAGCTCGCCTTGAGCTTTGCCAGTTCTGCGATGCGCGGGAGCGTGCCCCGCGAAGTAACCGACGTGCCGAGCCGGAAATTCAGCGGCACGCTGCCGAGCAATTCAAAGAACGCGCGCATCCGCGCGGGCCGCTTGGTGAGCAGCATAACGATCCACGGTGCATAGGCCAGCCGTTCGACGTACGGCATGAGCCAATCAAGCGGCAATGATTCGGTGAACGTATCGCCCACATCGTTCAGGAACACAACGCGCGGCAGGCCGTTGAGCCACGGTTTGTCGTGGCGATTCTTGCCGCGAAGGTCCGGCCAGCGCAGGGCTGCGTCCAGGCGCTCGCCAAAGATGGCGGGCTTATCAAACGCAACCGGCCAGCCCTTCGCTCCGGCGTAGCGTTCGGTTTGCAGGCCGGCATAGCACTGGCGGGAATTCGGATTCCACAATTCGCAGCCGTCGCAGCCCATCTGCAAGTTCAGCGTCGAATCGCACCACTCAATTGCCGTGTGCTGCGCCATGCGTCACCGTCTCCGTCTGCTTTCTGGTCTGCCGTTGAATATTGGTCTGGTGTTCGCAAAAATCAGCAATGTCGCGCAGGCAACGATGCTCGAATACCGTGTTGAGCCACGGCTCGAAGGCGTAACAGCGCCAGCGCCCAAACCGGCGAATCTCTCCCAGCAGTACGCCGCCCTGCTTGGCGCGCACCTGCCACGTCCGGGTTTTCGGCTTGGGTGGGCCTTCGTGAAACGTGATGAAGGTTTCGTTCACGCACGCCTACCGGCAGAATTCGCGTTCCAGGTCGGCCAGCGCGTCGAATACCAGGCGGATTTCGCGCTTGCCGATTCCGTTCAGCTTGTCACGCACAAGCACAATCACGGCGTCACGATTGAGGCCGCTCGCCGTCAGCTTGCGCATGGCGCCCGAAATCTCCACGATAGCCTGCGCGAGCACGTTGCGCTCGACGGGTTGCTCGCCATGAATCACGTTCACTTTGACTTTCTCTTTCGCCACATCCTCCTCCTTTTCATTTTCCGAAAAGCCCGCCGAGGGCGGCTTGTGTCGCTTGCCGCGCCCGCTCCACGTTCTTGAGCGCCAGCGCGTGATAGGACTCCTTCAGTTCAAAGCCGACGCAGGCGCGCGGGGCCTCAAGCTGACCGTCCGCACATTTGCCGCCGAGCGCAACCCACGCCGTCGAACCAATCCCGATGAACGGGTCCAGAACCGTCTCGCCGGGATTCGTGTACAGCCGAATCAGTCGGTAGATCACGGAAAGCTGTAGCGGGCAGACGTGCTTTTCGTCGCCCTCGTCGCGTCCGTGTTTCCAGCCCTCAAGCACGTCCGTCTCGCGGATATCGCGCCAGACGCCGTGCGCGTCGCGTATCCACTCCTCTTGCGATACCCAGCCCTGCGGATTCTTTACGGCGTCGTAAAGCGCGGGCACCGGCGCGACACGTTCGCCCGGCTTTTGAAACACCATGACGTAATCGTTCACGGCGGGCGCAAGATTGGCCGCATTGCATCGCCCGGTTTCAAACATGAGCGAATGCAGATTGAGTCGCTTGGCGATGATTTGCGGATTCTTCGGGATTACGAATTCGCCCTTCCACTCGAAGCCGGCCGCTTCAAACAGGTCAACCGTGGCCCCGCGAAAATCGCGCCGCCCGATGTATCCGTGCTGATTCTTGTAGCGAAGAAGCTGCTGAATGTGGATTGCGACGTTGCATCCGGGCCGCATTACGCGAAAGAGCTGCTCGCAGAAGAAGCGCATGTGCAGCCCAAACATTCCCGCACGCATGTCCGTGCCGTCGGCATTGTTGCCGATATCCTCGGTCTTGCCGCTATACATAAAAAGTGCGCCGAAGGGGATCGAGGACACGCACAGGTCAACGCTCTCCGGCGCGAGGCGCTCGGCCATTCCGGATACGCAATCCTGATTGTAGATTGTTGTCTCTGTCATACGGTGACTGCGGCCCGCGCCAGCCCGTCCAACGCCTTCAGATAGAAGGCTTCCTGTGTTTCGGCGTCACGCTCGAAGCCTTCCTTCTTGCGCAGGATGTTGTCGAGAATCATGCCTTCCAGCTCGCGCACCACCGGAATGTGGACGTGCAAGCTGTCCGTCTGGCCGTAACGGTAGGCGCGCCGCACGGCCTGATAGAACCGCTCGTAGCTGTCGTCCCAGCCGGAGAAAATCATCGCCTTGCAAAACTGGAAGTTCATCCCGAAGCCCAGCAGCGCCGGCTTCGATATCAGCAGCGGGATCTCGCCGTGCCGGAAGCGTTCCAAAATCTCCAGCCGTGCCGCCTCTTTTGTCTCTCCCTCAAGCGTGGCGTGCGTTACGTCGAAAAGTTCACCCGAAAGGATGCGCGACTCCTCATCGAACACCGTCCAGATAAGCGTTTGACGGCCGGCGCGAACGTGCTCGCGGGCAATCTCCGCCACGGCTGCGGGCTTGTTCGACGGCACGGAACGGGCCGTGCCATCCTCGTAAATGAATCCTTTGGCAAGCTGCGAGAGCTTGCTGCGTTCGCGCACGCCCATCCCCTTCTCTCCGAACAGGCCCGACCCGCGCCGCGCCCAAAGCGTCTGCGCCGCTTGCATCTGTTCCGGCGTGGCCGCAATTGCATCTTCCGAAATACACGGCGCGGGCACGTCGGCCAGGTTGTCGCGCCAGCCGTAGTGCGCCGGATTCCGAAGATAGATGCTCCACGATGCCAGGAAGCGGTAGAAGCCGGCCTGCGCGTGCGGCTTGATTCGCCAATTGCTGTGCTTGTCGCGCGAGAAGAACGTCCACAGAATTTCGCCTTCGTTTCGCAGGCGTTCCAGAAACGACGCCTGACTCGCGTACTCCATGATGTCGTTCGGGGCCGGCGTCGCCGTGCAGGAGAGCTTGTACTGAATCCCTTTCGCGCTCTTAATCAGGTTCCACTTGATTACGCCGCCGCCGGATTTCAGAATGCTCGATTCATCGAGCACCAGGCCGGCGAGCAGGCGAAGCTCGGGAAGCTGGCCGTCAATCATCTTTTCGTAGTTGGTAATCGCAAGGCCACGGGCGTCGCTTTTGAGCCACGCCGAAAGCGCGGCGCGCGTCTCGATGCGTTCCACCGGCAGCGTGTCGCCGTACCAACGCGCCGCCTCTTCCACGGTCTGCGCGATGATGCTCTTTGGCGAAAGAATCAGAACCTTGCCGCCAGTGCGCGCCAGCACGTGCCGCGCGAATTCCAGAAAGATAACCGTCTTGCCGAGGCCGCAGTCCGCATACACCGCGTATCGCTCAGACTGAAGCGCCTGCGTGACGATGAACCGCTGGTAGTCGAACAGGTGCGCCGCGAGCGGAAGCTCGGCGTAGTCGCCCGCTCCGGCCTCTGCGCCAAGCATTGCCGCAAAGCGCGCCGGGGTTGTCAGCGTGTAGGTGTCACGCCGCCAGTCGTAGGCAAGCTGCGATTCCGGCAGCTTCTTGCATTTCAGGAACAGACCGTATTCCGCCAGCCCGAAGCGCGCAAACTCCACCTTCGCCAGATTGTTTTCGACTTGAATCACGCGCTGCCGTTTCTCCTTTTTCCGGAAAATGGAAAGCCGCTGGCAGGCTTACGATGGACGTTTGAGCCAAACGGTGCGCGGCTCGGAGAACTGACTCGACGGTCTCGATGTTTCTACGGTAAGCACAATCTCGCCCTCGCCGCTTTCCATTTTCCGGAAAGCTGCGCCGGTAATCACGGCGTCGGCGGGCAGGCCGCACTCCACATCGCACGCCGGAATCTTCGCGCCCGTCTTGATGTACTGCGCGATAAGCTCGGCATTGAAAACAAATTCAACTGTCATGGTCTTACCGCAAGGCGTCGTAGAGCGCGTCCCAGCGCCAAACCAGCCGTTCAGGGTCATAGTGCTGCTCGATCCACTCGCGGCACTGCGCTGACAGCGCGCGCCAGTCCGCTTCCGGCATCGCCAGGACTTCCTTGAATCGCTCTGGCAAGTCCTCGCCGCCGAACTTCAGCCGCAGAAACGGCGGAAGCGGCGCCTTCAAAATGTCGAAGCATTCCAGGTTCATCGGATGGATGTACGTCGCACAGGGAATGCCCTGCGAAAGCGACTCCATCCCGAACAGGCCCCAGTGCCCATCGGTAAAATTGTCCAGCGTGACGCGGAACTCCCGTCGCCGCCGTGCAAGCTGTTGCGGCATCGGCGTCGGCGTCGGAAAAACATCGAATCTGATTCCGGCACGCCAGCAGTCGTCCGCTCGCTCTCCGCCCTTGAATGAGCACGCCGCCGCGGGCGGAAAGTCTCCGCTGGGCCGGTAGAGCCAGTCGTGAATCGGGATGATGTCCGGCGCGTATTCCAGGCGACGGTCGTAGGTGCGCCGGCACGAAAGGTGCGGCCCGAAAATCGCGTCGTAATGATGCAGGTTGCGAACGCGAAACCGCTCGCCGCACGGCAAAATCCACTGCCGTTCCGGCGAGAGCATCGAACAGTGCCCGGTGAGAACAAACCGCTTCTTGCCGCGAAACGCGCCCCAGTCAATCCCGTGAATTGTTTCCGGCAATTCCGCTGTGCCGTCATAGCCGACACAGTGAAAATGCAGCGCGTCGGCCTCTTCTGCCATGCCAAGCACCGTCTCGCGCGTCGTTGTCGCTTCGGTGTACGTCGGCGCTTCGTAGGCGATGCGGTCGCCGTAGGGATGCGCGATGCGGGTTACCAGTTCATGTTGGTGCGCGCTCCACTGCTTCAGTGCACGAACATTGCGCTCGGCGATGCCGGAGCACCAGTTCGTGACATGCAGAATTCTCACAGTTCGATGACTTCGACGCGAACGACGCGCCCGGCGGGATAGAACACGGTCACGCCGTCGGCCCGCTTGCGTCGGAAACCGTAACGCACGACTTCCCTCGCAAGTAGTTCCGCCGAGCCGCGCGTCTTGCGGCGGCGCTTGAACGTGTCGTGCCAGTATGGCCCGGCGCCCTGCACGGTGATCTTGACAATGAATTTCACAGGTACACTCCGTTGCACTTCAGGTACGGATTCATGATTTCGGCGCCGTGACAAATGGCAAATGCGGGGTCGCGCCACTTGGCCGCATCCGGGCCAATCACGCCCATGCCGTTCACGGCGCGCAGCCATTCCACCGTTGGCGGCAAACCGTCCGCCAGCTTCACTTGCGGGTCGTGGCCGAGGTCTGCACGGGCAAGCGAATTGTCGGGGCGCTTATTGGTAACGTTTGCAGCTTCTTTGTCGAGCACCTTGATCTTTGACTTGGAATTGGGAATCAGAATTTGCAGCTTCGCCAGCATCTCTTCGACACTGGTGTATTCTTCGCCGCCGATGTTGTACACGGGCACACAGGAAGGGCGTGAGCCGTGCCACTTCCCTTTACTGCGCGGCAGTGCATCGAATCGCTCGCACACGTTGGCGACCGTGCGTGCCCAGTCACCAACCCACATGAACACCCTGTGGTAGTTGCGATAGACAGTGACGTTCTGGCCGGTCAAAAGGCGGTGGGCGAACAGGCACACAACGCTGCGATAGTCCGAGTAATGCTCGCCGGGGCCGTAGGCATTGAAAAAACGCAGCACGCACGCGCGCAGGCCGCGATTCTGCGCGGCAATAAAAATCTGGCGTTCGTTCGTCCACTTCGACAGCGCGTACTCGTTGTGGAACGCCGGCGCGTAGGTGTCGAGAAAGGACTCCGCCAGCGGCGCGCCTTCTACGGGAGAGTACACCGAAGCCTCGCCGTAGGCTTCGCTGCTGCTGGCAAAAATCAGCCGCGTCTCTGGATTGAGTCTGGTGCAGGCTTCGATGGTGTTGCGCGTACCGATGGCGTTGTGCCGCCACAACTGCTCGTAGTAATCCTCGCCGTTTTGACGGCCGAATTCCGCCGCCAGATGATAGACCGCATCGAACGGGCAGGACTCGCCGAACAGTCGTTCAACTTGGCGCCATTCCGCAATATCGCAACGCGTTTCGCGCGGGCTGGCGCTGTGTTTCAGGTCGCAGCCGTACACGGAGTGGCCGCGCTTTTCCAGTTCCGCCCACAGGACGCGGCCCAGCGTGCCCTGACTGCCGGTGATTAGAATTCGCATGTCTCTCCCAAAAGAAAAAGCCGCCCGATGGCGGCTTGTGTTTTCCATTTTCCGGAAAGCTACAGGCTTTGCCGGATGCGCTCAGCGTCCTCTTTGGCTCTGCCTGTCAGCATGTCCCGCGCCAGCAATTCCAGTAGAACGTCGTGGCCGAGCGACGGCATTCGCACAATCGTGTGTGCCGACGCGCAGGCGCGGCACTCAAGAAAGTCCCGGCCCCGGTCGCGCCATTCGTAAGCACAGCGCCCGGAAAGGCTACGATTCGAGCGCGCCCCATTCACGGTCAAGGTTGCGTTCCGGCCCGATGATTCCATGCTTCATGGCATCCGACTTGCGCTGATACGTTTCCACGTTCGACACCATGCCGTAGCAGTTCGTTCCGGGGTGCCACTGGTGGTGTACGGTCACATCCGGCAGAAATTCGTACACCAGGCCGATACGCTCCATGCGGTCGGCGAAGTCGTTATCTTCCCAGCCATAGAAGCGGTAATCTTCATCCATGCCGCGCAGCCGCTCGATGTGTTCGCGGGCAATTGCGCCACAGAAGAAGAACGGCCGCATCCCGCAATCCAGCTTCGGATGGATGTACCAATGCCAATGCCGGCCGTCCGGGTGCCGCGCCGAAACACAAGGAAACGTCACAAAGCGCCGGTTGATTCGCACCGGCTCTACCATGCGCGCGATGGTGTTGTCGCTCGCGTGCAAACATTCGGCATTCTGCAGGATCACCATGTCGCCCGTGGCGCGCCGCAATCCGATATTGATTGGCACGGCGGGGTTACTGTAAGGCACGTCGGGCCGGTTGACGCGCTGGAAATAGCGGGCGCCAGCCGTTTCGCATACGCGCCGCGTCTCATCGCCGCCATCCGCGCCATCTTCCACCACGATGACTTCCACGTCGCCGCGGCCCTGCTTGGCAATGCTTGCCAGCGTACGTGCCAGCAGAAGCGGTCTCTGGCGCGCCGTCATAACGATGGACACGTCAGGCATTTTGCGGCTCCGTGTTGGCTACCGGGCTTGACCATCCGGCCCGCAGGCCGAGCACGCCCGCTTCAAACAACGCACGGTTTTCCTCAAGGCCGCTGCGGTCGGCGGGCGGGTGCCACTGGTGACGCACGATTACGTCCGGCAGAAATCGGAACTCCGTGCCAACGTATTCCAGTCGCGCCGCGAATTCGTCATCTTCTGCGCCCCCGCCCTTGAAGGCTTCATTCATGCCGCCAATGAGGAGCGCGCGTTCGCGCAGAATCGAGCCGCAAAAAAAGTACGGTGACGTGGCGCGGGCGGGATGCGAGCCCCACAGTTCCGGCGCGCCATCCTCTCGCGCATAAAATACAGAAGCGAACACGGCCAGGCGGTGCGCGCCGAAATGCGGCGCGGCAAGCCCGGCGATCACTTCCGGCGAGACGTGCTCACACTCGGCGTTTTGCAGAATCAGCACGCGGCCCGTGGCGGCGCGCATTCCTATGTTCATCGGCACAGCTTGATTCGAGTAGGGCACGTCGGGCCGGTCGTGCCGACGAATGTAACGAAGCCTGTCGAAGCGGGCGCAGACCTCAAGCGTCGCCCCGCCGTCATCGCCATCCTCAACCACAATCACTTCAAAATCCGAGAAGCGTTGCGCGTAGATGGATTGGAGCGTGCGCGCGAGTTGGGCGGCACGGTCGTGCGCCGCCATGACGATGCTGACTTCGGGGGCACTCATCGCATCAGCTCGTCAACGAACGTATCCCAGTACTTCGCAATCAGGCGCTTCGAGTTGTAGTGCGTAACCATCCATTCGCGCATTTCGCGGCGCAGCGCCAGCATCTTCTCGGCGGGTATGGCGAGCAGGCTGCGTGCCGCCTGAATCGCCTCGTAGAGTGACGGCCCGACTTCCATCAGCGGCGGGTAGAGCGGTGCGAGCTCGCGCAGGGCGGCGCGGGTTTTTTCGCGATTGAACATGATGGCCGGGAAGCCCTGCGACATGGCTTCGAGGCCGGCCAGGCCGTAGTGCCCGTCAGACACGTTATCAATCACAACCGATGCGCTCACTCGGCGTGAAGCCAGAATCACCGCGTGACGGTTGCGGTCAAGCCGCTGCTTACCGACACCGGCCCCGAAATCAGCGATATCGAAATCGTTGCCGTGCTTGATGTAGCTGACGCAGGGCGGGCGCTCGGAAAACTCCGGCGCGTACAGCACGTCGAAAATCGGTATCAGGTCCGGAAGCCAACGAAACTCTCCGGGAAGAAACTCCTGCGCTCCGACGTGGGAGCTGGATACGAGACGAAACCCGTCCAGGCTGCGCGCGTTGTATTCTTCCGCGCTCCAGAAGCGGTTTTCCGCATCGCTCCAATAAATGTTGACGTTGCGAAACGCGGCCGGCTTGCCGTCAACCCGGAAGCCCGACTCCGGCCCGACGAAGTGATACAGCACACAATCACACCACTCGGCGGCTTGCCGGAACGGTGCGTTCGCTTCCGCCGAACATGCCGCCTTCTCTCGCTTTTCGGCCTCGGCGCGCCATGCAAGGAGCTGCCGCTCGTTCAGGTCTTTCGGCGGGACATTGAATGACGGAGACACGGTGTTCCACGCCATCAGTGCCGCCTCTTCGTAGCCATAGGACGCCTGTAGTGGGTGGCGGTCTTTTACGAAGAGTTCGTGTGAGTGCCGCGAGTATTTTTTCAGTTCATTGAAGCAGCGAATCACGTCGCCGGCTGGGTCGAAGTAATTGACGACATGCAAAACGCGATGCGCTCGCTCCACGGATTCTCCTTAGAAATTGCGGCCACTTGGCGTGCGGCATGGCCGCGCCGGAGGAGATTGACGAGGGATGAAGGAACCCCGGCACGCCCCGGCATCTTGTGGTGAATGGCTTTCCGGAAAATGGAAAGGTGTTACTGCCGCTTAAGATTTTCGCCCCACACCTGCTCCCACCACTTTCGGACGTGGGGCTGCGTTTCCGGACGCGGGAAGTCCGGGTGCGGCCAGAACTCTTCTTCCGTCTCGCAAAGCAAGATGCGGAAGTCGTTGGCAAACACTTCACCAATCGAGGCGTGCCAGGTGCGTCCGCCGTATTCTTTTGCCGTTCCCGCGCCACGTAGCTTCGTGTACTCGGCCCGCATCGCGCCATCTTCCATGCCGTGCAGTTCCTCAATCCACCGCTCGGCGGCGTGGCCGTATTCGTGCGCCACGAGATAGCGCGTCATGGCCGGATGAATCGGAATACGTTTGCCGGAAAGAACAATCGAGGCGTTCCAGCCGCGCGGCTTGTCCTGTCCGTTCCAAATGTAGCCCACGGCACAGCACCCGTTCGTACGCTCGGCAGCCTCAAACTCCGGCACGTAGATGTTCACGTCGCGGCCAATCGGAAAGATGCGCTCGACGCGCTCGGCAAGCTGCCTCACCGTGGCAGCGTCGTGCGGATAACAGGGAAACGGGTCTGCTTTGAATGGCAGCGTGGTCGTGCCGTAGGCGATATGGAAGCGCGGAGATTCACCGAACGGCCACGCCAGCTCCTTAACTTCGTGTACGCCACGTAGCATGGTGCGCCTCAGTTGTGAATTTCGTTCTGCCTGAAAAACGCTCTCAGCTTGTCCAGGTCGCCGCCAAATGGCCCGGCGCAAATCCGCGCGCGCTCTTCCGCCGCTTCCATTGGCGCGGCCTCGTACAGGTCACGGTAGGGGTCAATCGCGGGAACATTGCGCGCCGCTTCCGGCGTAGCATGAACGTTACGCGCCATCGTGTACTTGAAAAAGCACCGATTCAGGTACTTCTCGCCGCCGAGCGCGTAGGCGCTAATCAGGAAGTTGCGGACGTGTTCACGGTCAACGAAAATCTCTTCGCCGCGGCGGTGCGCCATGTAGTGCCAGTGGTAAATGCGCGGGTCAACCCACGTCTCGTGCCCCAGCATCCACAACTTGAGTGACAGGTGCGACTCTTCCCCGCCCCAGCCGGTTTGTGCGAGCCAGTATCCGCCCGCCGCAAAATACTTCTCGCGGTTCACGCAGATGCCGCCGTGCCCCATCATCGCCACGCGGTACGGCGTCACGCTTTTTTGCGTTACGCCATTCAGCATAACCAAAGGCTCGGTCTGGTGGTCTTTGCTCCACAGGTTGCCGCACCAGTCCACGCCGTAGCCATAACCCATGACGCCACGCGCCCAGGTTGCGTGCGGCGAGTAGACGATAGCGGCGCCGGTTTCCTCTGCCGTGTTCACCATGCACCGGAAGAAGTCGCGGCACGGAACAACGTGCGAATCGAGGAAAAAGACGTACTTGCCGGACGCCTGTTCCGCGCCAAAGTGCCGCGCGTGCTGCGGTGAGCCGAATACGCCATTGACCACGCGGCAGGCTTGGTGCTGACGCATGGCGCGCGCGGTTTCGTGCCACTCGCCGTCCACCACGGCGATGATTTCGCTGTACAGGCCGGAGTATTCCAGTTCCGCGCTGGCCGCTGCAAAAGTAAAGTACAGTCCAGCGGGATCGTCGCGGGATGGAATGACAACCGAAATGTCCACGGCGGTTTTCCGGAAAATGGAAAGAGCTACAGGCCCGGCGTCGAGTACCGCATCTGCTTGGTAAGCACCAACGCGGCCATGCGCGCATCGCCTTCATCCTGCCAGTCGCCGCGCTCGGTGCGCTGCCATGACAGGATGTATCGAGTATCGGTCGGCGGCTCGGTTTCGTAGTCCTTAATGTCGCAACGTCCCGCCGCGCGGTGCAGGCACTCGTCAATCTTCTCGGCAATCTCCTGCGCTGTGTTTTCGCTGTTTAGATTGCGTGGGATGCGGACGTGAATCCGCAGGCTCAGTTCCCATTCCTGCGGCATGGCCTTTGCCGGACGCGCATCGTCACGCGCAAATTCCAGCGTCACGCCCGGCAACGTCACCGGCTGGCCCTGCTCAATCATCGTGAGTTGCCAGAGGTTGCCGCCATGCGCAAACGTCCAGACGCCCTGCGTGAACGGATAACGATTGCTTACCAGTGGCAGCAGCGTGAAGTTGCCGGTAGTCGTAACGCCTTCGCGCAGATACGACACCAGCAGCGCAAGCAGGGATTCACGAACCAGCCGCCGGCGAGGAGTTGGCATCAGGTCACCGCACTAGAAGCGCGCGCAACAGGTCACGAATCAGCCATCGCTGGTAGGTAATCACTTCCGCCTGCCAGATGATTGCCCACAGGGCGCCCGCGAGCCAGAAGAGTGCCAGCGAAATCACGGCGTCATGCAGCGAGCGATGCGCCGGGATTGTCAGTGCATTCCAGATGCGGCGCATGGCTTACCATCCAAGCCGCGAGTGCCGCATCCACAGGCTCAGGGAGCGCGTCTCGATTGCGGCCAGTTCTTCTTCCGAAATCATGCCGCGGCGATTGCGGTACTTCGCCGCCGTAAATGCGGCCACAGATCCCGCCAAGTCATCCGGCACGGTAGTGCGCTGCGCTGTGCCCGTGCCGCTCGATGCGTGGCCGGCCTTGTAGGTCACCAGTACCGCAGCGGGGCCGGAAAGAAATCTCTGCCGCCAGGTAGCCGTGGTTTGCAGGCGAATGATTCCGGCGGCGTAATCAATCACGTAATCGGTAGCCGCAAGGGTTGCCGTTCCGATGCCGGAAGATTCCTTGACTACCGGGGCCGGAGACGTGGCAACCGGATACTGCTTGAGCACAATGCTCTCGCCGCCGCCGCGATACTGTTCATCCGTGTAGGTCGCTTCGCTAAAGCTGCGCCCAGTTGCGCGTTCGCATGCCGCACTCACTTCTTCCACGATGGACGCCAGCACGGAATCAAGCGCGGTTTCCGCAGCCGGCACCAGCAGCAGCTCCTTCACGCTGTCCACGCTGCACAGTCGTACCGGCATTTTCAGTCGCTTTCCCGTGAGCGCAAATCTTCGCGCCCGGCCATCGGACACAGGCGCGCGTGCGCGCCAACGCGCAGACAGTTCGGACAGGCCGCGCCTCTGCGGTCAGCCATCACAGACGGCGACTGCCGCAACGCTTCCACTGCGGCGGAAATCTCGGCGCGCGACATGTCAGTCAGGAGACTGGCAGAATTCATCATGCGGTTTTGCGGCGCTCTCATAGAATCTCCAGGTGAATCTCAACCCGCTCCGGCAGGCCGTACAGCTTCTCGATGTGTGCGGCCACAATCTGTGAATCGTCCTCGTACAAAATTCCAGTGAGCGCATCCTCGGTCGCGCGCAGAAGCTTGCTCACGTCTGGCATCTTGGTGTGGTACACAATTTTCTTTGGCAGCGACGCGGGGCGCGCGAGGAAAAATCGAAACGTCGCCTTGATTGCTGTGCCGCGTGGCGCCATTGTCCAACCCTGCGCCTGGCGCTCGGCCAGCGCCGTTAGCGACACTTGCTCGCGGTACGGCTTCAATTTCTTGTTGTCGGTCGTAATGATGGGCCGCGTCCAGCCCTTCGGAGTAAATGTGCGCGTCGAGCCTTGCGGCTGCGGTCTGACATGGACTGCGAAGCGAATCTCCACGCCGCCTCTTTCCGGAAAATGGAAAGGAGGCGGGCCATCGAATGACAGCCCGCCCCGCCAGGGCTAGTTGATGCCCTTGAGGATCACGACGCCGGCCGCAGGCGCAAAACCGAAGTCATGCGCGTGCACGCCGCGAATCGCAATCTGGTTGTAGTCGAAGAACCGCTCTTCCGACAGAGCGATTTCCACCGAGCCGCTGTCCGCGATGTGCAGGTAGCGGGGGTTGGTGAACACCAGGTAGCTCTGGCCGGTGCCGGAGCCGTTGGTCTGGTTTTCGGGAATGAACGGGCTGATGAACACGGGGTAGCCCATCACCGTGCCAATCAACTTGCCGCTCGGGTCCTTCTGGAAGATCGGCTGGCCGGTCGTGTCCTGCATACCCACGATGCGGTCAAAGAAGGTGCGCGGCGACATCAGCCACACGAAGCCGCCCTTCGCCTTTGCCGCAATCGCCAACCGCACGGTGCGCAGCAGGTCGCTGTAGGCGAGGTTGCCGCCGTTCGCGCTGCTGCCCACCAGGTGGGTTGTGGTGCCCGACGCAGCGTAAATGCTGGTCGGCCCGCCGCTGACGGTCGCCGTCGAGAAGGCGGCATTGTCCTCGCCTTCACCGAACGCTTCCATCATCAGCTCTTCCACCAGCACGTCATAGGCGGGAGAGGCGGTCGCCAACAGGCGACGCGGAACGGCCGTCAGGCCACGCCGTTCCTTCAGGTCAAACGCAACCTGCCCGAAGTTCGGGTCGCTCGGCGTCTGTTGCGCGGTCTGCGCCAGGTACTCCACCGTGGGCAATCCGCTCGCCACAACGACGTTTTCCTTTTGCAGGCCCACCAGCGGCCAGATTCGTGCGCCGGCGGCACGCAACACGCCGCCCATCGTCAGGGCGGGTACGGCTTCGCCAGCCTGAAGCGTCGGCACCAGGTAGCTGCCCGGCGTCGAGCCGGTGACCAACGCGCGGAGATAGGCCACGTCGGACTCCGCGGTATCCTTGTTGACGGTCTTGCTCGCCAGGGCCATCATGCCGCGAATGGCCTTGGTGTGCTGTGCCGTGGGGCCGCGCCCGGACTGAATGCGCGCCTGCGTGCGCTCGATGAGCGACTTCGCAGCGGCGTCCTTGTCGTATTCCGACTTGGCAACGAACACGCCGCTCGCAGCAATCGCGTCGGCGAGTTGCTTCACGAGTTCCTGAGAAAATTCCAACATTTCCTTTGGGGTTCCTTGCGATGAACACACCCCGGCCTGCGCCGAAGCGGGAAACTGCTTCCACCAAACCTCTCCAGAGTTTCTAGGGGAGTTGAAAAACCTGCGGCCTGCCCGCCGAAAATCGCTACTTCTTCACCAGCACGTCGAAGAGCTGTTCGACCGTGGCGATGACCTTACTTTCTTCCGTTGTTTTGGCCGGAGCGGAAGAATCTTCCGGAGCGGTTTTTGTCGAGGCACCGCCATCCTCGGAAAATTTCTTTTGCTTACCCGCCGCGCCTTCCTCTTGGGTCTCGTCGAGCGGTTCGATTTCGGATGCGGCATACCATTTGTGTATGCCCATGTCCTCCATGCCGTCAACGGCCACGCCATAAGGGTTGCCGGGTTCAACCAGCTTCACGGTGGCTGTTTCATGGCCTTCCACGTGAGGAGCGAGAATGCGAACCCGGTCACCGACAACAAATACGGCGCCGTCCGCCGCGCCGTCCTTAACCCTTACCCTCTTGATGGCGTCAATGGCGCTCTGAATATTCCAGAGCGCAGCCTTGATGCCATCCAGCTCGCGCCGAAAATCGCGTGCGAGGTTGCGCCCTTCGTCGCAGAGGGCTTTGAGTTGCTCGCTGGGACGGGCCTGTCTGCCCCTGCTCTTCATCGGGCAATCTTCTGCCGGACAGTCCTCGCCGTCCTGCTTGGGGCAACCCTCGGCCTTCGGACAATCGCCTTGTCCGGCCTTGGCGACTTCTTGCTCCTGCTCCAGCGCACCTTCGTTAATCCCACTGATTCCGCCGTACGGGTTTGGCTTCGACTTTTCCGTTCCCGCTTCTTGCTCTGCGGGATCCGTGTCCGTCTCTGCATAGGTAGCGCCGGGCGCAAGGTAGAGCCACGGCGAAGAATCGCCGCAGAGAGCGCGCGCTTCTGCTTCAAACCGCGACAGTGCCGAAACAAATTCCTTGCGTTCCCAAGACGAAATGACGCCCTTCTGAACGGCACGCCCCAGCGCCTCAGGATTGGCCGGCACTGGCACGGCGCTCAGTTCCATGAGTTCTTGCTCAAGGAACTCGTACCCGGCAAACTCCGGCCCGTCCTCTGTCTCTTCGTAGCGCGCCTTGACCGCGCTCGCCATGAAGCCGACGCTCACGGCGTTCAGGTAGCCGCCCTTGTAGAGCTTGAATACCGTGTCCGCGAACGGGTAGGTGTCGCGGTCGGCAAACTGAATCTTCTGCACCAGCTCGCCCGCTTCGACGTCTTTCTCGATGCCGACGCACTTGCCGATGGGCGGCTTGTCGGACTCATGCGCCCACA
>FRDC01000669.1_pt1 | contig 17072 bp, 17 predicted proteins | sample 1106171 | NCBI WGS metagenome assembly FRDC01 (sample SAMEA3930566, study PRJEB13176) | freshwater metagenome | biome: Drinking water system; feature: drinking water; material: water | place: Singapore | collected 2014-12-20 | reverse complement strand
CGCGGGGGCGCTGGGCGTCGCGGCCGGGGCTGGCGCGGCGGCGGCAGGAGCGGCCTCGGGCTTGGGCTCCGGCTTGCGGATCGGCTGTTGACGCTGGACCGGCGTGAATCGCCGCGGCGCGGGGAGCGACGCATCGGGCTGCAGCATGATCGGCTCGGCGGGCGCGAGGGCCGCCTCCACCGGGGCCGGCGTCTCGACCGGCGCGGCGACTTCCGCGACCGGCTCGGGCGCGGGCGCGGGCGCGGGCTGTGCCTCTTCCTCGGCACGACGGCGCGATTCCTCGGCACGGCGCGCCTCTTCCTCGGCGCGCTCGCGCTCCTCGCGGCGTCGCGCTTCCTCGAGTGCAGTGAGCCGGGCCTCCTCGGCCTCGCGCAGCAGCTTTTCCTGCAGCTCGCGGCGGGCGGTGGCGTCGTTCAGCGGACGACCGGCGGGCGCCACGGGCGCGCGGCTGGGGGCGGCGGGACGCGCGGGGGCGGCAGCCGGCGCGGGCGCGGCGCGCGCTTCCTCGACGGGCGCCTCGGCCTCGCCCGGGCGACCCAGGATGCGGCGGCGCTTGACCTCGACCACCACGGTGTTCGAACGGCCATGGCTGAAGCTCTGCTTCACCTTGCCCGTTTCCACCGTGCGCTTCAGGCCCAGCGGCTGGCGCATACCCAGTTTCGGCTTGTCGTTGTCGGTATCGCTCATCGAGTCGCTCTAACGTCCTTCAATCATGCGCGGCTTGGGCCACAGCCGATGCGCCTTGCGAGGGGGTTTCGCAAGCCGGGCTCACGGGCGGGGGTCCGATAAAGTGCAGCCAGCGGTCGAGCGCATCGCGCAACCGCCGGGCCGCGCCGGGGTCTGTGATCCCAAGGGATACCACATTTTCGCGCCCCAGCGCCATCGACAATATAGGGCGCGGAAACGTCAGCACTAGCCCCTTGAGATCGCTGCCTTCCCGGTCGCTCCCCACGCGCCAGGCCTGGTCGAGCCGGCGGCGGCCATCGGCGCCGGCATCGCTCGCGTGGAGCAGCAGTTGCAGCTTGCCCTCGCGCGCGGCGCGCTCGATCCGCTCGCCGCCGATCACCAGCGCGCCGGCGCGTGCCTCCAGCCCCAGCCGGTCGCGGAAAAGCTGTTCGAGCCCCTGCGCGATCCGTTCGGAAAGATCGGCGGGAATGGTGAACTCGCCCGTCTTGAACGCGCGGGCGAGCGCGCCCTTCAGCTTGCCCTTGGCGAGTGCTGCATCAAGCTCGGCGCGCGCGACGCCGATCCACGCCCCCCGCCCCGGGGCCTTCGCCCGCAGATCGGGCAGAATCTGCCCGTCGGGCGCGAGCGCGAGGCGCAGCAACCCGCCGCGCGGCGCGCGTTCGCCCGACAGGATGCAGCGGCGGATGGGGTCATCCGCCGGCTCGACCGCGTTGGTGACTAGCCCGCGCGTCTCATTGTTCGGAGTCCGCATGCGCGTCCTCCTCATCGGCGAACCAGTGAGCGCGGGCGGCCATGATGATCTCGTTGCCCTGATCCTCGTTCAGGCCATATTCCGCCAGGATGCCGCCCTTGTCCTCGCTCCGGCTCTCGCGGCGCGGCGCATCTTCGCCGCGGCGGCGCGGCTCGGCGCGCTTGCGCTGCACCAGTTCGTCGGTCGCGAGATCGGCGAGATCGTCGAGCGTCTTGATCCCCGCCTTGCCGAGCGTGACCAGCATCGCCTCGGTCAGATGCGGAATGTCGGCGAGCGCATCCTCGACGCCCAGCGCCCGGCGCTCCTCGCGCGCGGCTTCCTCGCGGCGATCGAGCGCTTCCTGGGCGCGGCTTTGCAGCTCGGCGGCGATTTCCTCGTCGAGGCCCTCGATCGAGGCGATTTCATCGACCTCGACATAAGCGACTTCTTCCAGGTTCCCGAAGCCCTCGGCGACCAGCAGCTGCGCCAGCGTCTCGTCCACATCGAGCTCGTTCTGGAACATTTCGGAGCGTTCGATGAACTCGCGCTGGCGCTTCTCGCTCGCGTCCGCCTCGGTCAGAATGTCGATCGCCTTGGCGGTGAGCTGGCTCGCGAGCCGCACATTCTGCCCGCGCCGCCCGATCGCCAGCGACAACTGATCGTCGGGCACCACCACCTCAATCCGGTCTTCTTCCTCGTCGAGCACGACGCGGCTGACATTGGCCGGCTGGAGCGCGTTCACCACGAAGGTCGCGGTGTCGGGCGACCAGGGGATGATGTCGATCTTCTCGCCCTGCAGTTCCTGCACCACCGCCTGCACGCGGCTGCCCTTCATGCCGACGCACGCGCCGACCGGGTCGATCGAGCTGTCATGGCTGATCACGCCGATCTTGGCGCGGCTGCCCGGATCGCGCGCGGCGGCCTTGATCTCGATGATGCCGTCGTAAATCTCGGGCACTTCCTGCGCGAACAGCTTCTTCATGAAATCAGGGTGCGCGCGGCTGAGGAAGATCTGCGGCCCCCGGTTTTCCCGGCGCACCGAGAGGATCAGCGAGCGGACGCGATCGTTCACGCGCACCACTTCGCGCGGGATCTGCTGATCACGCCGGATCACGCCTTCGGCGCGGCCCAAGTCGACAACGACATGGCCGAATTCCACGCGCTTCACCACGCCGGTGATGATTTCGCCGACGCGGTCCTTGAATTCCTCGAACTGGCGCTCGCGCTCGGCGTCGCGGACCTTCTGGAAGATCACCTGCTTCGCCGCCTGCGCGGCGATGCGGCCGAATTCGATCGGCGGCAGCGGATCGACGATGAAATCGCCCACGCTCGCGCCCTTTTGCAGCTTCTGCGCGTCGACCACCGAGACCTGCTTGAAATAATCGTCGACCGCCTCGACCACTTCGACCACGCGCCACAGCCGCAGATCGCCCGACTGCGGATCGAGCTTGGCGCGAATGTCATTCTCCGCGCCATAGCGCGCGCGGGCCGCGCGCTGGATCGCGTCTTCCATCGCCTCGATCACGATCATGCGATCGATCAGCTTTTCCTTGGCGACGGCATCGGCGATCGCGATCAACTCGGCCTTGTTGGCGGAAATGGCGGTGGCCATCAGTCTTGGTCCTCTGTTTCGATTTCTTGTTCGTCGGCGCCGGCGGTGGAGAGCGGCTGGGTGGCGGCGATCAGCTTGTCGGTGAGCAGCAGCTTGGCGTCTTCGATCGCCGCGAGCGGGATGGCGTGCCGCACGCCCTGGGCATCGTCAAGCAGCACATCGCCGCCCTCGAGCCCGGCAAGCGTGCCCTTATACTGTTTGCGCCCGTCGCGCTTCTCGGCGAGCGTGATGCGCGCTTCGTGCCCCGCCCAGTCGGCATAATCGTCCGGCCGGGTGAGCGGGCGATCGATCCCCGGCGAGCTGACTTCCAGCCGGTAAGCGTCCTCGATCGGGTCTTCGCGGTCGAGCAGGTCGGACAGGCGGTGCGAGAGCGCGGTGCAATCGTCGATCGTCAGCTGGCGGGTGTCAGGGCGTTCGGCCATCACCTGCAGCGTCGGGTCGCTTTCGCCGCCGAAGAATTTCACGCGCACCAGCGCGAAGCCGAGCGCGCGCGCTTCGGGCTCGATCAACTGGTGCAGGCGGGCGAGATCGACCATTCAGGCTCCGACAAAGCTACAGCGCCTCGGCGCCGACCCCTGCGGGGGCCGGCCTCGGCATTTTTCACGATGTCGAGAAGGCACAACCTCCATAGCCCGCCGCGCCTCCGGGCGCAAGCGGGCGATCAGGCCGGGTTGTGCTTGTTGAGGAACGCCTCGACCCGCTGGAGGAAATCGGTCGCGTTCGCCGGGTCTTCCAGAAAATGGGTCTCGTCCTTGTACACCACCCATTCGTGCGGTTTACCGAGCCTGGCCAACGCCTCGTGCAGCTTGCGCGACTGGCTGAACGGCACGCGCGTGTCAGCGGTGCCGTGAACCAGCAGCAGCGGCATGTTGATTTTATCAGCGTGCTTCAGTGGCGAGATTGTGTCGAAATCGAATTTCGCGGCCCCCGCCACGCGCTGGCGCCAATCGCGGAAATAGCGCGGCGCGCTGAACGCGCTCGACTGGAAGCCAAGCTGCGAGCGCACGTCGGAGACGCCCGCGAAGCTGATCGCGCAGCGATAGATTTCGGGGTTGCGCGCCGCCGCCCACATCGCCGCATAACCGCCGAACGAGCCGCCCATGATGCACACGCGCTTGGCATCGGCGATGCCCTTGCCGACCAGCCATTTCACGCCATCGTCGATATCGTCCTGCATTCCGCGCCCCCAGGCACCGGTGCCGGCCTCGACATATTTGCGGCCATAGCCGGTCGAGCCGCGATAATTGGGCTGGAGCACCGCATAACCGCGCGACGCCAGGAACTGCACCCAATAATCATACTCCCATTTGTCGCGCGCGAACGGGCCGCCATGCGGCATCACGATAAGCGGCAGCGCCTTGGGATCGCGCCCACGCGGCAAGGTGAGATAGCCCGGAATCTCCAGGCCATCGCGGGCCTTGTAGCTGATCGGCTCGACCGTGGAGAGCGCGTGTTTCATCATCGCCTCATAAGGCGTCGCGGTCATCTCCAGATGCTTCGATGCCTTGTCGTACACCATATAGACCGGCACCTCGTGCGCCGACCCGGTGCGGACCAGCGCGCGCGAATGATCCTTGGCGTAGGACACAACCTGGTTGACAGCGCCCGGGATCGCCTTGTCGAACCCCGCCTGCCAGCGCTTGAGCTCGGGATCGAGCCAGACCACGCGGTCGCGATCGTCGGTATAGTAGATCGCGATCGGCTCGCCATCGGGGCCGAAATCGACATCGTCGACATCGACCTGCGGGTGTTGCCACACCACTTCGCCCAGCTCGTCCGTCAAGAAATCATAGCGCCGCAGGCCGAAGCGCCCTTCGGCGGTGAGCGCGAGCGCATAGCCCGAGCTTTTGCCCGGAATCACACTGAACCAGGCGATATTCTCGGCAAGCTGATCGCGGCTGCGCTTGGTGGTCCGCTGGAACTTGCCGCTTTCGTTATCGCGGTAAAGCACCCACCATTTATTATCCTCAAAGCCGATGCCGGCGCGCACCACGCCGTTCGAATCCGCATACCAGTCCCACACATTTTCAACCGAGGCGACAACCTTCTTGGGCAGCCCCGTCGCCAGATCGAAGCGATAGACGTCAGGCCAGTCGTAAGGCGTCGGCTGCACGGTGAGCAGCGCGTAATCGCCCTTGGGATCGACGAAGATCACATTGTCGCCGTCGAACCCCTCTTCACGAAGCGCCATCGGTGTCTGCTTGCCGGTGACAAGATCGACGATCGCGACGCGCGTGAGGCGCTTTTCCTGGTCCTCCCAGATGCCGTTGAAGGCCAGGCTGACGAGCAGGCGGTTCGGCCCGGCCCAGCGATACCACACCATCTCCTGCTTGCTGGGCATCGCGAAGAGGCGGATTTGCGGCGCCTGGCCCGGCTGCGGGGTAACGACCACCAGCTTGACCTCGCCCTTCACATAGGCGCGGGCGGCATAGGCATGGCCATCGGGCGCGAGCACCGGGCCTTCGAGAAACGCCTTCTTGCCGAAATCCGCCGCCGTCGGCGGGGCCGCCTGGTCTGGCGCGGGGGCCGCCCTATCCTGCGCCAACGCCCCGCTCGCCGCCGCCAGCAACATCACCCCGCTCAATAGCCGCATTCGGACCCCCTTTTCCCCACCAAGGGTTTAGCGCATGGATTTATTTGGCAAAAGATCATGGCGCCGCGCCCGAACGTGGCAAGAGGAGCGGAAATGTTGCGTGAAAGCCTGAAGTTGTGCGCTATCGTCCTGTTGGCGGGCTGTTCGGCGGGGGGCACCGCCGGGGCGCAGGAACCGCCGTTCAAGACGCAGGTGGTCGCCGATTTCGAGTCGCCCTGGGCGATGACGTTCCTGCCCGATGGCCGAATGCTGATCACCGAAAAGGCCGGGCAATTGCTGCTCGTGTCGGCCGACGGCAAGCAGCGCGCGGTGGTCGCGGGCGTGCCCAAGGTGGATAGCGAGGGCCAGGGCGGGCTGATGGACGTGGTGCTCGCGCCCGATTTCGCGCGGAACGCCCTCGTCTATTTCAGCTATTCGACCACCGGCGAGGGCGGCAAGGGCGTGATCCTCGCGCGCGGCAAGCTGGTCGACGGCGCCGCGCCGCGGCTGGAAGGCGTCGAGACGCTCCACCGCGCCCACCCCTTCGTCCCCGGCAACGGCCATTATTCGGGCCGCATCGCCTTTTCGCCCGACGGCAAATATCTGTTCTACACCAATGGCGAGCGCCAGAAATTCGATCCCGCGCAAGACCCCAAGGCCTCGCTCGGCAAGGTGCTGCGGCTGACGCTCGACGGCCAGCCCGCCCCGGACAACCCGCTCGCGGCGAAGGGCTTCGATCCGGCGGTATGGTCGTACGGGCACCGCAACCTGCTCGGCATCGCGTTCGACGCGGCCGGCAATTTGTGGGAGCAGGAAATGGGGCCGCAGGGCGGCGACGAGCTCAACCTGATCCTGCCGGGGCGCAATTATGGCTGGCCGCGCGTGTCGAACGGCAGCCATTATGACGGGCGCGACATCCCCGATCACAAGCCCGGCGACGGCTATGAGGCGCCCAAGGTCTGGTGGAACCCGGTGATCTCGCCGGGCGGGCTGATGATCTATTCGGGCAAAATGTTCCCGCAGTGGCGCGGCGATGCGTTCATCGGCGGGCTTTCGAGCCAGGCGCTGGTGCATGTCCACCTCGACGGCACCAACGCGCGCAAGGCGGACCAATGGCCGATGGACGCCCGCATCCGCGAGGTGGAGCAAGGCCCGGATGGCGCGATCTGGCTGCTGGAGGACGGACGCCAGGGCTCGACGGGGCGGCTGCTGAAGCTGACGCCGCGATAGGGGGCTTGGGGGTGGTTTGGCGACAGTCCGCTATTGCGCCCCCGGCGAGACTAGCTGACAATCGTCGTTCTCAAGGGTGCCCGGCTGGAGTAAGAAGCCCGGATGCTGAACCTCTCCTGTCATTGTGGCCAAGTCCGTTTAGAATTGGAAAAACGCCCCGACTTCATTCACGAATGCAATTGCAGCCTGTGCCAAAAGTCCGGTGCAATCTGGGGCTACTTTCAACCAAGCGAAGTCTCTGTTGAAGGTACGACAGCGGTCTACAATCGTAGTGACAAGCCTGAACCTGGTGTCTCGATCCGCTTCTGTCCACGATGCGGATCAACAAGCCATTTCGAACTGACCGATGCTAAAATCGCGAAAATCGGCAACTCGATGGTGGGGGTCAATATGCGCCTTGCGGATGAGCGGGAATTGTCAGGGGTGGAATTGCGTTTTCCCGATGGCCGTGCGTGGCTGGGAGAAGGTGAATTTAGCTATGCGCAGGAATCCCGTATCATAGGAATCTTGAAAGACCGATAACGCGATCCGAAGCCCAAGCCTCCAAACGGCAAAAACGGGGTCGCTAGGCGACGATCAGCTTTGCCAGCCTTTCGGCTCCAGTCAGCGCTTCGGGCGTAAGCGCCAAGCCTTTGATCGATTGGCAGTAGATGGCTTCACGCCAAATCATGCCGAAGTACTTGGCCGTCCGTGCAAATGGCTCTTGGAAACCGGAAGGCAGATCCTCGTCCGTCCCCGTAGCGAGGAGCCAGATCGATCGGCCCGCTAGCGCACGCCCGATTTTGCGGCTGGCCGGATCGAACAACAGATCGGTTAGCCGATCAAAGAACCCTTTCATTGAACTGGACATAGAATACCAGTAAACTGGCGTCGCAAAGACGACATGATCGCTCTCAAGCATCATCTCGATCACCGCTCGAAAATCATCGCGGTCGTCATGGCGACCGTATTCAAATGGGAAGATTCTGAGCCGGGAGAGATCGGCTACGCTCGGCGGCATGCCAAGTTTTTGACTCAAATGAAGGACGGCGGCGGCCGTGTTGCCATCGCCCCGAGCGGAGCCCATCACGACGGTGGTGCGGTTCGCTCGTTTTTCCGCAATCGACATTGCTCTAAAGGAGCGCGAACCTGGTCGACGGTCAACAGTCCAACGTCTGCTTGTGTCATACGGTCATTTCGGCGGGACCGACCAACCTTGCAGGCGATACCAGACGGCCCTACCGCCCCCTACCCCGCGCGCATCACCAGATAGTTCATCCGCGCCCGCGCGATCGGGCGGTCCTCGGCGTCCTGCCAGGCGAGCGCGTCGACATTCGCCACCCGCGTCCCCAGCCGCGTCACGATGCCACGCGCGCGCGTCAGCTTCTCGCGGCCGCCGCGCATGAAATCGATCGTCACCCCGATCGGCTTCACCCGGCCGCCGCCCTCGGCATCGAGCGCCTGTTGCAGCGCCGCGATCGCCGCGACCTCGAGCAGGCCGCCGATCGCGCCGCCGTGCAGGAAGCCGGGGCGCCCGGTCACGCCATCGGTGAAGGGCATCGTCAGCAAGGGCGGCAGCCCGGGCTCGAGATCGACGCTCAGGCCGAGCAGATCGGCATAAGGCGGCAGCTTCATGGCTGCGGCTCGGTGAACATATAGGTGCCGGCGACATGCGCGAGCGGATCGTCGGGGTCGCCGTCATGCGCCTGGCCGCGGATGAACGAGATCGCGCGGGTGATCCGGTAGCATTCGCCGCGACCGTACACCGTCTTCCCCGGAGTCGCGGGGCGCAGATAATCGATGCGCAGGTCGAGCGTCGCGTGCGCGCGGAACGTGCCGAGCTTCAGCCACACCGCGATACTCGTCGCCATGTCCATCATCGTCAGGATCGGCCCCGAGGCGAGCACCCCCGATTCGACATTGCCGATCAGGTTCGGGCGGAACGGCAGCTTCAGCGTGCACCAATCCTCGCCATGATCGTGATAATCGATGCCCAGCAGCCCGCCATGGCCGCGCTTGCCGAAGCTCAAGAACAGGCGGGGATCGAAGCCGGTGCTCACCGAAGCGCGCTTACACAGGCGCGGCTGTGCCGCCAAGTCCCCGTTACAGCGATGTAAATTTCGCGACGCGCGCCGATCGCTACGATCGGCGAAAAAGGGGGAGTGGCGATGGATCTGGTGAGCATCGATCTTGGCAAGATCGTGGAACTCGGCACGCAGGTGGCGACGACGGGGGCGCTGCGCATGGCCGATCTGATGCCCGACGATGTGTTCGAGATGATCGTCGGCATCGGCATGTTGATTTACGAGCTCGATCCCAGCTGATGCAGGACATTTTGCGCGCGACGCTGGCCGATCGCGCCGTGCTGGAAGAAGCACGCCTGCGCTCGCTCGCCTTCGCGCGCGCGCACCGGGCGAGCGATGCCGTACGTCACGCCGAGGCGGCGCTTGCCGGGCTCGACGCGGCCGACGCCGAGGCGGTCGCGCGCCAGGCGACGTTGCTGCTCGACGATGCCAGCTGGGTGCGCGTGTTGCTCGCGCCGATGGTCGCCGCGCTCGATCGCGATCCGTGGTTCGAGCCACCCTTGCGCGTCCAGCGCGAGGGCGGGCGGATCGGCGCGGTGCTCTTCGAGCATCCCGTGCTCACCATCACCGGCAGCGTGGTCGCGCCGCCCGCGCGGCCGGCCGATAGTCTGGTAGTTCCGGGGCGGATGAGCGTGGTGCGCTATCAGCGCGGTTCGGGCCAGATACTGTTGTGGCGGACCGAAGTCGCGGGGCCTGATTTCCGCGCGGCGAGCGCGCCGCCGCTGGTGCCGGCGGGCGCGGTGCGCTTGCGCGATGGACTGGTGCGGCGGATCGACGGGCGCACCCATGCCCAGGCGATCGAGGGCGCGCGGGCGCCGCTGGTGATGATCACCGCCACGATCGCCGCCGATGCCGCCCCTTTCGCGCGCGATTTCGACCGGGCGAGCGGCCGGTTGCTGCGCGTCGCCGCGCTCGATCATGGCGCGTCGCGCGCGCAGCTGCTGCTTGCCTATCTGCGCGCCGCGCGCCGGGTGGATGCCGCGCCCGCCTTCGAGATCGCGACCCGCGCCCCCGCCTATTTCCTGCGCTGGGCGGCGATGCGCGAATGGCTCGCGCTCGATGCCCGCGCCGCGCTGCCCCGGCTGCGCGAGCTGGCGCATGACACCAATGCCGAGGTCCGCACGGCTGCCCGCGCGACCTTGCCCCAGGTCGAGGCCGCGCTCGCATGCCGCTAGCGCTTGATCCCGGTGACGGCGCGCCGATCGGTCTTGACGCGCTGGTCGCGGCGCTCGCCGACAGCCGGGTCGACGCCCGCGACGCGGACGGCCTTGCGAGCCTTGGCCCGCTGTTCGCGCGGCTGGGGCGCAACCCCGATTTCCTCGCGGCGATGGCGGTGGACGAGCTGCTCCGCCGCACGGGCGAGGCGCGGCCGCTCTATGGCCCGCAGGTGCTGCTGCTCCACCCGCCCGACGGCCGCTTCCTGCTGCGCGCCTGTTTCTGGCCCGCCGCCGATGACGCGGTGACGCGCGCGGCCGGGCCGGCGAGCTTCTTCTACAGCCTGCCGCACGACCATAATTTCAGCTTCCTGAGCTATGGCTATTTCGGCCCGGGCTATGAGAGCGACGATTATGAATATGATGGCTGGTCGGTGGGCGGGCGGCCCGGCGATCCCGCCCGGCTGGTGCCGATCGGGCGGCGGCGGCTGAGCCCCGGCGCGCTGGTGCTCTACCGCGCGCGGCGCGACGTGCATTGCCAGCTGCCGCCGGCGGCGCTGTCGGTGTCGCTCAACCTGATGGCGTTCGATCCGGCCCAGCCCTGGATCGACCAATATCGCTTCGATCTGGGGCGCGGAACGATCGCCGAATGTTTGACGGTGGCGCCGAGCGAGGCGCTGCTCGCGCTCGCGTTGCCGTTCGGCGAGGGGGCGGACGTCGCCGCGCGGATCGCGCGCCATCATCCAAGCCCCCGGTTGCGCCACGCCGCGATCACCGCGCTGGCGGCGGAAGCGCCCGAATATTGGTGGGAAGTCGCCGCCGACGATCCCGCGCTTGGCGAAACCGCGCGCGACCGGCTGGCGGCGCTGGGCGGCGGCTGACAACCGCTGGCGCTCGTCCGATAATCTCCGTTTTGGAGCTAGTTGCGGCTGCGTATCGACCGGGCGCCGCTTAGACCAGTGGCGACGTTAACCATGGATGTTAACCATGATCGCGATGTTCCTGGCCGTGCCCCATCGACCCAAGCTCGCAGCGGCGCTCGCCGCGCGCGGGTTGGTGGCCGGCGACGAGCCAAGCGTCGGCGACGGTGCCAGGCTTGGCTGGGTCGCGCCCGGAAACGATCCCGATACCGTGCTCGCCGCACTCGGCGCCGGCCCGCCCCGCGCGCTGCTGATCGCGGGCGACGAGCATGACCAGATCGCCGCGCTCGACGCGGGCGCCGACGCGGTGTTCGGCGCCGAGCAAAGCGACGCGCTGATCGCCGCGCAGCTCGCGGCCCTGGTCGAGCGCCACCGCCAGGCCCGCCAGACGATCGGCGAACTGGTGATCGATCCGGTCGAGCGGCGGGTGTGGCGCGCTGGGCATCCCATCGAGCTGCTGCCGCGTGAGTATCGCCTGCTGACCGAACTCGCACGCTGCCCCGGGGTCGCGGTGTCGCGCCAGCAGTTGCTCGAACGGGTATGCGGATTGACCTTCGATCCGGGGACGAACGTGCTCGAAGTCCATGTCAGCCGGTTGCGCGCGAAGCTCGATCGCGGCTTCGCGGTGCCGCTGGTGCGCACCACCAAGGGCCGCGGCTATAGCCTCGCCGCCGAGATTGAACCGGTGCGCGCGAGCGGCTAGCCTTTCCCGAAAAGGGGAGAGGAAGGATGCACCCCAGCGTCCACGCACAGCGCACGCCCGACAAGGCCGCGCTCATCGTCGCCGAAACCGGCGAAAGCTGGAGCTATGCCGAGCTGGAGGCGCGCTCCAACCGCGCCGCGCACCTGTTCCGCGCGGCGGGGCTGGCGATCGGCGATACCGTCGCGATCTTCTGCGACAACCGCGCCGAATTCTACGAGCTGGTGTGGGGGGCGCAGCGCGCCGGGCTGATCTATGTCTGCGTGCCGGCGAAGCTCACCGCCCCCGAAGTCGCCTACATCGTGAACGATTCGGGCGCGAAGCTGCTCGTCGCCTCGGCCGCGCTGGGTGAGGTGGCGATGGCGCTGCCGGGGCTTCTGCCGGGCGTTCAGCGCTATCTGCTCGGCGGCGAATTGCCCGGCTGGAGCGGGTGGGAGGCCGCGACCGCGCCGCTCCCCACCACCCCGATCGCCGATGAGCGCGCCGGCATCGACATGCTCTACAGCTCGGGCACCACCGGGCGGCCCAAGGGGGTGCGCGTCGCGCTTCCCGAAGTCGCCGAACTCGCCGCGCCCAATGTGCTGATGATGCTCGCCCAGGCGCTCTACAAGCTGTCGGGCGAGAGCATCTATCTCTCCCCCGCCCCGCTCTATCACGCCGCGCCGCTGCGCTGGTCGATGACCGTGCAGCGCCTTGGCGGCACGGTGGTGATGATGCGGCATTTCGAGCCTGAGCCGGCGCTCGCCGCGATCGCGCGCTATGGTGTCACCGACAGCCAATGGGTGCCGACCCATTTCGTCCGCCTGCTCAAGCTGCCGGAGGCGGTGCGGAACGCCTATGATCTGTCGTCCCTGCGCACCGCGATCCACGCCGCCGCGCCCTGCCCGGTGCCGGTGAAGCGCGCGATGATCGATTGGTGGGGGCCGGTGCTGTACGAATATTATGCCGGCTCCGAGGGCAATGGCCTGACGACGATCGATTCCGCGCAGTGGCTCGCGCATCCCGGCTCGGTCGGCAAGGCGGCTTACGGCGTGCTCCACATCTGCGACGATGCGGGCGAGGAGGTGCCGCCGGGGACCGAGGGCCTCGTCTATTTCGAGGGTGGCGGCGTGTTCGAATATCACAACGATCCCGCCAAGACCGCCGAGGCGCGCCACCCCAAGGGCTGGACGACGCTCGGCGATATTGGCCGGCTGGACGAGGAAGGCTATCTCTACCTCACCGATCGCAAGAGCTTCATGATCATCTCGGGCGGGGTGAACATCTACCCGCAGGAAATCGAGAACCGGCTCGTCACCCATCCCAAGGTCGCCGATGTCGCGGTGATCGGCGCGCCCTGCCCCGATATGGGCGAGCGGGTGGTCGCGGTGGTGCAGCCGCTCGACATGGCCGAGGCCGGCCCCGCCCTCGCCGAGGAACTCGCCCGCTGGTGCCGCGCGGAACTCTCCGGGGTGAAGACGCCGCGTCAGTTCGACTTCACCGACGCCCTGCCCCGCGCACCGACCGGCAAACTCTACAAGCGGCTGCTGCGCGATCGCTATTGGGGCAAGGAAAGCCGGATCGTCTGAACCCGCGCCGGCGGGGCTCGGCTGGCGGTGGACACCCCGTTGCGCGGCGCCGCCGCCTCCGACACAACAGAGCTTACCCATTTGAAGGAACCACCGATGGAAGACCGCGTCCGCGTCACGCTCGCCGATCATGTCGCCGAGGTCCGGCTGTCCCGGCCCGAAAAGATGAACGCGCTCGATCCCGCGATGTTCGAAGCGATCGTCGCCGCCATCGCGCAGGTGCAGGCGATGGCGGGCGTGCGCTGCGTCGTGCTGGCGGGCGAGGGGCGCGCCTTTTGCGCGGGACTCGACATGGCGAGCATGGCGGCGGGCGGCTCCGGCATGGACCTGCATCACCGCCCCTATGGCAATGGCGCCAATCTGGTGCAGCAGGTCGCCTGGGGCTGGCGGACGCTGCCGGTGCCGGTGATCGCGGCGGTCCACGGCGTCGCGTTCGGCGGCGGGTTCCAGATCATGTCGGGCGCCGATGTTCGCATCGCCGCGCCGGGCACGCGCTTCGCGATCCGCGAGGCGCATTGGGGGCTGATCCCCGACATGGCCGGCCCGACTTTGTGGCGCACGCTGGTGCGCGACGACATCCTGCGCGAGCTGACCTATACCGCGCGCGAGTTCGACGCCGATGAGGCCGCGCGGCTGGGCTTCGTCAGCCATGTCCACGATCACCCGCTCGACGCGGCGCACGAGCTGGCGCGCGCGATCGCCGCGCGCAATCCGGAGGCGACGCGGGCGGCGAAGGCGCTCTACAATCAGGTGCCCGACGCAAGTGATGCCGCGATTCTGGTCGCCGAGAGCGAACTGCAGCTGAAAGTGATCCGCCAGCCCAACCAGATCGAGGCGGTGCGCGCGAACATGGAGAAACGCGCGCCGGTGTTTCAGGACTGAGGGGCGGCGACGTTACGCACCTGCCCCTTCCCCGGCGAAGGCGGGGCCCAGGATCACGCCCGCTGCTCGCGAAGCCCCGCCATCCGGGCGGCTCCGCGACTGGACCCCGGCCTTCGCCGGGGCAGCGGTATTGGGGGTAAGCGCGAACCGAATTGAAGCAAGAAAACCGGCGCCGAGGGACTCAGCCCCCCGCTGTCGAACAGCGCGGCGAAGGCCACATTGTTGATGTGGCCCAACACGTCCAGGTCCTGAAACCGCGTCTGGATCGTCTCGTGATGCGGATAGGCGCCCGGTTCCAGCCGCCACGCCGGCGGTCGCGCCACGGTTACAGCCCGGAAGTGAACATGTCGCGCTTGCCCAAATCCACCCCGTGCGCGCGCAGGATCGCATAGGCGATCGACACGTGGAAATAGAGGTTGGTCGTCGCGAAATTCGCCAGCCAGCGCGCGGCGGGGAGCGTCGGCTCCATGAAGTCGCCGATCTTGAAGGTGATCGGTGCGTCGTCCCGCCCGGCGAACTGTTCGGGGGTGAGCGCGGCGAGCCGTTCCCTGGCGCTGGCGATCGCGGCGCGGTAGCCGGCGAGATCGAGCTCGGCGCTGATGCTTTCAGGCGGCGTCTGCCCGGCGACACGCGCCGGCCAGCCTTGCGCGAAGCTGGTCGCGACCGCGAACTGGAAGGACAGCGGGTGCATATCCTCGGCCAGCCGCCAGCCGAGCACATCACTTTCGCTGATCCCGCGCTCGGCAGCCGTGGCCGCGACCTTGTTGGCGAGATGCTCCAGCGTATCGAGCTGGCGGCGGTAGAGATCGACGAAATCATAAAGCGCGAATGTCATGGACAACTCCAAAGCGAGGGAAATGGGCGGGCAGCACGGCGCTCCCCGCCCCGCTTGCGATCAGCGCGGCGCCATGCGGATCGCGCCGTCCAGGCGGACATCCTCGCCGTTGAAATAGCTGTTCTCGATCATCGTCAGCGCGAGATGCGCATATTCCGCCGGCAGGCCGAGCCGCTTGGGGAAAGGCACCGAGGCGGCAAGCGCTTCCTTCACCGCCGGGGGCGCCGCGTTCATCAGCGGGGTGTTGAAGATGCCGGGCAGGATGGTGTTCACCCGCACGCCCTCGCTCATCAGATCGCGCGCGATGGGGAGAGTCATGCCGACGACCCCGCCCTTCGACGCCGAATAGGCCGCCTGGCCGATCTGGCCATCCTCGGCGGCGACGCTCGCGGTCATCACGATCGCGCCGCGCTCGCCATCTTCCATCGGATCGAGGCTGAGCATTCCGGCGGCCGACTTCGCCACGCAGCGGAAGGTGCCGACCAGGTTGATCTGGATCAGCCAGTTGAACGCCTCCAGCGGGAAATGCTTGATGCTGCCATCTTCCTTCGATCGGCTCGCGGTCTTCACCGCATTGCCGGTGCCGGCGCAGGCGACCAGGATACGCTCCTGCCCATGCGCGGCGCGGGCCTTGGCGAAGCCGGCGTCGACCGACTCGTCGCTCGTCACATTCACTTCGCAGAACACGCCGCCGATCTCGGCCGCGACCTTCTCGCCTTTTTCGGCCTGCAGATCGAAGATCGCGACCTTCACGCCCTTGGCGGCGAGCGCCCGCGCGGTCGCTTCGCCCAGGCCGGAGGCGCCGCCGGTGACGACCGCGGCGATGGTGGAATCGAGTTTCATGACTGTCTCCTGAGCCCCTATCCTTCATGGGAGGGGTTGGGGTGCGGGCTGCCCACCCGGATTGCTGTCGATGTGCCGGAGGACAGCCCCCACCCCCGGCCCCTCCCCTGAAGGGGAGGGGGGAAGAGCTCTCACACCCGTTCGATGATCGTCACGTTCGCGACGCCGCCGCCCTCGCACATCGTCTGCAGGCCATAGCGCCCGCCGCGCGCATGGAGCGCGTGCAGCAAGGTCGCCATCAGCTTGGTGCCCGACGCGCCGAGTGGGTGGCCGAGCGCGATCGCGCCGCCATTCACGTTCAGCCGCGCGTGATCGGCGCCGTGGTGCTTCATCCACGCCATCGGCACCGGCGCGAACGCCTCGTTCACCTCATAGAGGTCGATATCGTCGATCTTGAGCCCGGCGCGCGCCAGCGCCTTGTCGGTCGCGAACAGCGGTTCCTCGAGCATGATGACGGGATCGCCGCCGGTCACCGTCAGGTTCACGATCCGCGCGCGCGGGGTGAGGTTATAGCGCTTCAGCGCCTCCTCGCTCACGATCAGCGCGGCGGAGGCGCCGTCGCAGATCTGGCTCGCGCTCGCGGCGGTGATCGTGCCGCCTTCCTGGAGCAACTTCACCGAGCCGATGCCCTCGGGCGTCGCGTCGAAGCGGATGCCCTCGTCGACATGGTGCCGCTCCGGCCCCTCGGGCGTGTCGATGTCGAGCACGATGATCTCGTCGCTGAACGCGCCCGCCTGGGTCGCGGCGGCGGCGCGGCGGTGGCTTTCGAGCGCGAAGGCATCGAGCTGATCGCGGGTGAAGCCGTGCTTCTTGGCCATCATCTCCGCGCCCATGAACTGACTGAACATGATGCCGGGATATTTCTCCTCCAGCCGCGGCGACTTATAATGGCCAAGCCCTTCCTTCATGAAGAGCGTGGCGGTGGTGCCCATCGGCACCCGCGTCATGCTCTCGACGCCGGCGGCGATCACCATGTCCTGCGTGCCGGACATCACCGCTTGCGCCGCGAACTGCATCGATTGCTGCGAAGAGCCGCATTGGCGGTCGATCGTCACCGCCGGCACCGAATCGGGCAGGTTGCGCGCGGCGAGCACCGCGTTGCGCCCCACCTGTCCCGCCTGCTGCCCGCCCTGCATCACGCAGCCCATGATCACATCGTCAATCGCGCCGCCCTCGACGCCGATGCGCTCGACCAGCGCATCGAGCACGGCGGCCGCCATGTCGACCGGGTGCCAGCCCGCCAGCTTGCCGCCGCGCTTGCCGCCCGCGGTGCGTA
>FRDC01003215.1_pt1 | contig 17077 bp, 18 predicted proteins | sample 1106171 | NCBI WGS metagenome assembly FRDC01 (sample SAMEA3930566, study PRJEB13176) | freshwater metagenome | biome: Drinking water system; feature: drinking water; material: water | place: Singapore | collected 2014-12-20 | reverse complement strand
CTAGAAAGTAATTCCCAATCCGAGTTTCGCTTCGTTGGAATCCGTTCTACTTTCTACTCCAGTCACCCCAAAGACAATACGATCGACTAAACCGAAGACTTTCTGATCAAGAACCCAGACGATGTTGAACCCCACACTTCCTTGAGATCCGCCGTAATCTATCCAGTGCTGGGCACCACCCACGAACTCCACCTGAAAAGGATGAAGAGGTCGTAAAATGACTCGAAACACCGTTTCCAAACGAAGGAAAATGCCAGTCTTGTCTCCACGCTGATAAGCAGACACACCGATCTCCGTACCTAGCGCCAACCAAGACGTCAGGCCAAATTCCGGTGCCCAAGCGCCGTAAGAAGAATACGACCGACCATTTTGACTTTGAAACATGGCATCGAGCCCTGCGCGGAAGTGATTGAGGTCAAACCCTCGGATTCCCAGTAAGCACGTCGAGGACTCCTTTTCTTGTTTCTCTTTCGCAGTCCCCATTTTTTCGTCCCAATAAGTCCACTTGCACACGCGACGGCCATCATCGAAATATCCTTCACTGCTTTTTTTTCCGCTGGGGTACCAAGTAGTCCAAAATCCTTCAGGCACGCCATTCTTCCAAGCTCCGGAATCTTTCAACTTGCCCTTGTCGGTCCAGCGCTCCCACTTGCCGGTCAGCTTTCCTTCGTCGTAATCGCCCTCACTTTTTTTCTTTCCATCTTCGTAAAAGCTCACGCTGTGACCGTGAAGCTTTCCGTCTTTAAATTCTCCCGTCTGTGCAGGTTTTCCAGCCAAGTGCCAAAGCACGAAGGGTCCGTGCTTCGTTCCATCGTCGCGCTCGCACCCTTGCGCATCTCCATCGGGAGGGCCGAAACCCACAATATGAGTTCCAGATGGGCAGTGGACATACGCTTTTTCAACAGCAAAGGCCTGAGTGGAAACGGTGAGGAGAAAAAGTACTAGACTCAAGGTTGCTCCCCTCTTCTTCCAAAGATCGCCGTTCCAATCCGAACGTGAGTGGCCCCTTCTTCGAGGGCAATCCGAAAATCTTGAGTCATACCCATGCTCAACTGGCCCTGGGTATGGGGCTGGCATCCCCTTTCTAAATCGCGCATCAAATCGAACGCCGCACGAGAATCTCCACCAGCGCGGGGCACACACATCAATCCTTGAAGACTGAGATTGGGAAGCTTCGCGATTTTCTCACTCAAAGGAATGGCTTCGTCCAGTGCGACGCCGGACTTCGACTCTTCCTCATCAATGTTAATCTCAATAAAGATTTTTACCGGAGGACGTCCAGAATTCTTTGTGGAAATCTCAGTAGCCAATTTCAAAGAATCCACTGAGTGAATGACGGTAGCGTAGGCCAGCACTTGCTTCACCTTGTTTGTCTGGAGATGCCCGATAAAATGCCATCGGATGCCGCTGCACCCACGCTCTTCTAGGATTTTTGCTTTTTCAACCAGCTCCTGCACGTAGTTTTCACCAAAATCTCGGTGTCCCAGACGATACACTTCTTCGATCGCATCCGCGGGTTGCGCCTTACTCACAGCAATGAGTACCACCTCGGGTGGAACTTCCTTTCGAATGGCTTGAAAGTTTTCAGCGATCTCGGTGTTCATTTCCGTACTTTAAAATACCGAGAACCCAAACTCCTTGTCCAGATCTTCCAGAAGTTGGGCCATCGGCAAACCGACTACGTTGGTATAGCTCCCTCGAATTTCTTGAATCAATGACATTCCGATTCCTTGCGCAGCGTAGGAACCCGCTTTGTCCATTGGCTCTCCGGTGGCCACATAGTTTTGAATTTCCTGAGGAGAGATCTTTCGCATCTGAACACGGCTCTTCACGACTCGTGTTTTCTTTTTAATTTTTCCGTCGCGCAGCTGCAGAACTGTGTACCCGGTATAAACTAAGTGGGCGCGCCCCACCAAGGTCTTGAGCATTTTCACAGCATCCGTCTGATCAACCGGCTTGCCCAAGATCGTTTTTCCATTGGGCGCGACCACGACAGTGTCGGCCGCAATAATGAAAGTAGTCTCTGACGAAGGGGGGAGTTGAGCCAGAACTGATTCCGCCTTGACCGCCGAAAGCCGTTTTACCAAGGCCTGCGGAAGCTCCCCCTTTTTTACGGTCTCGTCCGCGTTAGGAGGCACTACTTCCGGATTCATTCTCACCTGTCGAAGCAAGTCGATTCGGCGAGGAGAACTGGAAGCTAGAATAAACCGATTCATTAGAAGTAGAATTGAGTCCCTAGAAACCTGAATTGATCTTTGAATTCTCGGAACATGTCGAGACGGCGAAACATAATCGTCACTTCTGTGCGACTGCCGGCTTCGCTTGAGAAAAGCACGCTGCCACCGGAACGAAAGACTTGGCCCAAACCCACGCCCGCACCCTGGTGTGTGGCTCGAACTCGAAATTCCTCTCGTTGATAACTCTTGGCCATATGAGCCAGGAGCTTCTTCTTATCCACGCTGCCATAGAGATCGATGGCTGAAACGGCAACGTACTTGCCGTCGTAAGTAATTTCCATCTGTACGGCAGCCTTGTTTTCCAGCTTCATAGGAGTGGAACGCGGCGTGGATTGATAAATGGATTTTCCAAGATCATCCACCGGGGCGTCGTACATGGCGTTCATTAAAATTTCATCGACCGCATTGGCCACCGTGGTGGCCATTCGGGCTTTAAACTTCGCCGCGAGCAGGTAGTTTCGAACGGCATCAACGGCATCTTGCTTTTGCGTCGTCCACTCGAGCTTCACCGATTGAGTCTTCGACTTCATGATCGACTCTAAACCAAAAGCCCGATCAGTCTGGGATGCCGCCACAATACGACCGTAGTGCTGGCCATCGGCCTTGGGACTTTCGTAGTGTCGGAGCACAAAATTTCCGAAGAGCGGGCTCTCCAGAAGAAAAGTTGTTTTTTCGATGTCCAGATCTGTCAGAAAGTGAAAGTGATTGCCATTCACTTTGTCTGAAAAAAGACCAACGCGAGATTGAATCGCTTCTTCAAATTTGCGGAAGGCTGCTTGATCGATGATCTCACAAAAAACCGCACCGACTTCGCCCGCAGCGAGAGCATCTGCAACTCCGATGAAATCGGATTTCACTTCAAGGTTGAGATGTGCGACGGCTGCAGCTTCTGCAGCAAAAATTTTGTCGTCGGGATTGTTGGAATACAGAACTAAAGATTTGCTCACGTTTATTCTTAAACCCTGGTCAAGAAGCCAAAATACTCTTCTGGGATGTCGTCAAATACAGCCTTGTTGCCACACTTCGAGCACTTCAACTCGGGAACATTCATTCCCATCTTTTTCAAATCTTCGATCTTGAACAGACCCACCAGCTGCGACTTGCAGCTCACGCACGTAAAGGGAACGTAAATAGAATCTAAGCCCCCACCGCAGAGAAAGTTTGAAATCAAATTGATCTGCTCGACGATCGCGGTAGAGCACTCTTGAAAACGAAGTTTGGATTTCCCCTGTAAACTCTGAAAATATTTGATCCACGCCTTCACGCCGACGGAGTTAATGCGTGCGACTTCCTTACAATTGACAATGAGCTTGGCAGGCGGGGTACCAATGAGTTGCTCAAAATTCACGTTTTCTTCGATGGTTCCGGACAGACGCACGACTAATCCTTGGTCCGTCGTTTCCTTCGCAGCGTTCAACATATCGACATGGCCTCGTAAATTTTTGGGGAGAAATACTACTATCTATTACACAACAGAATGGCAGAGGTACGCAACAGTCATGGAATTGACAGCAGGAGTTTTCCGCCGCCTATGAACCTGGAATTCCCCAACTAAACACGGGGTGCTATTCTGAAATGACGACCCGATGAATAAGAAAAATCGCCTTCAATTCAAACGCTGGGAAATCATTCTGCTCTGTTTTGGGGCGTTGCTCTTTGTAGGCTCTGCCACCCTGTACTTCGGAGGTATTTCTTTTTATCGATACCTCTTCGGTTTGCAAGACGACCAAGCCACTCAACTCTTCGGGAAATTGTCTGAGAAAAATGGTTCCACACGAAGGAAGGCCCTGAATTCTTCGGAATTCTCGGAAATTCAGAAAGACGCACCGCTATACAACTTAGACATGGTCGCCACAGGACCTGACGGAACGGCTGTCATTCAAACGGAAGACGGAGGCGTACTGGAGCTTGCTCCCAACTCGCTCGTCCGTCTGTCGTTGTCTTCGCAGCTCTCGCTTGGCGGTGTTTCTCGCGTTGCTAACGTTCAGGTCTTTACCGGTACCATCACTGGTCAAGCAAAGGCGCGCGCCATCCGCGTGAAGTCGACTCGTGGAACCACTCAAATCGCGAAGAACGATCGCGTCGTGATCAAGGCTCCTCCGCCTGCTATCGAGGAACCAATACCCGTGGAATCGCCGGAACCCTCACCCTCGCCGTCTCCAAATGAATCGCCGTCACCTTCTCCGACTCCGAGTGTGTCGCCCTCGCCGTCACCATCGCCTTCACCCAGTCCGTCTCCCACTCCCTCGCCCTCTCCGACGGAAGAAGCGATTTCAACCAAGTATCAAGTTTCTCATCAGGAGCCGGCCAACAATACGACGTTTAAACTGGGTAAGAGCGCCAGCTTCAAGAAGCGTGTCGACCTCAAATGGAAGCTGAAACCTTTCAAAGCCGGCGCGCAAGTTTTTGTAACTCGAGTGGGTGAAGATAAACCGCTCTTTGAAAAGCTCGCTCAGAGCAAGAAGGGGAATTTCGGAGTCTCGCTGGAAATCAAAGAAGCAGGAACTTATGAGTGGGAAGTTCGTGGCCCCAAGGGCGAACGTCTCTCCACTTCGAAGAAACACAAATTCTCACTCAGCCCGGAAGTGAACCTCATCACGATCCTACCTCCTCTCATCGGGGGGCAAGCGGTGAACTCCAATCGCTATCGCGGGTCCTTGCTCAAGAACTTGGATATTACCGTTCGCTGGAAGCCTTATCCCAAAGCGGAAGAATACAAAGTCGAATTCTTTGAAAATGCTTCGGGAACAAAGCCGCTCTTCGATAAGAGTGTCGACACGACTAGTTTATTGATTTCGAAAGACAAGATTTCAAAGGGACGGGTGTTCTACAGAGTCTCCACTCAGATCAAAGGCTTCACCATTACGTCCGACCCCAAGCCGCTCATCTTCAATTTCTTAGCACCCGTTCCAGTCACCCCCCTGGATGGAGCAACGATCTCGGCGGGCACTCTAGCCGGCAACAACGGCAGTTTCTTAATGACGTGGCAGAAAACCAATTTCACGGAAGGCTACCTGCTGGAGCTAGCGACGGATCCGAATTTTAATAAAACGCTGGTCAGAAAACAGATTCCGGAAAACTTTATTTTGATTAAGTCGCCGAAGCCCGGAAAGTACTTCTGGCGCCTAAAGAGTATTTCCAAAGACTTCAGCAGCCCTTACAGCAAGGCTTTCGAACTTACGGTCACGCAATAAACTCATTGCGTCATTTCAACTTTTTTGGCCACTCTTCTCTGGAACACTCCCGGACGATGCGCTAGGTTGGGGCGTATGCCAGCCGCAGAATATCTTTTTACGATGAGTGGTTTTCGAATGGCGACGCCCACGGTTTTTGAACTCAGCTTCGAAACCGAACAGCCTCTCGAGTTTCTAGCCGGACAGTTTTTAAGTGTGATTGTTCCCGGCGCAGGTCCCGGTGGGAAGGATTTGCGAAGAGCTTATTCGATCGCTTCTCCGCCCAACACGAAGCCCATCCAACTTTGTATCAAGATCGTCGAGAACGGGCCGGGCACGAGCTACCTTTCTCAGCTGCGTCCCGGAATTCAATTCAAGGGCGTCGCCCCTTACGGCAACTTTGTTTTCAAACACAAACCCGGTAGGCACGCGGTATTTATCGCGACAGGCACCGGCGTCTCCCCGTTCCGTTCCATTTCCACTTCAAAAACTTTTCAGCAAAATCTCCCGAAGAGCACCACGCTCCTTTTTGGAGTGAGAGAAGAAACAGAGCTTCTTTATGTGGATGAACTTTCTAAGCTTTCGTTCTTGAAATTCATCCCGATGGTTTCGCGTCCAACGATAGCTCCTGAAAGCCAGAAAGTCTGGACCAAGGGGCGCGTGACCGACTACCTCCGAAAACTCGGACCCGAATATCCCTGGCTCGAAACCGATTTCTACCTCTGCGGAAACGGCGCGATGATCGACGAAGCGAAATCCATCCTCACCGCCAACGGCGTGCAGAAGGATTCGATTCACCAAGAAATTTATTACAAGCCCAAGCCGGGTGAAGAGTCCTAAAAATCCTTCGTGATCGACCCCACCGTGATCATGATCCAAAGCAAGAGCACCACAAAGACAGCGAAGCTGAGCAGCCACGCCTTGAAGAAAGATTTATTCGACGGAAAGAAAATATACGTCGATCGGAAATAGTTTTCGGGCTTTCCGCCCTTCCAAACCGCGCGAAGAGAAACCCAAACGTCATCTAATTTTTGAGAAAGAGCGCGCGCGCCCTCGGCCGCAGTCGCCTCGCTGGGCGAACCCCAGTAGCCTGAAACTTTTCCTCGCGAACGTTGCACCATTCGCGAAAAGAATCCGCCGCTCTTCGAAACCGATTTCAATTTCTCGTAGTCACCCACCTGAGATTTTTCGAAAGCCAAAACCATCGCCGTATCTTTGCGACCGCCGTGTTCCGCAGCATCGGGCCAGAGTGGGGATTTTAAAGCCGTCGATTGATCGACCAAGGCTGAGTTTGCCGAAACAAAAACGGGCGACTTCGAAGAAAAAATACTGAGCGGCCAAATCCCGCAAACCTGCCGACGAAGCATGCGGTGCACTTCTTCAACCGCCGTCAAATGCCGAGGCCCTAAATTTCCGGAGAAGCAGACAAACTGTTGAAACCCCATTCGCGCCAATGGAGTGCACGAATCCACGAGCGCGTCGCGAAGCACGTAGCCTCGAACCGTGAGCGCCGCTTGCGTCGTATTGCCATCCACTCCAAAAGGAAGAGTCGGCATGATCACACCCTTCCAACCCGCGAGGTCGGACTCCAATCGCTTCGCAGCTTGGACGCAGAGTTCGCGCGCTTCAATTAAATCTGTGCCGAGAGGAAGATGCGGACCATGGTCCTCCATCGTTCCGACAGAAAAAAAGAACACGGTTTGATTGCGAGGAAGCTTTTGCAACTCGGCAAAGCTCGTTTTTTCAAACTCGACGGGCATAGTTAGTTGATCGGAATTTTAAAAAGCTTAACTGCGTTCAATCCTAAGATCTGATCCGCTTCGGCCTGACTCATCCATCCGGCTTCGACACATTCTTGAATGCGGGTGATCCCTACCTCTAGATTATGACCGATAATGGGCCAATCGGAACCAAAAAGAACTCGCTCCGCCCCAATCCGTCGCACGGCCTCCGCAATGATCTCGACTGGCTGCCAAGAAGTGTCCACCCAGACGTTTGGGTTTTTTTCAGCAATGTCCAGTGCTGCTTCGGGTTTGTGTAAATTCATATGCGCCAACACGAACTGAGTTTCGGGATGCGCTTCGAACCAATGCTCGTAATGCGAAACATCGCCGAGCTCGGGCTCTTTAAAAAAAAGCGCGGAATGAAAACAGCCGGTGTGAATAATGACCGGCATTCCCAATTCTCCGGCCGCTTTCAAAGAAGCTTTGTAACGAGGAGCATGAGGGGCCTCCCCGTCTGCAGCAGCATGAATTTTTAAAACCTTCGCCCCTTTTTTTGCCAAGGACTTGAGATGCGCGCCCGGTTTAGCCGTCCCCACCGGCACAGTAACTGCTGCAATTAAGCGCGGATTATCGCGACACGCTTCCAGCACCAACTCATTCGAAGCGTAGGCATGGGGAATCACCACGCCCACATCGATGCCTGCCACGTCCATTCCTTCGATCATGTCATCGAAGTTGGATTCAACCAGAAGGCTCGGCAACGTCATCACGCCGCCGATTTGATCTATCACCTTGCGTGGACCTTCGGGCAATTGCCTCACCCAAGTTTGGGTCTCGTGCAAAGTTTTAGTCCATGGTTTCAAAAGCCCGCGCGCTTTTCGGCGCAGTTCGCCCAACGCACTCAGGCCCACCAAATTGGAAGTCATCAACGTCTTCGGAACGAGGTCTGTGAAAAAATGAAGGTGGCTATCAACGACCGGCATGGGCCTCTTCTAGCATCTTTTGGAGCGCAGCAAAGGATCCTTTCCAAGCTTTTGCGCTCGAACCATAACGAGCCGCTTCCGGCACCGTGTCGACGGCGAGAGGTTTCTCTTTTGTGCTGGGCGGAATCACAATGTATACGGGCAACCCCACCTGAACCGCAGGCAGATCCATTTTAATTTCGTTTCCAATCAACATGCACTCGCCCGGCCCACAAGAAATCTGCTGCAACACTTCTCGGTAATAATTCGGATAGGGTTTGGCGGCATGCATAATTCCCGCATGTGTAATGAGGGAAAACAACGACGGGTCCACTCCCGCCCACTTCAACCGCATCTTGATAATCTCTTCCGGCCAAACGGGATTGGTGGCCAAAACGAGGCGGTACCGATCCTTCGCCCACTCCAAAAATTTCTGCGCCCCGGGCATCGGATAAAAATGGCGTTCGAGCTTGGGGAAAACAAACGTCATCACCGACGCGAGAATCTGCTCGGCTCTCTCAATAGAGACTCGAAATTCATTCGAAAAAACCTGAATGGCGCGATTGTAATTGGTGGGCGCCTCCGCCAAACTGGCCAAATTCAACGAAGCATCTTCTTCTTTATAAACTCGGTCCATCGCCTTCAATCCGCGAAAGGCTCGGAACCAACTCCCTTGAGGAACCAGCGCTCGCAAAGTCTTTCGGATGAAGTCAAAACGAAGAAACAGGTTTCGGGCACCCAAGAGAGTGCCATCCAAATCCACCAGCAAAGTCTTCACGGAGGCGAGATCATTTGCCATCTCCTGCTTGGTAACGTGTTGCAACCCGGCGTGTCAACTTGGTAGAGAACGGAAATGCTCATTGCAATCGTAGTGGGAGGCCTAGGTTGGGCGCTATCCTATGGGATCGGCATGCACCTGCTCGACCTCACCGCAGGAGAAGTCACTCGGGCCATTCTGACCTGCCAATTCACGACATTTATTGGAATTCTCGGGGTCCTCAAAGGCGAGAGAACACCGTGGATCAAGGCGACCCTGCTTCGCGGAACCACCGGGACTTGGCTCGCTATGTCGTCCATCTATCTCGTCCCACTTTGGGTGATCAACCCCCCGCTTCGAAACCTCCATCACTTTGCCTGGATGTTCCTCCCCACTTTCATGAGCGTGGGATGGGCACTCCTGGCTTTGGGACCCGTTCAGGATCGAATCGTGGCTCGAATTCAGAAAAAAGCCCGGACCCGAACTTAAGGCTTTTGCAAACGGAATCACCCCATTATATTAAGCCCACTATGAGCTCAACACCGTCCAATGCTGACATCACTGGGGAAGAATCCGACATCGTCGAAATGTGGATGCACATCGACAAAACTCGCTGGGTAGCGGGCGCAATGGCTGGCATCTTCGCCGGTTTGGTCATGATGGGCGTAGCGATGGTCTTCTCAGTCGTCGGAGGGATGGAGTTCTGGTTCCCGGTGAAATTCGTCGCTGTTCCGTTCTTAGGCGCGTCGGCCATGGAATACGGAATGCAAATGGGCGCGATTGTGACCGGCTTAGTTTTTCATTTCCTGCTCTCGATCGTTCTCGGAATGATTTACGCGCACTTCACTATCACCAATAAATTCTGGCCTTTGATGGGTGCGGGCTTTACCTGGGGAACCTTCAGCTGGATCTTCATGAACAACCTGTTCATCCAAGCTTTCCGAGACATCTCGGCTATTCACGTTTCGAAGGGCGCTGCCTTCTTCGTGGACTTGGCTTTTGGATTCTCACTGGTTTCGGTTGCGATGTTCGACCGAATGCTTCGCGGAAAAAACTAAACGCGCGCTTTTTCTAGAATCGACGTCGTACTCTTGCCCGCTACGAACGGCAGGCTTTTTACTTTTCCACCCCAGGAAAGAACGTCAACGGCACCAACAATTTTGGCGACTTCCCAATCCCCGCCTTTGACTAAGATATTCGGGCGCAGCTGACGAATCAGTTCAAGCGGGGTGTCCTCATCAAAGCTGGTGACGAAATCCACCGCTTCTAAGGACGCCATCACGAGCATGCGGTCTTCCAAAGAATTCACCGGCCGAGTGGGACCTTTATAACGCTTCACCGAAGCATCTGTATTTAGAGCCACCACCAAATGCGTTCCCAATTTCCGAGCCTGAGCCAGGTAGCTCACATGCCCGGGGTGCAGAATATCGAAAGTGCCGTTGGTGAAAACGATCTTGCCGCGTTTCTTTTTCAAGAGCGCGAGAGTCTTTTGCAAAGCCTTCGCCGATTTGATTTTTGCTTGGAAGTTTCTCATCAGGAGAGCCGCGCTACTTCAATGGGTTGAAGCTTGGTGAGGAGATCATGCAAGCAGCGACGCTTCTTGTCGACCAGGGCGTAGAGAATTCCCAATCCAAAAAACCCGACGCTGAAAAGGTAGAGAACCGCCCGCATGAAAGTCGCTGTCAGAGAACCGTGCACACCTAGTCCAAAAATTCTTTTTCCAAAACTGGTTCCGAAAACAATTTCCTGAGCCAGCACGAGCACCCAACTAAATCCGAGTGCGAAAAACAGCAGCATGACTTTTAGCCCGGGGCTCAACAAGGTGTTCAGGGGCACGGATTGATTCCAAAGTGCAAAGGAGAGCACACCCGCACAAAGAGCAAGATTGAAGGCCGTATCCAAAAGATATCCGGCGAAGCGCTTCACTGCGTAGCCGTAACCATAAGTTTGCTCTGGAAACTGGTAGGCCGTTCCGGGAATTCCCCGATCCATTTCCAGCCCAGCGGTGACGGCTGCGTTTGCAGCGATGGCAACTGCTGAAGAAAGTCGCGATTCCCGAAGCGACGGAACATGGGGATCTAAGATCGAGCGCGACACCGATGCCGGACCGGCCGAGACCGCTCCCGTTCCTGAACGCGGATTCGGCACCACTCGCCTCGAAACTGGAGAGTAGGGCAAGCCCTCGGAGAAGGGGTGGAAGCCCAAGCCTTCGGAGAGAGCATCAAATCGCAGTTTGGTTGGTTTCTTTTCAGTCACGCCTTAATTTCGCTTCGGATCGAGGGACTTGTCAAGCGGAGCCCGGGCTAAACGAATCCAGGCGGACGCGATGGAAAGGGCTGCCGTTCCCGCGGTCTCGGCGCGAAGAATCAATGGCCCGAGCGATACGGATCGGGAAAAGGCCCGCAGCATTTCGATCTCGCCCTCGCTCCAGCCCCCCTCGGGGCCGATCATCAGGCGCACCACTTCATTGCGCAGCTCAGCAGCCGGAATCTTCGAGAGCTCCTCTAAGAGGTCAGGTACTTTCAGTCGATCATCTTTGTCGCACCAATAGCGTCGATCCTTTGCCGAGTTGGGGCATTTTTGGAGCCATTCCTTAAATTGAACCGGAGGTAAAACCTCCATTCGCTTCAAACGACCGCACTGCTTCAAAGATTGATCTGCAATTTTCTGCCAGCGCTCTTGGAACTCCGCGGGTCCTTTTCCCTCTACCTTCACAACGCAATGATCGGTGATGAGGGGCACGAGTTCGCGAACTCCGAGCTCAACCGCTTTTTCAATCATCCACACCATGGGGTCGGCTTTAATGATGGCCACTTCAAGAACCAGCGGGAGAATCGTTTCTTCTTCGGGCTGCTTCCTCACCTGATGATCGGTGCCAATGGGATTTTCAAGCCACGCCTTTTTTCCAGCAATACGAAGCAGGCCGATGAGGGAATTGCCGTGACCGTCGAGTGCTTCGACTTGGTCGCCCGACTTTAACCGTAACACTCGAACTACGTGGTTGGATTCTTGTTCGGGGAGCTCCACACTCGTTCCCGCTGCAGGAAGAATCGGACAAAGCACACGTTTTAGAATCTTGCCCATGAATTAGCGCCTCTCCAATAGTGTAAGGCGTTCCACCAAAGTGTCCAGTGCTCCTGTCAAAGAAAGATCTTTGGAATGAATCTGGGCTTTGGCTTGAACATCCTTTCGGATGACTACCGCATTATTCCAGAACCAGAGCGGAAAATAAGGGAGATCATCCAGCATTTTTTGCTGAATCCTTTGCAATCCCGGTAGTCGCGCCTTCAACGAAGTTTCTGCAGAGGCTGCATCGAGCAGGCGATCCATCTCGGCATCTTGATACTGAGCGCGATTATTATTCTGTCCCGAATGAAGAGTTCGGGTCAAAATCGACGCGTCGGAAACGCCAATCCAGCGCGATGAAAAAATCTGGTAGTTCCCCTTCCTGACCGATTGAAGAAACACGGCGGGCTCCACCACTTCCAATCGAACTTCAATTCCAATTCGCTTAAAAATATTCTGAAGCATCAGCGCTGTTTCCAAGCCTTCTCGAATGGGCGTACTCTTGTACCGCAAACTAAAGCGCACCCCATTCTTGCCCCGAGGAAAGCCCGCTCGGTCGAGCAGCTCTTCCGATTTTTTTAGATCATGAGGGAACTCCAGCTTCGCAGCCTCTGGAAGCAGCGGAGAAACCAAAGTCTGCGCAATGGTTCCAAACCCAAAGAGCTTGTGATCGACAATATCCTTCCGATCAATGGCTAAGGCCATGGCTCGACGGACTTCGACCTTCGAAAGAATCGGATCTTTCAAATTAAAGGAGAGGTAGCTAATCGTAGAGCCGTCACGCTCAATCACTTCGAAACGATCGCTGTAAGACTTTTGTAACCAGCGGGACTTTGCCAGCGACAGTCCATTCTGAATAAGATCGACTTCCCCCTTGATCAACTTCATAGCCCGAGCGGCGTCGTCTCGGACAAAGACAAAATCCACCGGCGTATGTCTCTTCGAGTCCGTCGGAACTAAGCGCAGAAAATTCTGGTTCGAAAAACTGAAGTAATCAGTCCCCTGAGGTGCGAAATTTCCGCTTCCAATAATCCGGTCGCCACGCCGAGGTTCCTGGCAGGGCACGGTACTTCCCGCTACTCGAAAATATCTCAGCAGAGATATATTCCGATCCAAGTAGGGATCGGACTTCTCCGAATTCAAAATCACGGAATCGCCCCGAACCTCTGTGGATTTCCAATCCTTAAAACTCTTTCCCAAAGCGGAGGTGGGTTTTCCAACTCGATACTGTTCCAAACACTCTGCAATCAATTTGGGAGTGATGGCACCCCCGGCCTGATCTTTCAAACCGGCGGGAATTTGGAACGTCCAGGTCTTTGCCGAATTCGATGCCTTCCAACTCGAAGCCAAACCCGGAATGACCTCGAGGTCCTTATTCAATCGAGTCAACCCTCGGTAAAGAAGCGCTCCCAACCTTTGGCTGGTAGCGTCCAAAGCATTTCGAGGAATCAAGGTGTCGGGAAGGCTCTCCACCAAGATGGTCAGGTTGCGAGCAGGCAGCGAAGAGTGGGCAAGATTTTCCGGATGAGCCGTCCTCACCCACAGAAAAACTAGAACTCCTAAGAGGATACCTTTACGCACTGACCACTTCCTTTTACGATAGAGAGGAGACCATCTTAACTCAGGGGAAGCCATTGAAGAAGGTAGGATTTTCGAGACTCAGAATCGTTTTTTCAGGCTTCGTGGCACTCGGAATTCTGCTCTCCGCGCAGCTTGCTCCTCAAGCAGGTGAAGTTCCTTCCGGACTGGATGGTCAGCTCTCCAAGAACCTCGAATTCTGGATCAATGTTTACAGTAAATATGAGAGCAGCCAGGGCTTCGTTCACGATGCCAAGTATGTGGATGTTATCTACGAAGTTTTGGAAATTCGTCCCTCTTGGGCCAAATCGATTCCTCGAATTCGCGCCTCCAAGGTGAAGTGGCGCAATACCTTGCTTGCTGTTCACAAGAAGCAAGACGATCCCAGCACCTTCACGGCTGATGAGAAAAAGGTCTACGATCTCTTCGCCAAAATCGAAGAACCCAATAAGTTTTTGAATGCCGCTCATCGCAAGCGCATGCGCTTTCAACTCGGACAGCGCGATCGATTCTTAGAAGGCATCTACGAATCAGGGCGCTACATTCCGAAGATGGAGCATATTTTTAAAGAACATGGTCTTCCACTGGAACTCACTCGTCTGCCGTTTGTCGAAAGTTCGTTCAATGTGAAAGCCCGATCGAAAGTCGGTGCGAGCGGCATTTGGCAATTCATGCCCTCGACCGGTCGCCTCTTCATGAACATCGACGATGCGGTCGACGAAAGAAATGACCCGATGCTAGCGACCGAAGCCGCCGCTAAACTTTTCAAACTCAACTACGATTCGCTGGGAAACTGGCCCCTGGCCGTCACCGCTTACAACCACGGCAGAATCGGAATGATGCGTGCCATTCGCAAGGTGGGATCTGAAAATCTCGATGAAGTGGTGCGGGGTTATCGCAGCCGCACCTTTGGCTTTGCGAGTAGTAACTTCTTTGCTTCTTTTTTGGCAGCGGTAGAAGTGGAGCGCAATGCCGAGAAATATTTCGGCACCGAAGTAAAGCGTGCCGAGCCTATTCAAATTTTAGAAGTGGTCCTGCCAGACTCAGTGCGTCTCGCTACGTTAAAGAAATTTTTGAAACTGGACGGGGCTAAAATCAAAGCCCTGAATCCCGCTCTCAGCCCCGCAGTTCTCCAAAGCCATGCTTTCATTCCCGCCGGCTATCCCCTTCGCCTCCCTTGGGACGGCAAAACCGATAAGGAGCACCTCTCCGACCGGTTTTTTGCTAGCTATTCCAAGATTCCTGGTATGTACAAGCGAAAGGTGAAGCGCGTAATTACCTCGGAAGCACAAGCCAGCGCTCGATAAGGAAGTATGTTCATCATTGGAATTGCCGGTGGTTCAGGCTCCGGTAAAACAACCTTCGTCAACAAGATCGCCGCGCAGCTTGGAAAACTAGCCGGTACAGGAAAGTCATTGCCGCTTTCTGTCCTGCACCAAGACTCCTACTATCTGCCCTCGCCACCCTCTGAGCTCAAAACTCATGGAAAACCCAACTTTGACCATCCCAACGCGTTTGACTGGAACCTGCTGAAATCCCATCTCACTTCGCTTCGCATGGGACAAAAAATTGAAATGCCGGTTTATGATTTTCGAACCAATCGTCGCGTAGACGAAACAGTTCCGGCTGGACCCGCTGGCGCGATCTTGGTGGAGGGAATTTTCACCCTCTGGGAACCCTCGATTCGCAGCCTCTTTGATGTAAAGGTGTTCTTGAATGTCGAAGCGGACATCCGCTTCATTCGCCGCTTGCACCGCGATATTAGCGAGCGGAATCGATCCATTGATAGTATTATTCACCAGTACTACGAAACCGTCCGGCCCATGCACCATGAGTATCTAGAACCCACTCGGCAGTTTGCCGATCTCATTGTCGGAGAGGAAACCGATCTCGCCGCAGAAGTGATAGCAGCAAAAATATGGCAAGTTCTTCAATGAATAGTCCGCTTCGAATCATCCCCCTCGGAGGTCTCGGTGAGATCGGGATGAACTGTCTCGTCTTGGAGCATGAAGAAGAGATCCTGGTTGTCGATTGCGGCCTCATGTTTTCGGATCTCGATCATTTTGGAGTCGAGTTCGTCATTCCGGATTTCACTTACTTGGTAGAACGTAAGGACAAGGTCAAAGGCTTCTTAATTACGCACGGACACGAAGACCACATCGGCGCCCTTCCCTTTGCGCTGAAAGCTGGAATTCGTGCACCTGTTTTTGCCAGCAAGTTTTCGTCCCTCCTGATTCGTGAACGCCTGACAGAATATGGATTAGTCGACAGCACGGATATTCGTGTTTTCAAAATGGGCGATGTCCTAAAATTTAAGCACTTCACAGTTCAAACGGCGTCGGTCAACCACAGCATTGTGGATGCAGCCGCTCTGATCATCGACACGCCCATGGGTCGAGTAATTCACACGGGGGATTTCAAAATTGATCCCACTCCGTTTTTGGAATCTACGATTGACCCCAAGCCCTTCCAAAAAGCGGGTGAAAAGGGCGTTAAACTTTTGCTCTCGGATTCCACCAATGTCGAACGCCACACCTGCAGTCTCAGCGAAAAAGTGATCTACAATAAGTTTGAGCAGATTTTTTCAGAGTCCAAAGGGCTCACCATGATTGCCATGTTCGCCTCGAATGTTTCGCGAATGGCGCAAGTCTTTGACCTGGCCCGAAAGATGAAGAAAAAGGTCGTGCTCTCAGGTCGAACCATGGAACAAAACGTTCGACTGGGAACCGAGTCTGGACATCTTAAAAACGTGGATAGTCTTCTCCTGGCCATGGATGACCTGGAATCCCACAACCGAAAAGACATCATCGTCCTTTCCACCGGCAGCCAAGCAGAACATAGCTCCTCGCTGGTTCGTATCGCCAATGGTGAGCATCGCGCCATTCAGATTATGCAGGGCGATCTAGTAGTCTTAAGCTCGCGCTACATTCCCGGAAATGAAAAAGCGATTGGCAAGATGGTGAACAATCTTTTCAAACGCGGAGCCGAAGTGCTTTACGAAGCCGTGCAGGACATTCACGTCTCCGGCCACGCCACACGGCCAGAATTGAAAACCATGTTGGAATGGACCAAGCCCGAGTTCTTTGTTCCGATCCACGGTGAATACCGTCATCTGGTTCATCATGCACAACTCGCTGAAGAAGCGGGCGTCGCTCCCGAAAACACAGTCATTGCCACCAATGGGGACATCATTGAACTGACCCAAGATTCTTGTCGGGTCGTGGAGCATATGGAAGAACCCCGCGTTCTGATCGAAGGCCGAGAGGGAAATGACGTCACCAAGCTCGTCCTGAAAGAGCGTCGTCAGCTGGGCGAAACCGGAGTGGTGTTTTCGTTGATGGTGAGAAACGCCGAGAACGGGGAGATCTTATCGGAGCCCGAGGTGATAACAAAAGGCCTCACCAACGAGACCCTGGAAGGGTGGCTCATCGATGAGGCCAAGAAAATCGTCAAGAAGGCTGTTTACGATCACCATCAGTCCATCATCAATCGGTCGCCGATGGAGAACGACCTTCAAGAGCCGATCCGTTTAGAACTTCGCCGGTTTTTCAAACAGAACATCGGCAAAAAGCCCATTGTT
>FRDC01002357.1_pt1 | contig 17108 bp, 19 predicted proteins | sample 1106171 | NCBI WGS metagenome assembly FRDC01 (sample SAMEA3930566, study PRJEB13176) | freshwater metagenome | biome: Drinking water system; feature: drinking water; material: water | place: Singapore | collected 2014-12-20 | reverse complement strand
TAGCCCAGTCATGGCCATAAAATCTGTCAGCTGCGGAAAACCCCGTCCCTATCACGAACAAGCACCTGGAACGTAATCGCCGAACGAGGGGTATAAGGAAACAAAGCCCTTTTGACGAGTTCCTGAAGTACAAACGCGTCGCAATCAATCCCCTCAGCGACAAACTTGAGTCGAAATTTACGGTTTTAAGAAAACAGGGCAGGGATCTTTCTTCCCCTGCCCCTACGGGCCGCTGACTTTTGAAAAGTCTACCTTGCTATTGATCTTGAAGATGAACCCTTTGTCTTTAAGTTCTCTTTACAAAGGCGAGACAATTCTGGAACGATGTCCTCATGCTGAGATCCTTCTGAAATCCAGCCATTTCCTTGCTGTGAAACAATTGTCGAAACCGTCCATTTTTCTCTAGCTCTTTGCACTCGCCAAAATTCGCGGACACCTTTGTATGACTTCGTGAGAAAGTCAGAAAATTCTTTGTCATTGACGTCACGGACCGCTGATTCGATTTCGACATCCGTGAATTCACGTCCGTTCTTGCTGAGGGCATCCAACTTAGCTGTCGCCTGATCGACTTTTTCCTTAAGATCCGGTCTTGCCTGCACAAAAATATTCATCGCTTCTCGCCGAAATCGATTCTCTTCAAGTAAACCGAGGCCTTTGGATTTTAAGTCCTCGGAATCTAGCGCAAGCAAGCGAGTATTTGCTCTCACTGAGGCATCCAAAAAATAAACGTATCGACCTGCCGAAGCAGAGAACAGTAAAAGCATCGAATCTACAGTCTCTGATTTTGCTCCAGCTTTCGAGAGAAGCGCGCGTACCGTGTTGAAGCGCTCTAGTGCGGATCGATTATGATCATCCAGTGCATCAAGCTCTTTCTGCGAGAACTCAACTCCAATCCAATCGATTTTGCCCAAACTGACAAGCTTCTGAAGCTTTCTAACCTCAGTCCACTGAGCGTTCAGTTGCATGATCGGCTCCAAGCGTTTCAGCATGGCTTCGAGCTCTGGAATCACGTCGGGAGTAACCTCGGAAGGGTTGTCCAAGATCGTTTCGAAAAGTTCCAGCTCATCGCGAGATCGATGAGGTGCAAAATTCATGTAGAGTGTCCCATTTGGAGTAACTAAGCTTTTGTCGATGGAATTGTACTGACAGAGGTTGTCTGCTTGAGCTCCCAAACTGAGCAGAATTAAGGCCAGAAGTTTAAAAATCATTTTAAAGGCTCCTGAACAGGGAGAGTTGGCTTGTGTTGGGCCCATCTGTCCATGTTGTTGACAGGAAGATTATACTCGCAGGTCAAAGACAAATAAAGCGCTTCTGAGGCTATGGTCCGCATATAGCTTACTTGAGTGCAAACTGTGGGCCATATGTTCAAATGCATGGGGCTATGACTTTTTTCCGAGCTGGAGATACTTCGAGTTCAGGAGGTGGTTCAATGACTAGAAATATCATTTTTTGTTTGGCGTCTCTGATGGGGGCGAGCAGCGCTTTTGCAATGGATTTGGTGTGTGAAGTTCCTCAAGATTTGGGGCAACCAAGTGTCGAGCATCGTGTGACATTCAAAGTGGACGAAAACACAGCGAACTTGCAGAATTTCGTGACCTTCAATGGTTATGAAATTTCTGCGGCGGCTATCTCGCCAGTTCAGCTCGTGGTTGTGCATGCTATGGCTCCGGATAAAATCCAAATCAGCTCAACCGGACAAGGACATGCAAGTCTGCGCCTGGAATCTGCGGATGCTGTGGTTGAGGCATTCTGTCGCATTGAAAACTGAGCAGAATCTTTTTTTGCTGTTTGAATCCGACGATGGTAGGCCGTCTTAATGACGGCTATCATTTTCAGTTTGTTTTTTGTCCAATTGCTCCGACCGGTTGAAGCGACTCCCTGCTATAAGTTGAAATTTCCAGCTCTCACCGCAGAACAAATCAAGGAGCATAAAAAAGGTGATCTTGGAAACCGCAAGTGGCTCACGCCCGGGTGGGGTTCCAACGTTGATTATTTTGACGCTCATCCTGAGCGGGTGACGACGGAGCTTTCTCCTCTGTTGGCGAAAATCACGGATTTGTTTGATCCGTCTGTGGAAACGAAGATTACGAATCTTGAGAGAAAAATTCGAAGATTTGTTCAGAACAAATCTTTTCTCGAACTCCCTGCGTTTGCTTTGCGAGGCATACGATATTCCGAAGATTCCGAAAAACCCACTACCCGCAAGAGCTTTTTAGAAAAAATGAAAGCTGACGGCTACATCAGTTCAGACGGTGGTAACTTTTTTGTTTTTTATCCGGATCAGGGTGAGTTTTCTCCAGCCAAAGTGGAAGGTGCGGAATTGATTGCAGAGATTTTTCTGGCCAAAGTCTATGCATCTGCTGGAAGCGTGAAACGCTACGCCGGTGGTCTTGATGGAACTTGGGGAAAGGACTCCGAGGAACTTTCAGCGGTGATTTTCATAAATCTCGATAGCACGTTCAGCATTCCGGTTGGACGTGGCAATGACGGAATTGACGGGACCTTTCCGTACAGTTTCAAACCTTTTGCAAAAGAATTTCATCTGCAGAACTTGGATGTTGGCAATTTCACGAGACGCACTCATCCCAAAGGGGTGCCTGCTGAAAATGTCAAAACGCTTCTGTTGAGTAGCGACTTGCCGGGGATTTTGAAGGGGACACGAGATGACACCGCTCAGATTGCTCGATTGCGAGAAATTGCCCAAACCCGATGGGTTTATATGCAAATTCTTCGTCGCGTCGTCGCAGGCCTAAGTCGTTAACGTTCAACGTATCGCAATTTGGTGAGAGCGACGTCCCACACTTTCGCTCATCTTCTAGATAGAGGGAAAAGATCCATCGAATAGTGAAAGATTTCTTCATCCCCTGAGGAGCGAACCACCTTGCGGGTCTGTTCAATTGCTTGAGTTAGGACCTCTCGGACTTTAAAAGCATCATCGCGGGACATGGAAACAACAGAAGAATAGTGTAGATTTGTCGTGGCCTGCGGCTGTTCACCAAGTATCGATATAGACCGTAATCGCCAGTTGATGTGGTTCTGGTGGGTTACTCGCGAATCTGCTGGTAAGTGAACACTGTTGGTCCTGCGGAAAAATCCAGCATTTTTTTCCAACACAAGGTCCATTCGAATCAACATTTGCAAAGCTTGGATCACAACCCCCAACGACAGTCCCAAATGTTCGGCGATTGCAGCGGGTGAATTTTTACCTGAGATGCCGGTGCACATGTGCACTGCCGCTGTTGACCAATGATCGTAATATTCAGACTCTTCACCTGCCGCCATAGATTGATCAAACTGCAGTCGTTCAGCAAGCACAGATTTTTTTTGCAAAACCTCGTTCAAGCGCTTCTTCCAAAACTGCTTCAGGGGTTTAGTTCCCGCACGTTCCCACTGAACCAAGTAAAGAAAGTATTGTGCGGCGGTTTCATCATGAGAGAAAAAGCGGCTGATGGCTTCACTTTGTTCCATGCTGAGGCTGGCGCGCCCTTTCAGCACCTGGGATAAATAGGCTGAGTTGCAACCAATAGCTGTTGCAAGTTTGATTTTGCCCCCACGTCCTGGGTAAAGGCTCTGCAGTTGTTGGGAAATGTAGGATCGATAATCTTCAAATTCGTAGAGGTTCACCATGAAGATGGTCCTATTGAACTAAAAATACATGAGCAAGCGTATTTTTAATTAAAATTCAATTTACCAAACGTCGACGTTCCCATAGTTTGCGACTCAAGCGCGCGTGAAACACAACAATTTAAGGAGAATTTCATGTCGATCTTGCAAAAGGTTTTTTACTCGGGGATTTTTTTAATTTGCTCAATTCAAACCCATGCTGGCGGTGAAAGCAGCTCAGGTGGTGGTGGTGTCCTGGTCAAAGGATCGATGCACCATGTTCCGACCGTAGTCCTCAAAGTCCGGGACATGCTTCTTAGCGAACGAACCGGAGCCCCCTCGCTCCAGGTACTTGCTGTGCGTGCACAAAATGACTCTAGATTTATTCTAGATCCCAAGTTGCAGGCTTTTGTGGAGACCTTCTTTGCGCCATCACTCGCATTAGGAACTGAGCCCGTCACCGCAATTCACGAAGATTTAAAAAATTCTTATTTAGACTTTGAGGAAAGGTGCTTCGACGACGACGGGATAGAGGTCCCTATGGCAACGAAGCTCGCAGCCAAAGCCGATATCTGCATCAACCTTAAAATGCTGTCCGATCTTTCCGCGGTGGAGCTTGAGTTTCAGACTTACGGACTTTTTTTACATGAATTGGCGCATCACCTTCTCGCAGATCAATCTCTCGCGGTGCAATTTCAAACTTACATGATGAACGAAGTGATTGTTCATTTTTTCTTCGATCTCTATGGAGTTGGAGTCGGCGAACAGGTCTATCGAGCAAAAACGTCACTTTTACTTAAAACAATCGATGAAGAAATTCAGGTGCAGTATCAAACTCCGATAGCTCTCGGGTGTTCCTATTCACCGCGGGCACGCATGGTGGCTGTTGCGGAGTTGGATATCTTTGTTTTTGGGCGAGAATCACTTTCAGGACCCTTACAGGAGCTGAAGTTTACCCTTGATCATTTGCAGGCAAAAACTAGACGAGAAAACATTCGCCCTCTTCTCAAACAAACCTCCTCAGAGGTCGAGAATCTGATGAGACAATCTCGCACCAGTGAACGGGAGTTCTGCGAAAAATCAATGACAGAGCAAACCTATAAAGACGAAGTGTTGAAAACTGAAAAAACTTACCAGGACATCAAAAAAAGAATTGTCCGCCTTTTGAGTTTCTAAACAATCCACTCGACACCATCCAAAATTGGAGGTGTCGAGCTTTCTCACAGTTTTATGAGAAAACCTGCATTGCAGTTAAATTGAGAGCATCCCTGCATGTTCGAAATCAAGCAGGTGCGTATTGGCGGAGTGCCCCTGGGATGGTATATGTCGTCTCATGCGCCCAATAAAAACTGTCTTAAGACGTGCACTGGTACTGGGAATCGTGTTCTCTGTAGCGTGTGCATCTAAGGAAATGAAACCAGTTGCTGCTGAATTTGCACGTCCGACCAGTCAGTTGTCGAAAATCGATCAACCGCAAGCTCTCAATCCGGAGTTTCGAGACACATCAAACCGTATCGTTTTGAATTCCTATGGAGATGCGGCAGTTATGGAGCTTGCTCTTATTGGTACGATCATCGGAATCGGTAAAATTTTGCAAACACCTGAGATCAAAACGGATCTCAATGGCAACTGTGTTTATTGGGCACCCGATTCACTGATCAGTAGTCCTTGCAACAACGTCACCGTGAATTTGTTGGATCATGAGAAAAAAATCGTGACGACGTCATCCACCAATTACAATGGAGACTTCCGTTTCTATATTCCCGCGGGAAAATCTTACTTTGTTGAATTGGTCGACCGAAAAGGTCGAACGGCTGCGACCAACGTTAAGGTTGGTCGTTCTGAGTTGGTATCATTGACCCTCAGACCTTGAGATACTGTTCAGATGCGACCTCGCTCACCAGCAGCTGGAGCCACGCCATGTATAGCCAGTGGTTGTGGCAACGATTGTCTCTGAAACAACTGATGGGGAAGAGACCGGTGAAGCTCGATCGACTCCTGCACAAACAATATCCTTACCCAGTGATTTTAAAACGCTGGCATTGTTGCAGACTAGATTGACTGAATGAAAAGGAGCTAGCGACACCTGTCCATATGATTCGAGAGACACGCCATCGTACTCCCAGATCGCAATAGATTTTAGATTTTGGGGATCTTGATTTTCGCAATTGAGAATCGGTATCTCAGCAAATGCGGTTAAGCTGGCCAAGATACATGACCAAAACAATAGGCTTTTCATGACTCCTCCTTTGGATTGCTTATGGCTTAGCGTTCAAAAACTTCTTGGGCTACGGGGAAGAATCAAAAGTGTTGACCTTAGGTCAACACTCTATACACATGACCGCATGAACATTATTTTTACGCTTATGTTTGTTGCGGCAGCGAAGACTTCTCAGGAAGTGCCGGGCGCTCACGCCGAGATAATTGTTCAAAAGCTGTTGGCTGATGGCGTATCTCGGGTGGGAAAACTCGACCTCCTTCAATTTCAAAAAGAAATCGAAGACGTGCGGTGGGAGGTCACTCATGACGAAATCCCAATCGAAGTCGTAGGCCTGAGGAGGTCGGGTTACTACTCAGTTGTTGAAAAAAAAGTGACGGTCACACATGCCGCTACAAAAGAACCAGCTGAAAACCTGGAACTTTTGGAGCTCCATGAAGCTTTGGGCGCTTTGGGATACCGCGATGGAAACTATAGCCAAAGCATGGCCCTAAATATTTTGAACAAAGTGAAAGACCCTAGTTTGCGAAAGATTTTGCTGAACTCATACGGAGACTCCATCTTCAGTGAAAAAAATTTGAAAATTGCCGGAGGTTCTAGCGTCGGAGGTGGCGGAGATTCGGAATCTCTGATGCTAAAGAATCAGATTTTTGATTCTATTTTTAACGGTGAGGCTTCTTTGCTTCCAGATTTCTTTGTGGAGTTTCCTGAAGTTAATTTTGAACCTTGGGAGGACATCGAGACTCAACACGTTTGGGCGCAGTACTCAGTAAAAAATAAAAAATCGAATCTGATTGTTCCCGGGGCGAGGCAAGATCAAAACTTTTACGAAGTCCTGACATTTTTTTACCCTGCGATGCTTTGGAAAAATGAGCCTGTTCTCGGAAAAATCTTGTCAGAAATTAAGGAGATCCTTTTGGCCATTTACCCAGCCGTTAACTTAGGCGGACTGATCGAAATTCGTCCCAAAGGATGTCCTGCGATTGCGAGTTTTCTTTATCCTAAGACAGAAGATCCCAGCACTTTATTGATTCAAAATGCTCGAACAAGAATCCATTTCGGCTGTGAGAATTTTGAGAACGAAATGACCTATGTGACATCTCCTCGATGGATTCGCAACATTGGGCAAGCGCAATGAAAGTTCATCTGGTTCTCAAAAAATACTTCGATAGGAAAAAAAGATCTGGTTCGGGGTTTTCTATTCGTTCTTTGGCAAAACGCATTGATGTGTCTCCTTCTTTTATAAGTCGAGTCTTGTCAGGCCAAAAACCGCTGCCATACTCACTGCTTGTGAGGCTAAGGACAATTTTAGATATGGAAGATGAGGTTTTCGAGCTTCTTCGTGACCAGTATACAAAAAAAGAGAGGCCCTTTCGTTCGACTGATCGCATACAGATTCAATCTGCCCTCGGGGAGTGGGAACTGGCGGCAAGGCCTGCGTTTCATATTTTAAGACAGTGGTTTTATCTGCCAATTTTAGAGTGCACTACGCTCAAGAACTATGACGGCTCGCTCAAAATCATATCAAAGAGATTGGGTCTCTCTGAAACTGTGGTGGGAATAGCGGTGCGTGAGATGACCACCCTTGGGATCATGAAAAACATCAATGGCCAGTATTTTAAGGCAAAAAAGAAATTGCGCTGGGGATCTGCTCAGTCGGTTGCTGAAGTGAGATCTTTCCATCATCAGATGATGAGCAAGGCGCAGGATGAACTTCGTGAAAAAACCAGCGAAGAAGATTTCTCTAGGCGCCTGATCACCGGAATCACGATCACTGCTTCTCCTGAGAAAGTCATGAAAGCCAAAGTCCAGCTTTCAGAAGCTTTGCACAAAATAGCCAATGAGTTGGTTGCGGAAAACGGGAGCGAAGTCTATCAACTTTCAGCACAGTTGTTTCCTTTGACCAAGTGACCTTCTATTGACCCGTCGCTGTGCATGAGAACGAAACGGGATACAGGTTTGGTATTTTGAAATTACCAAGGTTCTTTGGAGGATCTTTTTTGCTGGCGACTTCGGTACTCGAGCTCCCAACGATTTTTTTCGTATAAATTTTCGTCTTCGGCAGGGTTTGAGTTTTTCTCTGCTAGCACGATCCATGACAAATCTTTGAACTCGATCGTAAGAGCACTTTCATGCAAAATTCTGTTTTTAAGAAAGGTCAGTTCAGATGTGCAAATGGCACTGTGGTTGGTGCAAATGAAAGATATTCGAGTGCCAGGTTCTAGGCTTTGCCAGCCAAAGTTTGTGTTAGCTCTATTGTCTGAGAAAATAAAATCCATTTGAATCTTCTCGTTCGCAAAAGTGATTTTTTCTAAACGGATCCATACTGATTTTGCATTGCTTAAGTGAAAATCAGTTCCTGTTTTCAAATTGTGAAAACTTTCAGTTGGTAGTCCCAGCGCGCGCAGAGCACGATCCAGTTTGTTGGGATCGGCAGGACCTTTGCGTAGGACTTCGCGAAAAAAGCTCAATACGTTTTCTGAAGTTTTCAATCCTGATTCTGTTGCCAACAAATAAACTGTCTCATGGGCTCGCAAAATTCCAAGCTGTCCTGAGTTTAAGTTGGCTGTGGTGACAGGGTCTCGATAAACCACCTCTCCTTGTCGAGCAGCCCCAGTTTTTTTAGTGCAGCCACTGCTTAAAAAATAAGGCTCGTTGGAATCATTCAGCTGTTTTAAATCTGCAAGAATCCATTCTTTCACTGGACCTATTCGCTTCCAAGCGTCTGCGATCTTTGCCTTAGTCTGCCAACGTCCGTCCAATTTTTCTAAAATCAATGCAAGAATTTGCTCTTCATTCATTCCACCAACATCTTCCAGTTGGGGGGTGCCTTCACCGTTGGGAAGTGCCGCGTGATAGTAGTCCAAGATGACGTCCTGTTTTCCTGGGCAAAAAACGACATTGCCGCCGTGAGATTCTCCTCCGGCTTGAGCTTCACTGTAAGGACCTTGGCAAGCACCTATCAGTAAAAACACTGCGATGACGGCATAAGATTTATTCATGAATTCCTCCATTTTGATTTTGTGTGAGTGGATAAAACGAGATGCTCAGTTGGTAGACTGCATCTTTTTTTTGATCTTTATCTAAAGTTCGGTAAAGCGAGCGCCTGAACTGCTTGATCTTTTCTTTAATTTCCGGCAGCCGTTCACTGTTGATCGCAAGGGTGAGTCCGCTTTGATCGCGTTTTTCAATTGGCACTTGTTCCAATGCCACCAGTGCCTTTTTTAGGATTTGCATTTGTTGTTTGCGAAAAGCTTCAGCGCTGTGTGGGTTTTTAATCGTGGTGATGAAACTGACCTTTTGTTGCAGCCTTCGGTTGGAAACTTGCACCAGATTCAGTCGCAGCAATCGTTCGATGGCCGCATTGGCTTCCACAACATGAATGCCCAAGCGTTTGGCAATCCACTTCGGATCACTTTTAAAGTCCTGCACTTGAATCAGTTCAAAAATAGCATAGTGATACCAATCCGCAATCAGCTCGAAAGTATCCAAAGCCAAATTTTGAATATCCAGGATTTCATCGGAAGGGCTGTGTGTTTGAAGCGGCGAGTGCAAGTAAGTTTCAATCTGTCGCGGGCTTAACCCAATTCGAAAGCCCAATTTTTTGATTTTTTCTGCAGTGATTTTTCGATTTCCGCGCAGCATTTGTGAAAGGGTCGAGGGGTTGATTTGCAGGAAGCGGGCATATGCTCGCAGCGAGTACCGAGAATTGGTGCGACACTTCTTTAAAAAAGTGTCCTGCAAGCAATGGCGAAATTCTTGTGATCCAGCGGATGTTTCTCCGAAATTCATTTGGTGGGTCTTAGGAGAAAACCAGGCGCTAATCAAGCTTCTGCTGCCACAAAGTGTGGCGGTTCACTGCCACATAGCCGTGATGTTAGCTTTAACTTTTAGGACTTAGAGCACAGTATTGGGGGGATTTTTTGTCTGCCTGGGCATTGAATTTGGGATGCGCAAGATAGATCCGATTCAATCGATCCATATTTTTTGGGTAGGATGATCCTTCCCGCAGGTCTTTGTTTTCGCAAAGATCTCTACGCACATTGCCCGCCGAGGTTGCTTGATTCTGTGCCATGACCTCGGCAGAGAACCAGTCAGCAAATGCTTCAGGGAGCTGGTCGGCCTGAATGCCTGCTGGCGGGTAAATGAGTTTGTTGCAAGTCGGATTGTTTTTTAGAGACTGCGCCATCTCTTTGTTGATCTTTCCAGATGCAACCAAGCTTTCAAGCTGGCTATTATCCCGTCGTTTGGCTGCAACACTTTCGGCGGATCGCAGGCAAGAGCCCACCTTTTCAAATGGCCAGGGACCTGCAAAGAAAGCGTTCCAACGGCAGGAGTCAAAAGCATGTCCAATTTCATGAGCAAAAACTGCCAGCAAGGTTTCATCATTTGGGTAAACGAGAGCATGAAGGCCGACATTGATCGCATTTGGCACGGGATCGTATGCAATTCCCCAGTCGATCAAATCCAGGGGGATGGTATTGTTCCTTGCTGATTTCAAATTGGTTGGCCAATAGAGATCAATGGATTTGATTCTTTCAAGGATTTCGATTTTCGCATTAATTTCCACTTTCTCGACGGTTTGGATTGCTTCGCTTTTCGTGCGTTTGAAAAGTTTTTCCAGCTTTGCTTTGAACTGCGGAGTGAAGGTCTGATTCAATAGGCCGTCCACGAGTTTTTCAATGGCCTTATCGGTTTCGATGCTTTCACTTGGGTATTTTGCCAGTACAAAATTCTTTGCGAAGTAGAGCCTCCACTCTGTCGCAATTTCAGTTTCCGATTTTTTTTTCAGATCTCTCTTTTTCAACCAGGCATCAACCATCGGACTTTTAGCCGCAATCAGTTTCGCCAGAAGAGCGTCCGCTCCAGCTGCAATCGATTTTGTGTTGGAAAAAACACGCAATTCTTTTTCGACATTTTTCTGCATTTTCGAGAATTCCGCAGGAACGGCATAACCCTCACACAGATTGTTTGACCATGCCGCGAAAGAGGTCAGAATCATCCTTATTAAAAATTCCATCAGAACACTCCTGAAGTGCCTCCAATCGCTGAAGGCACTTTTCTTGTTACATTGCTTTTACAAGAGCGGCAGCCGCTTTCAATTGTACGTCCTGTTCCAGTCTTTGAGCCATATTGAATTTCATGCGCAGTTCTCGTGGTTCGACATTTTTTGGAAGGGCGACCTCAACGTCAGGTTTGAGGCCGACATCTTGGTAGGAGTGTCCTTTGGGAGTTTGAAAGGATTGAGTCGTAAACTTGATCGCAAAACCATTTGGCAAAGTTTCGATGATTTGCGCATTCCATTTGCCAAGAGTTTTCTCACCAACAATTTGCGCTCCCAGTTCGTCTCTCAAAGCTCCGGCGAAGAGTTCTGCTCCAGAGGAGGTTTGAGCGTTGGTGATAACAATGACTTTAATATTTGAGCGCAAAAGTCCCCTCTCGGAAACAAAAGCTTTCATTTTCTCGTCACGGTCTTTGGTGGATACAATGGTTCTTCCTTTGGGCACGAAAAGTTCAGCCGTTCGAACCGCTTTATCAAAAGCACCTCCGGAGTTGTTCCTTAAATCAATCAGCAAACTTTTTGTGCTGTTGGAGTTGATTGCGTTCATCTTGCTTTCAACAAGTGATGGTGTTTCTCCCGTGAAATAGCCAATGGCCAAAAGCTGAGTTGAAGCATCGATTTCGGAAAGCTCAACGGGAGTCCAGGGAATGACGTCGCGTTTTACGTTCCGAGACAAAATCTGATCATCTCGCAAGATTTTCAAAGACACGGTTTCGCCAATTTTTCCTCTGAGGGAACCGATCATTTCCTGAAAGGGCCTGCCTTTGTATTTTTGACCATTCACGCTCAAGATCTGATCGTCTCTCTTCAGGCCTGCTTTGACTGACGGTGAGTTGGGAATGACACTCAAAATTTGACCGAAACCTGTCAAGCTATCGAACTTGATCTCGATGCCGATCCCAGTCACCTGACCGGAAAGGTCGGATTGAATTTCGCGAAGCTCGCGAGGAGTTAAAAACGTGTTCCATGTCTGCTCCCCGGTGTTCAGGGTTTCGAGCATTCCGGCCGTAGCTGCACGATAAAGATCATCTTTAGTAAGTCCTTTGTCGATGTACTGCTGCAACAGTTTCTCCATAGCAATTCGAAAGCTTTCTTCCGACAAAGTGAATTTTTCTTTTGGCCGTTCTTTCCAATCCGCGTATTTTTCAAACATCACTGCATGGGAAAATGGGGAAATTCCCAAAAGCAAAATTAGCAATCCAACTTGTTTCATAAAAAACCTCCTTCTTAGAGAACGCCTGAACTGGCAGGAAGTTCAGAGCTTGAATCAAATAAAACTTTGGATACTTCTGGCTGAACGAGTTCGATAGGTTCTGGTTGAGACACATTAATGAAAATGGCAACGAGACCCATAGCGACCGCTGCGCCGATCGAGAACGATAAGTAGAGGCGTTTTTGTTTTTTGTCTTTGGGTTTCAGTCGATGCCACAACGATGGAGATGGATTTGTCGTGGAAAGGGGAGATGCTTCCAGGTCGCGTTTCAGATCCAGAAATTCAATCAAAGTTTCCGGATCAACCAGCAAATCATGTTCGATCTGAAGTCTTTCTTTTTCACTCATGGAGCCAAAGTAAAACGATAATAGTCGTTCTTTTGAGTTCATGGATTGAACTCCTTTCTTAAAAAATCAACCAGACGGGAAAAGCGGGACTTGACCGTACCGACAGGGATGGAAAGCGTTTTTGCGATTTCCTGGTAATCGAGCCCCTTTTTGCGAAGATTCCAAGTTTCTTGCAAGTCGTTCGGCAATCGGTCTTCTATTTTTTTCAGTTGGGACAGGAGGCTTGTCTGCATCGTTTCGGCTTCAAGATCGTGACTTGAGGCCATGCTGGAGAGATCGCTAGTCATTTCTCTTTCGAATTTTTTACGATGATTGAGTCCTCGATTTTTTGCCACCGTAAAAAGCCAAGACTTCAGCGTTCCGTTCTGCACAGATTTGAACTTTCCGTTCAAAAGCTCGATGAACACGTCATGAAGAATTTCTTCGGATGATTGATGATTGCCTGTGAAGCGAAAAAGGAATCGAAACAAGGGACCAGAGTAACGATCATAAACCGCCTGAAAATATTCTTCGGGCGATTTGAAAAACGCACGTTCGAGTCCTTCATCATCGATGATCATCTGAATCTTCTAACAATCGAAAAGAGGAAAGGTTCACACTTTCTAAAAGCTAACTCTCAACCTCGACCTTCGTCATTTCGATTCAGCTCAGAAGATGGATCAAATGCGCGTTTGTATTGCTATGGCTGGGTTGAATTCATTCGAGAGACGTGGGCACCGCTCCGGGACGAACAAAATCGCTTGTCGTGAGGCGCATTTCAAATATATTTCATGAATTATGAAGACCTTGGGTTTTCTTTTTTGGTTGTTTCCAAGTATGCTCTTCGCAAGCAGTGGACTCACTCTGAGTCAGGCTTGGACCAAGGCATTTGAGTCCGATATTTTTCCAGCCGACCTTTCACATAAGTCGTTCAACATGCATTTGTTGGGAGTGTCCTCTGAGGGAGTATTGTGCGAATTGGTTGCCAGAGGTTTTGATAGAAAGTTCAGTCTTTTTTACGCTGGCCCAAATAGACCTCTAAACATTCGAGAAATTCATGAGACCGCGGATCAGATACTGGTCCAAGATTTCAAATCTTCGCAATCTTCAGAGTCTCAAAATACAGTTTATACTTTTTCTTTTGAACAGCACGCGGCATCTGCAAGAAAAATCGGACTTAGTCTAGAGATATCAAGTTCTTCCTTTTCTCGACTCCTGGTCGATGGCAGCGTATTTTTCGTGCACACCAACTATGTCACCAGAACCGACACGGACATCGAATGCAAAATCTTGAGGACAGTTTACACTCACAGAGAACGAGCAAGCCTTCTTCGCGGGGACTAGTTGGTCAAGGCCCGTTCACACATTCCCCGACCCAACCTATAGGGTTGCTGCAAACCCCAACCTGGCAATCCTGATTGTCTAGACATTGGATCAAAGGTTCAGGCACCAAAGTTGAGCTCGCACCCGGAGGGATGGTGCAGCCCAAAACATCCTGACCGGATTTCCACTCAATGGTGAACAATCCGGTTCTCGAATCCTCTGTAACTGCAAAGTTCATCTGTTCTTTTTGTGAGGATCGTGAGGAGAGTTCGAGCTTATCCACCGAAGGCGTTGACCAGGTCCCGCGTCGGGGGCCTCCCCCGCCGCCCATCAGACAGGTTGCGGTAAAGGTTTGATCAGCTCTGAGGTTGAGCCACTGAATTCGAGGTAGGGTCGTGGTGTATCTACCAGCGGGAATCGTCGTTTGTGCAAACAGAGGACAGCCTAAAATCCAAACACCGAATAAAATTAAAAAGTTTTTCATGCAAAATCCTTAGCATTGGATTTTCGTTCACGAAAAGGCCAAGCGCGACAGGGAACTCTCAATGCAACTAAAGATAGCGAAATTCTTTTGGGTTTGCATCTGGCTGTCAAAAAGCTCGGACTGCCCGATATTTTGTTTCAGATATTCACATGGGTCATCATGATCCCCAATATCTCAATTTCTGTCCGTCGACTGCATGACACAAATCACACCGGATGGCTTGCATTGGTCCCATTTGTAAATCTCTATTGGTTCTGCGTTGAAGGAGATTCAGGTCCAAATCGATTTGGACCTGACCCTAAGGGACCACCGGAATCGCCTTCGACAGAGCTCCCTAAAGTGTCCTGACGTGCTCTTGCTTAGCTTGGACTGGCAGACATCTGATACCGGTTCGAACGCATTTTGGCTTTGGATTGACCGTGAGCAGCTTTCCATAGCCTCTTTCAAAAGCTTCAGCGATGAGTTTTTCGTCTGTTCCATTTGAGACAGCATGCATAGATTTAAAATCAGAAGTGATGATGACCAATCTCAACTTTTGATTGGGATTCTGCGTGTTTCTGAATGTTGCAACCACTCGTCGGCCGCTCTCCTGATATTCGTAGGATCCATTTTCAAAAATTGAACCGGCCTGAATAAGTCCACCGTGTCCAGGGGCTATATGAAGTGAATAGTAGAACGAAATCCCATTTCCTGCAGAGAGGATCGGCAGAGAAATAGAAACTGCTGCATTTCCAGAGTCTGTTAGGAGAATGTCTTCGTTGACCCTCAATCCTCCGGACATATCAAATCCGTCAAGATATGTTCGCGCTGCCGATGCGGAAAAAGACAGTAGCTGTCCAAGTAAAAATAAAACGACCGTAGACTTCATAGACCCTCCTCTTGGTAAAAATTGTGGGCGACGGTATCATTGCAGGAAGCCTTTTGCAAGCCGTCCATCGAAGGTGATCCGCGATTGTGTATCATTCTCAATGAACCAAGATGTAAATCCTATTTGAGGCATCGACATTGCTGGTCTGAGGGTATAAGTCGACGTTTTGGGATTGGGTTTACTCATGATGCGTCTTTTTGTTTTTGCAGTCTTAGCCTTGGTCGCGACGCCATGTTTGGCTGTTGATTGCTCAGATTTGAAAACACAATTCAGTGGCATTGCGCCAAATCTGCCACAAAAACTCAAAGGGATTGTGGAAATTCTGGGGCCAGTTTACCGCATCTCAGTTGAGGATGCGCTCCACATGTCACGACAAGATGTTCTGCCAGTGAATATCCGTCGTTGGATCGCGAACCAACCTTCTTCGAGCTTAGAAAAGGCCCAATCCGAGGGTTTGGTGGCTCTGGCTTACAAAGTCGATTTTTCGACTTACCAAAAACTCCTTCAAGAGGGCGCCATCAAAATTAACTATATCAGTGTGTCCTCGAACTACACCCATGATCCCAAAAATATTTTTAACATGATCACCAGAGCGCAAATTGGAAAAATTTGGGAGGGCCTTGATTCGAGGGAAGTGGTTCTCATGCTCGATCCTCAAGTTTTAGCAGGGGTGACCTATCATCTAGATGAACGCGATCATGACTATAAGACTGATGGCTTCAGTGTTCGAGATCTTTTCGAGCTTAAGGAAATGCGCGTGACTCAAAGACTGATGTCATCAGCACAAGATTGGCGCAGCCTGGGAAGGGTGGGCATTACTCAAAAATGGGGATGGCTACCCATTTGGGCTTTAAAGGGAGTGGTGACAGCAAAAAAACCGGTACTGGAAGTTTCCGGTAAAAGTGAATATGCAAATCGACCGATTCGCTTGCAGCTTCCTGCCGCTATTTCGGATCTGATTGCGATCCAAGACGTAGACCCTCGGTTGCCTTTGGACGCAATGACGCTAAAAAAAATCGTTCACTCTCACGAGGCTGTGGATTGGCTTCCCTTAATGGGCTACCGCCTCAAAATCTATTATAAGTGGGGAGTGTTTGAGGGTGAAGTCACGTCGATACACCCAAAATCAAAAGGGACCATGGCCTTGAGTTTCAGTGATGGGAAAAAGAGTCTCTATGTGCCTCAAGCCGAAGTCTTTAAGATTGAAATTTTGCGCTACTCTCCGTTTCTTCCGTCAAAAAACACAGTGAATTTGACTGCGGCTGAACTGCAAGAACCGGAAACTCGAGCCTATATCAACAGCCTGCCCGAGAACCTATACTGGACTGTCGAGATCGTTCCCTAGATCGTTGATCTAGATCATCGAGGTTGTATGGCAACGGAAAAGGGCCATTTTTGTTTTTCGAGTGGAGTCATTCGTTTTTTGTAGGGAATGTTTCGATCAAAACCCGTGCTTTGAACAAAAATTGGCAAATGAATGTCCGAAAAAGACATTTGTTCGTGAGTCAGCAAAGCCGTTTCTAGAGTTGTTCGCAGCACACTTTCATCAAGTGAAAGCTTCGGATTTTCGACATCTACAAATTCTTGAGCGAGGGCCCTCGTAAATTTTTCACCAACTACTGCATCTATTGTGTCTTTGACTACTTGTGGGTCAGTTTCCAATTGTTCGAATCGATGTCCAGAAGCCTCGACGATTCCACGAAAAGAAAACCCCTCAGGTGTCGCTTCATAGGCCAAAATAAGCGAAGACGTCAGCGAGTCTCTTTTGCCAACTCTGGGCTGCTTGAGACCTTGATATTGACGGATCTCAACCCAGCGATGGTTACCGAAGATTCCCAAGTCAGAAAACTGAGAGACTTTATATTTTGAGTCCAACTTGCTCTCAAGTTGTGAGCGGCCATTGATTGTGGTGCCGAAATCAACGACTTGAAACATGACATTTTCAATCTTCTGCAAATCCAGATAGCGAAAAAATCGAAAGTGCCAATTTTTAACAAGCTCGCGCGCTCGT
>FRDC01000306.1_pt5 | contig 17134 bp, 19 predicted proteins | sample 1106171 | NCBI WGS metagenome assembly FRDC01 (sample SAMEA3930566, study PRJEB13176) | freshwater metagenome | biome: Drinking water system; feature: drinking water; material: water | place: Singapore | collected 2014-12-20 | reverse complement strand
CGGCGCTCTATCCAACTGAGCTACGGGCGCACGAGGCCCTTCTTGCCTGTTGCGCGGGATGTTGTCAAGGACGCGGGCGGGAGGACGAGGCGGCGAATTCTCTCCAGACGAGGTTCGCCAGATGATCGATCGTCTGGCCATCTGTAGCGATCGTATAGTCCGACGCCGCCTGATACTTCGGCCAGCGTTCTGTAAGCACCTCCTGAATTTCTTCCACAAACGATTTGGTGCCGGTCAGTGACGGTCTCTGATTATCCCCGCCGATTCTCTTGGCAATCGTGTCGACCGCCGCCGTCAGCCAGAACATGATTCCATTCCGCTTCAAGACGTCGACGTTCTGCTGTCGCAAAATCGCCCCGCCACCTGTATCGATAATCAGGTTATCCTTCCCCGCGAGATCTCTGCATACCGCAGATTCCAAGTCGCGAAAATAGTCCCACCCATTCGATGCCACAATGTCGGGGATCGATCGTCCCGCACGCCGAACGACTTCCTTGTCCGTCGAGATCAGTTCCCGTCCGAGCTTGGCCGCCAGCGCGCGACCCACCGTGCTCTTCCCTGTCCCTCGATAACCGATCAGCACAAGATTCATGCGAAACGGGACTCCAACACGGTACGCATCACGTCGATGGGCGCGGAACGTCCAGTCCAGGTTTCAAACTGCGCGACCGCCTGATAGAGAAACATTTCGAGCCCAGGAATCGTCCGGCAACCGACTGCCCTTGCGTCGGCCAGGAGTTGAGTCTCGCGGGGATTGTAGACGATGTCCATGACGGTGAGCGATTCGTGAAGCAACGACACCGGCACGCAGCTCTTCCCCACTTTGGGAGCCATCCCTACCGGCGTGCAATGAATCAGCACCCGCGCTTCGGGCAGCGACGTTTTCAACGACGACTCGTCGAGATAAGCCTCCTGGACGTCCAAACCGGTCTTCGACCGGATGTCGGCTGCGAGCGTTCTGCGCTCCTGATCCTCGATTCCCAAGAGATGCAGACGACGAATGCCGGAATCGGCGGCCAAAGCAAACGCGATGGCGCGCGCCGCCCCACCGGACCCGAGGACCACGACGGATTCTCCCTTCAAGGGGGCCCGTCCCTCTTGCAGCGCACGGAGCGCCCCGGTGGCATCCGTGTTGGAGCCGATGAGTCTCCCTTCCTCGGCCACAATAGTGTTGATGGCGCCGATATGTCTCGCGGTGGGGGCGATTTCGTCAAGACACGGCATCGCCGCGACTTTGTGTGGAATGGTCACGCTCGCCCCCCGAAAGTTTCCGAGGGCCCGAAGCCCTTTCAGCGCATCACCGATGGATTCGACCTTCCATGCCAGGTACACGAAATTCAGACCGAGCTTCTGGAACGCCGCGTTATGAATGGCAGGAGACAGCGAGTGTTCGACGGGATTTCCAATCACCCCGCAGAACTGCGTATCGGCATTGATATCCATGGCTTGTCTTGCTGGATCGCTGGCGGCGCTCGGACGCACGCCGACGGGTCAGCCTTTGTAGACGCTCATCCCACCGTCGATCATAAAGGTCCCACCGGTCACCCATCGTGCCTCGTCCGAGGCCAAGTACAACAACATGCCGGCAATTTCCTCCGGACTCCCCGCTCGTCGGATGGCATACTGGGCAAGAATCGGCTGCAACATCTCCTGATTGGCCATGAGGGGCGCCGCCATCGGTGTATCGACCAATCCGGGATTCACCACATTGCACCGGATTCCGTCCTTAGCATAATCGACGGCGATGGCCCGAGTCAGCGCATCCAGACCGCCTTTCGACGCGGCATAGGCTGAGAGAGAAGGGATAGCCACCACGCTGGCGACAGACGAAATATTCACAATGGATCCGGATGCCTGTATAACCATGTGCGGAATGACGGCGCGGGTCATGCGGAAGACTCCCGTGAGATTCACGTCCAGCACGTTGACCCATGTGGCATCATCGATTTCGTGCAGGCGCTTGCCAAAATCTCCAACCCCGGCATTGTTGATGAGGATGTCGATCCGCCGAAAGCGATCGATCGCCTGCTGTGCGACCTCTCGGGCATGGCCCTCGTCGGTAACCGAACCGGCGACGGCGTGCACGCTCCCTCCGGCCTTCGCGATCTCACCCGCCACGCGATCCAACTCCCCTCGGCGCCGTCCTGTAATAACGACCGCCGCCCCTTCCTGCGCAAAACGCTTGGCCGTCGCTTCTCCGATACCGGCATTACCACCCGTAATCACTGCAACTTTTCCTTGTAGCCGACTCATCCCTGTTGGTCCTCTTCTCGAAGTGATTCGGATGCATGATCTTCCGAGGTGACCTGTGGGCTCGATCCCCACAGCCCCGGTTCGACTTTCCGCGCAACGGTCAAAAATCCTGAATGGGCCACCATTCGATGATCCGGCCTCACGCTTCGTCCCTGTATCGACCAGGTACGGAGCAAAGTTTCAAACGTCTCGATCATACCGAACACCGCAGCCCGCTCCAACGCCTCGACCGTCTGCTGGACTTGCGGCACCGTTGGAACAAAGCTCAGGTAGATCCCGCCGGACCTCAACACGCGCGCCGCATGCGGCACTACCTGCCAGGGCTCCGGCAAATCAAGAACCAGTCGGTCGAACGGCAGCCCGTCTTCGAGTAATTCGATTCCTTCATACGCATTGCGCCGCAGTGGCACAAGATTCGGCGGTGTCCCCAAGTACCGTTCGATGTTGGTCAACGCCGTCCGGGCAAAATCTTCTCTGGCTTCGTAGGTCACCACCATTCCTCGGTGCCCGACCGCACGCAACAACGCCATGGTCAACGCTCCGGATCCCGTGCCGGCTTCAAACACGCGAGCGCCGGGATAGACATCGGCCCACATGGGAATCAACGCCAAGTCTTTGGGATAGAGGACCTGGGCGCCGCGCGGCATCTTGACCACGTACTCGCCGAACGTCGGGCGCAGCGCCAACATCGTCTTTCCCCCGGAAAGCGTGACCAGAGAACCGTCGGGCCTTCCGATCAGATCGTCATGGAGAATCTTGTGTCCGCTCAGCTGATAGGTTTCTCCAGCCTTCAACGTGAGGGCGTAGTGACGCCCCTTCTTGTCGACCAAATGGACCCGATCGCCATTCGTGAACCGCAACATGGTAGGCCATTCTAGAAGCGGCTCGCAGGGTTTTCAACAAGGCTCTTCCGCTTCGAGCAACCCCTGCTACTCCGCTCGCTGGAGACCGCGCCCCGTCGTTCAGGCTGGTGATCGTCGGAGTTTGCTGTGGCAAATCGGCATGCTTTACAGGCTCCAAGCCTACACAAGTGCAGCAGGAACGCCTCAGCCACATCGTCAGCTCCTCATTAGGTAACTCTAATAAACATGCCTTTTCAGCATGATGCGGCATGTCATTCTCATGATCCATCCAGCATAAGACTTGCTGCGTAATATCACTATGTACAGCGATCACGCCAGGCAGAGCACCACGAATCGTTTTGCTGAAGTTTGGCTCTCACACAATACGGAGAAACGCAGACGGGTAGAGGGGAAATGCGCATGAGGCAGTCGAAGCGAGTATCACGGGAGGACAACATGAAAGACGAACTGTTTCCCGCTGATGAACCGGAAAAGAAGGACGTCGATGCCGATCATTCGGAGGACAGCGATTTGCTGGACATGATCGGTCGTGACGCCTCGGATGAAGGGCGACCGCAAGAGACGGCTCCTCGCGCCAAGCGTGAGCGAGTGACGGACGGTCCCTTTCTCCTCGAGTCCCTCTACTTTCAATCGTTCGGCGAACGGGAATTGCTAACGAGGGAAGAAGAGACTGCCCTCGCCAAACGCATTGACCAGGGATCGGTCTCGATCAGAATGGCCTTACGGCAGATCATCAGACTGCTTCCCCGGATGAAGCGGACGGATTCCGTGTTGGAAGCGCAGCAGACCCTGCAATCGGTCCGTCGACTCAGCGGCTTGTCGGCCACCGCACTCGACAAGGTCGAGGATGCGCTCCTGGCGCTGATCGGAGGAACCAACAAGCTACCGGCCGGTCTGACGAAGGAACTCAAAACGGGCCTGGCTACAATCCGGACTTCGCGCAACGTGTTGGAAGTGGCCAAAGACGAACTGGTCCGCTGCAACCTTCGCCTTGTCGTCGACGTGGCGAAGCACTATACGCACCGCGGATTGACGTTGCTTGACCTCGTTCAGGAAGGCAATATCGGATTGATGAAGGCGGCCGAGCGTTATCAGTACCGGAAGGGATTCAAGTTCAGCACCTATGCAACCTGGTGGATCAGACAAGGTATTACCAGGGCGCTGGCGGATCAATCCCGGACGATTCGCATTCCCGTCCATCAAACGGAAGCATCGCACCGGATCTTGCGCGTCACCAGACGGCTGGGGCAGCAACTGGGCCGCCCGGCTCGGCTCGAAGAAATCGCCCAGGTACTCCGCATGAGACCGGAGCGGCTCCGCGAGACCGTGCAGGCATTTCAGGAGCCGGTGGCGCTGGAGCAGCCGGTCGGAGACGGCACGACAGAATTCGGCGAGCTCTTGCCGGACCTGCAGGCAACGCCACCCGACGCGCACGTGCACCGGACGGAGATGACGAACCAATTGGACCGCATCCTGAGCACGTTGACGCCGCGAGAACAAACGGTGATCCGCCTGCGCTTCGGGATCGGCTACGACCAACCTTGCACGCTCGAACAGGTAGGGGAGAGCCTCTCCGTGACCAGGGAGCGGATTCGGCAGATCGAGGCCAAAGCCCTGAAGAAGTTGAAAACACCGGCGATCAAGGAAATGTTTGCCGCCATCCAGTAACGGTCCATACCTACGCGACGTTCGAGGGGCCGGAAACCTCCCGGCCCCTCTGCCTCTCCACTCTTTCTCTCCTTTCCCCGCTGCCGCGCTTGTGCGAAAATAGCACCGGCTCCTGACACGAGGCTTATGACTGCCACGCACCAGTCGGATTTCTCGATGACGCCCTCTTCGCCCTTGCTCTGTTGTCTGATCGTGATCGGACTGAGCCTCCTCCCCGATCGAGTTTGGAGTGATCCGGGTCCGGGCGCTGCGGCGTTTACAGACAAGTCCATGTCGGTTCCCGCCGTTGTCGCGAAAGTTCGCCCTTCAGTCGTCACCATCCTGACAAGAGGTGTCCCGTCCGGTCCGACCCATGCCCAGTCTGGGTCGGGGTCTGGCGTCATTATCGACGAGAGCGGCTATATTCTGACCAACAACCACCTCGTGACGGGGGTGAAGAGCATTGTGGTCGGATTGTCGACAGGCCGGCTGACACCGGGCCGCGTGGTGGCTCGGGATTTCCTGCTGGACTTGGCACTTGTCAAAATCAATGCGCAGGATCTGGTTCCTGCCCTGCTCAGCCCCAATCCCACATTGGACATCGGCGAATCGGTCGTGGCCATCGGCAATCCTCTGGCACTCAAGGGGGGCTCTACCGTCACCGTCGGTGTCGTCAGTGCCGTCGATCGTTCCGTCCTCACTCCCGAAGGTGAAACCCTCTATGATTTGATTCAGACCGATGCGGCCATCAATCCGGGAAATAGCGGTGGCCCTTTGGTTGATCTGTCGGGCCGGGTGATCGGCATTAACGTCGCAATCGCCCCTTCTGCGCAAGCCATCAGTTATGCCATTTCAATGGCTGCCATCTATCCGCACATCCAGTCGATGATCGTCAGGGGCACGGTCCTCCGTCCCGATCTCGGGTTTGTGCCCTTGACCCTGACGCCGAGTATCATGGCTGCCTTTGCACTGGAGGGAGACCGAGGAGTACTTGTCTTGCACGTCGAACGCGACAAGCCGGGCGCCGTCGCTGGATTGCACCAGGGCGACATCATCACGGCCGTCGAGCAACATCAGATTCACAACATAGGAGACTTTTGGCACGCACTCTTGCTCGCCGGAAACCAGCCCTCCGTGCAACTGACCCTGCAAGGGAAACCGGGTCCGGTGACGTTGGCCCTTCCCAAACCAGCCGTCTCGATGGTGCTGCCGTGAGTCTCGGAGTGGCGCCAACGATCGAGCCCGTGCCGCAGGGTGCGTTGATGCGATTCCCGACCCCGATCGATTACTCCAGCACCTGGGCACTCCAACAGCGGTTGCATGCAGAGCGCCTCGCGGATCGATGCCCCGACACCTTCTTGCTGCTGGAACATCATCCGGTGTTCACCGCCGGACGCCAGACCCTGCCCGAGCATATGCCGGGTGTCTCGCCGAGGAGTCTCTCGTCCGCCATCGGCTTGCAGCGCGTGAATCGAGGCGGATCGATCACCTACCATGGGCCAGGCCAGTTGGTCGGCTATCCGATTTTGAAATTGAACCGAGTCGCATCAGGGCCCAAAGCGTATGTGCGGCTGCTCGAGGACATCGTGATCGCCACCGTGAAACAGTGGGGCATCGAAGGCCGACGACAAGACGGAACCCCCGGGGTGTGGATCCATGCTGCCGATGGATTTGCCAAGATCGCATCGATCGGTGTGCGCGTCGACCATGGCGTGACATTGCACGGCTTTGCCCTCAACGTCGATCTCGACCTCGCTCCCTTTTCGTCAATCGTGCCTTGCGGGCTTGCCGATTCTCGGACGACGTCGATGGCCCAGTTGGTCCGCTCGCCGATTGAACTCACCGCGGTCGCCGAACAGATCGTCACGCATAGCTCACGTCTTTTGCATGTGGACTGGATCAGGCAGCCAATGAATGTCTTGGGAGACGATGTCCCAATCTGGACTCCATTGGCACTTTCTCAGGAGGCAGGATAGATGGCACCGTCCTCCTTGCACGAATACGATACTGCGACGTTCCGGCTAGCCGTCGCGCAATTCGATCAGGCCGCTGAAACGATGGGGCTCGACATCAACCTTCGCGAACGGCTGAAGCTCCCTCAACGTTCGCTGGTTGTCAGCATTCCCGTCCGAATGGACGACGGTCGCGTCGAGGTGTTCACCGGCTATCGCGTCCAACACGATTCTTCACGCGGTCCCACCAAAGGGGGAATCCGTTACCATCCCCACGTAAATCTCGGTGAAGTGGCGGCGCTCGCCATGTGGATGACGTGGAAATGCGCCTTGGCGGATCTCCCTTACGGAGGAGCCAAGGGCGGGGTTTGCGTGGATCCTAAGCAACTCTCACGAGCCGAACTGCAGCGTCTGACCAGGCGGTATGCCGCAGAGATCCTGCCTCTCATTGGTCCAGACAAAGATGTGCCGGCGCCGGATGTCGGCACGGACGCCCAAGTCATGGCCTGGGTGATGGATACCTACAGCCAGCAGGTCGGTTTTGCCGTACCGGGTGTCGTGACCGGAAAGCCGTTATCGATCGGAGGGAGCCTGGGGCGCGAGGAGGCGACAGGACGCGGCGTCGTGGCGGTTACGCTCGAAGCCCTTCACCATCTCAAAATCGATATCCGGGACACGACTGTTGCCATCCAAGGATTTGGGAACGTAGGTTCCCACACCGCCCGCATCATGCACGAACAAGGTGCACGCGTCGTGGCGGTCAGCGACGTGAGTGGGGGACTTTACAACAGCCAGGGGCTCGACATTCCGGCGCTGTTCTCATTCGTCGCGGAACGGGGAAAGTCGGTAGGCGATTCCAAGCTGGGAGAGGTCATCACCAACGAGGAACTGCTCCAACTCGACTGCACCGTGCTCGTACCCGCTGCGTTGTCCGAGCAGATCACGGAACGGAACGCCCCCCGGCTTCGATGTCGCATCCTGGCCGAAGGGGCGAACGGTCCGACGACCATGGAAGCCGACCGTATCATTCAGGACAAAGGTATCTTCGTGATCCCGGACATTCTCGCCAATTCGGGCGGCGTGATCGTGTCCTATTTCGAATGGGTACAGGATGTGCAGCGATTTTTCTGGAAGGCATCCGACATCCAAGAGCGTTTGCGGGAGCTGATGACCTCCGCTTTCCATCGCACGCTTGCCTTTGCGACCGCCAAGAAGACGTCGATGCGTACGGCCGCCCTCATGAGCGGCATCGACAAGGTGGCGCAGGCACACCTGCACCGTGGACTGTACCCGTGAATGACGCAGCACACGGTTTCGGCTTGGCTGAAACCCCTCTTCGGAACTTCCGATGCGGCAATTGGTCTTGGGATTCCTAGCCGGGATCTGGTTCATCGATGGCCTGGCGCTGCTGATCGCCCCACTGACCGTCATGGCTCGGATACGTGAGGCACTCGCCGAGCAACCCCACTTCTTTCGTTGGCAGATTGTCAGCATTTTCGCTGGAGTCTGTTTGTTGTTTCTCGGTCGTGACCTTTCCCACCAAGCTGTGTGGATCGTGGCGGGAATTGCCATGATTTCGAAGGGGATTGTTTTGTGGCTCGGGCCGTCAAGCTTGACCTCTTCCCTCACCAACTGGTTCCTCCAGCGAGAAGCCGTCGATTATCGCTTTTGGGGGCTCGGCCTGTGCGCGCTTGCGATGCTCCTGCTGCATGCGCTAGGTTGGCCGGTCAGAACATAGTGCCTAGGGGAGATCACGACGATGATCAATCGAAAGGCAGTGAGCCAGCTCTGGGAATCCCATAAGTCGGCAGAGTGGCCCCGAGTAGAGGGTCAGCACGAAGGACCGCTCATGACGATCGATACGGTGATCAGCGGCTGCGTGGTGTACTTCTTGGATGGCTCAGAGGGATTGGATGAGCAGCGCCGCGGCATCGTGGGAGACTGTTTATCCGACCTGGAAGCATTGGAACAGGAACTGGATGAACGGTCGCTCCCCTATTTTCAACGGTTACGTGAGTTGGGCACCTTGATCCTTATCGCCCCGGCAGCCTAGCCTTCGAGAACAGGAAGCGGAAACTCCCCTTGGAATTCCCGCTCACCGTTTGCCTCACGGAATTTCCACGATATCCTTGCTCATCGGCCCCAGGAGCCCCAGCAATTCGTTCTTTTCGCGTGCCGGGACCTTATGGCTATCGAGGGATTTGACGAGATCTTCGACCAGCGCGCCAAAGTCGGCACGAGAGATTTTCATCCCGGCGTGTGTGGTCTTCATGTCACGCCCCTTGTAGGTGCAAGGGCCGCCGGTGGCCATACAGACTTGGTCCACGAGATGACCTTTGAGTTTTGGGATATCCGTACTGGCAAACCGACCATTAATGCGATTGTCGTTCGCCACGTTTGCGACGAATTGATCGACGACAGACGAAATGGCTGGCTTGCCGCCCAATCGGTCGTAGAGGGAACGAGTCCCTTGCACCCCATCGGTCGCGGCACAACCGACCGTCGTAAGCAGCAGCCATCCTCCGAGTAGAATCACCGAACGCTTCACATGCCCTTGCATCTGACACCTCCACGCTATGTGCAGTCAACGATTGCACGGTTGAAAAACCGTGACATGAATCCTGTGCCCTGCCCCCACAGGACAGGGCCCTAGTATATAGGAATACAAATTTCGGGAGTCAAGTCCTTGCCTCCCGCACGAGGCGCGCGATTCGTTCCGTAAGGGCTCGGGTTACGCAGGCCATTGCGCCCAAACCACAGACCCTGTTCCTTGCAAGTTGGCACCCTGTCCGATAAAATGGCGTCATTGCGTGATCGTGCGCTTGTCCACATCGAATGTCCACCTGGCAACACCACACCCGGACATGAGGAGGAGTTGATGAAGAGGATAGTACGAGCCTGTGCGACGTCATGCCTAGGTCTCGTCATGTTCGGGATTGTCGTCTCCCATGCCACGGCCGAGCCCTATGAATTGAGCAAGAACGACGTGATGGATCCGAAAGCGATCAAGAGCCAAGAGGTTTCGTTGTTTGGCGTCAAGCTGGGGGACACCGAGGCCAAAGCCCTCGATGTCCTAGTGAATGAAAAAATCCCCGGCATCAAGGTGGAACAGGAAGCCCTTTTCATTTTCCTACTTGATCAGCGAAAGCCGACTGGGCCGATGGCTGGCGTCCGTGTACAGGATGGGAAAGTGGACCTCATCTTTGTCAATAACCGCTTTGCCTATAAGACCCGTGGCATCTTCCGCAATGTGCTGAACAGCGAGAGCCCCGAAGATGTCCGGAAGCTGTTGGGGCAGGAAGAGTACGGCGACGAGAACGTCATGGGTGCCGTGCTGGCCTACGACAAGCAGGGCTTTGTGATCAACTACCTGGGGAAAGACGTGAATATCGAATTCTCCCAGGCTCGCTAGTCGTTCTCACCTCACCATTACTAAGCCTCCTTCGCTCCGAGACAGGAGATGGGTGCACACCGATCCCTGTGCAGGGCGTTCTGAACACTGAATGGGAGATAGAGTCGGACGGGCGATGAGGATCGCCTATCGAACGGCGTCGGAGCGGTGTAGCCCGTAGTGGATCAGGCTCTCTGCAGTATTCCAACGCCGCTTAGAGTTGAGGATCACGAGCAAGAGTTCGCTTCCATTCTGAGAAACCTTGGCGATTAGGCAGCGGCCGGCTTTTGACGTGAACCCCGTCTTGATGCCTTCTACACCGGGAATGCGGCCCAGCAGACGGTTGGTGTTATGCATGACATACCCGTGCGTTCCATTGACGGGCATGATCATGGCCCGCTCCTCCCGCACAAGCTGGCGGAAGGTCGGCTGCTCCAGTGCGATCACGCTTAGAACGGCAAGATCTTCTGCGGTTGAATAGTGGTCGGGGTGGTCGAACCCGCAGGCATTGCTGAAATGTGTGTCGGCGAGTCCCAGCGCGGCAGCCTTGGCATTCATGAGGGCGACAAACTGTTGCTCGTCGCCTCCTACATGTTCCACCGCCGCCAGGCAGGCGTCATTCGCCGACATGATCAACATGCCTTTGAGAAGATCCTCCAGGCGGAACACCTGGCCGGGCTTCAGTCGAAGGTGGGTCTTGTGTGCCCGTGCCGCCGCCGGGCTCACGGTGACGTAGTCGTCCAGATGCCCTCGCTCAAGGATCACGAGGGCCGACATGATCTTCGTGAGGCTGGCCGGTGACAGCCGTTTCCCAGACTGATGCTCATACAGCACCTGCCCGCTGTTCAACTCTTTCAAGAGGATGCTGTGGGCAGGCACTTGCCGCCACGGCAGTCCTTGCGGGCTGGTTTCCATGTGGCGGACTTGTTGGACGTGATGATGCGATCGCTTCGCTTCAGCCGACGGAGGGCCCGCCAGCAGCATGTAACCGAAAAGAGCCGCCACCATGACGGGGAGCCCGAGCGGCCAATCCGCATCGAGACGAACGTTGGAAATACGAGCGGTCATAATGTGTAGGACTCCCGGACCTTGGTTCCGCGGCAACCGCTTTCGATGACCTTATGAAAAAACCTCAACAAGTCGGCCAAGTCGATCCAGAATCCGCAGTTTAGGCAACGAGCATAGAGCCGGCGGTTCATCAGGGTGTAGTGCCGCTCCACCATCATGAACCCTTTGCACTTGAGACAATGCATGGCCGGCCATTTCGATGTCTGATCACCGGATACGATTCATGACGAGGGCTAAGCATCCGGCCAGCAGCCCTCCCCCCAGAATTGTCGTACCAAACGACAGCAGGGGATTTGTCCCGCTGGAGGGGTGGCTCCCGTCCAGCAAATCGCGCACTCCGCCTTGAACCATGAGTACAGAGAGCGTAAGGAGCGCACCCATCCCGAACCACCAAGAGAACGATCTCACAACGTGCCTCGACTAGGACCGCCGTAGGGCGTAAACCCTTGTCTGTCGGCCACTCTAGCGGAGGGGTCTGGGACTGTCAAGCTGACGCCCATTTCCGTCCTTCATCAGGCTCGCGTACTACGGTCCGCTAGAAATCGGTGCCGGAGCGGCTTTGAGCCCCCGATGAAGAAAAATGGATACGGTCCCGTCGCCGTTGTCCGCCGTCACGAGTCCTGGTTCCTCCGCGATTTTTGTCGTCGCTTGGAAACTGGCAATCGCAAATGGACCGGCCTTGGTTCTATAGTTTCTCGGCGGATATTCGAACGTGCCGTCTCCTCGGCCGAACAAGATCGACAAGTCGTTGGACTGGAGATTCACGATCGCGACATCCTGGCGTCGGTCGCCATTGAAGTCACGGGCCAATCCGAAGTTCGGACTCGCATTCGCGCCGGCATCCTTGCCCTTTTGGAATGATCCGTCGGCATTTCCGAGAAAGGTGGTGAAGCTGTCCCGTTCACCGTTAATGACCAGCATGTCCTTGATGTGATCGTTGTTGAAGTCGCCGAAGCTCACGCCCAGAGGCCTTCGCCCCGATCGGTAGTCGATAGGTTGGCGGAAGGTCCCGTCTCCGTTTCCCATCCAGATGGAAATCGCGTTGGACATCGGTCCGCCGTTCGTGACAATCATGTCCATGACGCTGTCGCCGTTTACATCCGCCAGCGAGACCGAGGTCGGGGTATCGCCATACTCGTACTGCACGCCATGTCGAAACTCCCCGTTTCCCTGCCCGAGAAATACTTTCACCTTGTCGTTGCGGAGCGCCACTACAAGATCGGCAAGCTTATCCCCGTTCAGATCTTCGCTCGCGACGGCGATGGGGGCCCGGTGGACGGGATACTGCGCCCCCTCCTCGAACCTGCCGTCTGCCCGACCAAGCAGAATGGCGATCTGATCGCTACCAGAACAGGCCAACACCACGTCCGGATAGAGATCTTGATTGAACCGTCCCGTCGCGAGCGACCGGGGTTCTTGGCACACATGCAACTGAATTTGGTCTCGGAAGGTGCCGTCCCCGTTTCCAATCAGAATCGAGAGGGAGTTGCTTGCAATATTCGTCGTCACGAGGTCGGTAAAGCCGTCCTGATTGATGTCGAACGGCGTGATGGTTGTCGGGTTCTTGCCGACTTTATAGCTGGCAAAGTAGTAGAAGAGATCCGGTGGGACATAGGGATCCTGCTTGGAACAGCCGATGGGGAAGAGCCCCAGTCCAAGGCCCATCATAAAGAGCAGGAACGGGAAGAATCGCTTGGATGACTGGCACCTGAATCTTCCTTCTACCATCGATCTTTTACCGAGCCGTCTGCTGCTGCACTCTCTTAGAGAAATCGCAATGAAGGCCGTTAGTATACAGATGGCCCTTGTGGCCTGGCAAACCGGCAAGGGAGCTGTTTTGCCCTTCAAGGCCCGCTGCTCGCAGCCTCATCAACCCCGGGAAATGGCTTTGAAAATCGGGATGGTTCTGGGTTACACTGCCTGTTCTTGTAAGGAGGACTCTATGAGCAAGACTGTGCAGATTCCGACCACGATGTACGGTATCGCCGAGGTGCTGTACTGGTGCCATGACCGCAACAAGGGACGCGTGCCGGGTGTCGATACCGCGGGCTTCGACAAAATGAAGACCCTCTTGGCTGAAAAGCCCCAGTCAGGCGACTACTTCACACTGGACCAGTTCTGGAAGAAGAAGGTGACGTTGGAATTGACCGAAGAGGAAGTGGCGACCGTCGACCGCTGTCTCTACGACATTCCCAACTTCGACAACGAACCCCTGCCGCAGATTCGTCACAAATTCTGGCCGCAGCAGATTGCGGCGCATTAAGTCCCGTTTCCAACCTGACTGTGGTCGCAACTGAGATCCTCCCTGATGCCCTGCCGGCGTCAGGGAGCAACTGGTGTCGTGGATGTGTCGGACTGGACGGGAGATTAGAGCGAACCTTCGCCCTTCAGGTATTTCCGGAACCGATCCATCAACTCGGCACCGAGCGTGCCACCTTCCGGTTTCTTGGTTTCCGGATCGGCAAAATGGCCTCGGATTTCCTGCAAGCGCTTCTCCGCCTGCTCATTCCCCTGCAGACGCTTGGTCTTCGTGAGCGCTGTGTCGAACGCGTCAAATGTGAGTTCGCTGTACCCGAAGGAACGGATCCGTTTCACGGCCTTCATCATCGCCTGATTGCGAAAACCGGTGAGGTGGTCCGAGTCGATTTCTTTGAGTCCCAGTTTTCTGGCCCGACGCTCGGCGGCTTTGCGAATACCGCTCCGCACGAAATCCGGCGAGGTTTGCAGCCGTTTCCACGCCTCATCGGTCCAGGTCACCCGTTCTTGCGGCGCCTCCCATAACTGAACGAGTACCGTTTCGTCGATCTGGGTAATTCCCTTATCCCTGGCAAGGTCCTCCGTATCACGCTTCAGCATGTCCGTTACGAACTCCACGGCGATCGGCGGAGACTGCTTGAGCTTGTCCTGGAGCATGGCTAGCGCCCCTTCCGTCCAGGGAAGCGGCGGCAGGGCGGCTTCCTTGAGATCACCCATCGCCTCGACTTTCTCAAAGAGGTCGACGTTGACTTCCATGTGGCCGCCTTCTTTCGCGATCTCTTCGGCGATTTGCTTGATCATGCCGCGCATGAATTCCGGCACGCCATTGAGGCGCTCCTTCGCCGCCGCGGTCCAGGGCAGTTTCCCTTTGGCCATGGCCTCGGCCGCTTCCGCCAGCCCCGACTCCCCGCCCATGCCACCCATCATCTGGCTCTTGAACTGCTCGAGCGTCGCTTCTGTGATTTCCGCGTAGCCGAGCTCACGGGCCTTCTTCTCTGCCAGTCGGCGGACCATCCCGCGGAGGAAGAGCGGTGCCCGCTCCATGCGTTTCAGCGCTCCGTCGGTCCAACGGACGTCGGTCGCGGCGGAATCCTGTGCATCAGATGCGCTCATGTGGTTCCTTTGTCGCGCGTTACTGGTTGAGTAGCTCTTTCAGTTCCTTGCCCGCCTTGAAAAACGGGACTTTCTTGGCCGGAACGGCCACCGTCGCACCGGTCTTCGGGTTGCGACCTTCCTTCATGCGACGCGACCGGAGCCGAAAACTGCCGAACCCGCGGATTTCCGTTTTATCTCCGTTCTTGAGCGAATCCCTGACGCAATCGAAAATCGTATTGACGACGATCTCCGCCTGCCGCTTCGTCAACATGGTGACCTGTTCGGAGACCCGTTCGATGATCTGCGCCTTGGTCATCTCTCATTCCCCTTTCGCTACGGTGAGGTGCGTCCCCACCGCTCCGACCGAGTTAAAACGCCATGAGGTACTTGAGGCTGACGCCCGAATAGAAATCCAATTTCGGGAAAATATTGGAAAAACGAGTTTCCAAAAACTCTCTGAGCGAGAATCGGCGCCGCGGTTCGACCACCCTGGGCTCTCCCTCGATGCCCGCTAAATCCGCGGCAAGCTGGATCGCATCCTCGAGATTACCCAGTTCGTCGACCAGCTTCGCTTCTTTCGCCTGCCGGCCGGTAAAAATGCGGCCGTCGGCCAAGGCCTGCACAGCCCCGACCTCCAGCGAGCGCCCTTCCGCAACCGCATCGATGAATTGTCGATGGACGTCGTCCATCACCGATTGCAGCAACGCTTGCTCCTCGTCGCTCATCTTGCGGAGCGGCGACCCGACGTCTTTGAACTTCCCGCTCTTGATGACCACACCCTCGACGCCGATTTTCTTAAGGAGGCCCTCGACGTTGGCCGTTTCCATGATGACCCCGATGCTGCCGGTCAACGTGCCGGGATTGGCCAGGATACGGTCCGTCGCCGCCGCGATGTAATAGCCGCCCGAGGCCGCCACCGTCCCCATCGAGGCGATGACCGCCTTGTTGTGCTTGCTCCGCACACGCTGCACGGCGTCGTAAATCTCCTGCGACGGAACCACGCCGCCGCCTGGGCTGTCGATCCGCAGCACGATCGCTTTGACGGCCGGATTCTCGGCGAACCGCTTCAGGTCCGTCACCGTCGCTTGCGAATCAAGAATAACCCCTTCGATCCTCACCAGCGCCACACGATCCTCCGAAGACAAATCGAGGTCCGGGAAGAGGAGGTTCATCACGAACAATAGGACGAACCCTCCCCCGATGACCCACAGGATCTTCCGAAGCAGCGACCGTTTAGCCGGTTTTGTCGTCTGTTCGTCCATTGCGTCACCTATGCAGAAATCGGCTGGGCGCGCACTGCAGCCCGGCCCATCCAGACCGGCTTACTTCTCGTCCCCGGACTTTTTTCGGCTCTGCTTCACTGCCCGTCCCAAACTCTGGTCGGGCGTACCCTGCGCCGCATGGTACTCATCGACATGGCGGCGCTCGGAATCCAACTGATGATCGCGCAGGCTCAGCGCAATCTTTCGTTCTTCGCGATCGACTTTGATGATCTTGGCTGCAACTTCATCGCCCAGCTTGAACTTTTCTTCGAGCTTCGCGCTTTGATCCAAGCCTGCCTCGCTGATGTGGATCAAACCCTCCACTCCGCCGTCCAATTCGACGAAGATGCCGAAGTCTGCGACCTTGCTGACCTTGCCGTTCGTCGCGTCGCCGACGCGATAGCGGCCGGGAATTTCATCGTCCCAAGGGTCGCGGGTCAACTGTTTGTACCCGAGCGAGAGCCGTTCCTTCTCCTTGTCGATCCGGAGCACGACCGCCTCGACCTTCTGCCCCTTTTTGAACAGCTCGGACGGATGCTTGATGTGTTTGGTCCAGGACATGTCTGAGATGTGGATCAACCCGTCGATGCCCTCGTCCAATCCGATAAAGGCCCCGAAATCGGTCAGGCTCTTGACCTTGCCTTCGATGCGTGTCCCGATCGGATACTTACCCTCGACCATGTCCCAGGGGTTCGGCGCGGTCTGCTTCATGCCGAGCGAGATCTTCCGGCTGGCGGGATCGACATTCAGCACCGCCGCTTCGACCTGATCCCCGATCGCTACCACCCGTGAGGGATGGCGGACTTCGTGGGTCCAGGACATCTCCGAGACATGGACCAATCCCTCGACGCCCGGCTCGAGTTCGACAAATGCGCCGTAGTCCGTCAGGCTCACAACTTTCCCGCGAACGCGCGTGCCGATGGGATATTTCCCGGCGACGTTGGTCCAGGGATCGGCGGACTTCTGCTTGAGACCGAGTGAGATACGGCCGGTCTCCCGATCGTACTTCAGCACGGTCACTTCCACGCGATCGCCGACGTTGAACATCTCGGAGGGATGGCCGACACGCCCCCATGACATATCCGTGATGTGGAGCAGGCCGTCGATGCCGCCGAGATNNTCGATGAAGGCCCCGTAGTCGGTGATGTTCTTCACCAGGCCCTGGATGAGTTGCCCTTCTTTGAGCGTCGCGAGCGTGGTCTGGCGCTTCTTGTCCCTCGTTTCCTCGAGCAGCACGCGCCGCGAGACGACGACGTTACCCCGGCGATGGTTGATCTTGATGATCTTCATCGGAAACGTCCGGCCGACCAAACCGTCGAGGTCGCGGACCGGATGGAGGTCGATCTG
>FRDC01004424.1_pt3 | contig 17140 bp, 27 predicted proteins | sample 1106171 | NCBI WGS metagenome assembly FRDC01 (sample SAMEA3930566, study PRJEB13176) | freshwater metagenome | biome: Drinking water system; feature: drinking water; material: water | place: Singapore | collected 2014-12-20 | reverse complement strand
CCACGATCCGCAGCCCTCGCACTTCTCGGCGCCTTCGCCCGCCTCGGCCCGATCGATCGCGGCACGCAGCTTGTCGTGCGCGCGGAACCTCGTCTCGCACGCCGGGCATGAGCAGGTTCTCCAGGCGGAGATAGATGCCCACGCTTCGAACGCCTCTTCCAGCGTGAGCGTCACCGTCACCTCCCCCGGCTCCCTCACCGCACCGACCTCGCCCCGCGAGCAACCCCAAGGCACCACGCCCGAACCGCGCGCATCACACCCTCCTGCCTCGCATCCAACCTCGCCGCGTCCGCAACCCTCGTCCGCAGCCCAACCCTACCCATCCGCTCCGCGTGCGACCGCCCATGCTCGAACCCGGACGGGTAGCCGCCCCCCTTCGAGGGCGGCTCCCACGTCAACGACACGACTACACCCGCACCTTCACGCTCGCAACGACAACGCCGTCACGATCGTGAACGTCCACGTGCCACACCTCGCCGGCCGGCGATACCGACAACTGCACCATCGGTGCGTACGCGCCGACCGGCCGGAACCACAGAGCCGTATAGCCACGCACTTCCGTTGCGATCTCAGCAACGACCCCGGCGACCTCGAAGCCGTGATCAGTGCGTACTCCGGTCACGCCGCCACCGCCGCGCCCAGCTCGGCCAGGATCATGAACGCCCTGTCCTTCAGCTTGTGCGACCCCACCTGCCGCTCGAACCGCGCATCCGACGCCGACCGGCGCTCCGACCCGTGCAACCGCGCCACGTGATCGACATACGCCGTCACCGCCTGATACGCCCCGTACGCCGTGTGCTGCACGTTCGCCAGGTCGTCGGCCCGCCAGCACGTCCGGATCGCCTCCCGAGCCCGCTCCGCGTTCCCCACAGCCCTATCCTGCCGCTCCCCCGGCTTCGTGACCGGCAGCGGCACCAACGACCGCACGAACCGCTCGAACTCGATCGTGTGCACCGGCACCCGCAGCATCCGCTCCGCCATCTCCTCCAGCCGGTCGTAGTACGCCCCGGCGAGCCGAAGCGACCGGCGCGCGTCCTCCTGCCAGCCGTCCTGCATCCGCGACGTGTGCCGCGCCTTCCACTCACCCGACACGCCGTGCTTGACCAGCATCCCGTTCAGGCACGCGAGCCGGAACGGCGCGACCGCGATCGTCAACGCCCGACCGCCGTCGTGGCCGTTCTCGACCCGGAGCAAGCGGCAGCAACCGCTCATCCACGTCGCCGCCGACGAGCATCGTCCTGTCCAGCTCCAGCAGCGCGTGTACCCGGGCGCCGCCGCGCGTCGACCCGGCCGCGAGTCACCGCGCCTCGCCCGACCGGACGATCTCGCTCGCGACGTCAAGCACCGTCCGGTTCTGCGCCGGCCGGTACCCGGAGCCGACGACGCCGAGCACCGTCCCCGTGTCGCGCCGCACGTTCGCGACGTGCGAGCCGACCTCCTCGAACGCGGCGAACTGGCCGCCCTCCCGCGTGTACAGCGGCCGCTGCTCCACTAGCCAGTCCAGGTCGGCCGTCTGCATGATCTCGTCCGTCGTCACGCCCTCGCCGAGCGGCCGCATCGACCCGCCCCAACCCGAGCCCGCCAGGTACAGCGGGTGCCGCGCGTCCCGAACGTCGTACATGATCGTTGCCGTGCTCACCAGTCTTCCCTCCTGGTCGCGTTTTCCCGTGCCTCCCGAACCATAGCGCGGTTTGCTACACGTTGTCGTCGGATGCGGCGCTGCTCCCGAACCGACCACGCGACGATCGCGAGCCACACGAGCAGCGCGACACCGATCGCCGCTACCGCGTCCGCGTTCGGAACCCTGCCAGTCACAACGTCACCCGCTTGACCCCGAACGCCTCCGCCTCCCGCTTCAACCGCGCCGCCTCCGCCTCGTCATCCAACCGCCACTCCTTCTCCCGCAAAGCGTGCCGTAGCACCCCTTCCATCGACCGCGCCGAGAAGTACGTCACTCGCGCGTAGCGCGACCACCCGCCCGCGGGCCGCAGCTCCGTGCCACGCCACCACATGCGGTACCGCAACATCTCGTCCGTCTCGGCCTTCCACACCTCCAACCGCAACGGCGCCCCGGGGTTACCCAAACCAAGCTCGGCCTCCAGTGCCGCGATCCGCAACCGCAGCCGGCGAGCCCGACGTGCCCGCCAGCCCATCATTCGCCGCCGAGCGCTACCACGTCCACGCGACGCATCAACCGCGCCTCCGCGAACCTGACCTCCACGCCCGCCTCGTCAACCTCGACCAGCTCGTAGATCCCGCGCTCGCCGTCCCGGTGCAACGTCACCAACGCCGCCTCCAGGCCGTCCAACGAGTCGGCCTCCACGATCTCGCGATCCCCATGAACCATCAGATACCTCACTCGTCCCCCTTCTCCTGCGTCGGCCTCACGATCCGCTTGCACCCCGGGCAGTAGCGCGTCCCGTCGTCCTCCACCAACACCCGGTGACCGCACGACGCGCACCAACCACCCTCAACCGCCTGCCCGTGCCTCATCGGCCCCAACTCGCCCTCGGAGCCTCGCCGCCATGCCCCGCCCGCACCGCCACCATCAACGCCACCTCCGGCTCGACCAGCTCGCCCGCCACCAACCGCGAACCCCACACCACACCGAACCGGCGGATCTGATCAGCCACCGCCTCCGGCAGCCCCGGCCGCAGATGCTCCGCCTTCCGCTCCGCGATCACCCACAACGCATCAGCCAGATCGCCGCGCCTCACCACCGGCTGCCACCAGTCGTCGCGCGTGTTCACGCGGCTCACTGCTCGGCCCGACGGTAGTCGACCGGCTTCTCGCCGTCCCGGTAGACCGTAATCGAGTCCGGTACAAACCCGAACGGGCACACCGAGAATCCGTCGCCGACGCTCGTGAGCACCTGCGCGCCGCCGAACGCGAGGAACGAGCAGCCCGGGTGATCCGGGAACCAGTGGTAGCGCGTCCGGCCGAAGATCCCTCGCAACGTCTCGCAGTCGGCGCGGGACAGGTCGTCCATGATCGCGAGCCCGTGCTGATGCAGCCTGACGCTCAACGTCCTGGTCACCGCTTCGCCCCCTGCTCGGCCCTGTACGCCTCGCGCAACGCTTCGATCTTCGCCTTCTCCGCGCGAATCTCAGTTGGCGTCCACAACGCGACGCCCATCGCGCGCAACCGCTCCACCTGCTTCGGGTCGGGCTTCATCGTTCCCTCCTGCCGGTCGTTTCCCACGCCCGCACTATACCCCCGTTTGCGACAGGAGGGGGCGACGCCGGCCCGCGCGCGGAACGAAAAGGCCGCTATTTGCGACAAAAACGCAGCAGGGCCGCCCCGAAGAACGGCCCCGCTACAGCCCCAACCCGCCGGGGAGACTCCACGACCGCAAGAAGGGAACCCGGCCGCGGACGACGAGAAGGGAACCCGTCAGCCCAGGATCGCGCGCACCAGCTCCGGCTCGCAACCCCGGGCGATCAACCGCTCCGCCTCATGCCACGACACGCCGAGCCCCGTCAGCATCGTCGCGTCGTCATGCGGCACCCCCAGCCCGGTCAGCATCCCGACCGTCCACGCCTCCACCAGATCCCGGCCGTCGTCGTCCATGCCGTCACGACCTATCCTCCACGCCCTTCAACGGGCCGCTGACCCCCAGCTCCGTCAGGCTCGACCGAATCGACGCCACGAACCCGACCAGCGCCAACGACGCAGCCGAATACGCGAGCGCCGACAACGGCACGTCCGGTAGCAGCTCGCCGCCCGCCTGCGCGCCCGCGACCAGCACCACCACCGGAACGATCTTCACCACCGCGTCGTCCCGCAGCGTCCGCGCGAGCATGCCCGGATCGAACGCGCCAAGCTTGAACGCCGCCAGCACGCCCAGCAGGAAGTCCACGATCCACGCGACCAGCAGCGCCCGCAACAGCGGATCCTCGAACGTCTCAACCACCATCACGCCTCCGTTCCTAGCCGGCGCTCCAGCTCCGACACGCGCGACTTCAAACTCCTGATCGTCCGCTCGTGATCGGCCAGCGTGCTCCGGCACTCAGTGTGTTCGTCCCTCAGCAAGTCGAGCTGCGCCGCAAGCCAGTCCCGTTGCTTGCGCGCCTCCTCCCACAACGTCTCCGCCTCCGATGTCGCCACCACCCCCGATCGTTGCCTCCGAGCGATCCAGTAGCCACCAGCCGCCGCCGCCGCCGCCGCTATCACGCTCGCCGCCGCCGCGATATCCGTCGCCGCGAGATTCACCGCCGCCACCCGCTCAACCTGACGAGCGTCCCGACGCCGAGCGCGAGCATCAGCGGCCCCTGCGGCGCCACCGCGTTCCCGATCGTCCACAACGTCCCGAAGAACACCGACGCGAGCAGACTCGTCATCACTCCGAACGTGCCCCACCGTCCGCGCGTGAACGCCGCCGGCAGCATCAACGCCGCCGCGACCGACAGCAACGCCGCCCACACCTCGCGGGCCGCGACGATCTCGACCAGCGGCCGCATGCTGAACGCGCCCGCGAACGACGCATCGGATCGAGCCCACATTTGGACGGCGAGCCCGGCGAACACGACGACCCGCAACAGGTGCGCTGTGTCCGCTACCCGGATCACGCCCGCGGCCTCACGCGGAAGCGCCCATACCGCTTCAGCCAATACGCCGACTTGCCCGCCAGCAGCTTCGCGACCCGGAACCTGTCGCCGACAGCGACCACCTTCTCCGTCCCCGACTCCGACGTGACGACCTCGAACACCTTCGGCCCCGCCGGCTTCACCGGCGGCTTGTCCGCCTTCGGCAGCTCGACGCTCACGTAGCCGCGCACCAACGACCGCGGCCTCGTCTTCTGCGCCACCATGTTCGACACGTTCCCGTCGATCGTGATGACGTTCCCGTCGTCATCGAACTTCACGAACACGCCCAGATGGCCAGCCCCCGTGTTGAAGATCACCGCGTCGCCGGCCTCCGGGCTCGAGGTTGCCCGACCGTGCGCGCGCGCCCAATCGAGCAGGTTGTACGCGCCGGCGCCCCGGTACGGGAACGGCGCGCCCGCCTCCTGGCACACCCACTGCCAGAACGCCACGCACCACGGCCAGCCCGTCCCGCCCAGGAACGTCGCCCGCTGATACCCGACGATCTCCGGCCCCGTGTTCGACCCGTCCGGCCGTTCCCGCACGCCCAGCTCGCCGCGCGCCACGTTCACGACCTTCGCCCTCCGCTGCTTCTCCGTCATAGCCCCTCCCTACGCCTCCGACACGTCCACCGCAACGATCCACTGGCCCGTCGCGTCGATATCGTGCGCCAGGCCCTCCACGAACACGTCGTACTCGATCGTCCCCGCGGCCCCGCCCGTCGCATAGTCGAACGGGCGACGCCGGAACGTGTACCTGTCCGAGATATCCAACGAGTAGAGACGCGCCCGCGACCGATCATCCAGGCCGGCCGGCGCGAACCGCAACTGGCCGATCCGACGCACCGGATCCTTGAACCGCTCCAGCTCCTCCTCCGACCGAACCAGCAGCTTCGCGCTCGACGTAGCCGCCACCCACCGCGTGCTGATCGACAGGCTCCGCTCCCCGTACCGCTGCACGCTTGCCATATCCACCGCCGTGTAGCCCGTGAACCCGGTCGACTCGTCCTCGATCTGCGCGGTCACCGCGACGACGTTGTAGATCACCTCGTCGTCGATGCTCATCGGCGACACCTCGAAGTAGCCCACTTCCGTGCCGCCGCCGTCCCCGAAAATCGCGGTCGGCGACGACTTGTACTTCGACCGATACGACTGCGTCGGAATGTTCAGGTCGTCGTACCCCTGATAGACCACGTAGCCGTCCGCGCGCACGTACGCGACCGCGCCATCAGACGTCGCGAGATCCTGCACCTGCGTCAAGCCCGACCCCGACGCCGCCACGAGCGTGCCCGCCGCGATCTCGTAAGCGCCGTGTTCCTTGTAGATATCCGCGAGCACCCAGCCGGAATCGCAGACGTGCTCCGCAATGAGCGACCCGACCCGCGTGGACGGGTACTCCTGCCGGCCAACCGCGTACCAGCGGCGCATATCCTCCAGCACCGCCGTACCCGTCGTCAGCGCGCCCTGCCCGCTCCCGCCCTGCTTCAAGCTCGCCGACCCCGCCGCGAAGATCGCGACGTCATCGATCGTGCCGGCCAGGTAGCCGGAGCCGCGGCCGAGCCAGACCTGATCCGTCGTCGTGCCGACCACCTTCGACGCGTCCAAGCTCACCTGCCACGCCGTGCCGTTCACGACCGTGTACGCGTCCGACGTTCCGTCCTTGATCGCACCGACGTGATACGGCACCCCCGCCGTGATCACCGTTCCCGACGCGACGATCACGCCGCCACCCGCGCCGGGCTTCTCCAACACCAGGCGGCCCGTGCCGCCCGAGATATGGTCGACATACAGGTGGTAGCCGCCCGAGCCCTTGAAGATGATCGACTGATCCGCCGTCAGCGTCGATAGCTGAATCCACGCGCTCAACGCGAACGTGTCGCCCGGGTTGAGCTCCGGCGCGTCGGCGAAGTACACGTAGTCGTTGACGCCGTCGAGTACGTAGCTGCCGTCCGTGTCCCCCACGATGAGCGATTCCCCGTACGGGTTCACGCCGGAGCCGGTGCCCGAGTTGCCGTTCCCTGTCCAGTCGATGACGCCGGTCGATCCGGCGCCGAGCCGCCAGTACGCTGCCGGATCATTCCGCAGAATCCGGGCCGCGTAGTTGCCGCGCCCCTCGATCTGCTGGAACAGCTTGAAGATATCGACGGCCTCGACCACGCACACGTTGTCGCGCCCGATCAGCGGCCACGACGCGTGCCACGCCTCGATGAACCCCTGGAACAGGGGGTACACGAGCCCGTCCGGGTACACCTCCGGGTCGATCTCCAAGGAGCCGTCGCCGCCCAGCTCCGGCAGCGGGATTTGAGCGTAGATCCGGATCGGCCGCATCGGAAGCACGTTCGGGGAGTACGGGCTGCCCGTGTAGCCCGGTTCGTACTGGCGGCTCATGTTCGATAGCAGCACCGTCGCTGTGCCCGCGTCCACCCGGTCGAGCGACCGCGACCGGCCACGCCGGATCGATACCGTCCGCACGTCCCCGACAACGCTCACCCAATCGCGCGTCAACGACAGCGGGTCGCTCGTGAAGTCGATATCGACGCCGAGCCGGAGCCCGGTCAGACCGACGTCCTCGAACGTGTACCAGCGCCGCCCCAGCGTGTTCAGCAGGAGCAGGCTCACAGGAGCACCGCCCCGCCCGGCCCGCGCGCCGGCCCGAGCAGCACCGGCCCGTCGCCCAGCTCGACCGCGCGCGCCTGCAACGGCACCGCGAGCTTCGCGAGCGCGCCGCAACCCATCAGCATCATCCGCCGCACCGCGCCCGCCGCGCCGCCGCCCGCTCCTGCCGCCTCGATGATCTCGAACGCCAGCGTGCGGGTGCCACACGTCACGCCGAAGTCGCCGTCAACCACTCCGTCGGACGGCGGGGCCGGTAGCGAGTAGATGCCCGCCGTCCGCCGCTGCCCACCGAAGTCGGCCCTGTCCAGTGCCTCGGTGTAGCCCGACCCCGGCGTGAGGCTAGCGATGCCGCCCGCGGTATCGACGCCGACCATGAAGCCGAACACGAACGAGGTCGACAGTGGCGCCGACCCGAGCGTTGCCGAAGGGAACCCGGACGACTCAGCCGCGTCGGCGCCCTGCCGCACCGCGGTGCCGCCGACCGTGCCGATGTCAACGATGCTGGCGCCCGGCAGCTCGAAGATCCACCACGACGCGCCTTCCTGCGTCTGCCCGGCCAGGTCGAACGTGACCGCGCCGTTGGAAGCGTTCCCGGCCGCCGACCACACCGTGATACGCGCCCGGTCGGTCGATTCAGCAGCCGTGTTGCTATCTAGCTGATTCCACGTCAGCCCGTTCCCGGATATGGTCGGCACGTTCGGCGTCGTCGTGTCCGGCGACGCCGTGCTGCTGAAGCAGGCGAACACGGCCGTGTCGTCGGTGGGGCTGATCGACGCGGACGAGTAGCTGCTCAGGTTCGTGGTGTTCCCCGACGCCGCTAGGTTGGTGTACGTGATCGCCACCTAGCACCCCCTAGCAGCCCGTAGGAAGCCCGCTCACGCCACCGGAGCCCGCGCGCGGGCCGTAGCGCCCCCGAACGAGGGAGCCCATCCTACGCCTCCGTGTAGTAGCGAAGGATCCCGCCGACCGTGCCCGACCCGACGATCACGAACACGACCGGCGACCCGGCCGCCGACTCATACAGCGGCGACTCCACGCCGTTCGCCCACGCGACACCCATCCCCGTCGAGAACTGGCGCGGCCCCACGATCGTCGAGCCCGCCGCCCCGTTCTGCGTCGTGATCGTCACCGTGCCGCCCTGCACCGTGAAGTGCTCCGCGAACACCTTGATCTTCTGCGACGCGACCGACGCAACCACCGTCCCCGTCGCCGACAGGTTCACGACCCCCGAGCTGATCGTCTTCCCGAGCCCCGCCACGACCGAGCCCTGCGACACCACCTGCATGCCGGCGAGGTTGAACAGCGCATCAACCCGGTCGCCGTCCGCCACGTCGGCCTGCTGCGTCGAGTCCGCGCGCCCACCGATCTTGATCGGCATACCGCCGCCGTCGCTCGAATCGTGCGCGACGTTGCCTTGCACCGTGACCGTCCCGAGCACCGTCCCGACCGCGTTCACCCACACCGGCACTACGTTCGCGCCCGCCGCCAGCGTCACCGTCCCGCTGTTCGTCACGTGCACATGCGCCGCACCGCCGGAGCTGACGATCATCCCGACCGTGCCACCATCGGAACCGTCATGCACCTTCATCCGCTGCATGTGCGCGGTCGAGCCGCCGTACACAACCTCGTCCGTGCTCACCGTCCCGCCCGGATCGCCGGTCACGTACATGATCAGGTTGTCGCTCACGGATTCACCCCCACTCCAGAGAAGATCGACGGGTTACGTCGCCCATACGCGACCAACTGATCGCGAACCACCATCGCCAGGTCGCGATCCGCCGTCACGTGACCCGCGACGTTCACGATCACCTGCTGGCCCTGCGTCGCCGTCCGCGGCCTCACCACCGGCAGCCCCGGCCCCCCACCGCCAGGCGTCCCACCACCACCACCTCCGCCGCCGCCACCGCCGGGGAAGCCGGGTGGCCGCCACCGCCGGCCGAGAAGATGCATCAGCGCGTACCGGATCCGCCGCGTGTCCAGGCCCTCCAGCAGCGTCGAAGCCATCGGCGTCCACCAACGGTCGAGATCCGACAGCGGCCCTTCCTTCGACGGGCTCGACAGCTTCAGGTTCGCCGCCGCCGCCGCCGCCACCTTCGCCGCCGCCGCACCGACCGCCGACGACGAATCCGCCAGGCCCTTCGCGAACGCCTCGCCCGCCCGCTTCCCGGACTGCTCCGCGTCCTTCATCCCGTTGTCGATCCCCTCCACGAACGAGTCCATATGGTCGCGGCCCCGCCGCTTCGTCTGCCACAACGACCCGAACAGCGCCTTGGCGATAGCGTCCGACACGTTCTGCGCCGCACCGCTCGCCGCCGACCGCTTCTCATCGAACGCCTGCACGAACCCCGACCCCAGCAACGCACCAAGCGACCCGTACTCCGGCAGGAACGACTTGATCAGACCCGTCACCTTCTTCTGGTACTGCGACTCCGTGATCTCGCCCTCCGCCAGCTTCTTCGCGAGCTGATCCAACCGGGCCGTCAGGTGCTCCGCCTGCAGCGCCCGCTGCGACTCGTAATCCAGAACCCGCTGCTTGTTCGACTCCTCCATCGCCGCGCGCTCCGTCGCCCGCTGCTCCTCCCAAGCCTTTCGCTCCGCCTCGATCTGCGCCGCGCTATTCAGCTTCGTCAGCTCAAGCTGCGCCTTATCGCGCGCCTCCAACAGCTCCAGGAACTCCGCCGAGCCCTGATCCATCCCCGCCGCGATCGCCTCGTTCACCCGGAGCTGCGCATCCGCCGCGGCCTGCTCGATATCGCGGCGCCTGAACGCCGCCTCCTGATCCGCGATGAACTTCTCCGTCGCCGTCATATGCGACTGCGTGCCCTTGTCGAACTCCGCGAGCGCGCCCGCCATCGCCGTCTGCATCTGACCCGACACGTTCGACGTCACCGCATCGAACGCCGTGCGGAACGCGTCCGCGAACTTCCCGAACGCCTCCTGGAACAGCGCCTGCGCGCGAGCCACCCGATCGCGCGCCTTCTCCAAAGCCTCCTGCATCCGCTCGCCCATCTTCTCCGGCAGCTCGCGCGTGCCCGTCAGGATCCCCACCACCACATCCATCCCGAGCTTCCCCGCCGCCGCCCGCACCAACGCCGTATCCGTCTTCAGCTTGTCCGACAGCTTCCCCGCCACGTTCAAGCCGGCCATCGCGATCGTCATCTGATCCTCGATCGACCGCTTCACCTCCGGCCCGAGCCCCTGCAACCCCCGAACGGCACCCTCGACGATCGGGCGACCGATGTAGACCTCGCCGCCGTGCTCGACCGGCGAAAACGGATTCAGCGCGGACAGCGCCGACGACAGCGCCGACTCGACCTTGTCCTTCACGGCCTGATACAGGCCCGACAGTCCACTGACGACGCCGTCGATAATCCGGCCACCGATCCCGACCGCCCATTCGAAAGCGGCTTCTGCCGCGCCCGCGATAGCGTCCGCGACCGCCTGCAGCGCCTTCTTGACCTTGGCGAACAGCGCGGACAGGCCCGTAACGACGCCATCAATGACTTCGCGCCCGAGCGTCGTGGCGGCTTTCGCGGCCCCGGACGCTACGCCCGTGATCGCCTTCGCGACCGCCTGAAACGCCGTCTTGACCTTCGCCCCGACTTCCTTCAGGCCCTCCCCGATCGCCTTCACCGCCGCCGTCCCGACCCCCTTGGCCGCCGACGCAGCGCCCGTCGCCCAATCCTTGATCGCGCCCGCCACATCCTTTGCGAACCCCGACACCGCCGACACGACCGTGTTGAACCCATCCACGACGGCGTCCTTCACGTTCGTGCCGAGATTCTTCGCTGCGGTCACCGCCGCATTGAACGCGTCCGGAATATCGTTCTTGAAGAAGTTGACAACGGTTGTCCCAGCGTCCTTGATCGCGTCGAACACTTTCACGACCGTGTCGCGAATGCCCGGCCAGTTCTGCTTGATCCAGCTCACCGCCGCCTGCACCGCGTCAACCAACGCTTTGAACGCCGGCACCACCACGCTATTCACCGCTGTACGGATCGCGTTGAACACCGTCTCGAAGATGCCCTTGATCGTCGGCCAGTTCGACCGTATCCAGTTCACGACAGCCGTTGCCCCGTCGATGATCAGCTTCAATGCCGGCACGATCACGCTACGGATCACCGTCCCGACCGCGTTCAGCACCGTCTCGAACACGCTCTTGATCTGCGGCCAGTTCGCCTGAATCCACGCGACCGCCGGCTGGATCACCTCGTTGATCAGGAACCGGAACGCCGGCACGACGACGCTCTCGATCACGGCCGCGACCGCGTTGAACACCTGCGTAAACACGCGCTCGATCGCCGGCCAGTTCGAGTTGATCCAGTCGAGCGCGTTCGTCAACACCGGGAGCAGCCGTGCCGCGACCTTCTCCGCGACCTCCTCCAGCCGCGCCTTCGCGATGTTCAGTTGGCCCGCGAACGTGCCGCCGATCGCCTCCGCCGACCCGCCGAACTCCTTATTCAACTCGGCCAGGATCAGCTTCTGCGCGCCCATCGTGTTCCCGGACTCGACCATCGCCTTGATCGCTTCCTTCTGCTTCTCCGTGAACGTGACGCCGGCCCGCTGCAACGCGCTCATGCCCTTGATCGGATCGTTCAGCGCCTTCCCGACCTGGATCGCGCTCGTGCTCATGTCCTGACCCATCGCGACCGACATATCCAGGATCGTCTTCGTCGCCTGCGTGAAAATCTGGTCGCCCTTCTTAGCGCCGTTCTGAACGTTCGTGAACGTCAGCAACAGGTTCGCGCCCGACTGGATCGCCAGGTCGTCCACGCCCGTCTTCTTCTCCAGCGAGTCCGCGAGCTTCGTCACGTCCTTCGCCGCCACGTTCGCGGCGCCGCCCGTCGACTTGATCACCGCCGCCGTCTGCGCATTCGCCTTCTCATGCTCGATCAGCGACCGCGTACCCATCGTCAAGCCAGCAACGAGCCCGCCCCCCGCGATCCCGGCCACGCCGAGCATGCCGACGCCGAGCGCCTTCAAGCCGCCCCCAGCGATGCTCCGCATCTTCCCGCCAGCCGAATCCAACGAACGGCCCGCGCGCCCCATCCCGCGCTCGAACCCGTCCGTGTCGGCCATGATCTTTACGACAAGCTCGCCCGCCGTTGTCGCCACGATCCGGTCACCCCCGCTTGCGCGCCGCTTTCAGCTCAGCCAACGTCTCGCGCTGGGAACGCAGCTTGTGCCACGCAATCCAGCTCACGAACTCGTGATTGGAACCAAGCCTCTCGCGCAGTTCCCGAACCGTGCAACGGAACCTGTCCGCCAACCAGAACTCCCAGTACTCCTCGCCGTCAGCCAGCAGCTCCCGCATCCGCTGCTTCACGAAACCCGTCGCCGATCCCGCTGGCCGCCAGGATCGCCTCCGTCAGCCGGCCGCAGGCCCGCAACCCCTTCCGGTTCAGCAACTCCACCGCCTGCTCGAACGACACCTGCGGCTCGACCATCCCGAGATGCAGGAGCTGCGCATCAACGATCGCAGCGTCCATGTCGTCCGACCCTTCCTTCTTCGACGCTTCGCGCATCGCAGCCCACTCGCCTCGCGACAGGCCGCGCACCTTCACGCTCGACCCCCACTCCGGGATCTCAACCCAGTGCTCCCCAAGATCCGGGGCCGCCATGATCGCGTCGAACGTCGCCACGGTACGGGCCGGCGCCCCGTCAGGAGCGCCGGCCGTCTCATCCGCCACCATCGAGTCTCCCATCTCGACCGCCGACCTAGACCGTGCTCAGCGTCGTCGTGCCGTCGATCGCGACTTCCATCGACCACACGACCGCCTCGCCGATATCGCCCGGCACGTTGTACGCCGTGATGATCCCCTCGGCGCTGATCTTCGGCTTCCCGGAAGCGGTGCCCTGCGGGAACCACTCCCACGTCCGCGTGCTCGACAGCGTCCCGAACGAACCCGACGCGCCGAACAGGATCGTGCCGACCGCGGGATCCCACGGCCCCTCGACGCTGATCGACCCGTTCGTCAAGCCCGGGATCACCCGATGCCCGACCGAGCCCATCACCGTCACGTCGGCCGTCTCGACCTCCAACGACGGATCCACGCTCGACACGTAGCTCGTGATCTCCGTCAGCGTGCCCACGTTGTTGTCGATCTTGAACGCGCCGTCCTTGCCATGACTGAACGCCATGCGTCCCCCTATCTCACGTCGGATCAGCGAACACGCGGTACAACGCGCCTCGCTGATAGTGAACGACGCCAGACGGGCCGATCTCCGGAACGTCCACGTCCTGCTCGCGAACCACGGCCATCGATCCGTAGCCGGTGATCGTGAGTGAAGCGCGGTCAAGCGCCGCGTCGATCTCCAACGCGATCGTGCCGCCCGGAGCCGCGGAAAGCCCCGACGTCACGCCCTTGACCAGGTACAGCATATTCTCCCACGCGACCGCGCCGCCGCCGAGCACGCGCGCGGGAACACGCGACTGGCGGTTGAACACCACGTAGGGAGGATCCGCGTTCTGCGGGCCGACATGCTGGAAGATGCTCGCGGTGCCTGCCGCGAGCAGCCCCGTCAACGCTGCGCGACCTGCCAGCGCGTCGTACACGGCCTTGTCGACCGCGTTCACGCTCGCAGCTCCCGCAACGCCGCGCCCAACACCTGCTCGACCGACCGCTCCGCCGCCGCCAGCGCCGCCTTCGCGTCCCGCAGCTCCGCCAGCGCGCGCTCGTGCCGGAGCCGCGCCTTCCGCCAACCCGTCTCCGCCGCGATCAGCCGGCCCGCCAAGCTATCGACCGGAACGCCTGCCGGGATACCCTTCGACTCCGCCTTGTGCTTCCGCTGCGCCTCCCCGGCGTGCAGCGGGCAGTAGCGGGCCTGCCAGCCGCGGTCGCCGCGAACCTCGCCGGGGCAGCCCGGCCACCCGCACGTCCGCGAGTCGACCGCCTCCCCGACCGTCGCCACAACCCCCGACGAGCTGCCATGCTCCGCGACCACGTGACCGTTCGGGCTCGCAGGAGGCAAGGAGAAGATCGCAGTGCTAGCCACGTCAGACCAGCCTCGACAGCGCCGTCAGCAACCGCGGCCGCACCTGCTCAACCGCCGGGATCAGATACGGGCGCGCCGCCATCCGCCGCGTCCCGAACTCCACGAACGCACCGTACTCCGCGCCCACCCTGACCTCCCACTCCGTCCCCGCCCCATCAGCGTGAATGCTCGACCGCAGAAACCCCGTCTTGACCGGCGCGTTCGCGGCCGCCTGCGCCTCGATATCGAGCGCCGCCTTCGCGATCACCGCCGCGACCTTCGCCCGCGTCAACGTATCCAGCCGCGCGAAGTCGTTACGGGTCACCCGAACAACGATCGACGCCATCAGTCCACCTCAACGCAAACGACGCGCCGACTGATCTCCCACGGAACCCGAGTCCGCACATGCTCGATCTCGTACGTCACGCCCGCATGCACCGCTCGATCCGTCTCGATCACGTCCGTGCCCGCCGGCACCGTCAGCATCCACTTGTCGACCTCGGCGACGCGATCCGCAACCACGCCCTCGTCGCCGTTATCGATCGGCGACAGCCGACACGAAACCGTCCCCGACGCCGCATACGACGCCGTGAACCCGCCCTGCCCGTCACCCGTCCGCGTCAGCCGGCTCAGAACCACCGTCCCCGGCAGCGTGTCGTCCAGCTCGGCCCGGCACCCGGACAGCTCCCTCGTCGTCAGCCTCAACACCACCCAGGAGCGTACAGACGCCATCTGACGTGACAGCCCCGCACGCACACTCGGCCACCTCCGGGATCCCGTTCCACGCACCGCAGAATGGGCACCGCCACGCCAGCCCGGTCGCCTCGACCACCGGCCGCTTCTCGACCTTCGCCTCCTTCACAACGCACCCCCATGCTCAGCCGGGAACCCCCGGACATACGCCAACACCCGCCGCATCCCCTCGCCCAACTCCACCTCCGGCTCCCACCCGGTCGCCATCCTCAGCTTCGCCGTCGACAACCGTTTCACCACCGTCTGCATCCGCGGCGGCTCCACCAAGTCGATCAGCTCGTCGCTCGCACCGACCATCTCGCACGCCCGCCGCGCCACCTCCAGCATCGGCAGCGCGTTATCGTCCCTGCCCACGTTGAACGCGCCCACGTAGCCGCCCTCGACCAGCAGCCGGATCGCGCGCACCGTATCCCCGACCCAACACCACGCCCGCTCCGAGCCCGAGTGGATCGGGATCCGCTTCCCATGCAACGCCTGATGGAGAATGTTCGTGAGCGCGGCCCGGCCGATACCCGGCGGGTGCCCCGGCCCGTACGGCATCGACAACCGCAGGATCAGCGGCGTCGGCGCGTACAGGTGGCACGCCTCCTCGCCCCATCGCTTCGACAGCCCGTACGCGTTATGCGGCAGGCCCGCGAACCCGTCCGCCTCGACCGCCGTCACCAGCCCCATGTCACCGTACACCTCGCTCGTGGACGCGTACGCGAGCCGCACCCCCCGGTCGCCGCACGCCTTCGCGACCAGCGCCGTCATCCCCGCGTTATCCAAGATCGTCTCCGACACGTCCTGCTCGCCGAACAGCCGGCCGACCTTCGCCGCCAGATGCACCACGACCTCCGGCTCCATCGCCGCGAGCAACCAGTCAGCCGCGCCCGCCTGCCGCAGATCCACGTCGTCGCGATCGGCGCCGAGAACTTCGTGGCCGTGCGCCGACAGCTCGCGCACAAGGTGCTGGCCGATGAACCCGTCAGCGCCCGTAACCAGGATCCTCACAGCCGCACCCCATCCGCGGTCGACGGCGACACGAGCGGCACCGTCCGCCGCTCCTGCGTCTCGAACCAGTACGCCTGCACGATCCGGCGGAGCAGCTCGCCCGCGCGCGGGCCGCGCTCCCTCTCGACCTGCTCAACCACCCCCGGCTGCTCGAACCACAAGCAGCCCGCGCGGATCGGCTCCGCCAACGGCGTACCCGCGCAACGGCGCACGTACCCGGGCGGCACCCACTCCCGCGTCCCGACGACCGCCTGCGCGCCAACGAACGCGCCAGACCCGACCCGCGCGCCGGCCATCACGAACGAGCCCATCCCAAGGATCGCCAGCGCGCCGATCACGGGCGGCTCGATCTTCCCGGCCGGCGGCATCGCCCGGTCGGCCATCATCACGCCCGAGTAGCACGTCACGAACTCGCCGATCCGCGTCCGCTCCTCCGGCCGCTCGAACTGCGAGCCCGCCTGGAACCGGCCCGCCAGATTCGTGTACGCGCCGACGTCGATGCCGCCCTCCAACGACGAGTAGCTACCGACCCGGACGCCCTCGCCGAGCCTCGACCCGTGCCGGATCAGCACGTGGTGGCCCGTCTCGATCGGCCCCTGCAACACCACGCCGCCCTCGATCACCGAGTGCGACCGGATCACGCTCCCCCGCGGGATCCGCAACGGCCCGTGATCCGACCCGAGCACGCAGTACGGGCCGATATGAACGTCGTCCTCGACGTGCACGTCTTCGTGCCAGAACCCTGCCATCACGCACCGCCCCTCCGTCGCTCGACCTTGATCGCTTCCCACACGCCGGCCGCGTACAGCCGGTGCGTCTCCGCGTCCAGGTGGATCAGGTCGACGTAGCCGGCCCTCCCTCGCAGATCCACCCGCGCGTCGTAGATCCCGCAGCGCGCGTACACGCTGACGCGACGTACCGCTTCCGAGTAGCGGTTCGCGTCCCGCTCGTAGTCGTCGCCCTTCAACGTCGGCGCGATCGTGCACAGCACCACCGTCCGAGCCCCGAACCGGCGGGCACGGTCGATCATCTCGTGCAGGTTCGCCCGGAACGCCTGCTCGCTCACCCGCGGCAACCCGCGATCCGTCTGCCAGCGGTTGCAATCGTTCGCGCCGAACTGGATCACCACCGTCTCGCGCTCCGCGAACTGAATCGACGCCGGGAACTCCTCCAGGCCGATCCTGGTTGTTGCGCCGCACGTCGCCCACACCGCAACGTCCT
>FRDC01003567.1_pt1 | contig 17146 bp, 17 predicted proteins | sample 1106171 | NCBI WGS metagenome assembly FRDC01 (sample SAMEA3930566, study PRJEB13176) | freshwater metagenome | biome: Drinking water system; feature: drinking water; material: water | place: Singapore | collected 2014-12-20 | reverse complement strand
GCGGTGGCCAATGTGCGGCTGAACTTCTTCGGCGATACGCGTCTGCTGCCGATTTCTCTGGCGCTGATCACCGCCGGAAGTTTTCTGATGGCGCTGTATTTTGTGCGGATGACCGCCTTGTTCAAGATCGGCGGGTTCATGTTTCTGGTTGCGGCGGCGTTGGCCGGATTCGGGAATTGGCTGCCGCAAGTGGAGGGCGGATTTCCACCTGACGCCAGTGGCCCGGTGGTCGTCGAGTCACCGATGCAATTGGCCGATCTCGGCGAGAAGATCATTTTCGGCGGGATCGGACTGAGTAAGGTGCAAGGTGCGGTTGGGAAGGGGCAGTGTCCGCTCTGTCACGGGTTCAATCAGGGCTATCTGAGCGAGCGGGCCCCGAATCTGTACGGCGTGCTCGATCGCGCCAAACAGCGACTGGAGGACCCACGCTACCACAAAGGACGTCCACAAGATCGCAATACGGATCAACAGGAGGCCTTTCCTGGATCGGGCACTGCCGAGACGGTGCAGGAGTACTTGGCAGAATCCCATGTCTGCCCGAGCTGCTATGTGGTGGAAGGCTTTGGGGTGAAGGGTACCAATGAACGCATCAGCCCCATGGCGAAGATCCACAAGGAGCCGATTGCCTTGTCGATTCCCGAATTAGCGGCCGTCGACACCTGGTTCTATGTTCGGGAAGGGAAAGAGCCGCCGTCGTACGAGGAGATCGTGCAGTCGTACGAGAAGTTCATTCCTGAATCAGAGCGCCAGGCAACGAGTACCACCACGGCTGCTCCCGCTGTGCCGACGATCTCGGGGCAGGACTCGGTCGATCGGATTTTTGCGAAGGCGGGATGCGTCACATGCCATACGATTCCTGGCATACCCGGCGCAGTCGGGACGATCGGTCCTAAGCTGATGGAAGGGACCAATGCGCAGTTGCGTCTCAAAGATCCCAGCTACCATGGCCAGGCGAACACGACGAGAGACTACATTGCCGAGTCGATCGTCTCGCCCGGCACCTATGTGGTGAAGCCGTTTCAAGATGGGGTGATGCCGCGGGACTTCGGTGAGCGGCTCAGTGCCGGCGCGCTCACCAAGATCGTGGAGTATTTGTCGCAACTTCAAGAGGGCAAAGCGCCGCCGAAGTTGTAAACCAACCGTGAGGGGATGACGAGACCGGGGCGGTGGTCCAGAGGATCATCGCCCCGCGTCATTGTGCAGCGTTACGGCTCACACGCTTGACGATGCGAAACGTTACGGGTTGACGGATCACCACAATGTCTGAACAATGGCCGCCATCTGGATCCCTTTGTGGTTGGCTCTGTCACTCTCCGGCGTTCTACGCGTATGCCTTCGACTGACTCGATTTTCGTGACCGGCGCAAGCGGCTTTGTCGGAGCACGACTTGTGGCGGCCTTGCTCGCTGCCGGCTATCACGTCACTTGTTGTGGGCGGGACCAGGCTCGCCTGCAGGCGCGCTTTCCAGCCTGCCGGGTTGTCGAGTACGACGTTACGTCCCCACTTCCGAGCGAAGCGCTCGATGCGGTATTGCAGGGCGTTTCAGTCGTGATCAACACGGTGGGAATCATTCAGGAGCGCGGGAAGAACACGTTTGATGTGGTGCATCGCCAGGGGCCCATCGAGTTGTTCAGGGCTGCGAGCCGGGTTGGCGTGCGCCGCATCATTCATATCTCGGCACTGGGAGCCGATTCTCAAGCCGACACAGACTATCACTTGACCAAACGGGATGCTGACGATGTGCTGAGAACTCTGCCGGTGGAATGGGTCATCCTCCAGCCGTCGTTGGTCTATGGTCGAGGGGGGCGGAGTTATACGTTTTTCTCCGCCTTGACCGCACTGCCGGTCTTGTTGATGCCTGGTCATGGCGATCAACGGATTCAACCCGTTCATGTCGAGGACCTCGTCGCAGGGATCGTCAGGTTAGTCGAGTCCTCTGCCGTCAGCCGTGTGACGCTCGCGGTAGTGGGGCCGGAGCCGATCACGTTTCGACAATTCATGGAAGCGGTCCGCGGCTGGCTTGGGTTGGAGAGGGGTATTGTCGTCCCTGTGCCAATGGGCCTCGTACGGTTGGCGGCATGGGTGGGCGATGCCGTACGGTCGGACTTCGTGAACTCGGAAACCTTCGCGATGTTGTGCAGAGGGAATGTGGCCGAAGCTGGTCCGTTTACAACAGCCACCGGCGTGAAACCTCGTCCGATTGCAACCGGACTTCCTGTCGCCGCCGGCCGGTCCGCTTATACGACGGCCTGCCTGGATCTTCTGCGGCCGTTGTTGTTGGCCGGCCTGTCGGCCGTGTGGATTGGCTCCGGGTTGGTGTCGTTGTTCGTCTTTCCGCGCGAAACCAGCGAAGCCTGGCTTCTTCGCGTCGGGATTCCGGAGGGCTGGACTGGGGCGGCGCTTGTCGGTGCCTCGCTGGTCGATATAGTGCTCGGGATCGGCACGATCCTACGCCGGCATCTGTCGCTCCTGCTCGTCATGCAATTGGCGTTGATCGTCGGGTACTCCGCGGTGCTGACGATTCGGATGCCGGAGTTGTGGGCGCATCCCTTCGGACCGCTGCTCAAGAACATTCCGCTGTTTGTCGTCACTCTTTTCCTGTGGCTCCTGGAACGGCGACCATGATCGAGCTCGTTTCCATCACGCAGCCATACTTCTGGATCAAGACCTTCCATGTCATCGGTGCGGCTGTTTTGCTGGGCACTGGATTCGGCAGTGCGTTTTTCAAGTTGTGGGCCGACCGATCGAAGGATCTCCCTGCCATGACCTTTACCGCAAAGACCGTCGTGATGGTGGACTGGATCTTCACGGCGCCGGCGGTGATGTTGCAACTACTGACCGGACTTGCCATGGTCTGGCTGGGCGGCTTTTCACTCACGGAAGCCTGGCTCGTGCTGACGATGGGATTCTTCGTTCTCACCGGTCTCTGTTGGTTGCCTGCGCTGTACATTCAGATTCGCTGCCGGGACATGGCGATGGAGTCCAGCCGAAGCGGAGCGGCCCTTCCGGACGAATATCGGCGGCTCTCGCGACTGTGGTTTTGGTTGGGAGTCGCCGGCTTTACATCGGTCTGGATTATCGTTGGGCTCATGGTCATGAAACCGGCATGGGCCTGATGGCAGTGCCTCGTTGACAGAATCTCTATCGGCCAGTAGCCGATCTCGGCTATTGGCGATGCATGCCGACTTCCTGCGCGACTTCCAGCTCCTTCGCTTCTCCTTTCAAGTCAGAGCCACCTCTCGCTTCACTTAGTTGTCTGCCAATGGCAGCAGCCCACTTCGTCTCACGCATTCGTTGGCTCCGAGTCTCCGGGCAGAAATCGCTTGGAAGTTTCGCCATTCAGTCCATCCTGGTGATCGTCTAGCGGGCGAACTCATCTTAGCTCCGTTCTTGCTTCTTGCCGGTGTGGTCGGCCCCCATTTCGCGCTCGCGTCTGTGATCTGGACTTGCGCAACGGCGGGCGTCGCAGGGCGGCCCGGCTGAAAGCGTGACTATCTGAAGGGGACCCAGTCTAGGCGAGAACACCAGTGGCATCCTGCCGTGCCAAGGCTGTAACCCCAGAGGGCGCAGAGAAGACTAGATCGATCAACGGCTTTGATAGAGAACGGGAAAGAAGAGCGAAAGGTAAGAAACGTGATGGTTCCAGAACCAGAGGCTCACCCAGGCGCTCAGCACGAGGGTGGGAAGAATGCAGAGGGCCAACCCTGCCAGGTCTTGTGCGGTCAGCGAACGGGTCGTCAGGGGACAGACTCCTTCATGTCCGTGTTTGACCGTGCGAAGCAGCAACGCTGCGTTTACCGCATTGCTCTTGAAATACAGTGAGTAGGCGTCACCGAGAAAAGGGATCGAACCGATCACGCCGTTCTTGAACTGGTTGTAGGCCATGTATGCGATCGAGGTCCATGGTAAATCCAGTTGGCGCGCGATGACCAGGATCGACGATCCCAATAGTGTCGTGACGACATCACCTATGACTGGTGTCAATCCGATCAAGGGGTCCGCTCCTAATCGCGTACTGGTACCGGGCACGCGCAAGACGTCGTCGAGCCAGTGAGCCAGCTTTTCAGCCTGCTCCTCTTTGAGTGCCACCGGTGTCATGGTGAAATTGTACACCTCTCCACCTCGGATGTGGATCGGCTGAACTTGACAAGCGTTGGAGTGGGCTGATGAAGCGCTCGCCTCATTGACAGACACTCTCGCTGGCCAGTAGCCTACGGCGCCCGGGGGCGGCGGCACCGTTCACGTTCCGTTCTCCACTGTCGTGGACAGGTTACAGGGAGGATCGATGGCTGATGCGGTCTCGGTGCAGTGCTGCATCGCAGGCGGCGGTCCGGCCGGCATGATGCTCGGTCTGCTGCTGGCGCGTGCCGGCATCAAGGTCCTGGTCCTCGAGAAACACGCCGACTTCCTACGCGACTTCCGGGGCGATACCATCCATCCCTCGACACTGGAAGTCCTCCACGAACTTGGCCTCCTGGACCGGTTACTCACATTACCGCATCAAAAAGCCACCGCCATCTCTGGGCAGTTCGGAGACCTGTCGTTGACCGTCGCCGATTTCACGACATTGCCGACCCGTTGTCGTTTTGTGGCGTTCATGCCGCAATGGGATTTTCTGAACTTCTTGGCGGAGCAGGGGGCGCAGTACCAGACCTACCGCCTACTCATGCGGGCGGAAGTGACGGATGTGCTCGAGGAAAGCGGAGCCATCGTCGGTCTGCGGGTGCGGACGCCGGAGGGACCGCTCGAAGTGCGCGCCGATCTGACCGTGGGTGCGGATGGGCGCCATTCGGTCGTGCGCACCAAGGCCCGATTGTCCGTGGAAGAGTTTGGGGCTCCGATGGATGTGTTGTGGTTCCGGTTGTCTCGCCGTCCCGGGGATCCGGAGAACCCAGTCGGGCGCTTCGATCGCGGGCGTATTTTCATCATGCTGAATCGCGGCGACTATTGGCAGTGTGGGTTTGTGATTCCCAAAGGGTCGCGTGCGCAATTGGAAGCACAGGGCCTGGCGGCGTTCCGAAAGACGATCGGGTTGCTGGCGCCTTTCATGGCAGGTCGTGTCGAGGAACTGCAGGGGTGGGAGCCGGTCAAGTTGCTGACGGTGCAAGTCGATCGGCTGACGACCTGGTTCCGTTCAGGACTGCTCTGTATCGGGGATGCCGCTCATGCGATGTCGCCGATCGGAGGGGTAGGGATCAATCTGGCCATACAAGACGCCGTCGCGGCGGCCAATCTACTCAGCGACCCGCTTCGCCGCGGAACGGTCACACTCGACGATCTTGCCCGGGTTCAGGAACGGCGCGCCTGGCCGACGCGCATGACACAACGGATGCAGCTCTTCCTACAGGATCGCGCGATCAAGACTGTGTTGGCGGGTGATGGGCCACTTGTGCCACCTTGGCCACTCCGGCTGATCGCTCGGGTACCGTATCTCCGGCGCATTCCGGCGCGGTTGATCGGGCTGGGCATTCGTCCGGAACATATTCGGTCGTGAAGGCCGGCGAGATCTGCTGGTCACCGGCCAGCCCATTGAGACAACTCATAGTGCGGTCCATGGCTCCGCTGGAGGTCGCCCCACGGCTCTCATGAGAGTTTTCAACCCGTTGATCTGGGGACCCGAAGACCTGCGCTCGGCCGTGGCCTCTTGACCGCGCGCGGGAGTCGGACTACGGTCACTTGCTATGCGGACGATCCGGGAGATGTCGATGGCAGTGGTCCTGTTGACTTCCGAGCCGCTGCCTGTATCCGCGCAAGTCTCCCCGCAGGCGGAAGTGAGCCTGGAGCCGGAGTACCGGCAGTTGCGTGCCAAGCTCAGTGCCTTGCCCGAGTATAGCGGAACGGATGCCGCGTCGAAATATCGTCTCGCCGAAGAACTCGCACATCGAGGAGATGTCAGCGGGGCTGTTGAAGCCTATCGTGAGGCCATCGGGTTGAAACCCGATTGGGCGGATCCCTATCGAGGGCTCGGGCAGGTGCTGCTCGATCATCACGACTACCGCGAGGCGGCGCAGGCTCTTCAGACCAGCGTTCGGCTGGGCCGCAACGATCATCAGGCATTCTATTGGCTGGGGCGAGCCTACATGGGGGCGGGTGTACTGGCGGCGGCGGCCGCGGCGCTGGAACAAGCTCTGGGAACGAACCCGGAGGACGCCGACGCGTTAGCAGACCTGGCACTGATCAGGATGGCGGAAGGAAATCCCGCCGGCGCAGAAGAGGCCTTGTCGTCGTCGATCCGCCTGAGACCCGACTACGCCGGGGCGCATCAGTTGCGGGACCATCTGGCACAAGGGCGACAGGATGCTGCACTGACGAAGCAGATCGGGCTCCGATTGCTCAAGGAACTGTTTGGAAGAAAGTAAACGTTGAACTAGGGTCGCCAGTTTGGTTCTGTTCCCGAGGTCGTCAGCACGATCGCCTGAATCGACAGTTGATGACCGTCGGGCTGTTCCCAGGTCTTCAACCACATCTGATGGAGTTCGCGCACCTCGATGGAGCCGAGTCGGACCCATCCAGGCTGAGCAGGTAATCCACCTTTGACGCAGGTTTTTGCGCAGAGATTGACCCAGGGATGCCCGGGATCACCGCTGCCAAAGGCCCAGACGACGTAACTACCACCAGGCAGATCGGACGTGGCGCGAATCGGCGAGACGCCGGGTAAGGGCTGGCGGAACATCACGACACGATCGGCTTGCTCCCGCGGTACCCCGCATTGATCGCCTTTTGCATACACCCACAAGGTGTATTCGCCTGAATTGGCCTTGCAACCTTCAAAGGCGACATCGGTGCCGCCCTTCCAATCCGATGCGTGAAAGACTTGGGTCGTCAGGGACTGCACCTCATCACCCGCAGAGGCTGACACTTCCGCTAACAGCAGCAACATTGCCAGGCATGGGACAATATAGGGCATAAGCCCTTCTAGCCAATTCAACAGAGCAAGGTCAATCGGGTCTCAGGTCGAAACAAGGGGCTGGAAGTGTCTTTGGTGGCGGCTCGGGGCAATCGTCGAACAGGCTGGAAGGAAGGCGAGCAACCTGTGAGGGTTAGGGGTTCTGGTAGTACTCGATGACTCGTTCCTGGACGAGACGGGGCGGGGAGGGAGTTGAAGTCGACGACGGTTCGGTCAGCCATTCCTTGATCCAGTTACCTTCTCTGTCATGATCGTAGGTGATGACCCAGACGTTGGAGCCTGCCTGCCCAAACTTTTCAATGGTCGATTCAAGCCGCCAGCCCTGTTCGTCGTATGCGTTCACGTGGCGGCCGGTCATGGCGCCCTGGGAATCGTAGCTGATCATCTCGATGGGGCGCCGTGTGGAATCGTAGCGATGCCGCACCTCGGCAAACAGCCGGCCTTCGCGATATCGTCCTGAGTACAGCAGCTGTCCCAGCACATCGTACAGGTTCCGCGAGGCGTGGGACTCCTCGATCCGCAGTGTTTCCAGCAGCTGGCCGCGCTCATCGTAGGACCAGAACTCAGCATGGCGGAATTCCCCGGCCGCCGAAGCCGCCACTTGGGCAGTGGTTCCCGCGCGTTCGTCCGTGGCATAGGCATAAACGTTCCTGTACAGCTGATTGCCGGCCCCGTCGAGTCCGATCTCTTCCTTCAAGCGTCCTTGCGGATCGTATGTAAATACGTACCGGATGCTCGACGGTTCGTGGATATCGTCGATGCGGACTTCGGTAAGATTTCCCGAGCGGTTGTACAGATCGGTCGTGATCTGGCTGGGCGACCTAGTGACCACGCGGTGCACGGGACCTGAGAGCTGGTGTTCTTTGGCAGTCGTGCCCCCGGCAGTCACGCTGGAGGCAGCCAGTACCCCGGCCAACAGGGCTGCAATGGTCACCCTGGGATGAAACATGGTTTCGTCCTTCACGTCCTCATTTTATGATAGGCCGGCGGGTAAAAGGAAAGGGCGAGTGGCCGATGAACCGAGAGCGTGAGTTGCAGAGTCCCTTTGACGCGACGGTGCGGGATCGGCTGGCGCGGCAACGGACCGAATTGGCCAACGAGCGGACGTTGCTGGCCTATGTGAGAACCGCATTGGGCTTTTGGGCGGTCGGGGTCCCGGCCGTTTGGTGGTTGGAGGGAACCGTCATCAACAGCCTCGGACTGGCCTCGCTCATGGCCGGAGGTGGATTCTTGGGCGTCGGAATCCGTCGATTCCTTGCCGTGAAGGCCAGGCTCGATCGAGAGCCAGATCGGAATTGAGATGCCACACAATGCTCCGTTGCACCTCGCTTGCCGCGTTTGTATGATGTCGTCGCCGCCGGCTTCAGACCAGGGATCTCCGATGCTCGTTCGTCGCTTGTTCCGATTCGTGATGGTCACGTGGGTCTGGTGTCTCATCGGATTGGACCCAATCGGCGCAGAACAACCGCTGGCTGGTGATTGGCTGATCACGCCGGAAGAGGCTGCATTGGACCCGGCGCCGCTTCTCAAGGGTACGCCGATCGAAGTCGGGCGCGAGGATCTTTCGACCGGTCCCGTGATCGCGTGGTCGAGCCACTCAATGGCGGTCGTGGGCCGATGCCGGTCCACGTGCTGGTGAAATTCGCTCCGTTGTTCGAGCCCGTCGATCTGAGCAGCCTCAAAGTCGTGCTCGTGAAATTCATTCAGATCGACATCACCGACCGTATCCGACCTTTCGTGACGGCGGAAGGCATCAGCGTCAAAGAAGCGAAGATTCCACCAGGCAAGCATCGGGTCCGAATTTCCTTGGCTGACAAGACGGGGGCGGTGAGTGTCCGGGAGATCGCCTTCGAGGTGCTGTAGTCGTTACCCGAGGACCATGCCGGCCAACGTGGGTATCCAGGGAAGCAGCGCCACCCCGAGGCAGATGGACAGTCCTACGATCGACGCGACGAGGTCTTCGTCCAGTTTGGTTTCTGCGGCGAAGAGCACTGCCATGACGGCCGACGGCATGCCTCCTACCAACATCACCACCGCTCGTTCCACGCCTGCCAGCTGAAGCAGCGTGGCCGCGAACCATCCCAAGACGAATCCGCCTCCCATCCGCAAGACCACGCCGAAGGCCGCCAGCTGCCAGGTCTGCTTGAGTGCCGACAAGGTTACCGAGAGTCCCAAGACCAAGCTCGCCAGGGGGGTGGTCGTGAGGTGCAACGGCATGAGCAGTTCTCTTGCCCAAGGCGGAAGTCTAAGGCTCAGGGCCTTCATCGTGAGAACGGTCGCGAGTGCCCACAAAGGGGCCGAGGAGACGAATCTCGTTGTCAGTGAATGCGCAGTCGATCCGGACATGCCGTGCCACAACGCGATGGCATAGAGCCCAGTCAGGGTGAACGTCGTTTGCCCGAGATCGAAGAGAATTGCATTGGCCAGTCCATCGTCTCCCAACACAGCCAGGATCACGGGGTACGCAAAATAAATCGAGTTGATGCAGCCGGTCGCAAGGATGAGACCGCCCTGAGTGGGGCGCGGCAAGCCCAGCGTTCGCCCAAACTGCCAGGCGACGACCGCCATCGGCAAGGTGATCAGGCAAGCGGCCGCCGGCAACTTCCAGGCGGTGGATGCAAAGGGGACGGCATCCAGCGAGATCAGGATCGTGGCCGGCAGACTCACCGAGAAGACGGCCGATGCCAGCCGTTCGGCATGTATGCGGCCCAACAAGCCGGTGCCGCGAAGCAGGGCTCCGACCAGAAAGATGGCGATGAAGGCTACAAGTGTCGCCGGCATGGCCGCGCAGCATAGCAGAACGCGAATTCGGAAGAGAGATCCTCTTTAGGGGTTGACGAATCCGCGAAACATCTCAAGAATGGCACGGCCTCTGAACCAACGGATGGAGTGCATGCCGTCTGTGCGAGAGACAATCAGCCTCCGGCAACTCTTACGCACCTTGATCGTGGCCGACGCCTGCTTGGCCGTCGCCAGCGGAATCGCGGACGAGTTCCTTGCCTCGTTTCCTGCAACGTTGCAGGACTACGTTGGTTCGCAGGACACGCAGCCCGCCAACGTCGTCTGGCTGGCGATGCTGCTGGCTTTCGGAGGCACGTTGGCCGGTTGGGTCGGTCTTTGGCGCGGCCGGCTCTGGGGGAGGACAGTGTATACCGCTTCGTTGCTCGGCTACTACTGTATGGCGCCGTTCGGTGAGCCGATTGTCACCTCAGCAATGGGCGCCGCGTTCTCAGACCTGTCGATGATGTGTTCCGGCGGCACGTTGCTGCTGATTTGGCTGTGCTGGTACCCTCAGGCGTTTGACCACTCGATGAATTCCGCCCTGTAGGCCGTTCGCTGCCGTTTTCACTTCTCCGCTTGACGCCTATCGTTCCAGCGGAATTTCGATCACCAGTCCACCCACCGTATCATGCAGTTTGAAATCTTTCTTCGGGCTGTTTGGGTGGGTATTGTGGCATTGGGCGCAGCTCTGGCTGACGGCCCGGTCGGCATAAATAGCCTGAAAGTAGGTCACATTCCCTTCTTTGAACGTTCCCGTCACGGTTTTCTCGGGATGGGCTTGCAGCGACTGCAAGCCGGAGCGCTCCATATCGTTCCGGGCCACGTTGTGCGGATTGATCGGCCAGAGGCTGATGAGGCGGTACCGGAATTTGGTGCCCGCTTTCATCGTCAACTCGGCACTTTCCATGAGAAATTGCGCGGGGAGTGGGAGCGCTTTCTGTTGAGCGCGCCAATCTTCTGCCGCCGCAACCCCGCCGGCGTTTTGCTGCCGCTCCACGACGTGGATCGTGTAGAACGTTCGGTCTGATTGGATCACCGCGTGCAAGTAATCGGTGACGGTTTCCGGCGGCACGCCGGGCAAGTCACCGGCTGTTGCAGCACCGAGCAGGGATGCGGAAAGAGTCAGGAGCGTGAAGAGGACGAGCACGATGTCTCTCATGGCGGGAACCTCCTTCTCCGGGTAGGGACCAGCCTCGCGACACTAGCATAGCCCTCTCAGCAAGGAGATACAAACAGAGCTTCGGCCTGGCAGAGGGGCAGCGTCTGCTGGGTGTGGACCGTTTCCGGCGGTGTGTTAACGCTCCAAGGCCAGTTGGAGGGCATCGCCGGAAGTTTCCATGAAGGCCGGCTCACACGGTTCGCGCCGCATCTCACTTCCCGCACGATTGCGATAGACGAGTTCGTCGGTGTCGAGGTCGTACTCCGGGATCTCCGCGCTTTCCCACCGTTGCTGGAAGTAATGTGCGTAAAGTGTGTAGAGACCGAGCGACTGCGGATTGTGCCGCAGGACGTACTCGGGCATGGTCTCGACATCCAAGTCGGCGTGGTAGTGCTGCAGCCAGAGGTAGTCGCCGAGAATAACCATTTTGACCAAGGGGGCGTCGGTATACAGCTTGAGTTTGACCGCTTTACCCATTGCCTTGAGACGTTTGAGCAGAGTGATGCTCTGCCGGACTTCTTCACGAAACCCATCGAGCGTAAGGTTGGGATGGCCAATGGCCTCAATGCGCTGGCTGGTCTCCAAGCTGTGCGGATTGACCAGGAGAATATGGGCACCAAGGCACTTGTCGAGGACCGAAGCCAGATCGCCGACTTGATCGACCAACGTGCTGTAGCCGCTGGAGCCGATGATCTTGATGGTCCGGCCTGAGCTCTGCGCTTCCCGCAACTGCCTGATCCTCCGTTCGGCACCTCGAGCGCGACGAGGAAAGAACGACACGAGGCCTGCACCAGTGGCTGCGGCGGCGAGCCGCCGATCGCGCAAGCTCCGGGTGACATAGCTGATGCCGCCGATGAGCAGGACGGCAACGGATATTTCAATCGCAATCAATGAGAACTTATCGTGCTCGATCTTGGCCCATACGGTAAGGAACTGCTTGGCGCCGGCCGGCAAAAGCAGCGCAATGGCTCCGCTCAGGGCGACGATCACGATGTGATACAGGCTTTCGGCAGCGGCATGGATGGACGTGCGAACGACGGATGTGAACTGTTGAAACACAACTACACCTCTTGAAAATGTGGATGCAAACCTCACGACACTGTCGGGCTGGTCTTACGAGCGATGGGCGGAAGGCCTATTCGGGGTGCTCGGCCGATGCAGAACGATCGCGTGCGAAGGATCAATCGTCGCGTCAATGTGCTCGACGCGACATCACTGCACCGTAACACGGTGAGTGTGAAGACGCAAGGCTCCCGAGCGATTGTCGTCGGGTCATCTGTTCGTTGCCTCGCATGAGCCGCGAAGCTTGGTTCATTCGGAGCATCGCGATTGCGTTCCAATCGCCGGATTCTTCTCAGTTCATCAGATCCTATCTAGCTGATGGTGTCACGAATTGGGTCCCCGCTTACCGCATGCACTTGCATCCCATACCTCATTTCTGAATGCTCACTTCAAGCGACGGCGTACTTTCGTTGCCCGATGTATCGACGGCGCTGACCTTGAAATAGTAACGAGTCCCTGAAACGAGATTCGCGGCCATGTAGCTCGTGACCTTTCCCAGCGAAATGGGACTGCCATAGGTTCCCGTGGCGGTGCGTTGGTAGATGCGATAACCCGCCAGATCCGGTTCGGTGTTGGCGTTCCACGTCAACGTGGCCGCCACGGTGCCGGATGGCGCCGAAGTGGCTGTCGTATAGGTGATCAGAGGGTCGAATTCCGTCGAGTCATACGAGTTGTTGCCATCTGATCCTCGGTGGATCACGAAGTCCAAGGCGGCTCCTACGGACACGGTCGTCGTCACATCGAAACTGATACCAGCCGTATTCCCGTTGGCAATCGGCTGTTGCCATAAGATGGTTGTGCCGTTCCGAATAGCGGCAGTTATCCCGCCGCCGCCTCGTACGTCTTGATCGAGCACTTTCCCCGTGATACGGACGCTGCCGGCCGAAGGAGCGACCCAGCGTCGCACGGCATCGGCGGCATTGCCGGGGTGTCCAGCACTTCGTGACAGGAGAAGATACGCCTCTGCCCCCTGCCAGGAACCAGTCGCCCCGTTATAGGTCATCATACGTCCGAGCGAATCCTGATAGTACCAGCCTCGTTGTCCTTGCGTTCCAGAAAAGTCGGTCGAGGCGCGGTAGGAGGCTCCTGTGCTGGTGGTCGGAGTCGGTGTTGGAGTGGGTGCCGAGGGGGTTCCGGTGGTTCCGTAGGTGATGAGCGGGTCGAACGATGTCGCATCGCAGTCCCAACTGCCGTCGGCGCCACGATTGAGCACGAAGTCCAAGGCCGTGCCGGCGGAGACTGTGGCCGTCACATCGAATGTAACTCCGGTGCTATTCCCGTTGGCCAAGGCCTGCTGCCACAGAACGGCGGAACCCTGGCGGATGAATGCCGTGACGCCTCCTCCACAAGCGGAGTGGCGATCGGCGACCAGACCGGTGATCCGAACAGTACCGGCTGTAGGAGCGACCCAACGGCGTACGGCATCAACCGCATTGCCGGGGTGCGCGTCGGATCGTGCAATGGTGAGATAGGTCTCCGCGCCCTGCCAGTAGGCTCCAGTCGCGTTGTAGGTCATCAGCCGCCCCAGCGAGTCTTGGTAGAACCAGCCGCGTTGTCCTTGCACGCCGGAAAAGTCAGTCGAAGCGCGGTACGAGGCGCCGGTACCGGTGGTTGACGTGGATGGTGACGTCGGTGTCGGGGTCGGTGTTGGCGTAGGGGCTGTCGGCGTCGGTGTCGGAGATGTCGGTGTTGGAGAAGTCGGTGTTGGGGAGGAGGGCGTCGGCGAAGTGCTTCCACCCGTGCCATACGTAATCAGCGGGTCGAACGACGTCGCATCGCAGTCCCAACTGCCGTCGGCGCCACGATTAAGCACGAAGTCCAAGGCCGTGCCGGCGGAGACTGTGGCCGTCACATCGAATGTGACTCCGATGCTGTTCCCGTTCGCCAAGGCTTGCTGCCACAGAACGGCGGAACCCTGCCGGATGAATGCCGTGATGCCTCCACCGCAGCTCGTGTTGTTGTCAGCCAGGCGGCCGGTGATTCGAACGGTACCGGCTGCGGAAGCGACCCAACGGCGTACGGCGTCGGCGGTGTTGCCGGGATGGGCGTCTGTCCGTCCGAGCGTGAGATAAGTCTCCGCGCCCTGCCAATAGTTTCCAGTCGCGTTGTAGGTCATCAGCCGCCCCAGCGAGTCTTGGTAGAACCAGCCACGCTGTCCTTGCACGCCGGAGAAGTCGGTCGAGGCTTGAAAAGACGTGGTGGTTGTCGAGGCGGTGGTCAGACTGCTCATCGCCGGATCGGAAGTGACACCCGAGGCCTTGAGGTACAACAGGGCCGGACCAGCGAAGGGTGGTGTAAACGTTTGACTGCCTCCGAACGCTCCGACGGTTCCGGTCGCGGCCACCGTACCGGTGGCGGGATTGAACCATTCGTAGGCATAGGAGTTGGCGGCCACATTGACGGAAAATGCGCCGCTTCCATCCTGGTAGACCAAGTATTCGTTCCCGATGCTGGCGAGGGTGTATCCGGTGCTCGACAACGTCCCTTGCGGCGTCATGGCGCCGAGATTCATCCGCGTCGCGTACGAGCGGGTGTGTCCCATGGCTGCCCGTCCGCTGGTCCATCCGGCGTTGCCGCCCAAGTCTTCGATCATGAGCGTGTGATGGCCCCGAAGAAAACTCTTCCAGACCCACGCTCGCGTGAACGCCGCGTTGTCTCGAAACAGCATGTACCCGATGTGATCGCTGTCCAAGAGACTGACACGGAGACCATCGGCAGCCGGCGGATTGCTGGCGTAGGGTTCGGTCGAATTGTCGTAGGTGCGAGCGGCCGGAGAGGTCCAATTGCCGGGCTGTGAGAACAACAGGCTGGCGTCGATCTGCGGGCTGCCGGTCATGCCGACAGGATGCTGCTTCGGCTTGCCGGCTTCGTAACTCTTGATCACATTGATGAGCTGGTTCTGCCATGCTGGGTCGTTCGATACGTCCTCGTTGGAGATTTCGAACAAGACGTTGTCGAGATCGTTGACTGTATCGACCACTTTGCGGACGTATGCTTCTTGTAGCTGTGTGATCGCAGGGACTTGGAGCGAGTGGGTCTCCTCACCGAGGCCGTTGCCGTTTGGGTCGCCGCTGATTCCGTTCATGTTGTTGTTCGACTGAAAAGGATGAAAGCGCCAGGCGTTTCGCCCTGGGTAGAGGTCGGTGCGATTGACCGCTGTCCGGTAATTGAACAACATAATGCCGACATAGATACCGCGGTCCCTGGCCGCAATCACCCGCGCGCGCAGGCGATCGAAGTACGCCTGGTTCCATTGGGTCAGGTCGAACTTCGCCTGCCCGTCTGTTGCCGTGCCGGTGCCGGTGCGGGCGTAGGGCAAGGGAGCAACGGTTTGATACCATGGCGAGGTGCCGTTCCATCCCGGTGCTGGTATGACGCCCACATCTGCTCTCGGAGATTCGGAGACCCACAAGCGAATGAAATTGTGGTTGTGGCTCTTGATCAGATTCAGGTAGGCGGTGAAGTCGAACGCCGCGCCGTTTCCATCCTGAAAGTTATTCCATGTGTGAGAGCCTGTGAGGTAGACTGTCCTCCCGCTGGGGTCGACGAAGTAACGCGCATTCGTCGAGTGAACGCGCAGCGGCCCGGTCGCCGTTGTGGTCTGTGCGGTGCCTGGAGGCGCGAATGCCGCCAGCATCCAAGCGGCTAGGACCAGTGAAGACACACCTCGACTCCATCGTGGCATCACGATTGTGCTCCCGGTAAATGGTGATACGTTGAGTGAAACGAGCGCCCAGGGCGGGATACGGCCGGCCGCCGTGCGCACGGTCTTCGATCAACGGGATCGGTGGCAGAGCAAGTGATGTGCCAATGGAGTCGTAGGGAAGGCTTCCCAATTGCTGACAAGTCGGCGGGTTTCGCAAGGATAAGCCATGTGTAGCAAATCAAGAGTTGCAGGTTTGTAGCTGGAGGCCTTCGAAGGGATTACCAGACAGCATGTGAAGGATGTCGACTTCACAAGGCGCTGTCGATCGTACTGTTGCCTGGGCGCTGACTGAGTACACTAATCGGAGAGCAGCCGAGGTTTTGCGATGCTCATTCCTCGGTATTGGGCCAAGACAGAGGGGGCAGCGACGGATCCATCGGGTCGGGCTTATCGGCTGCGACTGTGGGGATGGTCAGAAGACAGCCGAGCCGCGGCATTCGAGGCAGCCAAGCGGCGACTGGCGGACGTCGTCGCGCATCTCGCGCAGGGTCGGTCCTTTGATCAATACTTTTACGGCAAGCAGCCGTTGCGGGAGGAGATTCTTCAAGCACTGGGAGAGGCGAGCGGCAGATCGGAAGCGATCATCACTCGGAATCGTTACGGCGCGTTGGTGTTGAATACGGCGCAGGTTCCGTTTGTCGACATTGATGTGCCGGATGCCGGAACTGTCGAAAAGTGGTTCAGTTTCTTGTCCGGGAGAAGAAAGCGGGGTGAAGATCTTGTACTCGAGCGGATTAGAGGGGCCTGTGGAAGGCACCGACGGGACGCCTTTCGTCTGTACCGGACCAAGGCCGGTTATCGAATCTTGGCGACGGATGTGTTTCTCGATCCCCGCGCGAAGAACACGCAAACGTTTTTCGGCACATTCGGCGCCGATCCTGCTTTTATCAAGCTCTGCGCCGTGCAAGGGAGCTTTCGCGCCAGGCTGACGCCCAAACCCTGGCGTATTGGTCAGTCGCTGCCTCCCGGGCAGTATCCCCGTGAGGAGCCGGATGTGCGGCGACGATTCGAAGCCTGGCTGGAAGAATACGAAGCCAGATCGGCCGGCTTCGCGACGTGCCGGTTCATCGAATCGATCGGCTCCAATGCAGTGGCCGAAGAGGCTCGTGTGGTCGTGCAGGAACATGATCGTCTGTCTCGTGCGTTTACCGACCTGCCGCTGGCCTGACAGCTAGGTCCCATCTAGCGTTCACGATGCAGGGACCTCTCGAGTGAGGCGGTCGACATCCACGTGGTCAACAGTATCTTGCCCGGGAGCTTGACCCTACTGGCTGAGGCCCTGTATAAACGCAGCCTGCCACTTCTTGAATCCAGAGAGGCGGCTCAAGCCTTCCGCTGCGCCCGTAGCTCAATTGGATAGAGCACCAGACTACGGATCTGGGGGTTACAGGTTCAACTCCTGTCGGGCGCACCAAACCTCGCTTGCGCGTCCCGCCGCCTCATCGGCGCCAGCCTTCTTCTATTGATGGCGGCGGATAAACACCACCATCGTTGTTTCCCTCCTCAGTCGAATGTTGTTGACACTCCTGTC
>FRDC01000311.1_pt1 | contig 17151 bp, 14 predicted proteins | sample 1106171 | NCBI WGS metagenome assembly FRDC01 (sample SAMEA3930566, study PRJEB13176) | freshwater metagenome | biome: Drinking water system; feature: drinking water; material: water | place: Singapore | collected 2014-12-20 | reverse complement strand
AGCCTTCCGGCGAGATCACCGAGTAGATGCCGTACTGCAGCATCATCACGTGGTCGGCCACGCCAATGGCCAGCGCACCACCGGAGCCGCCCTCGCCGGTCACCGTCGAGACGATCGGCGCGCGCAACTTGGACAGTTCGAACAGGTTGCGAGCGATTGCTTCAGACTGGTTGCGCTCTTCGGCACCGATGCCCGGATAAGCACCCGGCGTATCGATGAAGGTGACGATCGGCAGGTTGAACTTCTCGGCCAGTTTCATGACCCGCAGCGCCTTGCGGTAGCCCTCGGGGCGCGGCATGCCGAAGTTGCGGTAGACGCGCTCCTTTGCATCGCGACCTTTCTGCTCGCCGATCACTACTACCGCGCGGCCTTCCAGCCGGGCGACGCCGCAGACCATCGCCGGATCATCGGCGTAATGGCGGTCGCCGTGCAGTTCTTCCCATTCGGTGAAGACGCCGTGCACGTAATCGAGCGCGTACGGCCGCTGCGGATGACGGGCCAGCTGGGCGATCTGCCAGGGGGTGAGATTGGCGAAGATCGACTTGGTCGCCTCGCCGATCTTGGACTCGAGACGGGAGATCTCGTCGGTCAGGTTGAGTTCCGAGCCGCCGGTCATGAAACGCAGCTCTTCGATCTTCTTCTGGAGGTCGGCAATCGGCTGCTCGAAATCCAGGTACGTCAAGTTATTCGCCATCGTCGTATTCTGCCCTAGACCTCTGATTGGATGAAACCGGTGCCACCCAGCGCCGATATTCGACCCTGACGCTGTCCGGACCCAGCAGGCGCTTGAATTCGGCCTCGGCCGCCGTGTCGTACTTCAGACGCCAGCTGGCGCCCCATTCGAGCATCGCCCGCGCCGTGCCGTTGCTGTAATCCACCGCAACAGTCGCGCCATTCGGACCGCGGAATGGCGTCAGCCGCTGCGCCAGCGCCGGAACAGCCACCGACGGCTTGCGCCAGTTGAGGGTAACGCGCTCGGTGCGCTCGCGCATCAGGCTGTCCAGATCGTAGAAGCTGCGCGCCTGCAGGCGGTACTCCAGCTCCCGGCCCTCACGCTGCGAAGCGCTGATCGAGCCGGTCGCGAACACCAGCGTGTCCGGCTTGAGCAGGGTCTGGAAGCGCTGCCAGTCCTGGAAATCCAGCCAGCAGACCAGCTGCGCGGTACGGTCGTCGAGGATCAGGATCTTGCCCGGCCGGTCACCCATGATGGTGCGGATGTCGGTCAGCCAGCCGGCCAGCATCACCTGCTTGCGCCCGCCCCGGCGACGCGGCGGCGCTGGCGCGCCATCCTCGTCGTCGCCACCACCACCCGCGCTGCCGGCGTATTCCGGCGGCACCGCGTTTTCGTCGATCAGCGCCTTGATGGTGCCGCTGCAGACCTGGTCGATGATCGACTTGAAGGCGGTCACCGGATGGCCGGACAGGTACAGGCCCAGCACCTTCTTCTCGATCGCCAGCCGCTCGTTGGCTTCCCAGTCTGGCTCGATCTCGGCCGCCACGCTCGGCGCGCTGGCCACTTCACCGGCGCCACCCAGGCCGAACAGGTCGGCGATGCCGGCACCGGCGCTGGCGGCGGTCTGCTCGGCCAACTGCAGCGCCTTCGGAAGCGTCTTCATCAGGCTTGGGCGATTGAGCTGGAAAGCGTCCATCGCCCCGGCTCCGATCAGCGCTTCGAGCACCCTGCGGTTGGCCTTCTTGGTGTCGATGCGGCGGCAGAAATCGAACAGGTCGGCGTAGCGGCCGTTGCTGCGGCGCTCCTGGATGATCCCTTCGATGGCGCCCTCGCCGGCACCTTTCACGGCGCCGAGGCCGTAGAGGATCTCGCCCTTCAAGTTCACCGTGAAGCGGTACTCCGACGAATTCACGTCCGGCGGCAGCACGGTCAGCTTCATGCGCCGGCATTCCTCGAGCATCACCACCACGGTGTCGGTGTGGCTCATTTCCGCCGACATCACCGCCGCCATGAACTGCGCCGGGTAATGGGCTTTCAGCCAGGCCGTCTGGTACGACACCAGCGCGTAGGCGGCGGCATGCGACTTGTTGAAGCCGTAGCCGGCGAACTTCTCCATCAGGTCGAACACCGAGGACGCGGTGGCCTGATCGATGCCGCGCGCCTGCGCGCCGCTCTCGAACTTGCCGCGCTCCTTGGCCATCTCCTCGGGCTTCTTCTTGCCCATCGCGCGACGCAGCAGATCGGCGCCACCCAGCGTGTAGCCGGCCAGCACCTGCGCCATCTGCATCACCTGTTCCTGGTAGACGAAGTTGCCGTAGGTGGGCTTCAGCACCCCTTCCATGTCCGGGTGCAGGTAGCTGACCGGTTCGAGCCCGTGCTTGCGCCGGCAGTACTGCGGGATCAGGTCCATCGGCCCCGGCCGGTACAGCGAGATCAGCGCGATGATGTCCTCGAAGCAGTCGGGCTTCAGGTCCACCGAGGCGCGCTGCATGCCCTGCGATTCCATCTGGAACACTGCGGTGGTCTGCCCTTCCGCGTACAGCCGGTAGGCCTCCTTGTCATCCAGCGGCAGCTTCAGCACGTCGAGATTCATCGACGGATAGCGGGCATTGATCTGCTGCACGGCCGATTCGATGATGGTCAGGGTGCGCAGGCCCAGGAAGTCGAACTTGACCAGGCCGATGGTCTCGCAGTCCTTCATGTCGAACTGCGTACGCAGGCCGGCGCCGCCGGCTTCGCAAAACATCGGCGAGTACTCGGTCAGCGGCTTCGGCGCGATGACCACACCGCCAGCATGGATGCCGACGCCGCGAGTCAGGTCTTCCAGCGCCATGCCGAGGTCGATGATCTCGCGCAGTTCCTCCTCGGCGTCATACGCGGCCTTCAGTTCCGGCACCTCGACCAGCGCGTGTTCCAGCGATGAGCGCCCGGCCTTTTCGGCATCGGCCTTGAACGCCGGTGCGCCCGGAATCAGCTTGGCGATCCGGTCACCCATGCCGTAAGGGTGGCCCATCACCCGGGTGACGTCGCGCACCACCGCGCGGGCGGCCATCGAGCCGTAGGTGATGATCTGGCTGACCCGCTCGCGGCCGTATTTCTCGGCGACGTAGGCGATCACCCGGTCGCGGCCTTCGATGCAGAAATCGACGTCGAAGTCCGGCAGCGACACGCGCTCCGGATTCAGGAAGCGCTCGAACAGCAGGTTGTACGGCAGCGGATCGAGATCGGTGATGCCGATCGCGTAGGCCACGAGACTGCCGGCGCCGGAGCCGCGCCCGGGGCCGACCGGCACGCCGTTGCCCTTGCCCCAGCGGATGAAGTCGGCCACCACCAGGAAGTAGCCGCCGAAGCCCATGCGTTCGATGATCGCCAGCTCGTAATCGAGGCGTTTCTGGTAATCCTCGACCGGCTGGCTGGCGCCCTGCGTTTCGAAGCGGCGCTTGAGCCCGGCCTCGGCCTCGTGGCGCAGATGCTCGGTGACGGTGACGCCTTCCGGCACCGGGTAGTCGGGCAGATGGTTCTCGCCGAACTTCAGACTCAAAGTGCAACGGCGGGCGATCTGCAGGCTGTTCTCGATCGCCTCCGGCAGGTCGGCGAACAGCGCGGCCATTTCCTCGGCCGACTTCAGATACTGCTCGGGCGTGTAGTCGCGCGGCCGGCGCTCGTCGTTGATGACCCGGCCCTGGTTGATGCAGACGCGCGCCTCGTGGGCATCGTAGTCGCCGCGCTCCAGAAAGCGCACATCGTTGCTGGCCACCACCGGCAGGTTCGCGCTGCGTGCGAAATCGACCGCAGCGATCAGGTGATCCTCGTCGTTGCGGCGACCGCAGCGGGTGATTTCCAGGTACAGGCGATCCGGGAAATGCGTGGCCCACCAGCCGGTGACGGCGCGGGCATGATCGAGCCGGCCCGCCAGCAGCGCCTTGCCGATCTCGCTGTCGCGGCCGCCGAGCGCGATCAGGCCGTCGCTGGCATCGGCCAGCCAGCTGCGCTGGATGCGCGGCCGGCCACGAGACTGCCCTTCGCTGTAGGCGCGCGATACCAGCCGGGTCAGGTTGCGGTAGCCGGTCTGGTTCTGCACCAGCAGGGTCACGCTTTCGGCGGCGTCAGGGTCACCGAACTCCTGCAGCGCGACATCGGCACCGATGATCGGCTTGACGCCGGCGCCCTCGGCCAGCTTGTAGAACTTGACCATCGCGAACAGGTTGTCCTGATCGGTGACGGCCACGGCTGGCAGGCCGAGCTTGGCCGCGAAGCCGGTCAGGGTCTGCACATTGGCGCCCGCGCTCTTGCGCGCCGGCGGCTCGACGCGAATCAGGCTGTCGACCAGCGAGAATTCGGTGTGCAGATGAAGGTGGACGAACATCAGGCCGGAGGCGGTGAACGAGCGCGGGAACGCACCGTCCGCAGATTCTACCGAGCGCACTTCGCCGCTTCGGCACAGGGCGCGAAGCTCATCCGGTGGATGCGGCTAGCGCCTTGTTCGCGCAAGGCTTTCAGGTGCACCGGCGTGCCGTAGCCCTTGTGTCCGGCCAGCCCGTAGCCGGGGAACTGCGCGTCCAGCCGTTCCATCTCGGCATCACGGGCGACCTTGGCGATGATCGCCGCCGCCATGATCGCGGCTTCCAGCCGATCGCCACCGACCACCATCTGTACCGGCACCGGCAGCGCCGGCCGCTGACTGCCGTCGACCAGACACAGCGCCGGCACGATCTCCAGGGCTTCGACGGCCCGTCGCATCGCGAGGAACGTGGCCTGCAGGATGTTGATCGCGTCGATTTCCTCAGGCGTGGCGATGCCGATCGCCCAGTCCAGCGCCACCGCCTTGATCGCCGGCACCAGCCGCTCGCGCTGGCGCGCGCTCAGCGCCTTGGAATCCTTCAGGCCCATCAGGCCATGCCCATCCGGCAGCACCACGGCTGCCGCATAGACCGGCCCGGCCAGACAGCCGCGGCCGACTTCGTCGATGCCGGCGATGCTCATCGGGCCGCGATCAGCTCGGCGATGGCGGCGGCGGACGCCTGCGCGGCATTGCGGCGCAATTCGCTGCGCACCGCTGCGAACTGTGCCCGCTGCCGCCCGGCGGCGGCCGGATCGGCGAGCAGCTGCGCCAGCGCGTCGGCCATCGCCGCCGGCTGCAGGTGCTGCTGCAGGAACTCGGGCACCACCGCGTCGGCGCTCAGCAGGTTCGGCAGGCTGACGTGGCGCACCTTGAGCATGCCGAGCGTGTCGAGCAGGAAGGCGGTGAACGCCGACATCCGGTAGCCGACCACCATCGGCCGATCGAGCAGCAGGCATTCCAGCGTGGCGGTGCCCGACGCCAGCAGCACCGCGTCGGCAGCCCGCATTGCTTCGCGGGAATGACCGTCGACCAGGGTCCAGTCCAGGCCCGGTGCGTGCTCGGCGATCGCCTGCGCCATCGCCGGCCGCAGGCTCGGCTTGGCGATCGGCGTGACGAGCTTGAGCCCCGGCAGGCGCGCGGCCAGCTGCGCGGCGGACTGCGCGAACGGCACCGCCAGCTGCTTCAGCTCGCCGCCACGACTGCCGGGCAGCACGGCCAGGCACGGGCCGTCGACCGGCAGGCCAAGCGCGCGACGGGCATCGGCCTGCGCCGGCGGATCGGCCAGCTCCTCGGCCAGCGGATGACCGACGTACTCGGCGCGCACGCCGTGGCCGGCATAGAACTTCGGCTCGAACGGGAACAGGCACAGCACCAGATCGGCGGAACGCGCGATGGTCTTCACCCGCCCCTGCCGCCAGGCCCAGACCGTCGGGCTGACCAGATGCACGGTCTTCAGGCCGCGGTCGCGCAGCCGGCGTTCGAGGCCGAGATTGAAGTCCGGTGCGTCGATGCCGATGACCACGTCCGGCCGCTCGGCCGACAGCCGCTTGACCAGCTCGGCGCGCAGCCGGAACAGATCCGGGAGCTTCGGCAGCACTTCGGCGATGCCCATCACCGACAGGCGGTCGATGCTGGCGATGGTGTCGCAGCCGGCCGCGCGCATCCGGGGCCCAGTCACGCCGCTGAAGCGGGCGTCGGGGAAACGGGCGCGCAGCGCGGGAATCAGCGCGCCGCCGAGCAGGTCGCCGGAGGCTTCGCCCGCGATCAGCGCGATGTGCATGGACGGCTCGCTGCCGGCCCGTGGTTCAGCGGACGATCGACCGCGTCGAGCTTTCGATGAACGCCAGCAGACGCGCGCAATGCGGCGATTCCACCGCCATCTCGGCCAGCTTCAGCTTGACGTCGGCCATCAGCAGCTCCGACATGTAGATCAGCTTGTAGGCGTCCTTCACCGCGCCGATCTCATCGTTCGAGAAGCCGCGCCGCTTGAGCCCTTCGCTGTTGATGCCGCGCGCCTTGGCCGGCTGGCCTTCGATCATCATGAACGGCGGCACGTCCTTGAGGATGACGCTGCCGCCGCCGGTGAAGGCATGACCGCCGATGCGGCAGTACTGGTGGATCAGCGTGTAGCCGCCGAGGCCGGTCCAGTCTTCGATGGTGACGTGGCCCGCCAGGGTGGTGCCGTTGGCGAGGATGTTGTCGCTGCCGACGATGCAGTCGTGGGCGATGTGGACGTTGGCCATGATCCAGTTGCGGTCGCCGACCTTGGTCAGGCCGTCGGCCGTCTTCAGCGTGCCGCGCTGGATGGTCACGTACTCGCGGATCGTGTTGCCGTCGCCGATCTCCACGCGCGTGGCGTCGTCGACCTTCGCTGTCTTGTCCTGGCTGATCTCGCCGAGGCTTGCGAACTGGAAGATGGTGTTGTCGCGGCCGATCCGCATCGGCCCCTTCAGCACCACGTGCGGGCCGATGCTGGTGCCCTCGCCGATCTCCACACCCGGCCCGATGATCGAGTACGGACCGACCGAAACCGTCGGGTGCAGACGGGCGGCCGCGTCAACGATCGCCGTTGGATGGATCAGGGCGGCACTCATCGCGGCGCTCAGGCGGTGCCCGCGTCCGCCGGCGCGCCGCGCGAAGCGTCCTTCAGCACGCACATCAGGGTCGCTTCGCAGGCCAGTTCGCCGTCGACCAGCGCCCGCGCCTTGAAGCGCCGCAGGTTGCGCTTGACCTTGTCGAGACTGACCTCGAAACGCAGCTGGTCGCCCGGTTCGACGATGCGCTTGAAGCGAGCGTCCTCGATGCCGGCGAAGTAGAAGATCATCCCGGAATCCGGCTTGATGCCGGTCTCGATCGCCGTCAGCAGGCCGCAAGCCTGGGCCAGCGCCTCGATGATCAGCACGCCCGGCATGGTCGGCACGGTCGGGAAATGGCCGAGGAAGAACGGCTCGTTGTAGGTGACGTTCTTGATCGCCACCAGCGACTTGCCCGGATCGTGCTCGATGATCTTGTCGACCAGCAGAAAGGGCTGGCGGTGCGGCAGCATCGCCATGATGTCGCGAATGTCAAAAATCGCCTTGCTCACCGTTCTCATCTCCCGTTGACGGAGTCATGTCCAGCAGTTTTTCGATCGCGGCCAGACGTTCGTCAAGCTTCGGCAAGCGCCGGATCCGCGCCACTTCCCGGCGCCACTCCCGCGCCGGTTGCGCCGGCTGCCCCGAGCCATACACGCCCGGTGCCGTCAGCGACTTGGTGACCATGGCCAGTCCGAGGACCACCACGTTGTCGACGATTTCCAGATGGCCGCCGATACCGGCCGCGCCACCGATCATGCAGTTGCGGCCGATGGTGGTGGACCCGGCGATGCCGACGCAGGCAGCAATCGCCGTGCCGGCGCCGATCCGGCAGTTGTGGGCGATCTGGATCTGGTTGTCGAGCTTGACGCCGTCCTCGATCACCGTGTCATCGAGCGCACCGCGGTCGATCGTCGTGTTGGCGCCGACCTCGACGTCATCGCCGATCACCACCCGACCCAGCTGCGGCACTTCGATCCAGCCGGCCCGGGTGCGCGCCAGCCCGAAGCCGCGGCCGCCGATCACCGCGCCGGGCAGCAGCCGCGCGCGGGCGCCGAGCCGGCAATCCGGGCCGATGTAGACCTGCGCTTCCAGCCGGGCGCCATTGCCGATGACCGCCCCGCGGCGAACGATGCAGTTCGGACCGATGTAGCTGCCGGCGCCGATCTCGACATCGGCTTCGATCACCGCGCCGGGCCCCACGCCGCAGCCTTCGCCGAGGCGCGCCGACGGGTCGATCGTCGCGCTCGGGTGGAAGACCGCCGGAAATTCTTCGGCGCGATCGAAATCGCGGGCGACGGCGGCGAAGGCCACTGCGGGATCAGCCGCGACCAGGCGATTGCCGCCGAAACTGTCGGCATCCCGCGCGGTGACGATCACCGCGCTGGCCTGCGTCGCCGCCAGCTGGGGGCGAAGCTTGGGATCGGCGCAGAAACCGAGGCGTCCCGGCTGGCCAGGGGCCAACGCACAGACGCCATCGATCAGCGTTGCCGGATCGCCACGGAGCTCAAGCCCGTGGCGCTCGGCCAGCACGCCCAGCGCAATGGCCGCAGTGGCTGCGGGCATCGGTCTGGCGGCGCGCGGCCTTACTTGCCGGCGGTGCCGCCGAGCTTCTTGACCACGTCGTCGGTGATGTCGAGCGCGGTGGTCGAATACACCGGGTCGGCGACGACCATGTCGACACCCTTTTCCTTGGCCACGGCGACCACGGCATCACGGACCTTGCCGACGACGTCGTTGGTCAGTTCGCGCTGACGGGTCTGGGCATCTTCCTGGAACTTGCGGCCGGCCTGCGTCAGGTCGACCTGGCGGGCAGCCAGATCTTTTTCGGTCTTGGCCTGGGCGTCCGGGCTGATGGTGACGCGGTCACGCTTGAACTTCTCGACGTCGGATTCGAACTGCTTCGACTGCGCTTCCAGATCCGACTTCCGCTTCGAGAACTCGGCGGTCATCTTGGAATCGGCCTGCTTGTACTGCGGCGAAGCGCGCACGGCGTCGTCGAAGCGGATGGCGGCAACCTTCGATTGCGCCTTGGCCACCGTCGGCGCGGCAAACAGCGCCAGCGTGGCGCAGGTGGCAATGGCGGCAAGGATGCGGGACTGAATCATGTTGATCTCTCGTTGGGTTTCACAGGGTGCTGCAAGAAAAGGCGGTGGCGCGCGGGCGCGCTCAGAAGCCGGTGCCGAAGTTGATCTGGAAGGCGTCGGTGAAATCGCCGACCTGATCGTTGAGCGGGAAAGCGTAGCTCAGGCTCAGCAGGCCGAGGATCGGCGTGAAGAAGCTGAAGCTCAGGCCATAGGCCTGACGCAGGCTCGACACCCGGAAATCACCCGGCTTGGCGTAGACGTTGCCCACGTCGAAGAACACGCTGGCGCGGGTGGTCTTGTTGTCGCTGACCACCGGGATCGGCAGCACCAGATCGTTCTGCGCGGTGGCGCGCAGGCGGCCGCCGAACGGGTTGTTGTTCGGGAAGTCGCGCGGCCCTAGCGAGCCGTCGCGATAGCCGCGCACGGTGTTGGCGCCGCCGGCAAAATACAGCTCGTACGGCGGCACGTCGTTCTTCTTTCCGTAGCCATCGACGTAGCCGATGGTGGCGCTGTGCCGGGTGAAGAACTTGAACGGCAGCTGGATGTACTGCTCGTGCGAGACGCTGGCGTTGTAGAACGTCAGGTCGCTGAGCGGAATGTTGACGTCGAGGTTGAAGCGCGTCAGCGCGCCCGCCGTGGCGAAGAAGGTGCGGTTGCGGGTATCGCGGGCAATACCGGTGCGCAGCTCGAACTCGGTGAACGAGGTGCCGTTGCGAATCACGAAATCGAGGATTTCGTTGCTCGATGCGCCGGGGAAGGTCTTCACCGCCGTCTGGCTGACACCACCGCCCAGACGCAGCGAGGTGAATTCCGACAGCGGGATGCCGTAGGTGAGATCGCCACCGACGACATTGGTGTCGAAGCCCGACGAGAAGCGGATCACCGACTGCGACTTGCGGAAGAACGCCGACACCGTCTGGCTGATGCCGTCCTGCGTGAAGTACGGATCGGTCAGGCTCACGGACACCGAGCGGTTGAAGCTGCTGGTATCGGCCGACAGCTGCACGCGGTTGCCGGTGCCGAGGAAGTTGGTGTTGGTGATGCTGGCGTTGATCAGGAAGCCCTGGGCGCCGGAGAAGCCGACGCCGAACTGGATCGAACCGGGCGCGCGCTCCTTGACCTTGAACTCGATGTCGACGAGATCGTCGGAACCCGGGACCGGCTTGGTCTCGACCTCCGCTTCTTCGATGAACGGCAGACGGGCCAGACGCACGCGGGAACGTTCGACGGCGGTCTTTGAGAACGGCGCGGCTTCCAACTGGCGCATCTCGCGGCGCAGCGTCTCGTCGTTGGTGCCGGTATGGCCCTGGAAGTTGATGCGCCGGATGTAGGCGCGCTTGCCGGGCTCGATGAAGTAGTTCAGCGCCACTTCGCGCTTGGGCTCGTCGACTTCCGGCAGCGGCGTGACCTTGGCGAACGCATAGCCGATGTCCGACAGCGCGCCTTCGATGCGGGTGCCGGATTCGGTGGCTTCCTTGCGCGAGAACGTCGAGCCGTCCTTGGTGGAGGTCAGCGCATCAAGAAACTTTTCGTTCAGCACGATCTCGCCGGAGAACCGGTGGCTCGAGACCTTGTAGACGGCGCCTTCATCGACCGTCATCGTGATGTAGATGTCCTGCTTGTCCGGCGACAGCGCCACCTGCACCGACGACACGTTGAACTGCAGGTAGCCGCGATCCTGGTAGAACGAGCTGAGCCCTTCGAGATCGCCGCCCAGCTGCTGCTTGGAGTAGCGGTCGGTCTTCTGGAACGGCATCCAGTTGGTCTTTTCCAGCTTCAGCTGGCTGAGCAGCACATCCTTCGGGAAAGCCTTGTTCCCGATGATGTTGATCTCCTTGATCTTGGTGACCTTGCCTTCGGTGACCTTGATGTTGATGTCGACGCGGTTGTTCGGCAGCTCGGTGACCTTGGCCTCGATGGCCACGTCGTAATAGCCGTTGGCGTAGTACTGGCGGCGCAGTTCCTGTTCGACCGAATCGAGCAGCGCACGCTTGAACAGTTCGCCTTCGGCCAGTCCGGCTTCCTTCAGCGACTTGTTGAGATCGTCGCCGCCGACCTTCTCGTTGCCTTCCAGCTTGAAAGTGGCGATCGCCGGACGTTCCTGCACCTTGATGACCAGGTCATCGCCGTCGCGTGCCAGCTGCACGTCGAGGAACAGGCCAGAGCTGTAGAGGCTGCGAATGGCGGTGCGCGATGCCGATTCGGTCATCTCGTCGCCGACCGACAGCGGGAAGTAGGTCAGCACCGTGCCCAGTTCCAGGCGCTGCAGCCCTTCGGCGCGAACTTGCTTGATGACGAACGGCTCGAAAGCCCACGCAGCCGGCGAGGCGACGAGGATCGCGATCAGACTCAGCAGCGCTCCGCGTGCCGTGTAGCGTAGACGTTTCAGAACTCTTCCCCTCGTGAACCCAATGTCGTTGTCAGCCGATCACGCTGGCCACATCGTTGTAAAACGCCAGCCCCATCAGCAGCAGCAACAAGGTCATGCCGACCTGCTGTCCCGCCATCTGCACGCGATCCGACAGCGGCGAACCTTTCACCGCCTCGATCAGGCCGAACAGGATCTGCCCACCGTCAAGCATCGGAATCGGCAGCAGATTGAAGATGCCGATGCTGACACTGACCAACGCCACAAACGTCACGAACGCGACAATTCCGGCGCTGGCCGAGAAGCCCGCCGCTTGCGCGATCTGGATCGGTCCGCTGACGTTCTTGACCGACACTTCCCCGACCACCATCCGGTACAGCAAGCGGAGGGTCAGGGCGGAAACCTGCCAGGTCTGGTTCAGTGCTGCCGAGGCTGCGGCAAGTGGATCCAGCCGCACTTCGGCGCGCAAATCCTGCCACAAATCACCCTGCCCCGCCACGCGCTGTACGGTGAATCCCATGCGCCCGACGACCTTGCTGCCGCTGCCTTCGGAGCCGACGATGGCGGTCAGTTCCTGGCGCTGGCCGGCCCGCTCGATACCGAACCGGATCGCCTGTCCCGGCCGCGCCGTCACTGCCCGGCGCAGCGCCTGGAACGACGGCACCGGCTCGTCATCGAGGCTCAGTACCTTGTCGCCCGACTGGAAGCCGGCCTGGGCCGCAGCGCTACCGGGCACCACGTCGCCGACCACGGCCGGCAACGGCGGATCGAACGGCGCCAGGCCCAAGTCCTCGAACAGCAGCGCCGGATCGATGCGCACCGCGCTCAGGTCGACATCCAGGCTGCGGGTCTGGCCGTCGGTCGCACGCACGGTGAAGCGGGTCTTGCCATGGTTCAGCGCCTGCTCGAGCAGTTCGCCGCGCAGCACCGACCAGGTCGCGATCGGATGGTCGTCGAGCGCGACGATCTGCTCGCCCGCGTGCAGGCCGGCACGCGCCGCCACGGTGTTGGCCGGCGGCTCATCGATCGCCGGCTTCATGCCCGGCACGCCGACCATGTACAGCAGCCAGTAGAAGCTGATCGCCAGCAGGAAATTGAACGCCGGCCCGGCGGCAAACACGCCGATCCGCTTCCAGACCGATTGCCGGTTGAAGGCGCGCGGCAGGTCCTGAGGCGGAATCACGACTTCGCTGTCGCGCTCGTCGAGCAGTTTCACGTAGCCGCCCAGCGGGATCATCGCGACGATGTACTCGACGCCGTCCTTGCCGCGCCGCGACCACAGCGGCCGGCCGAAGCCGATCGAGAATTTCAGGACCTTGATGCCGAACCGCCGGGCGACCCAGAAATGGCCGAACTCGTGGAAGGCCACCAGGACGCCGATGGCAACGATGAAGGAACCGGCGGAATGCAAGGTATCGAGCATGGATCAAGGCCGCGGAAGGAACGAACGCGCCGCTTCGACCACGGCAGCCTCGATTGGGTTCATGCCCCGCTGCTCGATCACGTTCAGATGCCCGCCAGCAGCAGTCCCAGCGCCAGCACTGGTGCGGCCGCCAGCACGCTGTCGACCCGGTCGAGCACGCCGCCGTGGCCCGGCAGCAGGGTGCCGCTGTCCTTCACACCGCGATGGCGCTTGAACAGGCTTTCGGTGAGGTCGCCGATGATCGACACGCCGATCACCAGCGCGCACAGCAGCAGCAGCGGCAGCCAGTCGAACCGGCCGGCGCCGAATACCCACGGCGCCGACAGCGCCGCCACCAGCATCGCGGCGACGAAGCCGCCGATCGCACCCTCGACCGACTTGCCGGGGCTGACCTCGACGGCCAGCTTGCGGCGGCCGAAGCGGCGGCCGGCGAAGTAGGCACCGATGTCGGCCATCCAGACCAGTTCGAACAGGAAGAAGATGCGCCGAGGGCCGTTCGCCGCCCCGTGCAGCAGCGCCAGCCCGAGCAGCGCCGGCACCAGCATCAGCAGGCCGTAGACCGCCATCGTCGCGAGCGCCGGCGGCCGGCGGCGGAAGTTGTCCGGATAGCCGCTGACCAGCCGCAGCGCATGGACCCACCAGGCGGCGCCGAGCACCAGCACGCCGACGGCCCGATCGAGCGTGGCCGCGTACCAGGCCAGCGCCAGGAAGGCGGCCACCAGTGCGAGATAGCCGAAACGGACGGTCGACGTGCGCAGGCCCATCAGTGCGGTCCATTCCCAGGCGGCGATCAGGCCGGGGCCGGCGAGGAACACGTACAGCCATGGCGTCGGGAACCAGATGATCGGCCCGAGGATCAGGGGCAGCAGGATCAAGGCGGTGATGACCCGCTGCTTCAGCATGGCATGTCCCTCAGCTGGCTTCCGGCACGCGGCCGTAGCGACGGTCGCGCGAGGCGTACCAGGAAAGTGCGGCAGCGAATGCGGCTTCATCGAAGTCAGGCCACAGCGTGTCGACGAGATGCAGCTCGGTGTACGCCAGCTGCCACATCAGGAAGTTCGACAGCCGCTTCTCGCCGCCGGTGCGGATCAGCAGGTCGGGATGCGGCAGGTCGGCGACCGCCAGCCGCGATTCGATTGCCTGCGGGGTGATCGGAAGGCCGTCCCGGCACAGGCTGCTGGCCGCCTGGGCAACATCCCAGTGACCGCCGTAACCGACCGCGATGACCAGCTGCAGACCGCCGTTGTCGCGGGTCAGCGTCTCGGCGTCGTGCATCAGCGTCCTGAGCTCGGCCGGGAACTCGGCGTGATCGCCAATGAAGCGCATGCGCACGCCACTGCGATGCAAGCTGCCGACCTCGCGCCGCAGCGTGCGCACGAACAGGCCCATCAGCAGTGACACTTCGGTCAGCGGGCGCTGCCAGTTCTCCTGGCTGAACGCGAACAGGGTCAGCGCCTTGACCCCCGCCTGATGCGAGGCCCGCACGATGCGACGCGCCGAGCGCACACCCACCTGGTGACCGTAGGCTCGCGGCCGCAGGCGTTGTTTCGCCCAGCGGCCGTTGCCGTCCATGATGACGGCGACGTGCGCCGGAATCCGCGCATCCGGCAGATTCGGCAGCTCGCAGGTCATCCGACCGCCATCAGCTCTTTTTCTTTCGAGTTCATGGTTTCATCGGCCTTGGCGATGAACTGGTCGGTGAGCTTCTGGATCGCCGCTTCGGCGCCCTTTTCCTCATCCGCCGTGATGATCTTTTCCTTGGCCAGTTCCTTGATCGACTGGTTGGCGTCGCGGCGCACGTTGCGGATCGCCACGCGCGCGTTCTCGGTTTCCGACTTCACCACCTTGACCAGATCCTTGCGGCGTTCCTCGGTCAGCGGCGGCATGTTGATGCGGATCGTGGTGCCCGCCGTGTTCGGCGTGATGCCGAGGTCGGAACCCAGGATCGCCTTTTCGATGGCGCCGATCATGTTGCGGTCCCAGGGCGCGATCGAGATCGTGCGGGCGTCCTCGACGACCACGCTGGCCACCTGCGACAGCGGCGACTCCGAGCCGTAGTAGTCGACCCGCACATGGTCGAGGATGGCCGTCGAGGCACGGCCGGTGCGGAGCTTGGAAAACGAGGCCTTCAGGCCATCGACGGTCTTCTGCATGCGAGCCGTCGCGTCTTTCTTGATGTCTTCGATCATCGGTTCAGTTCCGGGGACAACGGTTCAGGTACGGGATACAGGGTGACAGGTCGCATCGTCGGCAGGCACCCGTGACGGGCGATCGGCGCGAAACGGTTCAGACCTTGACCAGCGTGCCCAGCGAATTGTCGCCGGTGACGATGCGCAGCAAGGCTTTCGGCCGGTCCATGTCGTAGACCTTCAGCCGGATCTTGTGGTCGCGGCACAGCACCAGTGCGGTCTGGTCCATGACGCCGAGCCGGCGGTCGAGCGCCTCGTCGTAGGTCAGTTCGGCATAGCGAGTGGCCGTCGGGTCTTTCTTCGGGTCAGCGGTGTAGACGCCATCGACCTTGGTCGCCTTCAGCATCAGGTCGGCGGAAATCTCGATCGCGCGGAGTGCTGCGGCCGAATCGGTGGTGAAGAACGGATTGCCGGTGCCGGCCGCGAACACCAGCACGCGACCCTTTTCGAGGTGGCGGATGGCCTTGCGGCGGATGAAGTCCTCGCAGACCTCGTTGATCCGGATCGCCGACTGCACGCGGGCTTCGAGACCGACCCGCTCGATGGCGTCCTGGATCGCCAGCGCGTTGATCACGGTCGCCAGCATGCCCATCTGGTCGCCGGTGACGCGGTCCATGCCGGCGCGGGCCAGGCCTTCGCCACGGAAGATGTTGCCGGCACCGACGACCAGCGCGACCTGAACGCCGAGATCGACGATCTCCTTCAGTTCATCGGCCAGGAAGCTCATCACTGACGGCGAGATGCCGAAGCCGAGATCCCCCATCAGCGCTTCGCCGGAAAGCTTCAGCAGGATGCGCTTGTAGGCCGGCCGGGCCGGTTCAGCGGCGGTCTGTTGATTCAATGACGGGGCTCCGGGTCAGTCAGCTGTGGGGATCGCCGGCCGTCAGACCGAATGCCACTTGAAATTCAGGCACTTGCTTCAAACAGACGACCCGCGGCAGCAGGTGGGTTCAGCTACCAAAAGGCCCCGTTTCCGGGGCCTCGAACACCAATACTTTACCTGAATTTCAGGTCCCCACGCGGTCTCAGACCTGGGTCGCGGCGGCCACTTCGGCCGCGAAATCGGTGGTCTTCTTCTCGATGCCCTCGCCGACCGCAAGGCGGACGAAACGCGCGACGCTGGCGTTCTTGGCCTTCAGCAGCTTCTCGACGGTCTGGTCCGGATCCTTGACGAACGGCTGACCGACCAGAGTGATGTCGTTGACGAACTTGGCGATCTTGCCGGTCGCCATCTTGGCGAGGATCTCGGCCGGCTTCGGCTTGTAGCCGCCGCCGAACTTCTTCTTCACGCCGGCGTACTCGTCGTCCCAGTTCTTTTTGCCTTCGGCGTCGAGCGAGTCGTAGTGACCGTTGCTGCGCTCGGCGTCCATTTCCTTCAGGAAGCCGCCGAAACGGTCGGACTCGGCCTGCGCCTCGGCCTGCTCGCGGGCCATGGTTTCTTCGATGACGCGCTTTTCGGCTTCGACGACGTCGGCCGGAATCTGCGTGGTGTCAAGGAAGCGCGGCGCGCTGGCGGCCACATGCATGGCCAGATCGCGGGCCAGCTCCTCGTCCCCGGTATTCAGCGCCACGACGGCGCCGATCTTCGAGCCGTGGAGGTAGTAGCTGATCGGGCCAGCGGCCTTCTCGATGATCTCGAAGCGGCGCACGGTGATGTTCTCGCCGATCTTGGCCACCAGGCCGCGGCGGATTTCCTCGATCGTCTGGCCGTCGGCGGCCTTCAGCGCCAGCAGGTCCGCCAGCGCCGCCGGACGGGCAGCCAGCGCGGCCTTGGCGGCGGCATCGCCGAGCGCCTTGAAGTCGTCGCCCTTCGACACGAAGTCGGTTTCGCTGTTGGTCTCGACCAGCACGATGGCATCGGCGCCGACGGCGATCGAGATCACGCCTTCGGCCGCCGTGCGGCTGCCCTTCTTGTCGGCCTTGGCCATGCCATCGACGCGCAGCTTTTCGGCCGCCGCGTCGACATTGCCACCGGTCGCCTCAAGCGCCTTCTTGCAGTCGCTCATGCCGGCGCCGGTACGGTCGCGCAGTTCCTTGACGAGGGCAGCAGTGACGGGAGTGCTCATGTCGGTTCAACCTTGATTCGAATGTGGGGGAAGTAGCGTCGCGGGCCGACGATACGGTGTTCGTGTGTCAGCCCCGGAACAAGTCCGGCAGGCTGATCCCGGAACGCGAAACGGCGCTGTCGCGCCGCCTCGTCCGCTCCGGAATGTGGC
>FRDC01003686.1_pt2 | contig 17158 bp, 24 predicted proteins | sample 1106171 | NCBI WGS metagenome assembly FRDC01 (sample SAMEA3930566, study PRJEB13176) | freshwater metagenome | biome: Drinking water system; feature: drinking water; material: water | place: Singapore | collected 2014-12-20 | reverse complement strand
TGCAAGCCGCGAGTAGTCCCCAGACGCTGCAAGCTGCGAGGAGTCCCCCGACGCTGCCTGAACACGGTCGGACTTGCCGGTCAGCTTTTGCGCGGCGGCCATCGCTGCCTTGACCAGCAACGGAACCCACTCCGGCAGCGTCAATTCGGCTTCAATGGCGATTTCCGCCGCAGCTATCTTTGTGTCGCCGCTCGACTGCTTGTGTGTCTTGCCAGAAAGGGCAACACGGCCAAAGCGATCGCCGCCGACGCCGTAATAGCCAAGCACGTCCCACGGGTCGGTGCAGGCGTGGAAGCCACGTTTGCAGACTTCGACGCGCCCCGTGTACTTGTAAGTCTTGCCGACTTCGTACTGAAATCCGCGACAAGCGAAATTTTCGTCAAAGCCCTTGTAGGCGATGATCGTGGTTTCAGCGGCGGCTTTCATGGCGCTGGGCTTGCGGGCGGGTTTGGGTTTCGTGTCCATGTCGGCTCCCTTGTGTTGGGAGCACTGTGGACGAATTGTCCGGTTACGTCAAGGACAAATTGTCCATCCTAAGCGGAGCGGCGCATTTGGCCGATTTCCGCACGTTTCCGTGATTTCCCAGTGACGACGTATGCAACATCCTCGTTCACAGCCAGGGCGAATTGTTCGACAAGGTACATTGGCAGCGGCGAGCGGATTTTATATTTGCGATAGCGGTCCACTGGCACTCCAAGCGCAGTTGCCATCTGTTCCTGGGTCCATCCGCGCGCCTTGCGGAGCTGCTGGATGCGCCCGCAAAAATCGGAATTGAAAAGGGCTTCGGCGTTGTAGGTCGTCATCCCGAAACTATGCCGGGACACAATCGCCCAATCACGCGACACGGTGGCCTTGACAAATTGTCTAGGCCGGGACAGATTGTCCTGCATGACAAAGCCTAACCTCACTTGGGAAATGATCGACGACATCGCGGCGGCGCTTGGCGCACGCGACGAAGCGCGCCGCAAATGGCGCGCGCGTGGCATTCCCGCGGAGTGGCGCATTCATATCGCGGCGGAACTCGCTGCGCGCGGCGTACCGTTCGGCGTCGGCGACTTTGATTCATTCGACGAGCTGACCGCCAAGGACGCCGCATGAGCGCGCGGCTTCCATCCCCGCCCGGCTGACCCGCCGCCTGTACGCGAGAACACGTCAGGCAGCGAAAGAGCGGGAATCATGGGGCAGAACATCACAACTGGAAAAGCGGGCCGCAGCGTCACCGCCACGGCCCGAGGGCGCGCCGCTGGAAAGCAGGCGGACGGCAAGGTGACGCCGATCGAGCGCGCGGGGATCAAGGACCAGGCGCGCCGGGTGGCCGCGAAGGCTACGGGGGTGGCGCGGGGATGAACTACGCTGATTTTCTCACGCGCAAGGCCGTCCTTGATCCTCCGACGGGTCTTTCATCGCCGCCAGATTTGCCATCTGCACTATTCCCGTTTCAGCATGACATTGTGACATGGGCGCTGCGCCGCGGACGGGCGGCACTGTTTGCCGGGACCGGCCTTGGCAAGTCACTGATGGAATTGGCGTGGGCTGAGGCGGTCAACGCTGCGACCGGCAAGCCTATCCTGCACCTCGCGCCGCTGGCGGTGTCGTCGCAGATGATCCGCGAGGCAGAAAAGTTTGGCATCAAGGCGCATCAGGTCGCCACTGCTGCGGATTGCGATGGTGGCATCAACATCACCAATTACCAGAAGATGGATCACTTCGACGTGTCCGCGTTTGGCGGCGTCATTCTCGACGAGTCCAGCATCCTGAAATCTACCGATGGGCATTACCGGACACGGTTGATCGAGGCTTGCCAGTCGATACCATTTCGCCTCGCGGCCACGGCGACGCCAGCGCCGAACGACTTTATGGAATTGGGCAACCACGCCGAGTTCCTTGGCATCATGTCCTACACCGACATGCTTGCGACGTTCTTCGTCCACGACGGCGGCGACACGCAGAAGTGGCGGCTCAAGGGACACGCCGAAAACGACTTCTGGCGTTGGATGGCGTCGTGGTCGGTAATGCTACGCCAGCCATCCGACCTTGGATACCCGAACGACGGCTATGATCTGCCGCCGCTGTCATTTCGCGAGCATATCGTTGGTGTTGACTATGCTCCGAACGTCGAGACGGGGCTGCTGTTTCCGATGCAGGCGGAAACCATGCAAGAGCGCATAGCCGCACGACGTGCGACTGTTGCCGATCGTGTCGCGCTAGCCGCCTCAATCACGCCAACTGATCGTCCATTCGTGTGGTGGTGCAATCTAAATTCCGAGAGCGAGGCGCTTGCCAAGGCAATCCCTGGCGCAGTCGAAACGCGCGGGTCTGACCCGGACGACGTGAAAGAGCGCAAGCTCGTCGATTTTAGCGAGGGGCGCATCCGAGTACTCGTTACCAAGCCATCTGTCGCCGGGTTCGGCATGAACTGGCAGCACTGCGCCGATACCGGGTTCGTAGGACTCAACGACAGCTTCGAGCAATTCTACCAGGCGGTGCGCCGGTTCTGGCGCTTCGGTCAGGCAAAGCCGGTCACGGTTCACGTTATCGCGTCCGAAATCGAGGGCGCGACGGTCGCCAATATCCGCCGCAAGGAAGCTGACGCCGAGCGCATGGCTGCGGCGATGGTGATGCACATGGCAGACCTGTCGAGCGCGGCGGTGCGCGGCACTATTCGCGACCGCCCAAATTACGACCCGCAAGAGCTGGTCCAACTTCCAAACTTTTTGAGGAATGCAGCATGATCGAAGGCGTAAAGTGCGTGGAGCAGTTCGTCACGAACGACTACGCGATTTATCAAGGCGACAGTTGCGAAGTCATCCGCGCCATCCCCGGCGACAGCATCCACTTCGGCATTCACTCGCCCCCGTTCGAGGGCTTGTACAAATTCAGCAACTTTGACCGCGACATATCGAACAACGACGGCCCGCAGTTCTGGGAGCACTATGCCTTCCTGATTTCCGAATTACTCCGCGTAACGATGCCGGGCCGTTTGCACAGCGTCCATGTCATGCAGTTGCCGACCAGCAAGATCAGGCACGGTCACATCGGGATGCGCGATTTTCGCGGCGAAGTCATCCGCGCCTACGAGGACGCGGGATGGATATTTCATAGCGAAGTCTGCATCTGGAAAGACCCCGTAGTCGCACAGCAGCGCACCAAGTCAATCAGGCTGCTGCACAAGCAGATCGTCAAGGACTCGACGATAAGCGGGCAGGGGCTTGCCGATTACGTCGTTACATTCCGCAAGCCCGGCGAAAACCCGGAACCGGTCGCCGGGTGCTTCAAGCAATGGATCGGTGAAGGCGATGGGCCGGATTTTGGCAAGTTCACGACCGCGACCGACGGCCGCAACTGGTACTCGATTGAAGTCTGGCAGCGATACGCTTCACCTGTCTGGATGGACATTAACCAGACACGTACGCTTCAATATCGTGGCGGCCGCGACGAGAAGGACGAACAGCACATATCGCCGCTGCAGCTCGACGTCATTGAGCGGTGCATCGACCTGTGGAGCAACCCAGGTGACGTCGTTCTGACGCCATTCCTCGGCATTGGCAGCGAAGTTTATGCGGCTGTTGAGATGGGCAGGCGTGGGCTCGGCATTGAATTGAAGCCGTCCTACTTTGCACAGGCCAAGCGCAACATCGCCGCATTGGAAAACCGGGCAGACGGCCTTTTTGCGGTCGCCGCAGCATGACCCTCCCGCCCGCAACAACCCGCCAACTACGCAGCATCGTCCGCGAGCACGGGCCGATCGAAGAGCCGGCGGACGTGCTGGAGGAAGCGAGCGCGATGGAGGGTGTGGTTTACGGGGAACGAGGATGGGAGGTGGAATGAAAACCGGGCGTTCGCACGGGCGCGTATGGACCGCGCAGGAAACCGGCCGACTGCGGGAACTGCGGATGCAGGGGCTCGGCTATCCGGCCATTGCGGCGCACCTCGGACGCACTGAGGCAGCGATCAAGACCCGCTGCCGCGACCTCGGGCTGTACAAGCCAAAGACCGAGGCGCCCGGCAAGGGTGAGCCGATGAAGGCCGGGCTGCCTGTCGTGTCCGCCGTCTCACGCAGCGATCGGGTGCTCGACATGCACGCGCGCGGGATGAGTTTTGCCGATATCGGGCGGGCGCTCTCGCTGTCGCCTGCATGGGTGCGGCAGATCGTCGACAGCAACCGGACAGCGCCGTCGCAAGAGCACGTCTACCGCCGCCGGTGCGAAGCGAACGGCAAGGCCTTCCTCGCGGCGCTGTACAAGGCGTTTCCGGCCTGCCGGGCCTACGCGCATGTCGGGACGGGGGAGCAGCGTGCCGCCTAGTCGCGAAACCCTCCGCTACGCCTTCCACGTCGACCCGCGCGAGGTGGCAGACCCGTCGCACAGCGAGCAGCAGGTGCAGGCCGCATTCAAGGGCAGGCTCGTCAACCATGCGCCAGCTGTCCGCCTCGTCGCGTCGATGAATGGGCTGCGAACGACGGTGATGCAGGGCATCCGGGCGAAACAGACGGGCATGTCGCGCGGCTTTCCGGACTGCATGTGTATAGCGCCAGGCATTGTTGCCTTCCTTGAGTTTAAGACGGCGAAAGGCTCGCTCGACGCAGCGCAGGTAGCTTGGCTCAACTGGCTACATAATGCGGGCTTCGCTTGTGGTGTGTTTCGTTCAGCGGACACGGCGCTCGAATGGCTGCGCGGGCTTGAATTTCCGTTCATAGGCGGAGGTTCTGATGCCGTTTGACGCGCAGCAACCAAGCCGAAACTGGGCGGACCCGGTGGTACGGGAAAAAATGATCGAATCGCGAATGGCGAAATCGCTTCTGGAGCGCTTCGAGGAAAATACATCCCAGAACCAAATAGCGGATGCTGGCTTTGGCATGCTGCTGCAAACGGTGTCGGGTACGGGGTGATGACCTACCGCCGGAAAAAACTGCTTGCTACACATGCGTCCTTGGAACTGAGCGGGCGTCCACGCCCGTCACCAACTCACTTCGCGTGTCACAAGTGTGACAACACTTTCTGTGTGAACCCCGATCACCTTTATTGGGGGACGCCTGCAGACAATTCTCAAGACGCCAAGCGGCGCGGGAGAATGACGAATACCCACGCCATATTAGGCAAGCGGGCCGCTGCAATGGCGCGGGCGGCATGTCCGCGCGGGCACGCCCTAACTCCGGAAAACGTTTTCTGGAAATCACCATATTCTAGGCGTTGCAGGACTTGCACTAGGGAAAAAAGAAGCGAGCGGCGCGCGATAAATAGTGTCGTCAAGAAATGACCTACCAGCCCGCATTCTTCGCGCGCGACGGCAGCGTAAAACACGAAGCCGACAAGCCGCCGCTACAACGCCGCATGGAAGCCGACGCCAGACGCCTACGCGAGGCGAACCGCAAGGACCGCGAGCGCTACAAGGAGTTGACAAGCGGCATAGCGGAATGGCCGCAGCTCGTCGCGCAGGCGAAAGCCATGACGACGCGGAACGGCCTCGATTTCCTCGCATGGTTCCGCGAGCAAACGTGGCTCGCCAAGCACGGCCAGCACGTCATGTACTTCGCGCTTCGCATCATCGACAAGCACTGCAACCGCGCGCGCGTGGAACTCGGCCTAGACCCGCTCGACGACCCGGTTGAAGGTGACACGGTTTTCTTCGCATCGCAGCGCGTGCTGCGGGAGTGGGGATACAGGTGAGCGACGACAGCCGCCAAACCGCAGGCGCCCTATGGCTCCAAGCCGCGCTCAAGCAGACGCCCGACATGCGCCGCCTCATCGCAAGCGCCATCGGCTTCGACGCCACAGACCGCCGCGCCTTCTACGCGCTGCTGCCGTTCGCGATGATCCACGACGACGGGCGCTGGTGGCTCGCGGCGACGAACCAGCCGCCGTACACCGCACATCCTGACCAGATCGTCGCCTACGACCCGGACGACGCCGACGTCATGCTGTTCGACCCGGCGAAGAACGAGGCGCGCATGTGGTTCGACGAAACGCCGGGCCTATTCCGGCCGCAAGCGGACGATTCGCTCGTTATCCACACCGACGCCCGCGCCTTCCTGAGGCAATGGGCCGAAGCGCGCGCGTCGCACTGCGTTGCAATGGCGGCAATGCTCCCCGCCGACCGCGCCGCATTCCTCGAACCGCGCAACGGCTTCATGCCCGGCGCATTCGTCGTCGGCCCGATCAGCCGCTGCCGCTGGAACGGGATGCCGCGCCATGTCGTCGTCAAGGACAAGGCCAAGTTGAAGTCGATCCGGCAGGCCATCGACCGCGACGCAAACCGGCCAATCGTTTCGGGGGATGATGATGTGGCATGAACGGCGGGGACGAAATGCATCCTGACGACGCGCCGGCGCCACTGCCCGGCGTCGAGACATGGGGAAACACGTTCGAGCCGGACTATGAACCGGCGCCCGATAACGTGGTTTCACTGCCCGGTGTCGATGAAGCGCAGGGCCTTGAGGACGCGATTGCCGAGCGCTTTACGCGCGAATACGGCGACTCCATGCGGTTCGACCATCATACCGGCAAGTGGTTCCAGTGGGCAACGACACGCTGGCAGCAACTCGAAATCCCGGTAGCGTTCCACTTCGCGCGCATGATCGGCAGGCAAGAGGCAAAGCGACGCAAGGCCAGCTTCAAGTCGTCGAACGCAGCCGGCGCCGAGAAGTTCGCGCGCGCTCACCCGACGCACGCCGTCACGTCCGAGATATGGGACCGGGAATCGCTTGTCCTCGGCACTCCAAAAGGTGTCATCAACCTCGTCACCGGGAAACTCACACCCGCGAAACCCGAGCAGAATATCACCAAGCAGACCGGCTGCGAGCCGTCGACGAAAACCCCGGAACTCTGGCTGCGCTTCCTCAATGACGCGACCGGCGAAGACCAGGACATGATCGACTATCTGCAGACGGTCGCCGGATACTGCCTCACCGGCCTTGTCAGCGAACACGCGCTGTTCTTCATCTACGGCCCCGGCGGCAACGGCAAGGGCGTCTTCATTAACATCCTTAAGTACGTCATGGGAGACTATGCCGTGACGGCCGCAATGGAGACGTTCACGGCCTCCAAGTTCGACCGCCACAGCACCGAAATCGCCATGCTGAAGGGTGCCCGCGCCGTCTTCGCCAGCGAAACCGAGGAAGGCCGGCAATGGGCCGAGGCGCGTATCAAGTCGATCACCGGCGGCGACCCGATAACCGCGCGCTTCATGCGGCAGGACAACTTCACCTTCCAGCCGCAGTTCAAGCCTGTTTTCGCCGGCAATCATCAGCCCGGCCTGAAGAACGTCGACGAAGCCATGCGCCGGCGCTTCCACATCATCCCGTTCACGCGCAAGCCGCGGCAGGTCGATCCGATGCTGGAGTTCAAGCTGCGCAGCGAGGGTCCGCAGATCCTCGGCTGGTGCATTCAGGGCGCGCTCGCATGGCAGCGCGAGGGGTTGAAACGCCCGGTCGCCGTCCACCAGGCCACCGAAGCCTACTTCGAGGCACAGGATATTTTCGGCCAGTGGATCGAGGAGCGGTGCAGGGTCGAGCCGGAAAATCACTACCTGTGGACGCGATCAACAACCCTGCTCGCAGACTATAATAAATACCGTCACGAGGCAGGCGAAGGCGCTGTCAACGATCGCTCGTTCGCGCAAGAATTGGAGCGCGCAGGCCTGTCCAGGAAGCGCCTCCCGGCGAGCCAAGGTAAGCACATGGGCTTCGCGGGGATTGAGTTGGCGGCGGCCGAAAATGGAGGTCAGTACCATGATTAACCAAATAGGCGCGAAACACACCCCTTTTGGACACGCTCGGCATAACAAGCGTGTCCAGCCATTTGGCGTTCAAAACCAACAACTTACAGAGCAAAAAATCAGCATTGGACACGCTGGACACGCTGATTTCTACTATGAGCTTACGCGCACGCGCGCACACGCAGGATCGGCTTATAATGATTTTTGCGTGTCCAGCGTGTCCAGCGTGTCCAAGCCTCCCACCATGTCCAGCGCAACCGCAATCCGCGCCGNNCGCGCCGCCAATGACGAAGATTTACTATCAGGGGGAAGTCGTGTCGCTTATCCAGCCGCAGCCGCCATTACAGTGGTACGCCGTCCGCATCGCGACACGCCAGCGCAGGCTGAAACACCGCCACCCCGACGAGCCCGAGCGTCAGCCGTTCACGACGCAGCACCTGCTGGAATGCCAGGGCTTCGCGACGTTTATGCCGCGCTACAGCGTGTTCCGGCAGCGGTCGAAGTACCGGCGGCTGAAAGAGGCGCGGTTCTACCCGTTGCTCGTCGGCTGGATATTCGTCGGCTGGACTCTCGGAATGAACCGCTGGCGAGAACTGTTCGACACGGCAGGCGTTGTGGCGGTCGCCGGCGCCAACGGGCAGCCTTACCGTCTGACGCAGGAACGGATCGACGAACTCATGCGCAAGTGGGAGCCGCAGCGCTACGCGGCGCACAAGCGCGAGAAGTGGATGCGGACGTACAGGGAGTACGCGCCCGGCGATACGGTCAAGCTGGTCGATGCGCCGTTCGACGGGTTTGAGGGCCGCGTTGTCGCCGTGAAGGGCCGTCATGCGCGTGTGCTGCTGAACCTGCTTGGTGTTGAGCGCGAGGTGACGGTTGATGCGATGTCGGTGGTGGCGGCTTGACATGCGCGGCGTTTGCAAGTATTTTCCGCTCTGGCCGCTGCCGGTAAGGCGATGCAGAAACGCGCCCGAGGCAACCCATGGTGTACCCGCCAAGCCACAGGCAGGCGAAGTTTACACACTGCTGCGCACTGCGAGAAATTCACCAATTCCAGCGCCCCACGGCGAACACACGACGATAGATGACCTGTCGCCCCTCTGGCGCGCTGGATACCCATGATGGAGGCAGACGGATGTCACGATATTTCACGCGGCCTCGCGGTCGCCTCCGCGCGTTCGACGAGTGGCACGACAACGACGCGCCGCTGCTTCCGTCGATCGAGGTTCCCGAGCACGAAACGATCGACACGGGGCTTCTCGACGTCGCGGGCGAGAAGATTTGGCGCGCGCCGAATCCGCTGGGATTTGGCCGGGACGACGAGTGGTAGCAGATGGCGCTCCCGCCCTAGAGTGGTACGACACCGCCGCGCCGGTGGTTGTTGCCGGCAAGCGAAACGACGATGAGGACTGACGATCAATGAAACTGACCCACAAGAATCGGCGGTTTGTCGATGCTTTTCTGGTGTTGGGCGATGCAGCGAAAGCAGCGCGCGAAGCCGGATACAGTGCCGCGACGGCAAAACAGAAGGGCTACGAGCTGCGGCACACGCCGCATATCGCTGCGGAAATCGAACGGCGTCAGAAGGCCATTGCCGCCAAGTTCGAGGTAACGGCGGAGCGCATTGCCGCCGAACTGGCGCTCATCGGCTTTGCCAACATGCAGGACTATCTGACGATCAGCGACGATGGAGACCCGTACCTGGACTTTTCAGGCCTTACCCGCGAACAGGCGGCGGCCATCGCCGAAGTAACAGTCGAGGACTTCAAGGACGGGCGCGGCGGTCGCGCCCGCGACGTGCGCAAGATCAAGTTCAAGCTCGCGGACAAGCGCGCCGCCCTCGTCGACCTCGGCAAGCACCTCGGCATGTTCAAGGATAAGGACCCCGCCGAGGTGAGGGTCACATTGGAGGACGTGAGCGACCTTGCGGATGCTTTCACCCGCCGAGTTGCTGGCCTCGCTGCCGCCGGAACGGCGGCAGGCGGAACTGGCGGCACTCGATCCGTCCACTAGGGCGGCGCTGCTTCACCACTGGCCGTTCTGGGCAAGGCCGTCGCAACTCGCCCCCGCTGGCGACTGGTTCACATGGCTCGTCATGGCAGGTCGCGGCTTTGGCAAGACACGGCTTGGCGCTGAATGGGTTCGGTCGCTGGTCGAGAGGGCACCACGTCCGATCAGGATTGCGCTTGTCGGAGAGACGGCCGCAGACGTGCGCGACGTGATGATCGAAGGCGAGTCCGGCATCCTTGCCGTGTCACCAGCCGCAATGCGTCCGCAGTATCAACCCTCGAAACGGCGTCTTGTTTGGCCGAACGACTGCATCGCCACGACCTATTCGGCGACCGAGCCGGACCAACTTCGAGGGCCGCAGCACAATTATGCGTGGTGCGATGAACTCGCGAAATACGTGAAGGCTGACGAACTTTGGTCGAATCTCATCCTCGGCCTTCGTCTCGGAAATGACCCTCGCGTTCTTGTCACCACAACGCCACGCCCGCTCAAGCTGCTGCGGTCGCTGCTATCTGACGAGCGCACGGTCGTGACGCGCGGCGGAACCTACGAAAACGCTGCAAACCTGGCGCCATCGGCGCTCGCGGAAATGCGGCGGCGCTTCGAGGGTACGCGCATCGGACGCCAGGAACTCGAAGGCGAGATGCTGGAGGATGTGCCTGGTGCGCTGTGGCAGCGCGACACGCTCGACCGCGACCGCCTCGGGCCGGACGATTACCCCGACCTCGTGCGTATCGTCGTCGCCGTTGATCCGCCGGTGACCTCGGGCGAGAAGGCCGACGAATGCGGCATCGTCGTTGCCGGCGTCGATAGCGCCGGGCACGGCTATGTCCTCGCCGACTGCTCGACGAAGGGTCAGACGCCAGAACAATGGGCGCGAACTGCGGTTGCGGCGTACCGTGAATTCGATGCCGACCGGATCGTCGCCGAGGTCAACAACGGCGGCGAACTCGTCGAGGTGGTCATGCGCAAGGTTGATGCGACGGTCAGCTACCGCGCCGTGCGCGCCAGCCGGGGCAAGGTAACCCGCGCCGAGCCGGTTTCGGCTCTCTACGAGCAGGGCAAGGTCCATCACTGCGGCACGTTCAACGAGCTTGAGGATCAGATGACGAACTTCACTTCGGACTTCGACAGCAAGGCGATGGGATATTCGCCTGATCGCGTCGATGCGCTCGTCTGGGCAATGACCGACCTCATGATCGCGCCGCGCGAGGCGACGGTCAGGCACCTGGACTTCTGATGCAGAAGGCGGATGTCAACAGCCCGGCAGGCGAATACACCGCTTCGCAACTGCGCTGGCAGCGCGTTAACGCATTGCTTGGCGGGACCGACACCATGCGCGCGGCAGGTGAGACGTTCCTGCCGAAGTTCGAGAAGGAATCGAAGAAGTCCTACGAGCGGCGGCTGGCAACTTCGGTGTTGTTTGGCGGGTTCGAGACGACGCTTTCGACGATGGTCGGGATGCCGTTCGCCAAGCCGATCAGCGTCGGCGAAGACGTTCCGGCACGGCTGCGGCTGTTGACCGAGGATATTGACCAGGCGGGCAATCGGCTTGAGGTGTTCGCCAAGGAACGCTTCCGCGGCGGGCTCGCCAAGGGCAGCGACCACATCTTCGTCGACATGGATGCGGCAACGCCGGAAACCGCCGCAGACGATCTTATCCGCCGGCCGCGCTGGGTGCCGGTATCGGCAGAGCAACTCATCGACCTTCGCACCGGCATGGTCGAAGGCCGCGAGCGCCCCGTCCACGTCCGCTACCGCGAGACGGTGACTGAATGGGAAGGCTACGCGGAAAAGCGCATCGACCAGGTACGCGAGATAACCCCCGCGGGCTGGCGCGTGTGGCGCAAGGGAAAGACCGACTGGGAAGTCTTCGCAGAAGGCCCTTACGGAATGCCCTTCGTGACGTTGGCGCCGTTCCTTGCAGGGACGCGGCTAGGGAGGTTTACGGCGCGCTCACCACTTGAGAACATCGCGCACCTGAATGTTACACACTGGCAGTCGGCGTCGGACCAGCGCAACATCCTGACCGTCTCGCGGTTCGCGATGCTGTTCTTGAAGAACGCTGCTTCGAAGGATCTGGAAATCGGTCCGTTCACTGCGATTTCCGGCGAAGGCGAACATGCGGATGCAAAATTCGTCGAACATCAGGGCCATGCCATCGGCGCGGGTGAGCGCGATCTGGAGAAGCTGGAAAGGCTGATGGAGGCCGAAGGCGTCAGGATGCTGACGCGTCGTCCGGGCACGGTGACCGCGACCGAGAACGCCATTGACGAGGCCAAGGACCAGTCCGAACTGCAGTCGATTGCCGCCGACTTCGCAGACGTGATCGAACTTGCCGCCGAATACACCGCGCGCTGGTACGGCGAGGCGAGCGGCGGGGCGTTCACGCTGAACGGCGACTACGGGTACGTCGGCAATGCGCAGGCCATCAAGGAAACCGTTCTGGAGCTTCGCCGCATGGGAGACCTCTCGGCCGAGGATGCGATGCGCGAGCTACAGCGCGCGCGGCTGCTGTCGGACAGCCTCGATATCGAGGAAGCCGTGGAGCGTGCGGGCGAGGACGTGGCGCGAACGCTGGGGCTTGGGGCAAGGCAAGTACCGCAAGACCCGCCATCGGCTGACTGATGCAGACCGCCAACGAGCGCCTGCGTGACCTTTCGACACGGCAGGCGATCTTTCGCGAACGGTTCAAGGGTTCCGAGGCCAAGAAGCTGGTGGCTCTCTATCGCGAGCTTGAGGCCGATCTGGTCGCCAAGCTCATTCGACGCGATCCGACTGCTGTGGCGGGCCGGTACACGACGGCCCGTCTGGCGCGGCTGCTCGACGACGTGCGCGAGGTGATCGAGGCATTTGGTGCTGATCTCTATGCCGATGCGCGGGGCACGCTGGAGAAATTCGCGTCGATCGAGGTCGATGTGCTGATCCGGCACATCGGGGAAGCGCTACCGGTCGTCTTGGATAAGGTGCGCCCGGCGATGGTGCAGATACGCGCTGCGATCGACGCGCGGCCGCTTCAGGGCCGGTTCCTCAAGGAATGGTACGCCGACCTCACGGTGGCGACACAGGCGCGGGTTCGGGCTGCGATCCGCATCGGCGTCGTTGAGGGTGAAACCGTACAACAGATTTCGAAGCGGCTGCGCGAGGCGACGGAATTGAGCCGGCGCGGCGCCGAGATGGTGACGCGCACGGCTGTGAACCACGTCTCGACGGTGGCGCGCGAGACGACCTATGCCGAAAACGACGACCTCATCAGCGGCGTGCAATGGGTATCGACGCTCGACGGGCGCACAAGCGCGGTATGCCGGGCACGCGACGGCAAGGTGTTTCCGCTTGATGGCGGTCCACGCCCGCCAGCGCACCCATCTTGCCGAAGTTCGACGATCCCGGTGCTCAAGAACTGGCGGCAATTGGGCATCGACGCCGACGATGCACCCGAAGGCACGCGCGCCAGCATGAACGGGCAGGTCGCCGCCTCGACGACGTACCAGGATTGGCTTCGCGCGCAGCCTGCGGGGTTTCAGGACGAGGTGCTTGGCAAAGCGAAGGGTGCGCTGTTCCGGCGCGGCGGGCTAAGCCTCGACAAGTTCGTCGATCGCAGCGGCGCCGAACTCAACCTTGACGCCCTACGCGCACGCCACGCCGAGGCTTTCGACGAAGCGGGGATTTAGGCTAGACTGCCCGCCATGGGCGGCGACAAACGACGCGAGCCGGGCGACATGCCGGCCTATGAGCAGTTCCGCTGCCGCGCCTGCGAGCTGCGGGACGGGGTGGCGACGGTCGCCGGGATCGAGATCGTGACGCCGGTCCTGTTAAGCCGCAAGACCGGCAAGCTGAACCGCAAGTTGAGCACCAGGCGGCTGGTTTGTGCACGCTGTTGGGCATCCGGGTTCATCACCTACATCGTCTGAACTTCACGTTTTCAAGTTTGCGAGGACGCCCGCCGCCGGGAAGGCACGGGCGCGATCCTCGCATGTCACCGCGTCCGGGAAGGACGCACAGCAAGGGAATTGCTGAACCATGCCGTTGAAAGCGATCATCGAGAAACTGGAGGACGTCGCCGAAGGGCTGCGCACCGAATACCGCGCCGGAACCAAGGAAGAGGGCCTCGAGGGCAAGTTCGTGCTCGCGGTCGAGCCGGTTGCCGGGTTCACCCTAGAGAACGTCGACGGGCTCAAGTCAGCGCTCTCGAAGGAGCGCGGCGCCAAGGAAGCGGCCGAAAAGAAGATCGAGGCGTTCAAGGACATGGACGCCGGGGACGTGAAGAAGCGGCTGGACAAGCTCGCCGAACTCGAAAAGCTGGACCCCGCCAAGGAAGCCGACAAGCTCGCCGAACAGAAGGCGCAGGCGAAGATCGAGCAGATCGTCAAGGCGCATGAAACCGCGCTGGCGGCGGAGCGCGAGAAGGCCGAGAAGGCGATGCGCGGGCTGCAAGGCCGTACGCGCGATGCAGCGATCAACGCGGCGCTCGCCAAGGCCGACGCAATCAACGTCGAGGCGCTGCGGCTCAAGCTGTCGCAGCACATTCGGCTCAAGGAAACGAGCAACCCCGATGAGCCCTTCGCGGTCGAGGTCGTCGATGTGAGCGGCAATCCGCTTGTCGACAACAAAGGCGGCGCGCTGGGCCTTGAGGCTTTCGTCGACAATCTCCGCGCCGATCAGGCATGGGCGACGGCGTTCAAGCCCGCCGGGAAGCCGGGAACGGGCGCAAACCCGAGTTCGGGCGGTGCAAAGACGATGAGCCGGCAGGCGTTTGAGCAACTCGACCCATCCGGTCGTCTCGAAGCCGTCAAGTCAGGTACGCAAATCACCGATTGAGGCCAGCGGGAAGCTGGCCGGACCACCACTCTCGCGGCGGGATGCCGTTCGGGAAAGCCGCGCTCGGGACGGGCGCAAATCCAACTCAAACCCAACCGATACGGGCGCGATGCCCGTCCCTTTGACATGAGGATTTCTTCGAAATGGCCAATACTCTGACTGGCATCATCCCGACGCTGTACGAGGCGCTGAACACGGTCAGCCGCGAACTCGTCGGGTTCATTCCCGCCGCCTATCGCGATAGCAACGCCGAGCGCGCGGGGCTTAACCAGACCGTGCGCGTTCCCATTGCCGAGTCCGGCGCGCTTGAGGACGTGACGCCCGGCGTCAGCCCGGCAGCAAGCGGCGACACGACGGTGCAGTACGCCGATATCGTCATCAGCAAGTCCAAGGTTGCGCCGATCCGCTGGAACGGTGAGGAGCAGAAGGCGGTCGGCACCAACGGCACCTACAATCGCATGCTTGCCGATCAGTTCGCTGACGGAATGCGGAAACTGGTGAATGCGGTCGAGGTCGACATGGCCGTCGAAGCCAAGGTCAAGGCTTCGCGCGCCTTCGGCACCGCAGGCACGCCGATGTTCGGCACTGCAAACGACCTTTCCGACTTTGCTGGCGTGCTTCGTATTCTCGAAGAGAACGGGGCACCGAAGTCCGACCTGCAGTTCGTCGCCAACTTCTCGTCGATGGCGAACCTTCGCGGCAAGCAGGCGGTGCTGTTCAAGGTCAACGAGGCTGGCTCGTCGGACATGCTGCGCAACGGCATGACCGATCGCGTTCAGGGTTTTGCGCTGCGGAGTTCACCCGGACTTACCCTGCATACGAAGGGTACCGGCGCGGGCTTCCTCGTCAACAATGTCGCGGGCGTTGCCGTCGATGGCACTGCGGTTCCGGTCGATACCGGCACTGGCACCATCCTTGCCGGCGACGTGGTGACGTTTGCTGTCGACGCGGCGAACAAGTACGTCGTCGGCACGGCGCTTTCTGGCGGTGCGTTCAGCCTGAACAAGCCGGGAGCGCGCGTTGCCATTCCGGACAACAACGCGATCACGGTTGGCAACAACTACACCCCGAACATCGCGTTCGCTCGCACAGCGATGGTGCTCGTCACCCGTGCCCCCGCCGTGCCGGACGGCGGCGACTCGGCAGACGATGCGATGATGGTTACAGATCCGGTCACCGGCCTCACGTTCGAGGTCCGGGTCTATCGTCAGTACCGTCAGGTCAAGTACGAGGTCGGACTGGCCTGGGGCGTTTCTGGCATCAAGCCCGAGCACATCGCTATCGGCCTTGGCTGATAGTCCTCCCCTGGACTGACCATGCCGGCGACGATGCGTTCTTTGCGTCGCCGGCACCCTTTCTCCCCCAGCAAAAGGACGGAACGAACCAATGTCCGATTTGAAAACCGTGGCCATGCGCCGCGCTGAACCGCAGTTCGCAGGCGGACCCTTGACCGCCGACGTGCATCCCGAGGAAGTGGCGAACTACACTGCTGCCGGTTGGGAACGCGCGGACGGCAAGGCGGTTCCGGCAGCGGTCCCGATCCCGGTTGCGGAAGGCGAGAAACCTGTCGCAGAGCAATCGCTTTTCGAGTTGCGCCGCACGGCGAAAGCACTCGGTGTCAAGTTCACCCCGAAAACGAAGCTGGATGAGTTGCGCACGGCGGTGATCGCGGCGATGCCGGTCACGGAACCGCTTGAGGAGCCGGCCAATGGCTAAGCCCGGAGCGAAGCCGCCAGAAGCGAAGCCAACGACGAACGCCGAAGCCCGGCCTGTCCATGTCAAGTGCCGGCAGACGGGCTTTGAGGCCCGCATTCCCGCCGCCGACTGGAGCGCGTACACGCGCGAGCAGAAGGCGCAATACAGGATCATGGAGGAGTAGCGCCGATGGCAAAGGTTGTTTCAGATTATATTCTGGAAAATGGCACCGAAGCCATCAGGACCGAATGCTCGCGCATGACGGCCTGCATAGGCCAGCCGACGACATTCTACGAGGGTTATGATGCACCGGCTTGGCAGGCGTCGACGAACTACGCGCTCGGCGACAGCGTGCGACCGACGACGCGCAACAACTTCGTTTATGAAGCGACCGCAGACAGCGGGTCGTCGGGCGTTTCCGAACCCACCTGGCCAACGACGCCGGGCAATACCGTCGTCGATGGTGGCATCACGTGGACCTGCCGGACCAGCCGCGCGCTTGCCTCGCAGAACATGGTGACTGGTGATTTCACGGTTTCCGACGGCGATACCGATGGCCGCAAGGTCCGTGTCGGCGCAAAGGCGGGAATCCCGGTTTTCAGGACTGCGAATGCCGATCACGTAGCGCTTCTCGATCACGTCAACCGGCGGCTGCTTGCAGTTACAACCTGCGGTTCGACCGCGCTTGCAAGCGGCGGCACGGTCGACATAGCTGCGTTTGATTACGAAGTTGGTGACGCGACCTAGGCCGGGAAGGGCGCGCAACCGTGTCGGCACGCTTTCAGAACAACGGCGGCTGGTTCTCGCAGGTTCCTGCAGTCTGGAATCCGGCGCTTGACCATACGGTCTTGCTTCGTGTCAGGCGCGCCGCAAGCAACGGCAACGCCGATACAATCCTGCGGATTCTCGATAACGGGCGCAG
>FRDC01002480.1_pt1 | contig 17168 bp, 16 predicted proteins | sample 1106171 | NCBI WGS metagenome assembly FRDC01 (sample SAMEA3930566, study PRJEB13176) | freshwater metagenome | biome: Drinking water system; feature: drinking water; material: water | place: Singapore | collected 2014-12-20 | reverse complement strand
CATGACGCGAGAACCGATCCTCCACAAAGTGGCCTTGGGCGACCCCGCCGCCGTGCGTGAACTGCTCGACCGTTACGGCGGGCTGGTCTACTCGCTCGCCCGCCGATTCATCCTGGACCCCTCCGAGATCGAGGACGCTGTCCAGGAAGTTTTCTCGCAGCTCTGGCAGAACGCGGGCCGCTTCGACCCCGCCCTGGGCGCCGAAGAGACCTTCGTCTCCACGATCACCCGCCGGCGGTTGATCGATCGTCGCCGCCGCATCCGCCGCCGCACCCGAGACCAGGTCGATGCCGATGTCGGGCTTCAGACCGCGCCCGACCACAACACAACGGCCGACCTGCGCGACGAGGCCGCCCGTGCCGCCGACCTCCTCTCCACCCTCCGCCCCGAGCAGCAAACCTGCCTCCGCCTCTCCATCTACCGCGGCCTCAGCCACGAGGAAATCGCCCGCATCACCTCGCTCCCCCTCGGCACCGTCAAAACCCACGTCCGCCGCGGCCTCATCGCTCTCCGCGAACTCATGACGGCCGATAAGCCCGGAAAAACACCCTCCTCCGGTGAATCGCCCAGGCCCGAGACGCGAAGACGAACCCAGGGAATCCGGTAGAAAAGCACCGGGCACCAACAAGCACAACGCCCCTCGATACGAACGTGAATCCTTCCAACCCCCAACCCGAGCACACCGATCCGCGGCACACACGCCTCGACGATCTGCTCATCGAGCTCGCCCTCACCGGCCTGTCCGCCGCCGATCAGCAGGAGCTCGACCTGCTCGCCGCCAGCCTCGGGCGGGCCACCGACGAAGCCTTCGAGCCCGTCGCCGCGGCCTTCGACCTCGCCTTCGCCTCCGAACACCCCCAGGCCGCCATGCCCGCCGATCTGCACGAGCGCCTGCTCCTCAAGGGTCAGGCCTGGGCCCGCTCGCAGAGCGATGCCACCGGCGCAACCAACGCCGAGGGCTTCGACCGCTCCATCCCCGGCGTGCTGCGGCTGGTCGAAACCAAGCCCGGCGATGCCCACGAACTCGGACGCATCCGCATTATGCGCCGCGCCTGGCAGTCCGCTCCGGCGTGGGGCGGCTGGCTCGCCGCCGCCGCGTGCCTGCTCATCGCCGTGAGTCTTTACAACGATCGCCGCCAGCCCTCGGCGGTCTTCACCGCCCAGCGCGACAGCCACCGCGAGAGCAGCAGCCTTGCCAGCCTCGTCGAACGCTCCCCGCTCGCGCTGCTGAACCAGTTCACCCGCTCCGCGCGCGATTCGATCTCTGTCCGCGTGGCTCCGATCAAGGCCGGCCCCGTGCCCGAGGCCGCGGCCGAGGTGCTCTGGAGCCCCTCGCAATGCACCGGCTTCCTCAAGGTCTCAGGCCTCCCCGCCAACAACACGTCGCAGTCGCGCTACCAGATCTGGGTGGTCGACGCGACCCGCACCGATGCTTTCCCCGTCGATGCCGGCCTCTTCGACATCCCCCACAGCGGCGGGTGCTACGTCGTGCCCATCAACGCGCGGCTCCCCATCGGCCAGCCCCGCGCCTTCGCCGTGACGCTCGAATCGCCCATGGGCGCTGTCGTCTCCAAGCCCGACCGCGTGATCCTCACCGGCGAAATGTCCGTGGGTCCGCCCGAGCACCCCGCCGCCGACGCATCAGACCACGATGACGAGACCGCCTCGGGCTCCGACAGCGTGCGTCAGGAGTAACACACCACGCCGCCCGCTTAGGATGCGTGCCGTGCAGACACTCGCCGAGATCCGCGCCCTGCTCAACGAGCACGGCCTGTCGCCCCGCAAGGCGCTGGGCCAGAACTTCCTGATTGACAAGAACCTGCTCGCCAAACTGGTGGCCGCCGCGCACCTCTCGCCCGACGACCTCGCCCTTGAAATCGGCCCCGGCACCGGCACGCTCACCGAAGCCCTCCTCGCAGCAGGCTGCACCGTCATCGCCTGCGAACTCGACCCCGGCCTCGCGTCGCTCCTGCGCACACGCCTGCACGCCGCCCTCTCGTCCGGGCAACTCACCGTCATCGAGGGCGATTGCCTCGGCAACGGCAAGCGCCTCAAGCCCGACATCGCCGCCGCGCTCGCCGAGCGTCCTTTCTCACTCGTCGCCAATCTCCCCTACCAGGCCGGCACGCCGCTCATGCTGGACCTGCTCCTGCACCACCCGCGCTGCCGCACGCTCGCGGTCACCATCCAGCGCGAGGTGGGCCAGCGTCTCACCGCCGCGCCGGGCTCACGCGACTACGGGGCGCTCGCGATCATCGCCCAGGCCATGGCCGAGATCGACTGGGTGGGCGATCTGCCGCCCGAGTGCTTCTGGCCGCGCCCCGAAGTCACCAGTTGCATGGTGGCCCTGCGTCGGCGGGCCACCCCCCGCGCGCCCAACCCCGACGCACTCGCCGCGCTCTGCCACACGCTCTTCTCCAAGCGCCGCAAACAACTGGGCGCGATCCTGGGCCGCGCCACCCTCTGGCCCAAAGGCATCACCGCCACCCAGCGGCCCGAAGAACTCACCGTCGAACAAGTGGTCTCGCTCGCGGAGGTGGTGAAGACCGCAGCCGATGAACCAACCGCTTGACAACCAGACACCCAACCGCCAGCGACCATGCCTCTACGAGCCCGAAGCGCCAGCGAGGGTGTTCAACGCAACCCACCTCGCGCCTCACACCGATACCGCCTCACTCTTCATCAAAGCCCGAGTCCACCAGCTTCTTCAGCGCGGCGGCGGCCTCCTCCGCCCTCTCCCCCTCGCACACCACCTCAAGCTCCGTGCCCTGCGTCGCCGCGAGCATCATCATCATCATGATGCTCTTGCCATCTACCTCCTGGTCGGCGCGCTTCACGGTGATCGCGCACGGGAACGCCACCGCCGCGTCCACAAACACCATCGCCGGCCGGGCGTGCAGGCCCAGCCGGTTCACGATCTTCACCTTGACACTCACGCGGCTGGGCATGTGCGTTCTTCACCAGCCCGCGGGGTGCGCATCGGCCTCTTCCAACAGCGTCCGCACCTCATCCGCCGCGCCCGCCTGGCGCAGGAAACGCCTGAACGTCTCCTTGCTCAGGTTCTTGAAGATCACCTCCATCGCCTGCAGGTGCTCCTCGGGCTTGTCCTCCGGGCTGAGCAGCAGGAAGATCGAGTACACCGGCTGCTTGTCCATGGCGTTGAACTCAACACCCTGCGCCGAGAGCCCGATCGCCGCGGCGATCCCCGTCGCCGACTTGTGCTTCACGTGCGGCACCGCCACGCCGCGCCCAAAGCCGGTCGAGCCGAGCTTCTCACGGTCGAGCACGCGCTTCACCAGTTCATCTTTGTGCTGTGCGCCGGCCGCCCCGCTGGCCACCAGAGCGCCCACCAGTTCGCGCACGGCATCGTCGCGCTCGACCGCCGCGAGGTGTGGCACGATGGCGCCGGGTGAAACGATGTCGGTGAGCCTCATGGGTGCTGCGACTCCAAGCCCCCAAACCGTACACAGGCCAATCAGAAACGCGCCCCACTGGGGGCGAGACCGGAAGGGGAAGGCCCCAACCCTAGCGCGATCCGCTGGCCGACGTGCCGCCACGCTTGTTCTGCTTCAGCCGCTCCTTGAAGCCCGTCAACTGCCGCGCTGCCTTGTCCGTCGCCTCATCAATCGCCGCGTACAGCACCGCCCCCTCGGCGTTGGCCACGAAATCATCGTGGTGCTCCACATCCACCACCACCTCGACATGGAAACCCTTGTTGTGGGCGAGTTGCTCCATGCGCCAGGTGATGAGCTGCACGTTGCCCTCAAAGTGCTTGGGCAGCCGCGCCGACTTGCCCTCCGTGAACTCACGGATCGCGGGCGTGATATCCATGTGCTTGCCTATGACTTCGATACGCATGGGGAGGTGGTTCCTGCGAGAGAGCGCCGTTGATTCGGACATGATACGAAGCCCGTGCGCAAACGGACGAAGGGGCCGGCGCAACAACCAACCGCCGCTCGCTTACCCCTTCGGCCCCGCCGCCCTCACCGCCTCGGGCATGTCAAACTTCTTGTCATTGGCCCGGAACTTCGCGGCCAGCTCCTTCGCCTTCGCGTCGTACGCCGCGCCATCCTTCCACGTGTTGCGCGGGTGCAGCACCTCACTGGGCACACCCGGCACCGCGTCAGGCAGCGGCAACCCGAAGATCGGGTCGGGCGTGAACTTCGCCCTCGCCAAGGTGCCATTGAGAATCGCCGTCACAAACGCACGCGTGTACGCCAGCTTGAAGCGCGTGCCCGTGCCATACGGCCCGCCCGTCCACCCCGTGTTCAAGAGCCACACGTTCGCGTCGTGCTTCTTCACCCGGTCCGCCAGCATCTGCGCATACACCATCGCCGGGCGCGGCAAAAACGGCCCGCCAAAGCACGCGCTGAAGTTCGGCTGCGGCTCCTTCACCCCCAGCTCCGTCCCCGCCAGCTTGCTCGTATACCCGTTGATGAAGTAATACATCGCCTGCTCACGCGTGAGTCGAGACACCGGCGGCATCACGCCGTACGCATCCGCCGTGAGGAAGATCACGTTCTTGGGGTGCCCGCACACGCTGGGGATGATCGCGCCATCAATAAAATCCAGCGGATAGGTGGCGCGGCTGTTCTCGGCAATCACATCCGAGTCGTAATCCGGCACCCGCGTCTGCGGGTCGATCGTCACGTTCTCCAGCACGCTCCCCTTGCGGATCGCGTTCCAGATCTGCGGCTCGCCGCTCTTGGAGAGCTTGATGCACTTGGCGTAGCACCCGCCCTCAAAGTTGAACGCGCCCTTGTCGCTCCACCCGTGCTCGTCATCGCCGATCAGCGCGCGGTTCGGGTCGGCCGACAGCGTCGTCTTGCCCGTTCCCGACAAGCCGAAGAACAACGCCACGTTGGCCGGATCGTCCTTCGCCACGTTGCACGAGCAGTGCATCGGAAACACGCCCGCCTCGGGCATATCGAAGTTCATCGCATAAAACAGGCTCTTCTTCATCTCCCCCGCGTACTCGGTGCCCACGATCACCACCAGCTTGCGCTCCAGGCTCTGCGCGATGATGACCGGCCCGTTGTGCCCGATCTTCGCCTGCTCCTCTGCCGTCAGCCGCCGCTTGCCCGCGTTGATGATCGTCCACGCACCCTCCTGCCTCCACGTCGCGTTCGGCCCCGCCGCGGCGGACGCGATCGGGATAAACAGCGTGCGAATAAACAGGCTGTGCCACGCCAACTCCGTCACCACCCGCGCGCTCAGGCGGTGCGTGGGGTCGGCCCCCACAAACCCCTCGAACACGAACAGGTCCTTCTTGCTGTTCAGGTGCTTGGTCGCGATATCCAGCACCATGTCAAACTTGTCGGGGGCGAGCGGCAGGTTGAAGCCGCCCCAGCCGATCTTGTCGTGAATGCCCGCCGTGTCCTCCAGGAACTTGTCCTTGGGACTGCGGCCCGTGCGGTCGCCCGTGAGGGCCACAAACCCGCCGTTGCTGGCCAGCACCCCTTCACCCCGCGCCTGCGCCATCTCGATCAGCTTGTCGGGCGCCAGGTTCTTGTGAATCCGGGCGGGCGAAAGGTCCAGCGACAGCGGTTTGGTCTGCATGGTCGTCATCGAGCGTTCCTCAGGTTGCGTCCAGCCTCGCCGCGGCACGGCCCTCGCCACGCCACGGTCCACCCCCACCCATTCCTCATCCCCCCGCCGAAGGCCCAAGCGCGGCCTCGCCAACGCACCAAGCGGGGCCGCGACGATAGCCGCGCAAGCCTCCGCCGTGGACAAGTGGTGTTTCGTGATTGGGGTTTGATCGGTTGCGTGAGCGCCGTGTTCAGCCCCCTGCCTCCTGCCTCCTGCCTCACGCCTCACGCCTCACGCCTCGCCCGCTCGATCGCCGCAACCGCCAACTGATCGCATCGTTCATTCTCCGGGTGGCCCGTGTGCCCCCTCACCCAGTGATAAGACAACTCGTACCCCCCCTCCGCGATCAGTGCATCCAGCCGCTTCCACAGGTCATCGTTCTTCACCGGCTGCTTGGCCGCGGTGCGCCACCCCTTGGCCTTCCACCCCTTGAGCCACTCGCGCAGGCCCTTGATGACGTACTCCGAGTCCGAATGCAACTCCACCTTCGACGGGCGTGAGAGCGCACTCAGCCCCTCGATCACCGCCATCATCTCCATGCGGTTGTTGGTGGTTTGGGCCTCGCCGCCGCTGGCCTCGCGCTCCTTGCCGGTGGCCGGGTGCCGCAGAATGTACCCCCACCCACCGGGCCCGGGGTTGCCCGAGCACGCGCCGTCGGTGAAGAGTTGAACGAGCGGGAGCGCGTCACGCGGCGTTGAGGGTGGTGTGGATGGGGGCGCCATGGTGTGCAAGTGCGTTGGTGCGAGCAACCGGGCGTAGAGTATCCGGATGGACCTGCACAACGTTCATATCCCGGAGGCTCGCATCGAGCACATCTGCCGCCACTATGGTGCGACGCGGCTGTCGCTTTTCGGATCGATCCTGCGCCCCGACTTCGGGCCCGAGAGCGACGTGGACATGCTCGTTGAGTTTGAGCCGGGCGGCGGCCCCGGCCTCTTTGGGTTCGCGGGGATGGAGAGCGACCTCAGCGCGTGCCTCGGTCGCGCCGTTCACCTGCACACGCCCGCGATGCTCGGCCCCACATTCAGCGCCGACGTGCTGCGCGAAGCCCGCGTGGTGAAGCATGCCGCGTAGCCACCGCTCCGACACGCCCGACGATCAGGCTCGCCTCGAGCACATCCTTCTGGCGGCGCAGCAGGCCGTGCAGTTTGCCGCCGACCGCAATCGCGCAGACCTCAACACCGACGACATGCTCCGGCGCGCACTCATCAACGCGATACAGGAGATCGGCGAGGCGGCATCCCGCCTTTCGGACGCTGGCAAACAGAGGGTCAGCGGCGTTCCGTGGAATCTCATCGTGAAAATGCGAAATGTCCTCGTCCATGTGTACTGGGGCGTGGACCTTGACCGGCTTTGGCAGACCATTCAGGTGGACCTGCCTCCGCTGATCGAGGCCATCCGTCCGCACTGCCCGCGGTCCACACGGCACTGACCCTGCGGCCGTCACCTCACCCCGGAATCGGGATCCCGAACGCCCGGTTCAGCGTCAGGTTGTGCGCCCGCACATACGCCTCGCCCAGCACGCTCCAGTCAAACTCCCAGCTCTGTGCCTCCACCTGGTTCCGCAGCGCGATCCGTCCGCGCAGGTCGAGCTTGCAGAACTCCAGCAGATACCGGCACAGCTCCCCCGCGGCATCGTGAAAACTCCGCCCACGCCGATGCACGATCCACGCGCCCGGCCGGTTGTGGTCTCCATACTTTTCCGCCACGTAACTCCCGAACCCCGCCAAGTCGCTCGAGATCGCCGGCACGCCCATCGCCATGCACTCCAGCGGTGTGTACCCCCACGGCTCGTACGCGCTTGGAAACACGCCCACGTGGCAGCCGCGCACGAACTGGTCGTACTCCATCCCCCACAAGGGGTTGGTCGGGTTGATGAAGTCGGGGTGGTACACGATCTTCACCGGGTCGTCCTTGCGGTTGAAGAGCCACACGTTGCGGGCCTGCGCCAAAATCGGGTCCTTCCCGTCGTCGTCAATCATGTGCGTGGTGATCAGCGGCAGCCGGTCCACCTTCAGCGCCTGCTGCGTGCGCCGATACCGCAGCGTCCAGTACTCGCTCACCAGGTCGTCCAGCTTCACCCGCTGGCCCGTGGCCCCGATGCGGAAGACCTTCTCCCCGATCTCCTTCATGATCTGCTCGGTCACCCAGCGGAACTCGTTGAGCACGCCGCGCTGCTGCAAGGCCCAGGGGTGCAGGCTGCGCGTGGGCCGCTGCGTGATGATGAAGAACACCACGTTTACCGGCGAGCCGCGGGCCCGCAGTTCGCCGTTGAGCCTCGCCATGGCCTCCAGGCACAGGTCGAAGCCCTTGTTCTTGGGCTCAAAGCGGCCGGACGTGAACATGTAGACGGTCTTGTCAAGGTCCATCGGGTACGACGGGAAAAAGTGCCCCATCACAAAGCGATGGATGCGCTCCTTGTTCTCCGCGTGCAGCGTCTGGAACTCGTGGCCCACGTTGTAGCGCTGAATGTCCAGCCCGTTGGGCACCACCACATCGGGCCGCCTGCCGAGCAGCCCCGCGCACTCCTCCGCCGTGATGTTCGACACGGTCGTGAACACGTGCGCCCCGTGCGCACAGGCCCGCTCCACGCCGTGCTGGAAGGGGATGTTGAACTTCACGGCCTCCGCGGCCTGATCGATGCCGCCATACCGCCCCGCGAGGCGGTCATAAAACGCATCGTCCGCGCTGGCCATGTACCGGCCCAGCAAGGTCGCGTGTGTCTGGAACACCAGCCCCACCGGCAACTGCTGGTGCCGCACCATGGGGATCGCCAACCCGCCCATCCACTCGTGAAAGTGCGCGATGATCGGCGGGCCACTCGCGCCCCCGCCGCCACCCCCGCTGCCGCGCCCATCCTCCGTGGTCCACGAGACATCTCCACCCGACAGGTTCGGCCCCACCCTCGACTGCTCAACGATTCTCTCGATCAGCCGCCGCACCGCATCGGCGAAACTCACCACGCCGTCAATGAGCCCATCCCCGCTCGGCACGCTCAGCTTGTGGTCCGCCCACAGGCGGTACTTGGTCGCGTCCAGCCGCTCGAGCCCCTGCCAGTGCTCAATCAGCAGCACGCGCGGCCGCCCGCTCACCATCCACCGCCCGTGATGCACGAACAGCCCCTCGTTCCGCAGGGCCGTCACCGCCCGACCGATCACGCCCGTGGGCGTCGTCTCCTCAAACTCGAGCGCGGCCTTGGCCGGCTCCCACGGCCCGATCAGGCAATACCGCTCCCCCCACCGCTCCACCATCGCGGGCACCTTGCTCCGCAGCACCTGAAAGATGCCCCCGACCTGATTGCACACCTCCCACGCGCACTCCAGCAGCAACCCCGGCGGCGCGGCCGCCGGGTGCGTGTCTCCACCAAACACCGGCGACGAAACGTGCGTGTGCGCGAAGGCGGGATGCTGTTGCGGCGCGGGCGGCGCAGGCGGAGCCGACATTGCCGCGCGTGCCAACACCACCGGCGACGGCGGGGGAGGCGGCGGCGAGGCGGGCGAAGGGGCGGAGGGCGCCCGCGGCACCGGCGAAGCGGGCGGCTGCACCGGGACTGGCGCGTTGGGAGGAGCAACCGGGGCGTGACGACGTGGAGGGGCCATGCGAACACCAGCATAGCGGACAGCCAGCCCACCCAACGAGCAGCGAACGCCGTTCCGTTGCCGCCGCTGAACCGAGCCTTGGACCGGCATCGCCGCCCGACATGCCCTCGCGCTGTCAACGCATAGGGAATCGGCACCAAATGCGTCCGCCGCGGCCCAATCCGCGCACGCCGCCTTGCCGAACGCGCGCCGTGATGTAGCCTTGCACCGTCGGGTCGGCTGCGGCCCCGCTCGGGCTCTTGCGCTCGCAAGGCTGGCGCGACGTTGGAAGGACAAGGAAGGAACAAGGAACGCCCCTGCATCGCTCCACCACTCTCTCGTGCGCGATCGGTATCGCCGTCGCTGGCTGCGCGGCTGCGCACGCCGAAGCCAATCCCGACTTTTCCCTCCACGACGGCCCCACCTTCAACAAGGCCATCGCCGATGGGCGGCTCAAGCCCGTCATCTCCGCGCCAGCCGCAGACCCGCAGCACCTCCCTGATTCGCTCGCGTTCAGCCCCTCGACGATCTCCGTGCTCAACGATGAACTCGTAGCCACCGCCCTCGGACCGTTCGGCGAAGGCACGTACTACGGCTTCGATTACTCGTACCCCGACGAGGCCGCCCGCGGGCCCGCCAGCCTGCTCGGAGGGCGCAACCTCCGCGGCAAGAGCATCCGCTTTGTCATCACCGGAGACTCCTTCCTGACACCCGTCGTCTGGGTGAAGAGCAAGACCGGAACCGGCGATGAGAAAGTCCGGTCTTTCCGGCTGATGAGAGGCTCGGCCGGCCCGAACGGAACCAACGCTGAGATCGTGCCCTCCGCCAGCGACGCGGCCGGTGCCGGCGAACTCGTTGACAAGGTGTACACCGACCCCGGCTTCAACATCGAGTCCGTCACCGGCTACTGCATCTACTACTCCAGCGCCAAGCAAGACACCAAAATGATGGAGCTCTCCGTCACCGTCTTCTCCCCCTCGCCCGGCGCGGCCACGCTTGTCTGCCTCGGCGGTGTGCTCGTGGCGCGCCGCCAGCGACCATCGGCCATCGTCTGATCGCTCACCCTCACCAGTCGAGCGGCCCGCGCCACGCCGCCGCCAGCGTCTCCACGTCGTGGTCCATCCCCGCCAGCGGGATGCGCAGGCGCCCCGACCAATCCAATCGACCGACACACGCGTGCGGCACGCCCGCCAGCAGCGTGCGCAGCGCGCCCGCATCCTCCGGCCGCACCTCCAGCACGTAGCGGCTCGGGGTCTCCGCATACAGCGCGGCATCCACCGACCCCGCCGCCCCTCCAATCCACTGCACCGCACCAAGGTTGATCTCCGCGCCCATCGGCGCGCCGCCCGGCGCGTTCGCCCCACCGCGCCGCGCGGCGGGGACAGACCCGGCGATCAGCATCTCCGCGATCGCCACCGCAAGCCCGCCCTCCGAGCAGTCGTGCGCCGAGCGCACCAGCCCCTCCTTCATCGCCGCGTGTACCGCGCGCGCGATGGCCGGGCCGAGCACAAGGTTGGTGCGCGGGATCGAGAAGTCCGAGGCGGACGGGATGTCCGCCCCACCGCCGATTGCGCCGTTGACGGCGGACGGGACATCCGGGCCACCAACGCACCGCACAGGCTCACCCGCGCACATCTGCTGCCACACGCTGCCGCCCATCGCCGTGCCCGTCTCGCCCACCAGCACCAACAGGTTCCCCGCCGTCTTCGCGTCCATCGTCACCGCGCGCCGAGCATCGGGCACGATGCCAAGGCCCGTGATGAGCAGCGTGGGCGGAATCCGCATCGTGCGCGCTGGCCTTCCACCCTCCGCCGGAATCGTCAGTTGGTTGTTCAGCGAATCCTTGCCGCTCACAAACGGCGTGCGATACGCCTTGGCCCCGTCATAACACCCGGCGCACGCGCGCACCAGGCTCGCCATGCCGGCCTCATCGCCGCAACTGGGCCAGCAGAAGTTGTCGAGAATCGCGAGGCGGCTCGGGTCGGCCCCCACGCACACGCAGTTGCGCACGCACTCGTCGATCGCCGCGAGCGCCATGAGGTACGGATCGCCGCCCAGTTCTGGGTCGCCCAGTCCGGTCTGCAAGCCGCAGCCAACCGCAATCGCCCGCGCCGATCCGGGCACCACCTCCAGCACGCTGGCATCGCCGGGCCCGCGCCCCAGCGGCCCCACCAGCGGCTTGATGACCGTGTTGCCGCGCACCTCGTGGTCGTACTGACGGATGATCCAGTGCTTGCTGGCGATGTTGGGATGGCGGAGGAGAAGTGGCAAAGTGGCCGAACCTGAAGTGGCAGAGTTGCAAAGTGGCAAAGTGGACGTCGTCGCTGTGGCCGCATCCCCCGCGTGGGCATGGGCTTTGGCTTTGCCACTCAGCCACTCTGCCACTCTGCCACTTCCCTTCCACACCGCTTCCCGCGTCGGCATGGGGATGCCTTCATGCAGAAAGTGCATCCCCATCCGCCCCACCTCATCGCCGTGGAAGAAGAGCACGAGCTCGGCGCCCGGCGTGCCGAAGTGGCCCAGGTCGGCCATCTCCACGCCCTCTTCTTTGCAGATCGCCGCCAGGAGTGCCACCTTCTGCGCGGGCACGGCCAGCACCATCCGCTCCTGCGCCTCGCTGATCCACACCTCGGTGTACGACAGCCCCGCGTACTTCAGCGGCGCGCGGTCCAAGTGCACCTCCGCGCCCAAGTCCTTGCCCATCTCGCCCACCGCGGATGAAAATCCGCCCGCGCCGCAGTCGGTCATGCCGTGGTACAGCGGCCCCGCCTGGTCCTCATCACGGGCGCGAATGACCGCCTCCAGCACCTGCTTCTCGGTGATGGCGTTGCCGATCTGCACCGCGTGCGCAAACTCATCGCTGGCCGTGTGCTCCAGCTCCGCCGAGGAGAACGTGGCTCCGTGGATGCCGTCTCGCCCGGTACGGCCCCCCAGCGCAATGATGCGGTCGCCCGGCCGCGCCCTGCCGCTGATCTTGTCGCGCGGGATGACCCCGATGCACCCGCAGAACACCAGCGGGTTGCCCACGTACCGATCGTCAAACGCCACCGCGCCGTTCACCGTGGGAATCCCCATCCGATTCCCGTAGTCGCGCACGCCCGCCACCACCTGGCTCAACACCCGCCGCGGGTGCAGGCAGCCGGGTGGCAGGGCCGTGCCGGGTGATTTCGCACGATCCAGGGCGTACGCAGAGGACGCGGAGTGGAAGTCAGGGAGGGACGCAGAGGGCGGGAAGCCAGCAAGGCCGGTCTTCGCCACGAACCCATCCACACCCGTTGCCTTCGCATCGATCTCACACCCGCTTGGTCCGATCTGCTCTCTGCGTGCCTCTGCAACCTCTGCGTCCTCTGCGTACTCGCCTTCTGCCGCTGCGTCGCTGGCGAAGTGCCCCGGCCACGCCACACAAAACACATCCGTGTTCGCGATCGGCCGTGCCCCCAGCCCGGTGCCGATCACATCGCGTATGCACCCGCCGATGCCCGTCGCCGCGCCGCCATACGGCTCAATCGCCGACGGGTGGTTGTGCGTCTCCACCTTGATGCACACGCCCCACGCATCGTCAAACGCCACCACGCCCGAGTTATCGACAAACACGCTCAGCGTCCAATCCACACCCTCGGCGATCAACTCCCGCGTCGCCGCGGCCACGGTGCTCTTGAGCAGGTTCTCAATCTCCACGCTCCCATCCGCCCGCACCGTGTGCCCCGGCCGACCCGACCACTCGATCGGGTCCGCGCCCGCCTCCCCTTCGTCCCTTCGCGCCTCCGTGCCTGCGTGCCGTCTATACCTCACGCGGCTCTTGAGCGTCTTGTGTACGCAGTGCTCGCTCCACGTCTGCGCCAGCGTCTCCAACTCAATATCCCGCGGGTCGCGCCCCAGCCGCCGGTACTCCGCCTGTATCGCCTGCATCTCTTCGAGCGACAAAAACAGGTGCGCCTCACGCGACAACCTCACCAACTGCTCATCGCCCAGTTCCAGCATCGCAATCGACCGCACCTTCCCCTCATGCCCCGCCGCGGCCACAAACTCCGCCGGCCGCCACGGCTCCCGCTCGATCCGCTGAATCACGGGGTTGGCCAGCAGCCGCTTCGCCAGCACCTCCGCCTGCTCCGCCGTCACGCCCTCAAGGTCGTACCGCCACCCCGTCGAAACCTTCACCCGCTCACCCACCAGATCGCGCACCGCCAGTTCCACGCTCTGCGCCACCGGGTCCATCACGCCCGGCAGCGGATGCACCTCCACGATCTGCCCTTCCGCCCGGCTCGCCGCAGCACCACACTCGCACCGCTCCGTAATCGGGTCCGCCAGCAAGCGATCCGCCACCATCCGCCGCTGCTCATCGCTCAGCGCTGCCCGCACCAAATACACATGCGTCGCCCGCACACCGCTCACCGCGATTCCCATCGCCAAGGCCTCGCGCCGCACGCTCTCGCCGATCGGATCGGCCGCGCCGCTCCCCGCCCCGCCTCGCGGCGACACCTCAAAGCGATGAATCTTCACAGATGGAGCGGCTGGCATGACCGCAGGATAAGGCCGTCACAACTCTTGGGAGAGCCACGAGCGCAAGCTCGTGGCCTGTGCATCATTGCGCGTAGCGGTCTCTCGCCAGCACGCGTGCGTCATTCCCACGTCCCGTACGGCTTCGCCGCCAGGTACGAGTTGCGGTACCGCGCATCCGCGCTCACTTCGGCCCCCAGCCACGCGGGCCGCACAAACGCGGCATCGGCGTCGGGCAGCTCGATCTCCGCCAGCACCAGCGGTGCGTTCTCACCCAGAAACTCATCGATCTCCCACTTGGTCTGCGTCTCCCTCCCCGACGCGCCAACAACGGTCGCCGCCACCTCGTGCCGCACCTTCTCCACCCGCGGCCGCTGGCACACCTTCTCCAGCATCTCCAGCGCCTCCGCGGCAGGAATCTCGTACTCCCACTCCGCGCGGCTCACACCCGCCGCATCCGCTGGGCCTTTCACCGTCAACCACCCCCGCTCCACCGCCCGCCCCACCACCAGCCGCACCCGCACCGTCCGCCCGCTCTGCGAGCACACATACCCCTGCCGCAGGCGCTCGCTCCGCACCACCGCGCCCCGCCACGCATCGCCCACCACCAGAAACTTGCGCTCGATCTCCACGCCCATGCGGCCAGTCTACACGCACGCCAAGCAAAGAGGCCGCGAGCATCGTGCCCGCGGCCTTGTGTTGTTCAATCAAGCCTCAGGACCTCAGCGGCGGCGACGCTTGGCCTCCGCCTACCTCAACCCGTATTCCTTCAACTTCCGGTACAGCGTCCGCTCCCCGATCCCCAACAGTTTCGCCGCCTGTTCCCGATTCCCCGCCGTCAGCCGCAACGTATCCCGTATCGCCCGCTTCTCGATCTGCTCCAGGCTCGTGCCCGCCAGCGATCCGGTTGCCCCGCCCATCGCGCCACCGCCGCCGGAGCCAGCCTCGCCCACATCGAAGTCGGCGATGTCCTTGCTCCGCACATCATCCGGCACGTGCCGCGCATCCAGCACCAGCGCCGTCTTGGCCGCGCTGGTGGCCGGGTCGCTCTCGCCCAGCGCGGTCACCACCAGGTTCTGCACGCTGTTGAGCAACTGACGCACGTTGCCGGGCCACTCGTAGCTGGTCAGGCGCATCATGGCCGCGTCGGTGATGTCCGGCATCGGCCGCGCGTTGTTCCCTTCCGCAAAGCCCATCTGCTTCCACGCCCGCGCAATCGCGTGCCGCACAATCCGCGGGATGTCCTCGCGCCGATCGCGCAAGGGCGGCAGGTGGACCTGCGCCCCCTTGATGCGAAAATACAGGTCCTCACGAAACTCGCCGCGAGCGATCATCGCGGGCAGGTCCTTGTTCGTGGCGCTCACCAGCCGCACATCCGTCTGCCGCTCGTCGTTGCTGCCCACACGCACCACCCGCCCCGTCTCCAGCACACGCAAGAGCTTGGCCTGCATCTTCAGCGGCATGTCGCCGATCTCGTCCAAAAACAGCGTGCCCCCCGTCGCGTACTCGAACACGCCCTCGCGGTCCTTCTCCGCACCCGTAAACGCGCCCCGCACGTGCCCGAACAACTGATCCTCCAGCAGCGTCTCCGTCTCCGCCGCGCAGTTGAGAGCCACAAACCGCTTCGCCGCCCGCGGCGAGTTCCGATGCACCGCCTGCGCAATCAGCTCCTTGCCCGTCCCGCTCTCGCCCGTAATCAACACCGGCAGGTTCGCCGCGGCGATCCCCTTCACCGTCCGCAGAATCTTCCGCATCGGCTCCGACCCGGCAATGATCCCCTCAAACCCCTCGTGCTGCACCAACTCACTCAGGCCCTCTCTCTGCCCCTCGTGCCGCAAGAGCACCGTCTCTGCGGCACGGTTCACCAGCGATCTGAAAACCTCCAGATCAAGCGGCTTCTCGATGAAGTCGTACGCGCCGTCCTTGAACGCCGCGCGGGCCGTGGCCACATCGCCGTGGGCCGTCACCATGATGGTCTCGCTCTGCGGCTGCATCCGCCGACTCGCCCGCAGCACGATCAGCCCCGCATCGCCGCCGTCGGGCGAAACGCCGTCCTTTCCGCCCGAAACCGGCATGCGCAGATCGGTCAGGATCACATCGAACGTGCCGTGCCGCAGTTCGTCGAGCGCCCGCTCAACCGATGAGCAGATGGTGCAGATGTGGCCCGGCTTGCGCAGGGCTTCGGCCATCACATCGGCGTGGTCGGGCTCATCGTCAACGATCAGCACCTGAGCGCGGAGTTGTTCGGCAAGATCGGGCATGGGCACTCAGGATAGTCGGCGGGCCCTTCGTGTGGCCCGGCTCTCCGCGCCGGGAGCGCCTTGGGGCGGCCGGCCGCGCGATCCGTGGGCGGTGCATCGGTGCCGTGGTACACGCCGGTTCGGCGGCGTGTGCCACGCAAGAAACCAGTCGGCCCAAGCCCTGTCTGCCCTCCGCCGCGAAGCGGCGAGCGATGGTTGCCAGCGGCGCAGCGAGGCCGCGCCAGCGACCGAGCCAGCCGCTGGATAGCCCTGCTGTTGATCCCGCCCGAGGGGCTCAACACCCCGAGGGCGAACGCTCTTCAACCACCCTCCCAAACGGCACCCCGCCGCAAACCCCTACGCCAACCTCCTGCTCGCGCACAGCGCAATCGCCAGCGCATCCGCCACATCCGGCGGCTCCGGCAGCGCACTCAAGCCAAACTCCACCTGTATCGCCCGCTGCACCTGCCCCTTCTTGGCGTGCCCGTGGCCCGTCAGGCTCTTCTTCACCATCGTGGGCCGCAGCTCGATCAGCCCCAGCCCCGCACGCCGCACCGCCAGCAGCAACACACCCCGCGCGTGCCCCATCACGATCGCCGTGGCCGGGTGCTTGTAGTGGGCGAACAACATCTCCACACCCACCGCCTCGGGCTTCACACGCTCCAGCAACGCGCGAAAATCATCATCCAACTCCGCCAGCCGGTCGCTCACGCTCTGCTTCGCGTTCAGCCTGAACACACCGGCCTCGGCAATCCGTGCCACGCCGCCGCGGCCCGCCACATCGATGCACCCATACCCCGTCAGCCGCAAACCAGGATCAATGCCAAGAACGCGCATGAGAAATGGCCAAGTCTCAAGGAACCAAAGTTCCAAACGCACGCACACACGATCAAGGCACGACAGAGGGCCGAGCCTGCTGTGAATCGATTTGGCCATTTGACCATGTGCTCATTTGGCCATTTCCAAGTATCCCACCACCGTCTTCACGATCATGTCCCCCTCCACATTCACCCCCTGCCCCTCGCGCCACGCCCCCAGCGTCGTCGCCGCGAGCGTCGTCGGGATCAGCGCCACCTCGATCGCCTCCCCGGCCCGATCCACCTCCGCCAACGTCAACGACACCCCGTCCAAACACACACTTCCCTTGGGTGTCATCCACTTCATCATCTCACGCGCCACCCGCAACCGCACCCGCCACTCGCCCCCCCCCCCCCCCCCCCCCCCCCCCCCCCCCCCCCTCTGGCGGCACCCCCCCCCCCCCCCC
>FRDC01002490.1_pt2 | contig 17181 bp, 12 predicted proteins | sample 1106171 | NCBI WGS metagenome assembly FRDC01 (sample SAMEA3930566, study PRJEB13176) | freshwater metagenome | biome: Drinking water system; feature: drinking water; material: water | place: Singapore | collected 2014-12-20 | reverse complement strand
TACAGCTGGTGAGCTTGCCCCGGCTTCGCGGGTGGCATAAGCTCGCCGGATGTCATATTTCATCTCCCTTATCTTCACCGCTACAGCCGTGCTCGCGCAGCAGGCTCCGTCGGCCGCTCCGCCGTCGGAATTCGAAAAAGCCTGCAAGGAGCTGCAGGCCAAGCGCACGAAGACCGCCGAGGAAAAGCTCGCCGCCATCTACGATCTGCAGTGGAAATACGAGATCGAGACCTACCCGGGCTCCGCGACCTATCACGGCGAAGACGTCGGACAGGATCGTCTGCTGGATCTCTCCCCCGCCGCGATCGCCCTTCGTAAGCGCGAAGCCCGCTGCTCCCTCGAGATGATCCGCTCGGTGGATCGCGCCGCGCTCAAGAGCGACGCCGCCCGCCTCGATCACGACCTGTTCCTTTACGACGCGCAGATCACCGTCGATTGGCAGAAGTTTCCCAGGGAGTATCTCGCGATCGGCTCCATGGGCGGCGTGCACCGGAGCATCGTCGAAATCCTCGATGAGATGAGGAAGCAGCGGAAGAAGGACTACGAGGACCGAATCGCGCGGCTGAAAGCGATGCCCAAGCTGATCGAGCAGAACATCGCGCTTCTCCAAGAAGGCCTCAAGCTCGGCATCACCCCGCCGCGCGCGACCATCGAGAAGATTCCCGCGCAGGTCGACACGCTCGCGAAAACACCCCTCGCGAAGCACCCCCTGCTCGAGAGCTTCCGCGACATGCCGGCTTCGATCTCCGAGGAAGACAAGAAAACGCTCCGGGCCCAGGCCGAGAAAATCGTCGCGAGCGAAGTCATACCGGCCATCGCGAAGCTGCATGCCTTTCTCGCGAAGACCTATGTGCCCGGCGCGCGTCAAAAGCTAGCGCTGAACGCCCTGCCCGACGGCCAAGCCTGGTACGCGCTCGCCGTCCGCAGCCACACCACCACGCCGCTCACGCCGAAGGAGATCCACGAGCTCGGTCTCAAGGAGACCGAGAGAATCGGAGCGCTCCTCGACAAACAAATGAAAGCGACCGGCTGGAAAAAGTCGCGCAAGGAGTTCTTCGAGTACCTGCGCAACGATCCGAAGTTCTCGTACAAGAAACCCGGCGAGCTTCTCGAAGGCTACCGCGAGATTTCCAAACGCATCGATCCGGAGCTGCCGCGCATGTTCGGCAAGCTTCCGCGCCTTCCCTACGGCGTGAAACCGATTCCCGATTTCGCCGCGAAGACCTCCGCGACCGCCTACTACTATCCCGGCAGCTTGCAAAGCGGGCGCCCCGGCTGGTTCGTCGCCAACACCGACAACCTTAAAGCCCGGCCGAAATGGGAGATGGAAGTGCTGACCGCGCACGAAGCCGTGCCCGGCCACCACCTGCAGATCGCCATCGCTCAGGAAATCGAGAATGTTCCGAAGTACCGCAAGAACTTCGACTTCACCGCGTTCGTCGAAGGCTGGGGATTGTACTCCGAGAGCCTCGGCGAGGAGCTCGGGCTTTACAAGGATCCCTATTCGAAAGTGGGCGCGATCTCCTTCGAGATGTGGCGGGCCGCGCGCCTCGTGGTCGACACCGGCCTGCACGCTTTCGGCTGGAGCCGCGAGCAAGCGATCGAGTTCATGGCGGAGCGCGCGCCGAAGCCGAGGCACGACATCGAGAACGAAGTCGACCGCTACATCACGATGCCGGGACAGGCGCTGGGCTACAAGATCGGCCAGCTGAAGTTCCTGCACCTGCGGGAAAAGGCGCGTGCCGAACTGGGTGACCGCTTCGACATCCGCGAGTACCACGACGTGGTCTTACGCGACGGCTCGGTTCCGCTCGATGTTCTTTCCGCCCGCGTGGAAGAATGGATCAGTGCGCGAAGGACGCTTCGCTGAAGCGGCCCGAAGTCAGGCGGACGATCGCCTGCACGAGCGTCTCGGCTTCGATGGGCTTCGGAAGATGCTCGTTACAACCGGCTTCGAGGCACTTTTGCCGCTCTTCGCGCATGGCGTGCGCGGTCAGCGCGACGATCGGCACCGGATAACCGCGCGAACGCAGCATTCGCGTCGCCTCATAGCCATCCACTTTCGGCATCTGAATGTCCATCAAAACGAGATCGAACTGCGCCTTCAGCGCCATGCTGACGGCTTCCTCGCCGTCGTCGGCGAAGACGATGGTCGCGCCTCGCTTGCGGAGCACCCGATCGAGCAGGATCTGGTTGTCCTTCGCGTCCTCGGCGAGCAGGATCCGCAAACCCCGAAGCGGCAGAAGCGGCACCACGCAGTGCTCGCCCGACTCCTGAAGGAAAGCGATTTTTCCCGTGCTCACTTTCACGGGTACGGAGAGCTCGAACGTCGTGCCCTCGCCCATGCGCGAGCGCAGAAGCTTGAGATCGCCGCCCATCGCGCGCGCGATTTTTCGCGACAGCGAAAGACCCAGGCCCGTTCCCCCGGCTCTAGCCGACATCTCCGTCTGCAGGAACGGCTCGAACAAACGCTCCTGGCACTCGCCGCCCATGCCGGCTCCGGTGTCCCGGACGAGCACGCTCAGCATCGCCCGATCTTCCGAGATCCTCTTCGCGGTCGCGGTCACCGTGACTTCGCCGACTTCGGTGAACTTCAAGGCGTTGCCGACCAGGTTGGAAAGAATCTGTTTGAACCGGTGGACGTCGGTTTCCACGATTTCGGGCACCTCCATGGAAAACGCCCAGTTCAACAGGATATCGCGGTCAAAAGCGCGGCTTTGGAAGTCCTCCAGGACTTCGCCGACGAGCTTGCGGATCGATGTCTCGTTCGAACGGATCTCGAGGCGCCCGGCCTCCACTTTGGAGAGATCGAGGATGTCGTCGATCAGGCGCGAAAGTAGCTGTCCGTTGCGGTGAATGGCATCGAGGAACGTATCGCGCTCGGTCTGCAAGAGCTCGGGATCCGAGAGAAGCTCGGCAAAACCGAGGATCACGCCGAGAGGCGCGCGGATCTCGTGGCTCATGTTCGCGAGAAAGGCGGACTTCAGGCGGCTCGCACTTTCGGCCGCGCGCTTGGAGGCCCGCAGCTCCTCTTCGAGAGCTTTCGTCTGCGTTTCGTCCTGAACCAAGGAAAAGACGGCTTCGAGATCGCCGTCCTCGTTCCAGATGGGCGTGATGTACCAGGCGCAATGGAGGACGCGGCCGTCCTTGGTATAATTGCGGTTGTGAACCACGCGGGTCCGCCACTCGCGGCGGAAGAGCTCGGCCATCGTTTCGGTCACGAGCCCGACATCGTTTTCATGGACGAACGCCCATTCGCCGGGCGTCTTTCCCAGAATCTCGTCGGCGCCCCAGCCGAACATCTGTTCCGCGCGCTTCGACCACCGGGCGACGTGAAAATCGGCGTCCCAGACGACGAGCGCGAGAGGGCTTCCTTCAAGTCCGTTGATCAGATCCGAAGACGAAGAAGAATTCAGGGGCATACCGGAGCGGCCTCGCTTCATTCCGAAAAAGTAGAAACGAATTAACAGAATCCTAACACGACCGCAACTTCGCGTTCCTGAATTTGATCGCAATCGAGCGCAACAAAGTCAGTTTACTCCCCGTGGTGAAATTGAAGTGCCGGCTCTTTCAGCTGCCGGCACGTCAAGGAAGTGACTCAGAACCTCAGTCAGGTGGTTTCTTCAACAAACTTCGATGCGGCTCTGACATTGTTTTACAGATCACCACTCTTCGCGAGCGCGCATCGAGGATGCTGAGGCTTGGAGGGATTCGGCATGATCGTATGGGCACTCGATCCTTTCCTGGGCGACGACATCAGCCACGAGGCCATCAACATCCGCGCCGCGAATCTGGTAGCGCTCCTGGCGCGCACGGGTCTCAAAGACGAGCGCATTCAAACGATCACCGTGCTGAGCCCTGAGCAGCTCAACTGGCCTCAGGCGTTTCACGGCGAGTGGGAAACCCGCTTCCGCGAAGTCGTGTTCGCGAGGATCAAAGACTTCTTGGTCTCCCCCCATCACCGGCTCGGCGAGCTCGCCGATCGGATCGAAGAGCCCCTTCTTATCAGCCAGGGTCTACCGTCGGTTCGGCAAAGCGCCGCCGATCTCCTGAAAGTAGCCGAGAACGAGGAGGCGCGGCTCATCGTCGCCACCACCATCGCGCGGCCGCGGACGTCGCGCTGGGTACTGGGCAGTTTTTGCGAGGCACTGATCGCCGGCTCGAAGATTCCGCTCATGATCCTCAATCCCGAAGCCCAGATTCCCGACGACATCGGTCGCGTGCGCCTCGCAACCGATCTACGCGACGACGACGAGGACTCGAAACGTGAGCTCGAGACGGCGGCGGGTTGGGCTAAATCCTTTTCGTCGGTTCTTTCCCTCGAACACCGACTGCTCGTCCCGATCGCGCCGATGCTCGAGCCCGGGCTGACGCCGGCGCCGCTTCCGCTGACGGACATACAGGCCTACTACGAGGCCGATCGCGTGCAAAAGCATCGTGTCGCCGACGAATGGTGCCGCGCCATGACCCGCGACGAAGGCGTGCAATGCGAAGCCAAGTTCATCAGCGGCGTGGGCTCGCTCACCGAAAGTTTGGTCGCGTCGATGGCTCCCGACGGAGCCTCGATCGCCGCGATCTCAAAGGGCCACCCGGCCCGGGAGATGATCCGACACGCGCGCGTGCCGGTGCTCGTGCTTCCGCGCACCTAGACCAACGACAGGGAGTTTGAGAACGGGGCGCTTGCGCTCAAGGTGAGCTAATGCGATGCTAGAACATGCTCACCGCGTCCAACGATTCTCTCACGAACGATCTGACTCGGGCGCTCACCGAGATCATCTCAGAAACCAATGGCATCAGTTTGTCGGACACCCTGGAGCTGATGGCGAACTCCGATGCCGTCCGCCAGAAACCGCTCATCCAAAGAATGGCCGTCGAGTTCCGCAATCTGCTCTTCCAGTTCCAGTCGGACCAGGTGGAAATCGAGACCTTGCTGCATCATCCGATGGCGAAAGCGCTGTTCGGGTTCTTCAAGAACTTCCCGCTTCCCTACCGCGACGAGCACACGCATTTGACCGGCGCCCTTTCGGCGGACTTCATTTACCCGCGCCTCAAGAAGCTCCTCGAAGGGCCCAGTAAGGCGGTTTACGAAGAGAAGATCCGGGCGATCTACGGGCCTGGCAGCCTCCCGATTCGCGAAGTCGAAGACGTCGACCGGCTCTTGAAGCTCAAGGACGACGAGCGCTTCAGCCGATACTTGAGCATCCTCATGCTGCCGAAGCTGCTGCTGACGAGCCGCGAAGCGCATCGCGAAGCCGCATTCCACATGGCGCAAGAGCTCTACAACAAGTTCAACGTCGGCTTCATCCGTCTTAAGTTCACGCTCTCGCGCGCGACGGCCGACGAAGCCGAAAAGGTTCCCGGCCTCGACAGCCTCACCGAGGAAGACGTCGTGCTCGGCCTCTATGAAGGCTTCATGGACTTCAAGCGCCACTGCGCGAAGTGGGACTTCATGCTCTCGCCGGTGTTCCGCAAGGAAGCCGACTTCTTCGACAACAAGCGCTTCGCCACCAAGCAGGAGCACTTCCTCTCGCAGGTCGACGCGATTCTCGAGCTCACCGAGAAGCACCCGTTCTTGAAGCGCTACTTGAACGAGGTCGACACCGTCGGCAACGAAGTCGATCTTTTCAAGAAAACCCACTTCATGGACATGAAGAAAGGCTTCCGCAAGCTCCAGTACCGCGGCTTCAAGATCCGCAGCCACCACGGCGAAGTCTGGAAGACTCTGCGCAAGGGCATTCAAGCGGTCGACAATGCCATGAACATCTGGCGCATCGACACGCTCGAGCACGGCTTGTCTTTGGGCATCAATCCGAACTTCTACTTCCACTCGATGTACCAGCGCGTGCTGAAGTGGAACCGTCGCGGCGAAGCGATCCGGCCCGGCACGCCCGAGTACAACGAAGTTCAGGATCTCGATTGGCAGGAAGACTACCTCTACGTCCGCGACAAGCTCATCGCCGGCGAGAAGCTGACCGACGAGGACATCACGTACTTCACGAAAGCGAAGTTCCACGCGGCCCGCGAAGTCGAGATCTACCAGCACGACGTTCTCGACCGAATGATCGACAAGCGGGTGTCGCTGGTATCGCTGCCCTCGTCGAACACGAAGCTGACCAACTCCTTCGAGGACTACAAGGATCACCCGTTCTCTTGGTGGGAAAAGAAGGGCGTCGAGCTCGGCGTGGGCACCGACAACTACGTCACCCTCGACACCAACTTCATTCAAGAGCTCCTGATCGTTCTCTTCACCGACCCCCAGGGCCTGAAGATCACGAAGCTCCTCATGGTCGCGACCGGCGAAACCCGCCGCCCTTACCTGAGCCACCTTCTCTGGCAAATGCGTATCAAATCCGAAGGCGGCGGGCTGGGCTGAGCTTCGCCGACCGCGGGCCTGACCGGCGTCTCAATCTGAGACGGCTCCGCGACCCACGCCGTTTTTCGGCGACCGACGACCAAGACTTTCACGCCGCGCTCTCACCTGTTCGCGGCAACGAACCGGTAGCGGAATTGCATTGACCCCTGTTGAATAGGAGGAGTCATGAAGAACGGACTCGCGCTCTTGATCTCGATTTTCCTGGCTCTCCCCGCCGCGGCCGACGGAAAGGCCGCGCGCAGCAATCCCTGGGGCTCTCTCGCCGGTCCGCTGGCGGGCTCCGGTCCCCATGGCGAAGAAACTCGCGCCATCGGCACCCAAGCCCCCGCGCTGGGCTGCCTACAAAACGCGCGCGAGTTTCCGGTTTCCAGCGATCTCTGGGAATTCGTCAACGCCAAACGCCGCCGCCACTACGGCCATACGGACACCGAGGAGTTTCTCAAATACCTCGGCCAGTGGTCGACGAAGGAAGCCAAGCACGGCAAGCTCGTGATCGGCGACATCTCGCAAGCCGCGGGCGGTCCAATGTCCTCGGGCCACGCCAGCCATCAAATGGGACTCGACATCGACATTCGCTTCGCGCTCGCTCCGCTCGGCCAAAGGATGCCCGACGAGACCCGCGAAGGTTATCCGGAGGTCCGAGCCGCGCTCCACGAGGTGTTCAAGAAACAAGACGGAAGCTTCGCGCTCACCAGCAGCCTCGACGCGAAAAGATGGACGCCCGCCTTCGAGCAGCTTTTGCAGAAGTCGGCCCAGCACTCCAAAGTCGAGAGAATCTTCGTGACCGCGCCGATCAAGAAGCATCTGTGCGAAAAGTTCAAACCGACGAAGCCCGGCGAGAGCTACCCGGCGTGGCTGCTGAAGGTTCAGCCTTACTTCGGCCACGATGCGCACTTTCACGTGCGTCTCGGTTGTCCCAAGAACAGTCCGGAATGCGTGAACCAGAAACCGGTCAAAATCGAGCCCGGCGATACGACATCGGTCGGCTGCGAAGGCCCGGCGATGCGTTGGTGGTACGACTTGAAGGACGAAGGCAGCTTCTTCCAGGGCCGGATCAAGAAAATCAACGCCGGCAAGCCCGAGGTCGGCTCGGGCTGGGAAGACAAGATCGACAAGCTGCCCGATGCCTGCAAAGAGCTTCTGCGCAGCAACCGCGCTCCCGCCGCGGCCGCGAAGCCGCCGAAGGTGACCGCGAACGAAGTCGGCGTCCCGTAGACTAAGGAAGATCGAAAAGCAGAAACTCGCTCGGAGCCCGTGCTTTGAGCGAGAGCCGTTCTTCCTCGCTCACCGCGAGCCCGTCGCCAGGCGCGAGCCGCTCTCCCAAGACCTCAAGGTCCCCGCGCACCAGCTGCAGCCACGCATTGCGCCCCTTCGCCAATGGCACCTCGCGCGCATCGCCCGCTTTGAAACGGCCGGCGTAGAGGTTCACGTCTTGGTTGATGTGCACCGAGCCCTCGCGGCCGCCGCGCGAGCTGACGAGTACCAAGCTCTCGCTCGCCAAGCGATCCGCGAACGACTTCTGCTCGTAGCCCGGCGCCAGCCCCTCTTTCTCGGTCAGCAGCCAGATCTGGAGCAAATGAGTCGGCTGATCTTTCGAATCGTTGAACTCGGAGTGGCGGATGCCGGAGCCCGCGCTCATTCTCTGCACTTCTCCCGGCCGGATGACCGCCTCGGTGCCTAGTGTGTCCTTGTGGCGGAGCGCTCCCTCGACGATGTAGGTGATGATCTCCATGTCTCGGTGGGGATGCGTGGGAAAACCGGTGCCGCCCGCGATGCGATCCTCGTTGATCACGCGAAGCACGCTAAATCCCATGAAGCGCGGATCATGGTAATCCGCGAAAGAAAAGGTGTGGTAGGAATCCAGCCAGCCGTGGTTCGCGTGGCCGCGCTCGGCGGACTTTCTCAAGTACTTCATGGCTCGCCTCCCGCCCGCGCCCGAAGAAACGCGAAGCAAGCCTCGATGCTACTCGTTTACTTGGCGACTGTCACCGTGACCTTCGACTCGCGCTTAAGCACCTGGATGCTCACGTCGCTGAGATAGTTCTGCACCTCGAGATCGATCGTGGAGCCGTCGCCGTCGACCTGCAGCCCGACGATCCGCATGCTCTCGATCGCGTCCGGCAAGCGTGGAAACGAGAAGTTGACGCTCTTTTTCTCGGCGTCGATCGAAAGTCCCAGAAGCGACTGGACCAGGCTGTAAACGCTGCCCGCCGCCCATGCCTGCGGGGCGCACGCGTGCGGATAGAGCGTCGGCGCCTCGCCGTCCCTGCGCCCGAAGCCGCAGAACACCTCGGGCATGCGCAAGCTCTCCATGTAGGTGGCCGCACGGAACAACCCGTTGAAGACCTTTTCGACTTCGTGCTTGTACCCGTACTTCGCCAAGCCCGCGGCGACGAGCGCGCCGTCGTGAGGCCACACGGAGCCGTTGTGATATGACATCGGATTGTAGCGGATCGCCTCCGAAGAGAGAGTCCTGAGGCCCCAGCCCGAGAACATCTCCGACCGCATGAGGCCTTCGACCAGTCGATCCATGCGCTCGCGTTTGACGATTCCTGTGAACAAGCATTGGCCCGCGTTGGAGGATTTCACGCGGCACGGGCGCTTGGCTCCATCGAGCGCGAGCGCGTAGGTACCGAGGTCTTCCAGCCAGAAAGCCCGATCGAAGTTCTCGCGAAGCTCCTCGGCCCGTCGCCGCTGATCGAACGCGAGATCGGCGTGGCCAGCGACTTCGGCGAGCTTCGCCCCTTCCATGCGAGCCATGTAGGCGTAGCCCTGTACCTCGCAAAGCGCGATCGGAGCCTTGGCGTCGCGGCCGTCGTCGTGAAAGACCGAGTCGACGGAGTCTTTCCACCCCTGATGAACCAGACCGCTGGGATTCTCGCGCGCGTACTCGATGAAGCCGTCGCCGTCGAGATCGCCGTAGCGATCGAGCCAGAACAGCGCTTTCTCGAACGCGGGCCAGAGCCGCTTCACGAGCTCGCGGTCGTTCGTTCTAGTGAGATACTCGCCGCCCAAGCAAAGAAACAGCGGCGTCGAATCCACGCTCCCGTAGTAACAGCCGAACGGGATCTCCTTGAGATTCACCATCTCGCCCTGTCGCGCCTCATGAAGAATCTTTCCGGGAGTCGCGTCGCGCTCAGGCGAATGCTCTTGGGCTTGCGTCTCCGCAAGATACGTGAGGACGCCCTTGGCCAGCGAAGGATTCGGCCATAGGCATTGCATCGCCGTGATGATGCCGTCGCGTCCGAACGGCGCGCAGAACCACGGAATACCCGCGTAGGGATACGGTGCTTCCTCGCTTCCCGCGGGCGTGGTCATCATCACGAGGTCGTCCGTCGAGCGCTGCATCCAGCGGTCGAACTGCTCGTTGGAGGTCTTCACGCGGCAGAACCGCCGGCGGCCCGCCATGTGATCCGAATGAATGCGCCCGATGCCCTCGCCGTAGCCGATCGGAATGCTGGGTTCGCTCTCCTGCCGGAACGAGACGGAGGATTCGAATGTTCGGCTCGAGCGCATGGGCACTTCGAGGTCGAACCGAACCATGCAGTCCCCGTCGCTCTCAAGACGGAACTCGGGTGTCGAGAATCTCAAGCAAGTGAAGCGGCGGATCTCGTCGAGGCCGTCGTAAACCAAATGCACACGATTGTCTTCAAGCAGCGGCGGCCCTCTCGTTCCGCGACGCTCGCGAGTGGTTCCGCGGACCTCGAAGATGTCCCGGAAGTCGCTCTGGAAGCGGTACATGAAGTCGATCTTCAGGTCGATCGATCCGAAGTTGGAGACTTCGACCCGCTCGTAGCACCGGGAGTCCAGGAGAAATTTTTCCCGATGCACGTGCAGCGTGCCTTTCGGCACGAAGACGCCGCCGGGCAACGTGAAATCGCGGTTCGTCAGGTCGACCTTCAGAAGCCCGTTGTCGTCGCGAAGCGTGGAGTTGAGCAGCAGCGGCCGCTGATCGCCCTGCATGCAGAGCTCCAAACGCGAGAGATGGCGCGTGCCGCGATGATAGATCCCGGATTCCGCGTGCGTCACTGGCTGGATGTCCCCGTAAGCATCGAAGATCGCGAACGTCTCGCCCTGCTTGAGCACGCGCGAGTCGTGATCGGCCAGGACCGACGTGGCCAGAACGTAGTACTGGTCGGCGACCACTAGCACGTCTTTCAAGCCCGCCCTCCGAAGGTGGTCTCAAGAATCGGCAGGGTCCGCGGACTCGGGCGCCGGAATTCGATCGCGTTTCTTTCCGCCGCCAGAATTTTCTCGTAAGCCGCCACGTAATCGCTCGCCATGCGCTCGGAGGTGAAGCGCCCGTCGAACTCCTCGCGGCAGACGGCGCGGTCGATGGAGTCGATCGCAGCGATCGCCTTCACGGCGCCGGCGACGTCATCGACGATATAGCCGGTCCGTCCATCGCGAATGATCTCCGGGACCGAGCCGCAACGAAACGCAACGACGGGGGTGCCCGCCGCGAACGACTCGATCATCACCAGCCCGAACGGCTCCGGCCAGCAGATTGGAAAGAGCGTCGCCTTCGCCGAGCCGAGAAACTCGGTCTTCTGCCGATCGTTGATTTCGCCGACGTACTCGATGAACGGCTCATCGAGGAGCGGCTTCACTTTCTGGTAATAGTCCCAGTCCGCCTTTTCTATCTTCGCGGCGATCCGCAGGCGGCGGCCCGAACGGCGCGCGATCTCGATCGCGTCCTCGAGGCCTTTCTCGGGGGAAATCCGGCCCAGGAAAACGAGATCCTCCCCGCCTTTCGCGTCGAAGCCGATACGCTTGGGATCGAGGCCGTGATGGATCGTCGAGATCCAGTTGGCGCGCGGAAGCGCCCGCCGCTGGCTCATCGAGATCGACGTCATCGGCAGCTCGGCGTACTCGTCGAAGAGATCCTCATACTCCGGAAAGTCGAGCCGACCGTGAAAGGTCGAAACCGTCGGCGTCGTCATTCGTCGCGCGGAAACGAAATGCATGATCTCGGTGTGAAAGTGAACGATGTCGAATTCGGAGGCGCGCTCGAGCACTTTCTCGAACATCAACAGATGCGCCGCGAGCGGCTCTTTCACTCCCGCGAGGCGCAATGCCTCGCGACCGACCGGCACGAGCTCGGCCGAGGTCAGCGAGTCGCCGCTGGCGAACAGCGTGACCTCGTGCCCCAGCTTCACCAGGGACTCGGAAAGATTGAAGACGATACGCTCCGTTCCACCATAAAGCTTGGGCGGAACGCTTTCGAAAAGCGGCGACACCTGAGCGATGCGCATGGCCCCTCCCGTGGACGCGGCCTAACGCTCCAGCCGCCCGGATCGCTCATTGGGGCATGAAACGTCGCGCGAGGCTTCGCGCGACCTTGGATTTCCTGTGAAGTTTCATCTGCAGTTCATCGAGATCGGAAAATGGTCGCTCAAGATCGCGCGGTAGAACGCGTTCGGCGTCTCCGGAGTCTTGATCTGGCGATTGAACGAGTCGACGGCCTTGTCGATCTCCGCGCTCGTCCACCAAGACTTGAACTTGCGTCCCTTGGTGGTGACCTGGGATTCCCAGTACGTCTTGTAGGCGTTGAGCACGCGGTCGGGATCGATTCGATAGCCCGCGAGCTCGGGCATCAAGCTCTCGTCGCGGAAATCGAAGACCTCGACGCTGGAGGCGTCGCAGAGCTCGAGACCGCGGCGATCGACGATGAAATGATCGTAGGAGCTCACCGCTCCGGCCGCCGTCGTCGAAAGAGTCGTCGGCTTGTCGTTCAACAATCGACCGCCGGAGAGTTTTCGCATCATGAAACGAAGGCCGTTCACGCGCGCCTGCGAGGCCGAGAAGTTGAAATCACCGCCGAAGATCACGGGACGATTTTCTTTCTCCTGCAGCTCCGCCATCACTTCGACGGACGCGGTCGCCTCGGCGATGCGCGGCTGAACGTCCTTGGTCGTGGTACACGAGATCCCGCATTCGCCCGGAAAGATCTTGAGCATCTTTTGGCTTTCCTCCGGGGTCGCCGTAAAACGGAGATGCGCCGTCATGAACGTGAACGTCTTTTCCCTAAAGCGGAACGAGGCGAGGAACGGAGGACGCGAAATCAGGGGATCGGTTTCCTCGTCGAACTTCACCATGCATCCCGGGGCCTCCTGAATGCCGGAGAGGCGGACGCAATAGGCCGTGGGAATCGCCGTCAAAACCGAAGCACGATAGAAAATGCCGACCGTCTCGCCGCTGTCTTTGCCGTCGCTGCGGGGCTCGGCGCTCATGATCAGCGACCACGACGGATCGAGTTCGCGCAGATCCGCGAGCAAGCGGAAGTAGCCGGGCGGCTCGAAGCTCTTCCGGATGGTCGCGACGGCCGTCGCATCGCCTTTGGCGAGAGCCTTCTCCAAGGCCCTCTCGAGATTGTCGTTGTGGGTCCGCTCGGTGGCCTTGGCGGGCGTTAGCTCGACGGCGCCGACGATGTCCCACTGGTTCATGATCTTCGCGACCAGCTTGTGGTTCTTGAAGCGCGAGCTCTCTTCACCGAGCCGATAGACGTTGAACTGCGCTATCTTGAACCCGGCGGGCGCGGGCGCGGCTTCGAACCGAAGCGGCTGGTGGTGGTGGAAGGCGCCGTTGCACGTTGACTTCAATCCGAGCTCGGCGAAGTAACGGCCCTGGGCCGACTCGCACTCGGCGAGATCGGCATTGACCATCTCCTTCGCCCGTTTGGCCTCGCCGACCCACGGGAAAAGCAGAAGCAAGAAAATGAGGAAAACGGCCGACGGTCGCATCGGGCGTGAAGTCAGCAAGCGCGGTGCCTGGAGCCCGGCGGACGCCCGCGCTTAAGCTCGTTCTGGGCTGACTAGGAATTCGACAGCGCCGACCTTCGTTAGTACGCGGGCGCCGACATGTCAGAGGGACGGCTCTCGTCGCTTACGCCCGCCAACCGGCTTCGCGAGACGAGGGAGCTGGCGACGAGCGGAAGGCTCACGGTGAAGCGCGCTCCCCGATCGCGGCCGTCGCTCTCGGCCTTCACCCGGCCGCCGTGGAGACGCACCAGCTTGGCGACGATCGAAAGCCCCAGGCCGAGACCGCCGTAGCGCCGCGTGGAACCGCTGTCTTCCTGGCGGAAGCTGTCGAACACGAACGGCAGAAAATCCGGCTCGATTCCCAGACCGGTGTCGGTGATCGTGACTTCGCACGCGTCGCCCGCCCGCCGAACGTCGATCGAAACGTGGCCACCGCGAGGCGTGAACTTGAGCGAGTTCGAGAGCAGGTTCCAGAACACCTGCTGCAAGCGCACCGGATCGGCGTAGACGAAGAAGTCCTCGTCACCGAGGCTGAGCCCCAAGGAGACCGCCTTCACCATCGCGCCGAAGCGGACTGTTTCGAGCGCCGCCATGACGGGCTGCCGGACACTGATCGCCGAGCGATCCATGTTGATCTTTCCCATGATGATCGAGGAGACGTCGAGGAGATCGTTCACGATTTGCGACTGCACGCGCGCGTTGCGATGGATGGCGTCGATCGACTCGGCGGTGTCCAGGGGGTCGTCGCACCCGGCCTTCAAGAGCTCCGAATGCCCGAGGATCACGCTGAGAGGGGTGCGCAGCTCGTGCGAAAGCGTCGCCAAAAACTCGTCCTTGGCGCGATTCGCAGAGTTCGCTTCGTGGAGCAAACGCGCCGAATACCTCTGCGACCCGAACACGAGCAGGAAGAACAGCAAGCTCGCGAGAAGACCGCCGCCCAGCACGGACCACGGAAAGCGCATCGACGAATGCGAGAAAAACTCCGGCCGCGCGCGCGTCTCGATCACCCAGCGCGCGCCGTGCACCTCGATTGGAATGCTCTCGCGGTAGATCGCGCGCGTCTGTACCCTTTCGGCTGCGGCCAAATCGTAGAAACTCCGCGCCTCCGCGCCGGGCGCCGCTTCGCCCTCGTGGACGGCGAAGTCGAACCCCTGCTCATGCGAAAAATCCCTGGCGATCGCGCTGAAAAGATGATGCGTGCGGAAGCCCGCCGCGACGAAGCCGATCAGCGCCGCGCGCCGCTGCTTCACGGTCGCGAGCGGCAGGCCGTCGCGATAAATCGGAATGTAGATCGTGAAAGCGGGCTGCGGCCGCGGATCGGTGTCCTGGCGGAGCACAGTCATCGCCGAAGTGGAAGCAAGCCCCGTATCGCGCGCGCGCTCCATCGCGACCCTGCGCGCGGGATCCGTTGCGGGGTCGAACCCGAAGGCCTTCGCCGTCTTTTCGTTGAACGGCTCGAGATAAACGAGCGCGAAGTATTCCTTGCGCGGCCCCCGGGGCCAGACTTTGTAGTCCGGAAAGCCTTCCGCCCTGACCGCGGCTTCGTGAAAGACCAGGTTGGCTGACGAGAGACGCTTGACGAACCCGAAGCTGCTGACGCCCGGATAGAGACTGTGGAGATCGGTTTCCTTCAAATACTCGTGATAATCGTGGCGGCTCAGGTTCGGCCAGATGGCGAACACGCTGCGGGTGTGCTTCATCCCGTTCACGTAGGTTTCCATCCTCGAGTTCACCGCGCGCACGAGGCGGTTGGTAACGGCCTCGAATCGGATGCGGCTTTCGCGCTCGGCGGCCGACATGGCTCGATGGGTGGCGATCCCGGTGAGGAGGAGACAAAGCAGGAGAACGACGTAAGACGGCATCGAAGTCAGGCGTGTCCCCTTCGAGATCACCTTCATCAGATGCGTTTGGAGCCGGGCGAAATGATTGCGTAGCCTCGAGGTCTCCGCCTTCATGGAGGCAACGGTACTCCCAGCGCGGCAGTTTGAGACAATCTTTCGGGAATTATGTAGAATTCTGAGCGAAAGAGGCGGCGCTCTTTTAGAAAACTACGAGAATCCCGGACCGAAGCCTGGTCCGAGCGAGTGAAGTCGGTATCTTGCTTGGCCCGCGTCAAATACAACTGATATAGTTTTCCCATCCCCAACGGAGATTCACAGCGTGGCGAGCGAACAAAAGTCCTTTCTGAGCTATTTCCACACGTCATTTTTCTTCACCTTCGTCGGTCTCGGCATCGGCTTCGCGATGGGCTGGTTCGAGGGCGGCTGGCAGATGGGCATCAACCTGCTCTTCCTGTGCGCGGTCTTGTCGGTGCTCGAGGTTTCACTCTCTTTCGACAACGCCGTCGTCAACGCCGCCGTCCTTCGCAACATGACGGAGCTCTGGCGCCATCGCTTCCTGACCTGGGGTATCTTGATCGCGGTCTTTGGCATGCGTCTCATCTTCCCGGTCGCGATCGTTTCGCTCGCGACTGGCCACGGGCCGTGGGGAACCCTGGTGTTGGCGGCGCGCGAGCCCGCCAAGTACGCCGAGATCATGCAGTCGGTGCACGTCCCCGTCGCGGCTTTCGGCGGCGCCTTCCTCCTGATGGTCGCGCTGAAATACTTCTTCGATGCCAACAAGGAAGTGCACTGGATTCGGATCATCGAAGAGCCGCTGACCAAGCTCGGCCGTTTGGAAGCCATCGAGCTCGGCGTAGCGATGGTGACGCTCTACGGAATCTCGCTGATCCTGAACGACGTCGACGCCCGCAGCTTCCTCGCGGCGGGTCTGCTGGGTCTGGTGACCTTCGTCATCGTCGACGGCATCAATGTTTTCCTCAAAGTCCCTGAAACCGAGGGCGCGGTCGATCTCAACAAGGCGAGCGCCGGCATGTTCCTCTATCTCGAGGTGCTCGATGCGTCTTTCAGCTTCGACGGAGTCATCGGCGCTTTCGCGATCACGAAGAATCTCTTCATTATCATGATCGGCCTCGGGATCGGCGCCTTCTTCGTTCGAAGCATCACGATTCTCATGGTCGAGAAAGGCACGCTCGACGAGTACCGCTACGTCGAGCACGGCGCCTTCTGGGCGATCGGAGTTCTGGCGGCGATCATGTTCGCCAACACGTTCGTGCATATCCCCGAAGCGGTGACCGGGCTTCTCGGCGGCATCCTGATTGGGCTTTCGCTGTGGTCGTCGGTCCGCTACAACCGCGCTCACGCGCTCAAGGGAGCCAAAGCCTAGTGGGGAGCGTCCTCCTCAACAGCGCTCAGCAGTTCTGCGCGCTCTTCGGCGTGTTCGTCGTCGCGGGCCTGGCACTCACGCTGCTGTCGCGCTGGACCGGAAACGCGTTAAGACAGTTTCTCTGGCCCGAGCTCGGGACCTACGTTTTCGGTTTCATCGGCGTGCCCTGGCACGAGTTCTGTCACGCCTTCTTCTGCAAGCTCTTCGGGCACGAAATCAAAAAGGTGAAATGGTTCGACGCCAAAGCCAAAGGCGGCGCGCACGGCGCCGTGACCCATCTCTATCACCCTTGGAACCCTTATCACCGGCTCGGCCATTTCTTTATCGGCCTCGGGCCCGTACTGCTCAGCCCGATCGCCCTCGCGGCTCTTCTCTATATATTGGTGCCGTCGGCGCGGCCGCTCTTTCACCAAAGCATCGGCTCCGCGCAAGAGATCGGCGGATTCCTGAAAGCCTGTTGGTTTCACCTCTCGACTCGGCCCGTGCTCACCTCGCCGGGCTTTTACGCGTTTCTCTATCTCGCCGTCTGTGTCTCTTCGCAGGTAGAGCTCTCGCGCGAGGATCTGATTCAGGCGGCGCGCGGTCTCATTCCGGTCGGCGCGCTTCTGCTCTTGATCAACGGCGCGGCCTTTGCGTTTGGCTCGAGCTTCCACTCATGGCTCATGCAAGCCGGCTGGAAGATCGCGACTCTCAGTGGCGGGGTGTACCTGTTCGCGATCCTTCTTTCGGGATTCAACCTCTTCGTCTGGACGTTAGTCTTGAGCTTCATCAACCGGATTTGCGGCCGGGAAGCGATAAATCCGTTCCGAGCGTAGCCATTAG
>FRDC01001032.1_pt1 | contig 17184 bp, 18 predicted proteins | sample 1106171 | NCBI WGS metagenome assembly FRDC01 (sample SAMEA3930566, study PRJEB13176) | freshwater metagenome | biome: Drinking water system; feature: drinking water; material: water | place: Singapore | collected 2014-12-20 | reverse complement strand
GCGCGGCGCCGAGCGGGGCGGTGAGCGCGGGCAGCACCGCCTCCAGCGCGCTCTGCGCGGCGGCACTGCGCAAGGCGGGATAAGCCGCCCCCCGCCAGCGCGCGACGCGATCGGCGGCGAGGCCCGCGTGCCCGCCGAACCCCTGGCCTTCCAGCGCCGCCGATAGCTGATCGGGATCGAGCGGCAGTCCCGCCGGCGCTTCGGGCTCCAGCCCCGCATAGATCGTCGCCGTGCGCTCGACATGCGGCGCGAGCAGCGCGAGCAGCGCGCCGCCGTCCACCAGCCCGTGCAGCCGCGCCACGCCATCCAGCGCGTCGCCGGCGGGCAGGACGTGCGTCTGGCGATCGTCGATCATCTGCACGCGGTGCTCGATCGTGCGCAGCAGCGTATAGGCCTCGCTCAGCGCCGCCGCGTCCTCGGGCGCGACGAAGCCGCGCGCGGCGAGCGCCGCCAGCGCGTCGCGCGTCGCGGGGGCGCGCACCGCCGGCTCGCGCCCGCCATGGATCAGCTGGTGGATTTGCGCGAAGAATTCGCACTCGCGAATCCCGCCGCGCCCGCGCTTCAGATCATAGCCCGGCCCCAGCGCCTCGCCTCGGGTGTGATGATCCCGAATGCGCTGCGAGATCGCGCGGATCTCGCGCACCGCTCCGAAATCGAGGCTGCGCCGCCAGACGAAGGAGCGGATCGCGTCGAGAAACGCCTCGCCCAGCGCCCGGTCCCCGGCCGCCACGCGCGCGCGGATGAAGGCCGCGCGTTCCCAGGGGAGCGCCGCCGATTCATAATGCGAGATCGCGGCCGCCACCGGCAGCACGATCGGCGTCACCTCGGGGCTCGGCCGCAACCGCAGATCGACGCGCAGCACATAGCCCTCGGCGTCGCGCGCCTGGAGCAGTTCGATCACCCGCCGCCCGATCCGCACCGCCGCTTCCTCGGGTGCTTCGCGGGCGCGGCGCGGCAGCGTTTCGGGGTCGAACAACAGCAGCGGGTCGATGTCGGACGAATAGTTGAGCTCGCGGCTGCCCTGTTTGCCGAGCGCGATGGCGGTGAGCCCGCGCGGTTCCTCGCCCGGCGCGCGTTCGCGCAAGGCGGCGCGGATCGCGGCATCGAGCGCCCGATCGGCGAAGTCGCTCAACCGCGTGGTGACCGCGCTCAAATCGAGCAGCCCCGCCAGATCGCCGATCGCGACGGTCAATGCGACTCGGCGGCGTTCGATGCGGAGCCGGGTCGCGACGGGCATGGACTCGTCGTCCACCGCCAAGTCGCGGGGCTCGGGAAGCACGCCCGAAGCGAGCTTTGCGGCGAGCACCCCCTCCCGCGCGATCAACTGCGCCAGAAAGGGGGCGTGCGCCTCGGCGCGCGCTAGCGCTTCGGCAAGCTTTTGCCTAAACTGCGGTGGCTCGGCCACATTTTCGGACAAAATGCGCCTCTCGCGTTGCCCGCGCGATTGGGGGCGGCAACAAAAGCGTCATTAGGCCGTTGTTTTCGGCATGTCGACCATGCGGTACAAGTTGAACGAGCAGCGCCAACCGGCGGCCGTGACGCTGCGCGCCCCGCGCGCCGGCGACAGCGTCGCCTTCGCGCTGAGCGCGGCCTTCGACCTCGAAGACGATCTGCCCGATGATTTCGCGGCGATGCTGCAAGAGCTCGACAAGCGCAGCGCGCCGGGGGCGTAGGCGGTCGGGCGGACTCCTTTGCCGCAAAAACCTCGCCAAACCTAAAAACCGTTCGCCCTGAGCTTGTCGAAGGGCCGCCCTTCCTTGCGCCCGCCGATAGAAAGAACGGTGCTTCGACAAGCTCAGCACGAACGGGAAGACCGGCATTAATTGTTGCGCGTTATCACGAGCCGTTCGCCCGTTGGGCGTCCCGCCCCGACCTCACCGATCGCGGCTGAGCGCGTCCACGTCGGACATGATCGTCTCCAGCGCCGATCGCCCGCCGGCGTTGCTGTGGCTGCGCCGCGACGAGAGCATCCCGCCGGTGAGCAACGCCTCCAGCGCCACCCGCCCGCGCGCGACGCGGCTCTTGATCGTCCCCACCGCGACGCCGCAAATCTCGGCAGCCTCCTCATAAGCAAAGCCCCCGGCGCCGACCAAGATCAGCGCCTCGCGCTGCGGCTGCGGCAAATGCATCAGCGCGCGCTGCATGTCGCCCAACTCGACTTGCTTATCCTGCCCCGCCGGCGCAGCGAGGATGCGGTCGGCGACCAGATCGTCCCACTCGCCGCGAAAGCGCGAGCGGCGCATTTGCGAAAGATAGAGATTGCGCAGGATGATGAAGGTCCAGGCTCGCATGTTGGTGCCCGCCTGGAAACGCTTGCGCGCCGCCCAGGCCTTCATCAGCGTTTCCTGCACCAAATCGTCGGCGAGATCGCGGCTGCCCGAGACCGAGCGGCCAAAAGCGCGCAGATGCGGGATCACCTGCGCCAGTTGCGCCTTAAACTCGGCGTCGGAAAGCGCGACGCGCTCGCCCTCGGGCGGGGTTTCGGCGGGGGGCGAATTTGCGGTCACGCGGTCTCCGTCTTCGGCCGTCGATATGATAGGCACGGGGGTGCTCAGCGGCTGCCGGCCCAGAACAAGGCGCCAAAGGCGATCACGATCAGCACGAGCGAGATCGCCAAGATATAGCGCGTCATATGCGGGGTGGCGCCAGCGCGAGCGCGGGTGGCGTTCAGCCGGGTTTCGTCACGGGGTTCAACCATGACCAGCCCAACGCACCGACCCCGTTTTGGGTCCGTAAGCGAAGGAACTTTCGCGCCCTGCCCCCGCCCCCGCGCCGCGATTTCAAGGCCTTACGCCGCCGGCAGCGTCGCCTCGTCGAAGAACAGCGCCTGGCTGATCGCCGCCTTCACCGTCGATCGTTGGAAGGGCTTGGTGATCAGGAAGGTCGGCTCGGGCCGCTCGCCGGTCAGCAGCCGCTCGGGGAAAGCGGTGATGAAGATCACCGGCAGCTGGAATTGCGCGAGAATGTCCTTCACCGCGTCGATCCCCGAGCTATCGTCGGCGAGTTGAATATCGGCGAGCACCAGCCCCGGGCGATCCTCCATCGCGAGCGCGACCGCTTCGTCGCGCGTCACCGCGACGCCCGTCACCTCATGCCCCAGATCGCGGACGATGGTTTCGATGTCCATCGCGATGATCGGCTCGTCTTCGATGATAAGGACGCGCGCGCGCGTCTGCTTTTCGATCTCGGCGAGCGCTTCGGCGACGAGCTCCTCGACCTCGCTCGGCGCGACCCCGATCAAATAGCCCGCATCCTCCGGGGTGAAGCCTTCCATCGCGGTGAGCAGCAGCGCCTGGCGCGAGAGCGGCGTCATCCGCGCGAGCCGCGCGCGCGCGATCGCCTCGGCATCGTGCAGCGCGTGCCCATTGGCGCTATCGTCGGGATTGGCCGAGGACCAGATCGCTTGAAACGTCCGGTAAAGCCCCAGGCGGGGATCGATGTCGCGCGGGAATTGATCGGGCGCGGCGACGATCGCCTCCAGCGCCGCGCGCACATAGCGGTCCCCCTGCGACTGGCTGCCCGTCAGCGCCCGGCCATAGCGGCGCAGGAACGGAAGATGCGGGGCAAGTTGTTGTCCTAGCGACATGATCCTGGCTATCTCCCTGCCGCGACGGGGGCGCGCAGACTCTGCACCCCCCGACCGGCCTTTGCAATGGTTGCGTGCGCCCCCTGCCGCTCAGCAGAATTTGCACTGGGGGTGGAACTATCGATCCGCCTTTTGGTTTCACCAGTCTTGACCGGCGGATCGTTTCGCGCGGACCCCGGTCGCCACGGTCGATATTGCCACGCGCGCCGCCTTGTTGTTTCAAGGGGCGTTGCTCGCTTGGGGGACGATGTTCTTGAACGCCGATCAGCACGGGTCGAATCAGCCGCCGGCGCCGCCGCGCAAGCCCAAGCCGCGCGGCGATCGCAAGGACGTGGGCGAGGCGTTGCGCTCGGCCTATCAGGAGGCGATCGAAGAACCGGTGCCGCCGGAACTGCTCGATCTGCTCGGCAAGCTCGATTAATCGCCGACGATGGACGCGGAGCCTGAGGTCGCGGGGGGCGCGCTGCGGCGACCCCGGCGCTGGCGCTTCGAATCGCTTCCCACCGGCGCCAAGCTCTTCCTGATCCTAACGGCGGCGCTGATGCCGCTCGCGCTCGTCGCGCTGCTCGCCGCGCTGCAAAGCAATCGCATCGCCGATGCCGAAACCCGCGCCCGGCTGCGCGTGGCGACGAGCGAAAGCGCGCGCGCGCTCGGCATCGAATTGATCGGCGACATGACCGCGCTGCGCGTCGCGCTCCACGCGCTCGACGAGGATCCCGAGGACGCGCCGAGCTGCGCGCGCGTGCAAGGCGTGTTCGCCGATCAGCTGGCGAGCGGCGCGCGCTTCGCGATCATCGGCCCGTCGGGCGTTTTGTGCAGCTCGCTGCGGCGGCCGATGGCGCGCATCCTTTATCCGGTGAGCGCGGGGCCGATCAGCGCGACGATCGATCCCGGCAAGGGCCTCGCGCTCGGCCTCACCGCGCCCTCGGGCCGGCTGCACGCGGTCGCCGATTTCAGCGGCGAGGCGCTCGCCCAGGTCGCGCGGCCGAGCGGCTTCCTGCCGGCTTATGCCTCGGTGTTGATGCGCGGCAACGATCGCTTGCCGCTCGAAGGGCTCGCGGGGCTCGGCCCGCTCGATCGCACCGAATCGCTCGCGGTGCCGGTCGGGATCGACAATTTGAGCTTCGAGATGACGGTGCGCAGCGCGCCGATCACCTCGCCGCTCATCGTCGCGATGCTGCTGCCGGTGCTGATGTGGGTGGCGGCGGCGGTGATCGGCTGGTTCGTGGTCGATGCCTTGCTCATCCGCCCGTTGCGCGCGCTGCGGCGCGCGGTCGCGGCCTATCGCCCCGGCGAGGTCATCACCCCCCCGGTCGAGACCACCGCGCAAGAGATCCGCGAGCTGGGCGACACCTTCCGCGCGATCAGCCAGACCGTGGTCGCGCACGAGGCGGGGCTCGCCGAGGGGCTGGTGCGCCAGACCAAGCTGACGCGCGAGGTCCATCACCGCGTGAAGAACAATCTCCAGGTCATCTCCAGCCTCATCAACTTCCACGCGCGCGGCGCGCATGGCGGCGAGGCGCGCGCGGCCTATGCCGCGATCCAGCGCCGCGTCGACGCGCTCGCGGTCGTCCATCGCAACCATTTCGCCGAGCTCGAGGAGACGCGCGGGCTGCAGCTGCGTACGATGGTGAGCGACCTCGCCTCGAACATCCGCGCGACCGCGCCCGAGGACACGCATCTGGCGATCACGCTCGATATCGACAGCTATCTCGCCAATCAGGACATGGCGATCGCGATCGCCTTCCTGCTGACCGAATTGATCGAACTCGCGATGATGGTGCAGCCCGATGCCGTGCTGCGCCTGTCGCTCCGCCCTTCGGCCGAGCCCGCGCGCGCGCTGTTGCGCGTCAGCAGCCCGGCGCTGATCGACGGCGACCGGCTGCGCGTCTTGCTCGCCGATCGCTATGGCCGCGTGATCGAAGGCCTCGCGCGCCAGCTCCGCTCGAAGCTCCATTACGAGCCGCTGACCGGCGCTTACGAGATCCTGGTATCGGTGACGGGGCGGGACTGACACCGGGCGGGGCCGAAGAAAATTTGCTTTGGATCAGGGAACCCGAGTTCGCGCGCATCGTTTTTAGCTTCGGATAGTGAATTTTTGCCCCCCCGCTCTCGCTATCCACTCAATGGGTCCGGATGCGCTTACCCCCTCCCCCCGGTTGCGCGTCCGGGCCTTATTGCGTTTGGGCGCCGCGCGCCGTCCCTGCCTTTGCCGTTCGGGAACGCTTCCCGCCGCCGGACATTGTTCGGCGGCAAAGGAGAGCATGATGCGTAAATTGATCGGAAGCCTGGTGATCGCGAGCGGCCTGTTGCTGGGCGCGTGCAATACCGTGGAAGGCGTCGGCAAGGACGTGCGCTCGGCGGGCGATACCGTCGCGAAGACGGCGGACGACGCCAAGTAAGACATTTCACCCACTGGTTTCACCGTCACCCCGGACTTGGGGTCCACCGGCGCGCCCGGCCTCGCGCGGCGAGCGCCCGGTGCGACGGTGGATGCCGGGCCAAGCCCGGCATGACGGCCAACAACACGCCAGCGGTGATCCTAGAGCTTGTTGCGATCCTCATGATCCACGTCGCCCCGGACTTGATCCGGCGCTAGGCTGCCTTGCGACGCCAGAAGAAGAAGCCGAGCCCCGGCTCGAGGCCGGGGCGACGGGTCGGTTGATCACCTAACACCATAAGTCGACCCCGGGTGCCTAGAGCTGTTTGCAATCACGCCAATTTGCTCCTCCCCTGCAAGGGGAGGTGGCAGCCGCGCGAGCGGCTGACGGAGGGGTATCCCCGGCGGTTCGAGGGCAACACCCCTCCACCATTCGCTGCGCGACCACCGGCTTGCTTCGCAAGCCGGGCTCCGGCGGAGCACCTGCCCCCGGCAGGTGATTTGCCCGCCTACGCCCCCCTCCCCCTATGGGGGAGGAGCTTTTTCCGTCGAGCCCTTGGTTCGGTGTGATCGCAAACAGTTCTAACACCATAAGTCGACCCGGGGTGCCTAAACCGGGGCGACTAGCTCTCGACCGGCTCGGCCGCCGCTTTTTTGCGGCCGCGCTCGCTGATCCAGATGCCGATGATCGCGAGTTCGTAGAGCAGGATCAGCGGGATCGCGAGCAGCAATTGCGAGCCGATGTCGGGCGGCGTCAGCACCGCCGCGATGCCCACCGCGAGGACGATCGCATAGCGGCGGAACTGGATCAGCTGGCGCCGTGTCACGATACCGGCGCGTTCGAGCAGCATCAGCAGCACCGGCAGCAGGAACGAAATCCCGAAGCCGAACATGAACTGCATGATGAAGCCCAGATAATTATTCACGTCCGGCAAGGCGCGCTGCTCGACCCCGCCCAATTCGCCCTGGAACCCCAATAGGAATTTGAGCGCGAGCGGCACCGCGATGAAATAAGCCATCGAGGCGCCGGCGGCGAACAGCACCGGCGTCGCGAGCAGGAACGGCAGCAGCGCGCGCCGTTCCTGCCGGTAAAGCCCCGGCGCGACGAATTGCCACACTTGATTCGCGATCACCGGCGAGCCGATCATCACCGCAGCGAAGAATGCGACCTTCAGTTGGACGAAAAAGCCACCGAACACATCGGTGTTGATGATTTCCTTCTGCCCCGCGACCGCGAGCGGATGGACGAGCACCGCCAAAATCTCGCGCGCGAAGGCGAAACTGCCGGCGAAGGCGATCGCCACCGCGACCAAGCAATAAATCAACCGCCGCCGCAGCTCGACCAGATGCTCGATCAACGGCGCGCGGCTCGCCTCGATTTCGTCGAGCGGTTCGGCGTTCACGGGCGTGGCTCGGCGGCGGGCGGAATGCCTTCGGCGGCGGCGATCTCGTCGTCGCTCGGCGCGGGATAGGCGGGCGCGGGTGGCGTCCACACCACGGGTTGCGGAGTCATCACCGGCGGCGCCTCGTTGGGATCGACGCCCGCGAGCATCGCCGGCTGGCCCGCCGGAAATTGCTTCATGATCCGCTCATTTTCGGCGGCCCATTTGGCTTCGAGCTCCTTCAGCTCGGCCTCGCGCAGCATCTGGTCGAACCCGTCGCGAAATTGGCGCACGGCGCCGCGCGCGCGCCCGACCCAATGGCCGACGATGCGCATCACCTTGGGCAAATCCTTCGGTCCGATCACCACCAGCGCGACGATCGCGATCAGCAGCAGCTCGGAGGAATCGATACCGAACAAGGTCAGTCCTTGGGCGCGGGCGCTTCCTTGGTGTCGATCTGCGCGGGCTTCGCCTCGTCTTCCTCGGCCAGGCCCTTTTTGAACTGCTTCACGCCCTTGGCGACATCGCCCATCATCGCCGAGAAGCGACCGCCGCCCAGCACCAGAATCGCCACGCCGCCGAACAGCAGCCAGTGCATCAGGCTGAAACCACCCATGTCTTTTCTCCAAAAGCCAATGTCGCGCCTATCTAGGCGTCCTCGTCGCCATTTGCCACCTCGATCCGCTCGAGCGCGAGATCGATCGGGTCGAGCAAGCCCGCGGCGCGCAAATCGTCGATTCCGGGCAGATCGCGGCGGCTGGCGAGGCCGAAATGCGCGAGAAACTGCGGGGTGGTGGCATAGGTGAGCGGCCGCCCCGGGCTCTCGCGCCGCCCGGCCGGGCGCACCCAGAGCGCCTCCATCAACACGTCGAGCGTGCCCTTGGAGATGGCGACGCCGCGAATCGCCTCGATCTCGGCGCGGGTGACCGGTTCGTGATAGGCGATGATCGCCAGCGTCTCGATCGCCGCGCGGCTGAGCTTCTTCACCTCCTCGCGGTCGCGGCGCAGCAGATGCGCGAGATCGGCCGCCGTCTGGAAATGCCAGCGCTCGCCGCGCCGCACCAGTTCGAAGCCGCGCCCCGCGTGATGCGCGGCGATGGCGTCGAGCGCGGCGCGCACGTCGCCCTCGCCGACATGCGCGCGAATCGCCTCGATGGTCAGCGGTTGGTCGGCGGCGAAGACCACGGCCTCGACCGCGCGGGTGAAGGGGTCGGTCATCCGGCGTCCCCCCGCCGCCCAAAAGCGTCGCCCCAGCGAAAGCTGGGGCCTTTGCGGAACGCAGCGCCACCGTTGCTTGAGGCCCCTGCCTCCGCAGGGGCGACGCGCGATCCCCGGCGCGGTCGCGCCGCCCGCCCGCTCACCCCGCCCCCCGCAGATAGAGCGGCGCGAAGGGCTCGTGCTGGCGCAGCTCGACCTTGCCCTGGCGCGCGAGTTCGAGCGCCGCCACGAAGGACGAGGCGAGCGCGGAGCGGCGATAGGCCTCGCCCGTCCCCGCCGGCAGGAACGCCTGGAGCGCGCGCCAATCGGGGGTGAGACCGATCATATCGCGCAGCCGTTCGAGCGCGGTGTCGAGCGTCATCACCGGGCGATCGGCGACGACGTGCATCACCGGGCGGGTGCGCGCGGAGACTTGGCCATAAGCCGCGATCAGCGCGTAAAGCTCGGCTCGCCACGCCGCCTTGCGCTCGACCCGCAGGCCTTCGGGCGCGCCGCGCGCGAAAACGTCGCGCCCCAGCCGATCGCCCGCCATCAGCCGCGCGCCCGCCTCGCGCATCGCCTCGAGCCGTTCGAGCCGCAATTGCAGCCGCAGCGCGAGTTCCTGCGGATCGGGCTCTTGCTCGGGATCGCGCGGCAGCAACAGGCCTGATTTCAAATAAGCGAGCCAGGCGGCCATCACCAGATAATCGGCCGCCACCTCCAGCTTCAGCGCCCGCGCGCGCTCGATGAAGCCCAGATATTGCTCGACCAGTTCGAGGATCGAGATCGCGCGCAGATCGACCTTTTGCGTGCGCGCGAGCGCGAGCAACAGATCGAGCGGGCCTTCCCAGCCATCGATATCGAGCGTGAGCGTGTCGGACACGCGCCGAGCATAAGCGCGCGCGGCGCGGGGTCAAATTGGGCGGCTGAGCATGGCTAAGTCCCCCCTACCAGCAAGCACTGCCGTCACCCCGGCCCCCGAGCCGGGGTGACGTGGTTGAGGGATAGGCGAGGCTCACGAACCGACGGCCGCGGGACCGGCCGGCTTCCCCCGGCCCCGACGTCGCTAAAGCCCCAAATCGCTCAGCCCCGGATGGTCCGCCGGGCGCGAGCCGAGCGGCCAGCGGAACAAACGCTCCGCCTCGGTAATGCGAATATCGTTCACCGATGCCTCGCGCCGCGTCATCAACCCTGCCGCGTCGAACGCCCATTGTTCGTTACCGTGGCAGCGCCACCACTCTCCCGCCGCGTCGCGGCATTCATAAGCGAAGCGCACCGCGATGCGATCGTCGCCGAACGCCCAGACTTCCTTGACCAGCCGATAATCGAGCTCGCGCGTCCATTTCTCGGTGAGCAAGGCGATGATCGCCGCGCGCCCGACGAGAAAACGGTCGCGGTTCCGCCACCAGCAGTCGGGCGTATAAGCGAGCGCAACCTGCGCCGGATCGCGGCCGTTCCAGGCATCCTCGGCGCGGCGCGCCTTTTCGGCGGCACTCGCTGCGGTGAAGGGGGGCAAGGGTGGTCGCATTTCCGCCTCCTCCAAGGGGTTGCGCGTTTCGCTAGCATTGCGCGGCTCGAAGCGATACAGCCATGCAACGACAATTTTGTTGCGGAGTGGGCAATGGCCCGGCTCCATGCGATGCGCGTGTTCGTGAAGGCCGCCGAAGCGGGGGGCTTCGCCGAGGCCGCGCGCCAGCTCAACATGAGTCCCCCCGCCGTCACCCGCGCGATCGCGATGCTCGAAGAAACGATCGGCGCGCGGCTGTTCACCCGCACCACCCGGCTGGTGAAGCTCACCGAAACCGGCGAACGCTATTTCGAGGATTGCCGCCGCATCCTGGCCGATATCGCCGAGGCCGAAGCCGCCGCCGCCGGGCGCCACGCCAATCCCAGCGGCACGCTCACCGTCACCGCCTCGGTCTTGTTCGGCGAGCAATATATCCTGCCTATTTTGCTCGATTATCTCGATCTTCACCCGGCGGTGCAGGCGCAGGCGATCTTCGTCGATCGGGTCGTCAATCTGGTCGAGGAGGGGATCGACGTCGCGGTGCGCATCGGCCATTTGCCCGATTCGAGCCATGCCGCCGCGCGTGTCGGCGCGGTGCGGCGGGTGATTTGCGCAAGCCCCGATTATCTCGCGCGCCACGGCATTCCGCAGGTGCCCGGCGATCTCGCCAAGCACCGGATCATCGCCTCGACCTCGGCCTGGACGTCGCTCGATTGGCGCTTCGGCGCCGATGGGCGGATCGCGGTGAAGATCGAGCCGCGGCTGCGCACGCTCACCAACCGCGCCGCGATCGACGCGGCGGTCGCGGGCTGGGGCCTCACGCGCATCCTCTCCTATGCGATCGGCGACGAATTGATCGCCGGGCGGCTGCAGACCGTGCTCACCGGCTATGAGGAAGAGCCGATGCCGATCCATGTCGTCCATCCCGAGGGCCGCCGCGCCTCGGCGACGGTGCGCACCTTCGTCGATCTGGCGGTGCAGCGGCTGCGCGCGCACCGCGTGATCAATTAACGAAACGGACAGTTCCATTGAGGGAACATTGTGTCGGTTTAATCCACCTGATTGTTTCACGATCTTGAATTTCGGAAACGTTACGGGCAAGGGCCAGCGCCGAATTGGGTGCCCAGAGCACCTTCGATCGCAAAGGGCCCTATGCACGCACCGACTCAGAACGCGCCGATCCGCCTTTATTGGGACGTTCATTCGGGCCATGCCCACCGCGTCCAGCTGATGCTCTCGCTGCTCGGCCTGTCCTATAGCCTGGTGCCGGTGTCGCTGCGCCAAGGCGAGCATAAGAGCGCGGCCTTTCTCGCGATCAACCCGCTCGGCCAATTGCCCGCGATCGAAGACGGCCCGATCCGGCTGTTCGATTCGCTCGGCATCCTCACTTATCTCGCGCTGCGTTACGATCGCGAGCGGCGCTGGCTGCCCGAGGATCCGGTGGCGGCGGCCGAAGTGGCACGCTTCCTGGGGTTCGCCGCCGGGCCGCTCGAATTCGGTTGCGCCGACGCGCGGCTGCATCACGTCTATGGGGTGCGCCTCGACATCGATCAGGCGGTGGCGATCGCGCATAAATATTGCGCGATCCTCGACGCCGAGCTCGAAACCCGCGCCTTTCTCGCCGGCCCCGCGCCGACGATCGCCGATGTCGCCAATTACAGCTTCCTGGCACATGCCGACGAGGGCGGCGTGAACCTTGGCCCCTATCCCGCGATCATGGATTGGCTCGAGCGCGTCGCGGCGCTGCCCGGCTTCGTGCCGATGGCGCGCGCCGACATGGGCCCGCCCCCGCGGCTGAATCGAACGGCGGGTCGGCGGCGCTCCCTGGCTCGAAAGCGAGCGATGGGTGATCGACCCGATCCGTCGCCCCGGGCTTGATCCGGGGCCTGGCTGTCTTTCGACCGCGGAAGAAGAAGCCAAGCCCCGGCTCGAGGCCGGGGCGACGTTGATGATGTGATCGCGACGAGCTCTAGAGCTGTTCGCATTCAAACTGGTTCGCTCCTCCCCTGTAAGGGGAGGTGGCAGTCGCGTCAGCGACTGACGGAGGGGTGTCCCGGGCAGTTCGAGGGCGATACCCCTCCACCATTCGCTACGCGACCACCGGCTTGCTTCGCAAGCCGGGCTCCGGCGGATCACCTGCCCCCGGCAGGTGATTTGCCCGCCTACGCCCCCCTCCCCCTATGGGGGAGGAGCTTTCTCCGTCGCACGGCGCCCGGCATCACGCCCCTCGACTTCGGCGAAGCCGAAGCCTGTCCTCGGGCTTGGCGAAGCCAAGACCCGGGGGCTCGGGGCGAACGGACGAATGCGATTCTGATCTAACGCACCCGGGTCTACCGCAACAATGGCGCCAAATACTTGCCCGTATAGCTCCGCTCGGCCTTCACCACTTGCTCGGGCGTGCCTTCGGCGACGATCTCGCCGCCCTTCACGCCGCCTTCGGGACCGAGGTCGATGATCCAATCGGCGGTTTTGATCACGTCGAGATTATGCTCGATCACGACCACCGTATTGCCCTGTTCGACCAGCGCGTGGAGCACTTCCAAAAGCTTGCGGACATCCTCGAAATGCAGCCCCGTGGTCGGCTCGTCGAGAATATAGAGCGTCTGCCCGGTCGAGCGGCGCGCGAGTTCCTTGGCGAGCTTCACCCGCTGCGCCTCGCCGCCCGACAGTGTCGTCGCCTGCTGGCCGACCTTCACATAGCCCAGCCCCACTTCGGCGAGCATCGCCATCTTGTCGCGGATCGGCGGCACCGCCTTGAAGAATTCGACCGCGTCCTCGACCGTCATGTCGAGCACTTCGGCGATCGACTTCCCCTTGAACTTCACCTCCAGCGTCTCGCGATTGTAGCGCGCGCCGTGGCAGACGTCGCACGTCACATAGACGTCGGGCAGGAAGTGCATCTCGATCTTGAGCACGCCGTCGCCCTGGCATGCCTCGCAGCGGCCGCCCTTCACGTTGAAGCTGAAGCGCCCGGGCTTATAGCCGCGCGCCTGCGCCTCGGGGAGCCCCGCGAACCAATCGCGGATCGCGGTGAAGGCGCCGGTATAGGTGGCGGGGTTCGAGCGCGGGGTGCGGCCGATCGGCGATTGATCGATGTCGATCACCTTGTCGAGATGTTCGAGCCCGGTCAGCTTTTCGTGCCGCCCCGCGACCAGCCGCGCCCCGTTCAGCGCGCGCGCGGCGGCGGCATAGAGCGTGTCGATGGTGAAGCTCGATTTGCCCGATCCCGAGACGCCGGTGATGCAGGTGAAAGTGCCGAGCGGGATGCTCGCGCTCACGTTCTTCAAATTGTTCGCGCTCGCCTTGTGCAGCGTGAGCTTCTTGCCATTGCCCTTGCGGCGCTTCTTCGGCACCGCGATCTTGCGCGTGCCGTTCAGATAATCGGCGGTGACGCTCGTTTTGCTCGCGAGCAATTCGGGGAGCGTGCCGTGCGCGACCACCTCGCCGCCATGCACCCCCGCCCCCGGCCCCATGTCGATCACATAATCGGCGGTGCGGATCGCGTCCTCGTCATGCTCCACCACGAGCACGGTATTGCCCAGGTCGCGCAGGCGGCGCAGCGTCGCGAGCAGCATGTCGTTGTCGCGCTGGTGCAGCCCGATCGAGGGCTCGTCGAGCACGTAGAGCACGCCCGAAAGGCCCGAGCCGATCTGGCTCGCGAGCCGGATGCGCTGGCTCTCCCCGCCCGAAAGCGTGCCGCTGGTGCGATCGAGATTGAGATAATCGAGCCCGACATTGTTGAGAAAGCCGAGCCGTTCGTCGATTTCCTTCAGGATCGCGCGGGCGATTTCGCGCTGCTGATCGCTCAAGGCTTGCGGCACTTGCGCGAACCAGGCGAGCGCATCGACCACCGACAGCCGCGTGACGCTGGCGATGTCGCGGCCCGCGATCTTCACCGCCAGCGCCTCGGGCTTGAGCCGTGCGCCGCCGCACGTCTCGCACGGGTGCGCGGCCTGATATTTGCTCAGCTCCTCGCGCATCCAGGCGCTCTCGGTTTGGAGCATGCGGCGGTTGAGGTTGCCGATCACCCCCTCGAAGGGTTTTTTGACGTCATAGCTCTTCTTGCCGTCGATGAAGGTGAGCGTCACCGGCTTGCCGTCGGTGCCGTAGAGGATGATGCTTTGGACTTTATCCGAAAGCTGCTCCCAGGGGGTGTCGAGGCTGAAGCCATATTCGCGCGCGAGGCTTGCGAGCACTTGCATATAATAAGGCGAGGGCGGGTTCGATTTCGCCCAGGGCGCGATCGCGCCTTTCTTGAGGCTCAGCGCGTGATTGGGGACGACGAGTTCTTCGTCGAACAGCAATTTCTCGCCCAAGCCGTCGCACGCCGGGCACGCGCCCTGGGGGGCGTTGAAGCTGAACAGCCGCGGCTCGATCTCGGCGATGGTGAAGCCCGAGACCGGGCAGGCGAATTTCTCGCTGAAGATGATGCGGTTGGGCGGGATGCCGGCGCCTTTCATGCCACTAGCCCTCTCCCCTTCAGGGGAGAGGGTTGGGAGAGGGGCAGGGTCCACGGCAAACGCCGCAACAGCGTCGCGCACGGCACTGCCCCCCTCCCCATCCCTCCCCCCTGAAGGGGAGAGGGGGCCGCTCACCTCGGCCACCGTCGCATCGACCAGATCGACATAAGCCAGCCCGTCCGCCAGCTTCAGCGCGGTCTCGAAACTATCCGCCAGCCGCGTCGCGAGATCGGGGCCGACGACGATCCGGTCGACCACCACTTCGATGTCATGCTTATATTTCTTGTCGAGCGCGGGCGCCTCGTCGATCTCGTACAAGGTCCCGTCGATCCGCACGCGGGTGAAGCCCGCGCGCTGCCATTCGGCCAAATCCTTCTTGAACTCGCCCTTCCGGCCCCGCACCACGGGCGCCAGCAGCAGCGCGCGCGTCCGCTCGGGCAGCGCCAGCACGCGGTCGACCATCTGGCTCACCGTCTGCGCGGCGATCGGCAGCCCGGTCGCGGGCGAATAGGGCACCCCCGCGCGCGCCCAGAGCAGGCGCATATAATCGTAAATCTCGGTGACCGTCGCGACCGTGGAGCGCGGGTTGCGGCTGGTCGTCTTCTGCTCGATGCTGATCGCCGGCGACAGCCCCTCGATATGATCGACATCGGGCTTTTGCATCATCTCCAGAAACTGGCGCGCATAGGCCGAGAGCGACTCGACGTAGCGCCGCTGCCCCTCGGCATAGATGGTATCGAAGGCGAGGCTCGATTTGCCGCTGCCCGAAAGCCCGGTGATCACCGTCAGGCTATCGCGCGGAATATCGACGTCGACGCCCTTGAGATTATGCTCGCGCGCGCCGCGGACGGAGATGTGAGTCAGCATGGAGGCGGGTTCTATTTCTGTTCTGGTGGTTTTGCCAGAGGCAGAAATAGGCGCGCGACCGCCCGCGCGCTAGCCGCGCGTCAGAAAGGCAACCGAAACGTTAGCATCGCGCGCTGGCTGATGACGCCGTTCGCGAGCGTCACACTGGTCGCGTCGACACTGACTTGGCCGGGCCCGAGCCTAGCCGCCGCGCGCGGCAGGCCTTCGCGCTGCTTTTCATAACGCTGCGCGAGCGGGGTGAGGCGATAAGGGGCGCCATTATCCCGCCTGGCGCACACCGTGACTTCGTCGGGAAGGCCGTGCTGGACGCACCCTTGCGCGTCGATCAGCACCGGCCCGCTCATGCGCGGCGGCGGCGCGGGGTCGGCGGTTTGGATCGCGAGCATGAAGAACAGCATCAGCGCCTCCGGGCGTTGGCGATCCCAGGACGATAACCGATCGCGCGTGGCTTTTTAAGGGCAGGCCACTAGCCCCGCGCCAATTCCGCCGCCACCGCGCGCAGCACGCTCGCGCGGAAATGGACGCCGAGATGGCTCCCGCGCAACCGGACCGCGCGGGCGTGCGGATCGTGGCAGGCAAGGCCCTGAACGAGCCCGTCACTCGCCGACCAGATCGCGCTGGTCGGCACCGGCAGCGGGCGCGCGAGTTCGGCGAGGCGCGCGGTGAGGCCGGGGTCGTCGATCCGCTCGCCGGTGAAGAGCTGGAACGCGCGCCACACATTGGTCGCGCGCGGGCCGGCGGCATAGGGCGAGGCGATGCTGATCACCTGGCGCACCAATTCCGGCCCCAGCCGATGCGCCGCGAGCCGCGCCATCAGCCCGCCGAGCGACACGCCGATCAGCGTCACCGGCCCGCGCGCGGCGGCGAGCGCTTCGATTCGCGCATGGAGCCGCTCATTCTCGGTGCCGACGGTGCGCGCGCCGAGGTTGCGCCCGAGCCCCCAAGTCTCGGCCTGATAGCCGAGCCGGGTGAGATAGCGCCGCATCGGGATCAGCGCGCGGTCGCCGATGACGAGCCCGGGGATCAGCAGCACGGGCCGCCCATCGCCGCGCGGCCCCTCCTTGGGGGTCCCGCGCAAAAGCAGCGCGCCGAGGGTGAAGGCGCCGCGCGGCAGCTCGGCGGCCCAGAGCAAGCGGCTGGGGGGCAGATCGATGGCCATGGCTCGGTTTAGCAAAAAACCGCCCTGACGAAACCGAAACACCGTTCGTGCTGAGCGAACGGATTTTTGAATCGGAGATAAATACGACTTGAAGCCGTTCTAGAGCGGTTTTCGATCGATCTGGTTCACATAGCCCCTCCCCTTTAGGGGAGGGGTAGGGGGTGGGGCAGTGCGGCAAGCCGTTCGCTTGAGGATAAGCCCCACCCCAACCCAGTTTCGGGTAAGCAGTCCCCCGGACTGCTTAGGTCATGCCGGGGGCATGACCCGGCCCGAAACTCCTGAAGGGGAGGGGCTTGATTCATTGCGGTCGACAACCGCTCTAATCAGATGAAGCCCGTTCGCCCCGAGCCCCCGGGTCTTGGCTTCGCCAAGCCCGAGGACAGGCTTCGGCTTCGCCGAAGTCGAGGGGCGTGATGCCGGGCGCCGTGCGACGGAGAAAGCTCCTCCCCCATAGGGGGAGGGNNGTTACCATTTCAGCTCGACAGACTCTATTTCCGCGCCAAGTCGGTCGCCTGCCAGCCGCCGCCGAGCGCGCGAAAGCTCGCGACCGCCGCGCGCGCGGCATCGGCTTGGGCGGTGGCGAGGCCGTCTTGCGCGGCTTGCAGCCGGCGTTCGGCGTCGAGCGCTTCGATCAGGCTCACCGCCC
>FRDC01000982.1_pt1 | contig 17205 bp, 16 predicted proteins | sample 1106171 | NCBI WGS metagenome assembly FRDC01 (sample SAMEA3930566, study PRJEB13176) | freshwater metagenome | biome: Drinking water system; feature: drinking water; material: water | place: Singapore | collected 2014-12-20 | reverse complement strand
GTTGCAAGCCTTCGAAGAAATCGTCTTCATCCACCACGAACATGAGTTGCTTCAAAAGCGCAGCGCCTTTTCCGTAGGTGATCCCATCAAAGTTAGCGAAAGCGTAATCGGTGTCCGGAACCGGAACGTCGACGGAATGAGCGGTGGACCACCCATCTTCTTGGTATGCCCAACGTTTCATCGAGAGGTAGAAGCTCTCCCAGACTTGAAGTCCTTTCGTTCCCTTCTGGGTTTTTTCCGCTGCCCACGCAGCCATCAACGTGGCGAAGCTTTCATTTAACCAAAGCCCATTCCACCAGCGCATGGTGACCAGATTTCCAAACCACATATGCGCCAGCTCATGCAGAATCGTGTCGCGACGGTTGGACTTTGTCTCGTCTGAAACGCGGGTGCGATAGACGTAACCTTCGGTGAAGCTCGACGCCGCCACGTTTTCCATCGCAATCGACGCTAAGTCGGGAAGGATGACGTGATCGTATTTTGAAAACGGGAAGGGGTACGCAAACTCCGCACTGAACAGATCCATCCCTGCTTTGGAAATTTTGAACCACTCTTGATAATCCACGTACTTCGCAATCGACTTGCGGGCAAAGAGCCGCATCGGAATGGAAATGCCCGTTCCTTCGCCTGCAGTTGCTCCTTTATATGTCCAAGAATGGAAGGGGCCCGCATTGAGGCCAAAGACATAGGTGCTGAACGCCGGTGTCGGTGGGAACTGCCAGCTTTTCCGGCCCTCAAGCTTGGGGGTGTCGCGCTCGAGCGTGTTCGAAATCACCGTCCAATCTGGCGGCACTTCAACGGTCAGCTCGTAAGTCGCTTTCAGATCGGGCTGGTCAAAACACGGAAACACTTCGTGTGCATTGAACGGTTCGAGGTCCGAGTAAACATAGACCTTTCCGTCGAGAGGATCCTTGTAGCGCATCAGGCCCGTTTGCCCGGTGCTGTAATGACGAGAATAAGAAATTTCGACTCGGTTCTGCCCGGTTTTCAATTCACTCACGGCAAGCTTCAGTCGATTGCCGTCGTACGAATCCAGAATCACTTCCTTCGGAACAATCTTGTCGTTCACGGTGAGGTTCATGATTCGAGCGGAGTCGAGGTCGATGAAAAGGTCTTTCGAAGCCTTGGCGGCTCCTTGCTTCAAAGTAAAATTGATTTTGGTTCGGCCGTTGAAGGTGAGCTTGTCTTCATCCAAGCCAAACCAAAGGCCGTACGAAACTTTCTCGACTTGCTTGGCTCGAGTGGCTGCCGCTCCACGCGTGAGCGGAACATTCGGGGGAGGGGTTTTTGCATAATCGGGCTCTTCTTCGGCCCAGGCTCCTCCCGAAAAAATACTGATGAGTAGCAACGCCCCCGCGTAAGATCCCAGCTGCTTGATTTTCATTCGGTGATTTGCTCCGCCTCAATCCCTACGGATTTGAGAAGATCGATCGAATCTCGAATTCGATATTCCTGTGCATAGAAAACTTTTTTCACATTTCCCAAATTAATGAGGCGTTTAGCGCAAGCCACGCAAGGGAGGTGCGTGACAAAAACGTACTTCTCGACATTTCTAGGTGCATCGCAATTGATGACGGCATTTTCTTCAGAGTGCAAGCATCCGCAGTTGCCGGGCTCTTCGCGATCACATTTGTTGGGAAGACCGGTGGCGTTCCCGTTGTATCCCACGGCCAGAACTTTCCTGAAGTCGGTGGATGTAATGACGGTTCCTACTTGGAGGCGCACGCAAGTCGAGCGTTCAGCGAGAACCTTGGCCAGATCCAGGTAAATTTTATGAAAGCTGGGGCGTTTCTTCATTTCTGCGGCTGTCCTGCCTTCTTCTTGACCTCATCCAAGTTCATGAACGAGAGGTAGAACTCGAGTTCGCGAATGGATTCGGCAATGTCGTCGATGGCTCGATGGGCGTTTTTCTTCTCAAAGGTAATAGAATATTTATCCCGAAAAATTTCTTTGTACGAACTGACGTCAATTAAGCGGTAATGCAACTTCTTAGCAAAGGTGGGCATGTAGCGATCGATGAAGCGCTTGTCATTCCCGACCGAATTACCACAGAGGACGATTTTGTCTTTTTCGCCCCCAAAATTCTTAGCCGCTAGCTTCACCAATTCAGCCTCGACTTGAGCTAAGGGGGTCCCCGAGGGGATCAGGGCTGTCAGCCCGCTCTCACCGTGGGTTTTCTTGCACCAGTCATTCATGGAATCGATCACTTCTTGGGGCTGAAAAACGACCCGGTGATACTGGTCCACCACCTTGAAGTTCAAATCTGTGATCATTACGGCTACTTCAAGGATCTGATCGGTCATTTCATCCAAACCGGTCATCTCCAGGTCGATCCAAAAGAGGTGTTTCATAGGTGCCTTTCGCCGACTATTTTGCTTGATTCCTAAGGGAAATTCTAGTTAGTAATAGGGCCTTCAAAAAAATTGAACAAGTGTGTTCAGGAGAATTGGTGCATGGCACAAGTAGACATGAGCAAAGTTAGAAACATCGGGATTTCAGCCCACATCGACTCGGGTAAAACCACCTTGTCTGAGCGAATTCTCTTCTACACCTCAAAAATTCACAAGATTGAAGAAGTAAAAGGGAAGTCCGGCGTCGGCGCCACCATGGACTTCATGGATCTCGAACGAGAAAAAGGGATCACCATTCAATCTGCTGCGACTTACTGTATTTGGAAGGGCTACAACGTCAACTTGATCGACACTCCCGGCCACGTGGACTTCACGATTGAGGTGGAACGTTCCCTCCGCGTGTTGGACGGAGCCATCTTGGTTCTCGACTCAGTCGCTGGCGTGCAATCGCAGTCGATCACCGTCGATCGTCAGATGAAGCGCTACAAAGTTCCGCGCATCTGTTTCATCAACAAGATGGACCGTGCGGGTGCAAACCCGTTCCGCGGTGTGAAGATGCTTCATGAGAAGTTGGGCCACAATGCTCACTTCATTACTTATCCCATCGGCGCTGAAGATCAGTTCAAAGGCGTAGTCGATCTCGTCCAGATGAAAGCTTTCTACTACGACGGCGATAACGGCGAAAAGATCCGCGAAGAAGCGATTCCAGCCGAAATTCTCGATGAGTGTAAGAAACATCGCGAAGAACTCATTGCTGCAGTCGGCGAGTTTGATGACAACGTCGGCACGAAGTACCTCGAAGGCCAAGATGTGACCGTCGATGAATTCCGCGCGGCCATCCGTAAGGCGACCCTGAGCTTGAACTTCACTCCAGTGATGATGGGTTCGGCTTATAAGAACAAGGGCGTTCAGACCTTGCTCGATGCTGTAACGTACTATCTGCCCAATCCGACCGAGCGCACGAACATTGCTCTCGATCAAAACAATAACGAAGCCGAAGTCATTTTGAAGTCGGATCCGAAGCTCCCGTTCGTCGGCCTCGCGTTCAAACTCGACGAAGGTCGCTACGGTCAGTTGACTTACATGCGTATTTATCAGGGCACTTTCCAAAAGGGTGGCACCATCTTCAACGCCACCAACGACAAGAAGATTCGCGTTCCGCGTCTGGTGCAAATGCACGCCGATGAAATGAACGATATCGAAGAAGCACGAGCAGGCGACATCGTCGCGATGTTTGGTGTGGATTGCGCATCCGGCGATACGTTCACCGATGGTACCGTGAAATACACAATGACCTCGATGTTCGTTCCGAACCCGGTGATCTCGTTGGCCATTGCTCCGAAGGACAAGGCCAGTGCGAGCAACTTCTCGAAGGCGCTCAATAAGTTCACTAAGGAAGATCCAACCTTCCGCGTCCATCGCGATGAAGAATCGGCTCAAACCATCATCAGCGGGATGGGTGAGTTGCACTTAGAAATTTACTGCGAACGCATTAAGCGTGAGTACAACTGCGAAGTGATCGTGGGTAAACCCCAAGTCGCATTCCGCGAGACCATCACGAAGCGTGGCGATTACAACTACACCCACAAGAAGCAATCCGGCGGTTCCGGTCAATTCGGTAAGGTTTGCGGCTACATCGAGCCACTACCGGCCGATGCAGTGGGTACGTACGAGTTTGTCGATGACATCACCGGCGGTGCAATTCCCCGTGAATTCATCGGCGCCTGCGATAAGGGCTTCCAAGAAGCTGTTAAAGAAGGTCGCTTGATCGGGTTCCCGATCGTCGGTGTCCGCGTCGTGTTGAACGACGGCGGTTACCATGACGTCGACTCGTCAGAAATGGCGTTCAAAACTGCATCTCTCATGGCATTCCGTGAAGCTTATGAAAAAGCTGGCGCTGCTGTCCTTGAGCCGATCATGAAGCTCGAAACTTCGGCTCCTGAAGAGTTCCAAGGAACGGTCATGGGTCAGATCAACCAACGTCGCGGCATGATTTTGAACAGCCAAACGAACGAAGGCTACGCTGTCATTGAAGCGGAAGTTCCGCTCACAGAAATGTTCGGCTATTCGACCGACTTGCGCTCCGCCACCCAAGGTAAGGGTGAGTTCACGATGGAATTCTTGAAGTACTCCGTCGTTCCGCGCAACGTTCAGGAAGAAATGATCAAGAAGCATCAAGAGAAGAAAGCTAAGGAAGCGAAGTAATTTGCAGGATGCAAATTGCTCGGGAGCGCAGCGTGGGTGCTAAATGCACCCAAAACTGACAGGAGGCCAGTTTTAGCGAGCACGGGATTGTGCGGATATCGCTGTTTTTAGCACAGAAATCTCTATTGCTGCATCTCGTCAGGTGTTGCTGATCTTTTTATCGAGACTATAGAGGCCCGTTGAGGGCTCTATGAAACCTTTTGCTTTAGTTCTGTGTTTGTTTCTTTCCCAAAATCTCTGGGCCGCTCCGGAGACCATTCAGTGCCAGGAGCGGAATCCCGTGTCCGGACAGGGCTCGACGCTGGAGGTCCGGATTCCTTCTGAGAGTTCTGGATCAGCTACGGCCACTCTCTCTCATTCGGGTCAGACGATCTTAAAGGGTACTTCGCTGAAAAAAGGAACGGTCGATCAAGACAACACCGCGTGGTTTGGTAAGACCGCCAAAGGCACTCTGGTCGAAATCAGTTTACCCCATCAGCGCCGACTGCCTTTTGAAATCGTCTACCGATTTCCTGAGGTCAACACAGCGTCGAACGGCTGGTACACCCTTTCGGTTTGCGAATCATCCAAGAAGAGCCAAGGGCTTTCGAGTCGAATTGAAAAGCCATTTTGCACGGACGGTTGTACGCGGACTCCTGAGTTTTTAGCGGAAAGATACTTTCCTTGTTGCGTAGTTCACGATGCAAAATACTGGCGAGGGGGATCGGATAACGAAAGACGTGAGGCCGACGCTGGATTTCGTTTCTGTATTCAGAAACGCTACGCTGCCGACGGAAAGCAATTCGATATTGATTGGTCCACTGGCTTCAATTTGGCAGTGACCACTTTTGGGGATGAGTACTGGGGTGCCGCTTGGAACGGCACTCGTGAAAATGCTTTCGTGGAGCTGACGCCTGCAGAGCGTGCATTGATTGATCCGCAAATGCCCCAGGTTTCGGACAACATGCCGCTGGAGGAGTTAAAGAAATTCTCCTGCAAGGCCAAATAAGTTCGATCTAGGGATTGCGCGTAGCGGCATATTCAGATAGAGAGCCCTTCATTGTGTGGGGCACTCGGATGGTTTTGATTTTCTTGGTTCTGCTTTTGAATCGGGCATTCGCCGATACGAACTCGTTCGGGGATTATCCTTTTGATACGGGTCGATCGAATCGTATTACCAATCAAAACATCGAGACATGGGTGCAAGCGCACTATGAAAGCTTCAAGCAAGAGAAAACCCAGCAGTCCCCGAATCAGCAGCTACTGCAGTGGCTTATTCCGAATTTTATCCATTTTAACATTCGCGCAGAAATTCCAGAGATGGTTTACCAGCCCTCTGGGGTGGCAACACGTTGGGAAGAGGGAAGTGATGTTTGGGGTTCGCTCGTACTATCGGGGCCGTTAAGTTACGAGGACGCTGCCTATATAAGTCCCAGCAAATGGGGCCCTCCTCGGAAAGGCGCCCGCACTTGGAGAAAAATTCAACCGAACTTCGCCGAAGAGGTCTCATTTTCTCCTCATTCTCCAGGGAGGTACGAGGTCGTTTTTGCACAGAGAAGTGACTCCGCAATTCGATTTTTTTGGCTCAAAACTTCTTCTGAAGTGAATCCGGAGTTTTTTCTAAGTTGTTCGGGTTTTCCCGGAAATTGTCTTTGGTTCAACGCTTTAGTTTGCCGGGATATCGTCGAGTCTCTTGAAAATCAGACATTTGACGACATTCCATTTCATAAACGAATTGCAAGAAACTACGGCAACATTCGCGCGGAGTTGCGGAACTTCCAATTATCGAGATTTGCGAAACTTTTATATGAGAGGGAGCGGATTGTCTTGAGGGTAGAAGATTTGATGAACAGCGTGGATCAAATGATTGCAATTACTCCTGCGGTTCAAATTCTAGAGACTTGTATTCGCTGGACAGTCATTTGAGAGAAAAACAGTTAGGGCGCAGAGAATAATCTCCGCGCCCTTTCGAGAAAACTAACGCAAATCTACTTCGACGGATTCGCCGAGGTAGCTGATTTCTAAAATCTGTGCTTCATGAGCGACTTTAGATTTTTTCAAACTCAAAGTGACGGTAGCTGGAACCAGCGGCTCGTGATGTGGACAGGCCAGTTCAGTCGCAGAAACGATGAGCTCGGCCGAACAGAATGGAGCTAGGTTTTTGAAAGGACGACCTTCCTTACACGTGGGAGCGACCTCCAACTGAGCAGTGATCGTGTTACAATCTTTCAAAACAGTGATGTGCAGATCGTCGCCATCAGCAAATGCGCTGAACTTCGGAGCAGCGTGAGCTGCAGAAACAAAAAACAAACCTAAAACAACAGATAGTGTGATCGATTTCATCTAGATATCCCCCTTTGGATGGAGGAACGGTAGAGTAGGGTACAAGCGCCGGCAATTTTTTTGTGATGATGCGCTGAGTGCTGCTTAGGGAGTTATCTTTTTCATGAAGAGGCTTTTCGAAGCGTCAATCCGGAACCATCACGCTGATGAATCGGAAGCTGTCTCGAAACTCGCGAAAACTCTTACAAATCGGAAACAACATGTGCACTTCTGTTTTAGCGTGGTGTTTAGAAATGAAGATTAAACTCATCCCCGAAATCATACTCTGATAGAGCCCCACGCCAGCGCTATGCGCTGGACGCGAGTCGAAATAATCGGCTTCGTCGTAGTCGCGTTCAAAAGCATCGATGAAATCTTTCATTCGTAGCGCTCCGAAATTATCGGTCACACAAATGCCGCGGTAGCGATCGCAGGTACTCAACTCAATCGTCACGATTTCTTTTTGATTCAAATCGAGTTCCTGCGTGCGATCCATCGTTGCACGATAGCGAGTGTCATCGGGAAGAACCGGTGCTGAGAAGAGCGCGTTCAGTAAGATTTCATCCGCTACGCGAGCAACGGTGGTTGCCAAACGGATCGGCGTATTTTTTCCGCAGAGATGGTTTTGGATAGCTTGCACGAGCGGACGACGTTGCGCCATCTTCGTCATCTGCATTTTTTTCTTCGGCGGGCTGTCCGTAGGAAAGTAGCGTTCAATTCCAAACGGCGACGGAGTCATTGCAGCCGTGACGAGCCGGGGATAGAGTTCCAGAACGGCTTGGCCTTGATAGCGACGACGAATGAAGTGAGCGAACGCCTTCAATTTAAAAACAGGATGTTTGGCATCGAGCGGATTTTTTCCAACCGCGAAAACACGGGTCTTTGGGAACTTGATTTCGTTCAAAGTATTCCCAATTTCGATCGCTTCTTTTGCGTCGTCGATGTTCCACCAGACTACTGTCTGCGGATTTTGTGTCAGGACGTTGCGAATTTCTTCGAGCGTCTTTGCCGAATAGAATTCCAGACCGCAGGCGTCTCCTAGGTATTTTCCTTGTGCTGTGTCGTCGGATCGTTGCGAGATAACCAGGATTTTTCCAGGCATCTTCCTAGTTTAACGGCAGTACAAAGAGGGGTCAAAGAAGCTAGAAACTAAATCCCAATTTACTGCCTAGATAGTTGGCGCCACCGGTACTGTAGCCGCCTTCTAGAGTGATCTGGAATCCCATTGGCGCGATGCGAAAGCGGGTTCCTAGAAAGGCAGTTAGGGCGCTTCCGGACCCGTCGCCGGTGAGGTGTACGGTCTCAGTTCCTACGACAACAGGGATATCGAAGCTTCCCGTCACGAATTGGTAGCCAAGTCCGATGTAAGGGTCGGCAAAATCCATCTGACGGGAAACCAGGAGGGCTGGGGTGATGGTGCGGCTGTAAACAAAGCCTACCTTGGCCCAACCCATCGAACCGCGGAGGGCCCAGGTCAAGCCTTCCTCGGGTTTAATGAGGATGTACTTGATGTGAAATCCATAGAGGAGAGTGCCTGCGTATCCGATAAACGAAAGACCGAAGCTGGTGTTGTCGCTGAGCCCCTTGTCGAGCCGGAGTCGTGCCACTGGGGCAGTGCGGCTGCTGGTGGGAACCGGAGAGCCGCCTGCTAGCTCGAGGGCTGTGAAAACGGGATCTGGGATCCTTACCAGCTCCAATTCCACCCCGATGTCGATTCCGGGGTTTGTTCCGAGAGAGGTCGCTGGTTCAAAAGCTCGGTGGTCGATGGCGATTCCCATCCCGGTGATCACCGGGTTGATGATGGACGGGGAAAGGAGCTGCGCGGGGTTTGAGAACTGACTGGGGTCAAAGCCGCTGAAGTCGGCTTGAGTCAGATGAGATGTCAAGCCAACGGAGAGCACCAACGCATATTGCAGATACGGAATGAAACGAAAGATCCCCACTCTTTGAGTTTACAGGGGAGCGGGACTGAGGACTAGTTTTTAGCGGGAGTCTTTACAGGAGAGGCAGGGGTAGCAGGAGCTGCAGGCGCCGCTTGTACTGGAGCTGCCTTACCCGCTGGAACTGGAACGGCAGGAGCCGTCGCTGGTGCTGCGGGCTTCGCTGGAGCACTGCCAGGTACAGCCACATCCATGACGCTGGAACGACTGCGTGCGCTGTTAGCGTGGGTCAGGTAGATGGCCGAAACGAAGAAGATTGCAGCCAAAACTGCTGTCAGACGGGTGAAGAAGTTGGCTCCACCAGCGCTGCCAAAGACGGTTTGGCTCGAGCCACCCAAGGTCGCGCTGATGTCGGCGCCTTTGCCCGATTGGACGAGGACGACAAGCACTAACAAGACACAAGCTACGATTTGGATGACGCTGACGACTGTAATCATTTGGGGTTGTATATCGGAACCGTCGGACTCAGACAAGTAGAAGTTTGCTCGCCGCCAGCACCAGTTTCCAGTAGCTTTCCGGCTTCAAACTCGCCCCGCCCACCAGTACGCCATCGACGTTTGGGCAGGCCAGGAGGGAGGCGACATTGGCATCGTTCACGCTACCGCCATAGAGAATGGGGGTATCTTTGGGAAGTACCCCTCGAATGTATTGATGCACCTCTTCTGCCTGCTCGGCCGTGGCATTCAGGCCCGTTCCAATGGCCCACACCGGTTCGTAGGCCACAATCAGGTTTCCTCGCGGGGCTGGCAACCCTTCTCGAAGCTGTTTGGCAATGACGTCTTGGGTGTCGCCGGCTTCTCTTTCGGCACGGGTTTCCCCCACGCAGAAGATGACCGAAAAGCCTTGATCGAGCAGGCTATCCGCTCGCTTCTTGGCCGTCTCATTGGTTTCTCCGTAAAACTGCCGTCTTTCCGAGTGACCGACCAGGGAATGGGCAATTCCCAACTCTTTGAGGATGGGACCGCTCACTTCCCCGGTAAACGCGCCCGCTTTTTCCCAATGGGTGTTTTGAGAACCAATCTGGAGGTGAAGGGCTTCTACCTTGTCGAGGTTGCGCGTCCCTTCCTGTCCCGCTTCAAAACTGACCGCTGGAGGGAACACACTCAATTGCAATCGCTTGGAAGCAATCTGTTCTCGAATCTGTTTTCTCTGTGCTGGATTTTCTTTTTCAACAAGGGAAGTCAGCGACTCGAAGAATTTCCGAGTCTCGACCGGAGCATGGTTCATCTTCCAATTTCCGGCGATCGTGAGTCCGTGCTTCTTCATTCGGGCAAGTTCTGGTTGCGAACTGGAATCTTCAGAATGTCGATTCCGGGCAAGCCATGTCCTTCCAGGTATTCCAATGCAGCCCCGCCGCCCGTCGAGAGGTGATCAAAACTTTCAGCGACGCCTGAAGATTTCACAGCAGAAACGGTGTCGCCTCCACCAATGATTTTCAAAGCGGGAAGCGTTGCAATGGCCTTCGCCATTTCAAAGGTGCCTGAAGAATATTCTGGTTTTTCAAACCACCCGAGGGGCCCGTTCCAGAAAATCGTTTTAGCCCCCTGAAGCATGTGTGCAAATTCTTGCACCGTCTTCGGACCGATGTCGAAGCTGTCGATCGTATCTACGGGAAGGAGCACAGGAATATCGCGCTTCTTCGTGTCGCGAAGAATATGTTGAGCCGCCTCAATATCCTTTGGCGAGGGTTGCTTGGCATTGGCTGGGATTTTCTTTCCTTCGGCCGCGAAAAAGGCGTTCGCCATCGCGCCACCGATCAATAGTCCACTCACTTTGCGCATCAGCGATTCGACGGTTTTAATCTTGTCTGAAACTTTTGCGCCACCCAAAATAAAATAAAACGGCGGTTCCGGATGGTGAAGAATGCGATCAAAGAATTTCAATTCTTTTTCAATCAGTAGTCCCATTCCCTTGGTGTGCATCAAGGTGGGGACGCCATAGGTCGAAGCGTGTTTGCGATGAGCGGTCCCAAACGCGTCGTTAATGTAAACTTCGCAGAGATGGGAAAGCTTGTGAGCAAATTCAGAATCGTTTTCTTCTTCACCTTTGTGGAAGCGAAGATTTTCTAAGAGCAGAACCTGTCCACCCTTCAGGCCTCGAGCCATGAGCTCGATGCCTTCTCCCACGCAGTCGTCAGTGAGAGTGACATCCATGTTCAACAAACCGGAGAGGTGTGCTGCTACTGGCTCAAGAGAAAACTCCGGAGACGGTTTTCCATCCGGGCGGCCCAGATGCGAAGCCATCACCACTTTTGCTCCGCGCTCAATGGCATGCTTGATTGTGGGAAGTGCTTCTTGAATTCGCGTGTCGTCTTCGACTTTGCCGTCTTTTGAAATCGGGACGTTGAAGTCCAAGCGCATGAAGACGGATTTCCCCTCGATCGGGATATCGCGAATGTGTTTAATTTCTTCTAGCGGCATGATCAGTTCCCTTTTCGGGCCATATATAAAGTCAGATCGATCATTCGTGCTGAGAAGCCAGATTCGTTGTCGTACCAGGAAATGACTTTTACGAAGTTGCCGTCAATGACGGTAGTGAGGTCCGCATCAATTGTCGAGCTCAAGAGGCTCCCGTTGAAATCAATCGAGACCAACGGAGCGGTCGAGAAACCCATCACACCCTTCATTGAAGTTTCGGAGGCTTTCTTGAATGCGGTGTTGATTTCGTCTTTGCTAGTCGCCTTCTTCAATTCGCCGGTGAAATCCACCATCGACACATTCGGTGTGGGAACGCGAATCGACAAGCCATCGAGCTTGCCCTTCAAATGGGGTAAAACCAAGCCCACCGCTTTCGCTGCGCCAGTGGTGGTGGGAATTTGCGAAAGAGCCGCAGCACGCGCACGGCGCGGGTCTTTGTGTGAAAGATCTAAGAGCTGTTGGTCGTTCGTGTAACTGTGAACGGTCAGCATGGTTCCGCGAATGACACCGTAGTTGTCATCCAAAACCTTCACCAGGGGGGCTAAGCAGTTCGTGGTGCAAGAAGCATTCGACACAATCGTGTGCTTCGAAGGGTCGTAAGCATTTTCATTCACACCCATGCAAAGAGTGACGTCCGGATCTTTCGAAGGAGCCGAGATGATCACGCGCTTCGCGCCGCCTTTTAAATGAAGCGCTGCTTTTTCCTTATCGGTGAAAACGCCCGTGCACTCGTGCACGAATTCAGCACCGAGCTTTGCCCAAGGAAGCTGAGTCGGATCTTTTTCCGAGGTGAGTTGAATCTTTTTTTTGCCAACCACTAAGGTCGAGCCATCCAGGCGAACATCTTCCTGAAGAGTTCCATGAACGGAGTCATACTTCAGCAAGTGAGCCATCTGATCTGGTTTGGACAGATCGTTGATGGCGACGACTTCGATGTTTTCATTCTGAAGGGCTAATCGAAGAACCTTGCGGCCGATACGCCCAAACCCATTGATCGCTACTTTGGTGACATGTGGCATGTCGCCAGTAATACTCTCAACTTAGCTCGCTTTCAACCGCCGTGTTGGGGTCTTACCGTTGGAAGCGAGTAGCGATCCCGCTCGACTTTGAGCGTAGTTTGCTGGAACCCATTCAACCATGTACCCATGCGCAAAGTGGGTCTGTAGACGCCCAGCGCAGTGTTCTTGAAAAGAATGGAAGCAGGGGAATTCAAGAAGCCCGTTTCGGGATCCACACAAGTGAGATCCAGGGAAATGGGAGTGAATACCCCTCGGCGTCTGGCTTCAAGATCGGTTTGTAGACCTTTGACCTGACAGATGGCGACACATTGAGACCTGTCGGAGGAAATGCGCGCTAGAAGCTTCGCTTTGCCTCGCTTCTTGCTCGCTGTTTTGCCGACCTGAATTTTCAATCCGTGTTTATTTTGCGGAGCTTGGAAGCTAGCCTGGTAGTAGACCTCGGACAGCGCTTCTTGAAAGTCCTGGCAGGCTTGGCTGACCTTCGGAATCCCCAATAAAACAACTAAACTGACTACGATTTTGAGTCTCATAAGAGCACCCCCGCCCCTAAAAGAGTACAATCGGCATGCCAGAGAGAGGGGTGTGAATTCGTTGGAAAATGGCTTCTGGAGCCGATCGGAAACCTTGTAAAAAAGAAACTGGTGCCAGTTCGACGCGTCAAGCCATTGGCGATTAGGGTTGCTTGAGTAGGGGGCGGTAGCGCTTCAACTCGTTCTTAAACTGCTTTCGAGTGGCATCAAACGGGGCCTTCCAAGCCAGCTTGGGTTGAAGCAAACCTTCACAAAGAGTGAGTAAGCCCGCGATATCTTTTTCATGCACGAACTCGGGGGCAGGTCCTAAGGACACCTTAGCATCGGGACCCCCTTCGAAGTTTTGGTTGTGGTAGTTGCCAAGCGGAACGGAGATTCCTACGGTGGGGATGCCGTAAGCCGTGGCTGCCGAACCTTCACACGCGCCCCCATCCATCACTCGTTTTTGATGTTGCCCGGGGAGAACTTTCTGAGCCAGATCACCAAAAACTTTCAGCGCACCGGTGTTGAAAACTGTCATCCGATCACCCAGGCGAACGACCGGGCCCTTGCCGATGTCTGCACCTGGGAGGGTTCTTGAGGTTTCTAAACTCACACAGAGGAGGGGGCGCTTGGCTTGCGCCAACCAACCCAATTCCAGGTGTCCGATGGTTCCAATGAAGCCGACCTCTTCCGCGCGGGAGAGCAAGCCCAAGAACGGGGGCTTGGCCTTGCCTCTCTTCTTTTTCGCCTTCGCAAAAAAATCGATGGCGATGGAGGCGATACAGAAGGCGCCCACCAAATCGTCGGCCGCCTTGGTGTAAACCAGCTCGCCCTCTTTCCAGACGGGCGCACGAAATTGAAATCCTCCAAAGAGTTTTGGAGCTGCGATATCGATCGGACGTTTGACTCGAACCACGCCTTTGGAAATTCCGCGCCCTGAAGGAATCAGTTCAGCGCTGATGAACTCTCCACTTTCTTTCAGTCCGTTTGCATCGGCCAGCCAAACAGAGGATCCTTCAATTCCTGCTGTCGGCGATCCTCCGTGCCATTGAATTTCCAGTTCGGTCGGAGATTTCCAATTCACTCCGTGAAAACCCGGGTGATCGGTGTGAGCGATGAAGAACCTTAGCGGCTCAGCCTCTTTTGCTCGAACGAGTTTCAAATACTCTGCCTTCGATTTCACGCCGACGACGATGTTTCCAATCGGATCTAAAAAATACGGCACCTTTTCAGCGTCGAAAAGTTTTTGAAACGTCGAGATTACATAGGATTCTCGAAACGGAGCAGTGGGTTGAGAAAGAATGTCGAACAACGTGGATTCGCGTGAAAGCATGACGCTTTCTATCGCTCGGCTAGAGAATTTGGAAGCGCGTCTTCGATTTTTTTCAGGGTTTCCTGCGCGTCTTTGAGAAGCGCCTTAGGATCCGTGTACCAGTTTGCAGGGAGATCTGCCTGAGACAGTTGAGAAGGAAGTCCGGGTTGGAATTGGTCTAGAAGGTGTTGAATTTCCTTTGCCAGGGAGCCGTCCATCTTGCCATGGGTGAGCGCACCCTTCAAAAATTCGAGAGGCGATTTGCTCGATCCAAACACCTCCCCTAGAAGGTCCGCGCCAGCATAGGGGTTCGTGGGGTCGGCGAGCATCGGAGCAAGGTTCCCCGCGCGGTCGAACTGGTCGGTGACTCTGCTGAATGTCGCTCGGTCCATGTGTCTTAAGACATCACGGGCTTGGGGGCGAGTCGCCGCGACTTTTGTGACGTATTCATAGAATTTCTGAACGAGGTCGGCTCGAACCTGAATGCCCTCCCGAAAGGGCTTGGGCATCGCTACTACTGAAAGGAAGTGATAGTTCAAATCGTGTTCGTAAAGGCCGCGCTTTGGGGCAATGGGAAAGCTCACGTCTTCGGCCATTCGTCGAACATACTCTTTCGGATTGGCCTTTCCTTCTTGAAGGTACATTTTTGCAATTTTGAAATTGGGATCTTTTTTTTGAACGGCTTTTTCAAGTGCGGCGAGACCTCGGACAGCTTCTTCTCCATCGGGTACTGTGACAAAGTAAGCATTTTCGATATCCGTGGGTCGCAGTCTTCTGTCCAAGACTCTCACGGAAAAGAAGGTCTTCACCTTCGGTGGAAGAACTTTTGCACACCAGCGAATATCGCCTTTAATATCCGTGAACTCATTGAAGTCTTCCCAGGCGGTGAGCCGGCTCGTTCGATGAATTTGAAACCATCCTGCTTCGGTTTTATTTTTTCGGCGAAGGTAAATCACCGTGCCGCCATGCTGTCCCGAGGCCCAGGTCTCTTCAGCGAGATGATTACTCGCCAATGGGCTGTGAAAGGGATGCACGACGTGGGCGAAGGACTCGAAACACTCCTCGTCATCGGCGAGGGTGCTGGTCGATAAAATCAGGCACAAGATGCTGAATCCCCAGGTGCAGCGGGTCACTCCCCGATTGTCCTTAGCTTTTCATGAAATGGCAATGAGTGTGTGATAAGTCCGAGGAAATGAAAGATTCTACTGCGGAATCCGCTGCTGCACTGCTCGAAGAAATTGCCCATCTAATGAAATTGAAAGGGGAGAATCCCTTCAAAGTGCGAGCCTTTGAAAAAGCAATGGACGCGATTCGAGAGAAGGAGAATCTCGTCGAACTGGCCAAGGGCGGATCGTTGACTCAGATTAGTGGCGTGGGCAGCAGTATTGCCGAAATTCTGACTGAGTTTTTGCTCCAGGGTAAGTCCAGTGTGCGCGAAGAACTCCAGGCGAGCCTGCCTCCTGGATTAGAAGAACTTACTCAAGTGCCGGGGTTGGGTCCCAAAAAAGCCATGACGCTGATTCAAGAATTAGAGATTCGATCGCTGAGTGAGTTGGAATACGCGTGCCGCGAAAATCGGCTCTTAAAGCTGAAGGGCTTTGGCGAAAAAGCTCAGAACCAGATTTTGCAGGGAATTCAGTTTCTCAATTCTCACGCCGGGCAGCAGCGCATTTCCGACGCGTTGGAGAGTGCAGATACTTTTGTTGAAAGTCTGAAGCTTCCGAAAGAGGTTTCGATTTTTGAAACTGGAGCGCTCAGACGGCGTTTAGAAATTTTAAGCAGTCTCGATTTTTTGGTAAAAGCTGAAACAGCAGCAGCAGAAAAGTCCGCGCGTGGTACAGTCGAAAAATCTCTCGCCCAGTTTCAAAAACAGAATCCCTCTGCGCTCCCGGTTCGGATTTCTTATTGCCAGACCCCGCAGTTTGGCTACGAATGGGCTCGGCATACAAGCACCCCCGAGCATTGGAAAGCCTTGGGAAGTCCCAAAGAGGTCGATACCGAAAGTGAAGAAAAGTTTTACGAAAAAATCGGTCTGACTTGGATTCCGCCCGAAGCGCGTGAAACCGGAGAAGAAGTGGCTTTGGCAAAAAAAGGGCCATTGAAACTCCTTCCCGAAAAAGGAGTGCGTGGGATTTTTCACAATCACACGACGCGTTCTGATGGGGCCGCGACTTTAGAAGAAATGGTTCGTGCTGCTGAGAAGGCGGGATATTCTTACATTGGCATTTCTGATCACAGCCAATCGGCTGTCTACGCCCAGGGTTTAAAAACTCCAGATCTGATGGATCAGCGAGCTGAGGTTAAAAAAATTCAGGAAAAATTTCCGAACATTCGCATTTTTTGGGGAATTGAGAGCGATATTTTGCAAGATGGCTCGCTCGACTATGACGACAAGATTCTTTCCCAGTTTGATTTCGTCATCGCTTCGATTCACTCGCGTTTTAAAATGGATCGTGAGGCGATGACCGATCGCATTTTGAAAGCGATTCGCAATCCCCGCACTCGTTTCTTAGGCCATGCCACAGGCAGATTGCTTCTGGGCCGCAAAGCTTACGACATGGATATGGAGCGTGTGATTCAAGAAGCTGCCGACCACGACGTAGCCATCGAAATCAACGCGAACCCCGCGCGACTGGACATCGATTGGCGCTGGGGTTCCGCGCTTCGCCGATCGAAGACTCTGGTCTCCGTGAACCCCGACGCTCATGAAACTGCCGGCATCGATCATGTGAAATTCGGCGTGACCGTCGCTCGAAAGGCATTGATACCTGTCGATCAAGTCGTGAATGCTCGAAGCGTTGCTGAGGTTGAAAAATGGCTCAGGCGCGCGTGAGTTTTAAGAAGCAGGACGCGGAACGGCGTCGGCTCGAAGAAATTTTCAAAATTTTAAAACGCGAATATCCCGATGCGAAATGTAGTTTGGATTTTGAGAATCCCTTTCAGCTTCTGATCGCCACGATTTTATCGGCTCAGTGTACGGACGAGCGGGTGAATAAGACTACACCTGCCCTGTTTAAGAAATACCCGACTCCAGCTGCCATGGCGAAAGCTCCACTCAAAGACATTGAGAAGCTCGTGCAGTCGACAGGTTTCTATAAGAACAAAGCCAAGTCGGTCGTTGAAACTTCGAAGGCCTTAACTGAGAAGT
>FRDC01003470.1_pt1 | contig 17222 bp, 12 predicted proteins | sample 1106171 | NCBI WGS metagenome assembly FRDC01 (sample SAMEA3930566, study PRJEB13176) | freshwater metagenome | biome: Drinking water system; feature: drinking water; material: water | place: Singapore | collected 2014-12-20 | reverse complement strand
ACAAGCCGACCGAAAGCGCGACAGTCGTGGAACAGTTCCAAATTTGATCAGAACTTCGACGATGGATCCAAAAATTACTCTCCTCGAAAGGCGGGTTTTTACCTACCATCTGTGTATGTCTTCAAGATGTCGAGTCTGCCACCAAAACTCATCCCCGCAGCTAGTGCCCGTTAGGGGAAGCACTCTGGACGTCAATCATCAGCTCTTCCATATCTGGCGATGTCAGCATTGCCAGAGCATCAACGCCCACGAAGATGTGGATTTCACGGCCATCTATCGAAATTACCCCCTAAACCTCCAGAAATACGACCTTCTCGCAAAAGTGACCTATGCCAGACGTCTGAGGATTTTGTTGAGAGCCGGTCTGCAGAAAAACCAAAGCCTGCTCGATTACGGATGTGGGAACGGGCACTTTCTTCAGTTTCTGAAAGATCATGGATTCTCTTGCAAGGGAATACGATCCTTACAGTCCACCTTTCTCAGACCCGTCGGTTCTAAACCAAAAATTTGATTGGGTGGTTTCTCAAGACGTGATTGAGCATGTGGATGACCCGGAACGTTTTCTCCAGGATTTACAAAAGTACGTTGCCCCACAAGGACATCTGGTTTTTGGTACGCCCTATTCCGACAACGTCGATTTGCAAGATCCCGCTGATCAGGCGGGCGTATTGCATCCGCCTTTTCATCGCTTCTTGTTTTCCAGACAGCGTTTGGATTCGTTTTTTCAGATTGAGGGGTGGAAAGCCGAATTTGTGCACAAGTCTTACCGAGATTCTTGGTTTCCTTTTGTGAACACTTTGTTCCAGTCGCATCTCTTTCTAACCGGAAAAAGTTTAGATTTTGCATTTCAGCCTTTTCCCGTAGTGTTCAAACATTTGCTGCAACATCCATCGCTGATTTTCTGGGGACTGTTTGGATTTTTCCTAAAGAAGAATCAGGATCTCGTCGTGATTCTAAATAAGCAGTGAGCTCAACTCGCTTCCGATAAGGTCTCTTATGTTACACCTAACAATAACTCGCTTGGCTGAAGCCGACCATTGACTCTTGAACGATCCCCCGGTGCACTTTTCTAGACTGAGGTCTAGGACCTAGAAGGTTCAACGACTTCGATCTTTGAAAACCAAACCACCGGAGGGGGCCAATGATGGCAAAAAGCGTGTTACAAAGGATGTTTCTTGCGAGTCTCGCATTCGCGGTCTTAGGAGCCTGTGGCAATCGACGCAATCAAAATGTGTCGGAAGCTCCCGAAGCTCCCAAAGTTCAGCAGTCTTTCAAATTTGTGCCGAAGTTCGTGAACGGAAATCTTGGTCATATCGACAATGATTATTTTGATGTCTATTTGAACGAATCCGCGCTCGGGCAAAAATTCTTACTTCAAACCAACATGGTGGCACAAACTGTAGCACCTTTTTTCACCGGCATGCGCTCGGTGGTCGTGACATTTGAAAAATCTGGCGGGGTCTTGCGCATGTTTGAAGTCCCCACCGGTCACGCGGTGGCTAAGGGACACCAACCCAGGTTATTGCGTGCCGAGTTTCCCATTGTGAGCAAACCTGCCGATGGTTGGATTGCCTTCGATTTCAATGTGGGCATGAGCAAGTTGTTTGTTGCGGCCGATTGGTACGCCTCCGACTTTGGTGGAACCGCCTACTCTGACGAAGTCAATTGGGCGGCGGCCCCTATGAGCAGCGGGTTTTTGGAGAGTGCAAGTTTTGCTGGCAACATTTTGTGGCTCAAGCAAACCGCGACCATCGCTATGTCGGGACTTCATCTGCCATTTCAAGTTCACTACTACCTGCAACCTTATGCTGAAAACGTAGGGTTTGTGCCCATGGAGACCAACTCCAAAAACATTTTCGGATACTTCGAGGTGAATCCAACCCTGGACGCCGAAGCTGGACTCCCCAAAGTTCTGGTTTCCAAGTTCGACACGCGCAAGCCGATTGTATGGGCCATCTCTGACAACACTCCGGGGCAGTACCGCGACGCCATTCGGGATGGGATTCTCTATTGGAATCAGGCCTTTGGCTCCGAAGTTCTCCAAGTGATTGAGGCTCCTGCGGGCGTGGCCGCACCCCACCCGTCCTACAATCTCATTCAGTGGACCGACTGGGATTTGGCGGGTTTTGCCTACGCGGATGCGCAAATGGATCCTCTCACCGGCGAGATCTTGCATGGACAAGTTTTTATGACCTCAGCTTGGGCCAATATGGGAGCCAAGCGTGGGATGGCGAGTGCAGATCAAAAAAGCTCAAAAGCTCTTTCCCTCAATGGATTGCAGAGAGCCCCTCTGGGTTGCGAAATGAAAGAGAGCTTGGAATTCAAAACTCAACTCAATGCTTTGCTCGCAAAGAACCCAACTCCGCAGCAGCTCGAGAAACTGGCACAAGAATACATTCGCGTCGTCATTGCTCACGAAGTGGGACACGTTTTGGGTCTCCGCCACAACTTTGCCGGGTCCACGGTCGTCAACTACGGTCCCCAAGAACGTCATGAGCACTTTCAAAATCTCTTGGCCGGAAAAGATCTCCCCCTGACTCTCAATCCCACTTCTTCAGTCATGGAGTACCCCCATTTTTATGAGGACATGTTTGCCGGTCATTTCATCTCGAAAAAAGCGCCGGCCTTTGACTACGACGCCAAGGCCATTCGTCATCTTTATAAAGATGAAAATTTTGCTGCATGGGAAGTTTCCCCGTTTTGCACAGACTCTCACATCGGGCTCTACATCGACTGTTGGCCGAACGACGTGGGGTACAGCGCCTTCGAAGCAGCTAGCTTTCAAAATTATGAGCGTGTGAATAGCATGGTGGGAGCCATCATCACTGAGTTGATTGCCAATCGGGTTCTCTTTCCACGATTGGGCGTGGATGAAATATCTCTTGGATCTCCCAGCTTGTACGCCAACATGCACGCTGAGCCAGTGAGTTTGGCAGCACAAGCTCTGCAAAAAGGATCCGTGAGCATTCGACTGAAAAGAAATTTTCACGGTGCTGAAATTGAGTACGGTGAAATACTCAATCAGCTCCTGGACGAATCTCTGCAAGAATCAGTTAAAACTCTCGGCGGCTTCTCGAAAGTGATGTCTTTGCCGGATCTCAATTTGGAAAAAGAGGTGAGCACAAAATTGATCTCTCGCCTGGATGCGGCCGTTGCTGCGGGCATGGATCATCGGGGTCGCTCCTTCAGCTTCTCAACTGATGAAATTAAGCGACTCAAAACTCGCTTAACCTTGTGGAGCAAGGAATACGCAAAGCAGCTCACCTCAGCATGGATCAAGGGCCTCAAAGGATCCGAGTCCTCGTCGTGGAGGGACAGTGAATGGATTCACTCCTATGCAACTTTCTTGCAAGGGGTTGCGGAGACCGTGCTACTTTCTCACAAGACTCCGATCAGCGGAGGGTTTGATTTTCTCTCAGGAGAGATTCCAAGTTTTGTTTTTACTCAGGCCAACCGCCAGGAAGCAGTTTCGCTCTTGAAAGCCAGGGGAGAAAACTCCTCTTGGGGAGTGATGGAACAGGCCGCAGTGAAAGCAAAGTATCAGAAGTTTTTGGATCAAGCGGCGCGCACCAAAACTTTTGCTGAAGTAAAGATTGAAGAACTCACCGAAAAAGAGCGCCTGCGCTGGTATCTGGAAAACAAAGACCTCTTGGATCAGTTCTGATTGCTCACCTCACGTGCGCCGATACTTTTTGCGACTGAGCGAGTCGCAAAAAGTATCGGCGCACGTTGAGCGTTTATTCGTAAACCCATTCGATAAATCCCTGATTCAAGACTTGAGCTAGGGATTTTCGATCAATTTCAAACACAAAGTATTTGCCTGTGGCTGCTCCGCAGACCGCGATTCTTGCCATGCCATCATGCTTATGTTCCACGTTGTAAAACGGAACCTTGCCGAGTTTTTTCTGAGCGTCATTTTGTTTGATGCCAGAACCCTCCTCGCATTGGAGCGTTCCGTCCGGAATACCCACGCGCACTCGCTCTTTGTCTTTTGAAGTTTGCTTGAGTCGCGCTTCTTGTTCCGGTGTGAGTTGGATCGCAGCGTTGGGTTGTTCTCGATTTTGTCGACAGTTTCCGGTTCCGCAAGAGATCATCACGCAAGCAAGAAATAGCCACAGCGTGGATTGCTTCAAATACTGAGGCATCCAAAACCCCCTATCTAAGATACGGAAATGGATCGGGTCTTCCCCAACCATATTGAACAGCGTAAATGTTTGCTTCTCCCGAGACAAAAAGCACCGAGCGCGTTTTTTCAAGAACTAGAGGCTGGGACAACACCCCTCGACCCGGATCAAAAGCGGCCAAAAGCTTACCAGTTCCACGGTCTAAAAATTTAAGCTCCCCCTGAGACTCCCCAAACACAATCAATCCAGATTCGGTGGCGATCGGGGCCGTTGCGATCCCTTGGCTCAAATTGTGCTCCCAAAGAATTTTCCCACTCGTTCTTTCAATCGAAAGCACCGAAGAACGGGTACTTGCAAAATAAATGGCATCCCCAACCACTGCGGGCCTGGACCACCCACCCACATCAATTTTCCAGATCACGTCTCCGGTACTGGGTTTCAGGGCGTAGAAGGCATCGTCAAAACCCATGGCATAGAGCTGGTCTTGATGCAGGACCAAATCCGAATCCATGTCCCGAAAGCGAACTCCTTTGTTCAAATTTTGTTCCCATTTCACTTGCCCATTGGATTCGGTGAGACAAACAATCGCACCATCACTGAACCCCGAGTACACAAAACCATTTTTGATCACGGGTCGAGAGCCCGCGCGGATCGAGGAGGCGTTGGAATCTTGTCTGGAGTGACTCCATACCTGCCGACCCGTTGGACGATCCAAGGCAAACAAGGTGTTCGCCCCCGACAAGAAATAGACCATTCTCTCAGTCACAACGGGTTCAGACAGTTGCTCAGCTTTGGTTGCAAAAATCCATACCAGCTCTCCCGATTCGAGATCGTAGGCGCCCATATTGCCGGCTAGATCTCCCACAAACACTGTGTTCTCAAAAACTGCGGGAGTTGCCTCAACTCCTTTTTCAACAGAAATGCGCCACAACTCACGACCGTTGCGAGTCTCGTAGGCCACAACCCCGTCTTGAGAATTGGCAATTAAAACTGCCTCCAGGCCTCGAATTTTCACAGGCACGGGCTGCGCCCGATTCACCCGACGAAACAACTCGTTGAGCTTTTCAGGACCTTGACGGACCCACGAGCCTTTCACCTGAAACACTCGCGGCTGCTGGGTTCCAAGCAACGTGCAACCACTCCCCAAAAAACAAAAAATGAGAAAAAAGTTTCTCAAAGCGAAGCACCCTCTCTGGACAACTTCTGTGCTTGTTTTTGATAGATAAAGGCCTCGCGATCCGATGCCAACTTATCAAACAGCACCTGCGCCTGATCCGATTTATTCAGCTTCTGCAAACACAAGGCCTGGCGTAACTCGGCCTCTTTATCCAAAAACTTCCAGAGACCGGATTTCACCATTTCGCCCCAGATTGCCACAGCCGCATCGCACTTGCCCTGATCGGCCTGCACATTTCCAAGAGCGAGTTTTACGAGTCCCGAAACGAAGTTCTTTCCCCCTTGAACGCGAGTTAGCAGAGCCTCATCTTCGCCGAGCTCAGAAGTTGAGTTTCCCAATTGGAGCGACTTGAGTGCGGCCATTTTAGCAGCCACTGTATGGGGAGCAGCCTCCACCAAATTTTTCAACTTTTCCCGCCATTGCTTGCGCTGCTCCTCAGTTGGAGTTTTCGCAGAGTTTTTATCAATTTCTGATTCGATCACACCGTATTCAGCCTGATACTTTTTTTCCTGACCCTGAGTCCAGACATCCCAACCCAAGTAGCCAAGCCCAGCGATCAGTCCAACGACAAAAAGACCCACCAGAGCCTGCGTGTACTGAGGTTTCCAATTTTCAACAAAATCGTTCATCGGTTGTTCACCTCTCGCAATGTTGTGAAGGCTCTCGAGGTTTTACCTTGATGACGCTGGCGCAACGCCCCCACAGTGCGGATGCGTTCTTCAGCCAATCGGTCCGCAGCTTGATTGGTGCTCACGTTGTCGCGTTTCGCAATGTCAAAAACTCGCATGCAGTTGTCGTACACCCGGCGAGTTTTTTCGAAAGCCCTTTCAGGAGAGTAACCCTCCAGTTCCACAAAAACGTTCATCAGACCACCCGCGTTCACAACATAGTCGGGTGCGTACAAGATGCCGAGTTCGCGCAATTGATCGCCGTGCTTGCTTTCACCCAACTGGTTGTTGGCACCACCGGCAATCACCTGGCATTTCAACTTACTGATCGACTGATCATTCACCACTGCACCCAGAGCACAGGGCGAGAGGACCTCGCATTCCTGCGCCGTGATTTGGTCAGGGGAAACTGTCTGCACCTTCAGTTCATCGGCCATGCGCTTCACTTTGACCTCATCAATGTCTGCCACAATGACTGTCGCAGACTCCTTCACCAAATAACGCACCAAATGAGTGCCGACGTTCCCCAGACCCTGCACGGCGATGCGCAGACCTTTGAGAGAATCTGTTTTGAGTTTTTCTTTCACGGCCGCCTTGATCCCCATCAAAACTCCGTGAGCTGTGTACGGAGATGGATCTCCAGAGCCGCCAAAGTCTTTCGGAATTCCAGTCACCCATGGGGTTTCCATGTAAATGTATTCCATATCTTGCTCACCGGTGCCCACATCTTCAGCAGTGATGTATTTTCCATTGAGTGAGTTGACGAATTGACCAAAAGCTCGAAACAGACCTTCGGTTTTCTGTGTTTTGGAGTCCCCAATGACGACGGCCTTCCCACCACCGAGGTTCAATCCAGCGGCGGCAGCCTTGTAGGTCATTCCTTTCGAGAGTCGAAGCACGTCGATGAGAGCCTCTTCTTCGGTTTTGTAGTTCCACATGCGAGTGCCACCCAGGGCTGGCCCCAAGGCAGTGTTGTGAATGGCAATGATGGCTTTAAGGCCCACACTCTTGTCGTGACAAAAAACCACTTCTTCGTGGTCACCATGTTTGGAAATCAACTCAAACGAACCCATGCTGCTCCTTTACTGCTTGTGTCTCTTTCTTTTTGCGGCCTGGAGAAGGAAAAAACAACCTCGCAAAAGGCCTCTCAGGGATAGAGTGTCATCACTCTTCTTTTCTCTCGGGAGTCAGCGAAATTTGCAAACGCTTGCCCGCCCTCTCCACTTCGAAAACCACCGGACTTCCCGCCAACATGCTTTGCAATGCGAAAGAAAAGTCCTGCAGGTTTTGCAAGTTCACAGACCCTGCCCTGCGCAATATATCCCCCGCCTTCAATCCAGCCTTTTCCGCAGGAGAATTCTTAGTCACCCCGGAAATTTTCACTCCACCGCTCGGATTGTCGCCATAATCTGGGATGGTTCCCACATAGACGCGAAAACTTCTCCCGGCCAATTTTTTTCTGGAGCTCTCCACCTCTTGGAAGGGAATGCGAGGCAGATTCGACATCTCGGCGACAAAAGCGGCCACCGCCTGCGTCGCTCGGGTGAGACCCTCAAAATCAATCCGATCTCGAGTGTCACGGGGTGAGTGGTATTCACCATGGGATCCCGAGAAAAAATCCAGAACCGGAACCTTCGCCAAATAAAAGGCCATTGAATCCGTGGGCAGAAAGGGATCATCCACCACATTCAAACCCACACCCAAGCGATTTTGCACAGCAAGTTTCTCAACCAAGGGTCGAAAAACTGGAGAGGAACCTGCCGCCTGCACCTTCAACGCCTGATCTTTAAGGCGCCCCAACATGTCCAAATTCACAGCCGCCTTGAGTTTGGGATTCTCGGTTTGCAAAAAAGCTGAGGAGCCCAAGTTGCCAAACTCCTCACCCGACCAAATCGCAAAGATGTAGGGTTGTGGGCTTTTTTTGCTGGCAAAGTGATCGGCGAGTTCAAGAACCGCTGCCATCCCTGAGGCATTGTCGTCCGCCCCAGGGTGAACCTGTCCTTGCTCCTGAGAAAGCGCGAGCGAGTTGCCGGGTTGTCCGAGACCCAGATGATCACCGTGGGCCCCGATCAGGAGAGCGGGCTTCTTCGCCGGGTTGGGAGTGAAGCCGATCACGCTTTGCGCCTCTCCCATTTCGGGCTGCACTTCAACTCGTGCCGAAAGATCCGCCGGGATGGCAAAAGTTTGCACCTCTCCAGCGCTCAGTTTTTTTGAAAGGCCTCGCCCATCTTGCTTGGCCGCTTTCACAAAGTCAGAAAACACGTCATCACTCACAAACAGAACCGGGATGCCCACGCTCTGACCCATTTCCTTGTTGGAAACCATGGCCTTGCCTGGCAAGCCCACAACGACCACTCCGACCGCGCCTTTTTGCTTGGCCACTGTAGCCTTGAACTGCAAGCTTGCCCCAGTTGAGAGTAGGGCCCTTTCGGCATCGCTCAGTTGAGCTGGAACATCTCGCAACAACACCACCCACTTGTTGTGCACATCCTGATCTCCGTAGGAATCCATGCCTTTTTGGGTGGCGGTCGATGGTACATTCAAACCGTAACCCACAAAAACCAGGCCGGACTTTTCGATCACTGCGGAGCTGGAAAAAACCGAGATGTCGTAGTCTTTGCCTCGTTTCAAAGACTCCACTTTCCCATTGAGTGCTAGTTGCGCTTGGTTCTGAGCGCCAAACTGCACTCCCTTGGCGAAAGAAAATTTATGCACCTGAGTGTGCAGTCCTCGCGTCCGAAAAAAATCGGCAACAACACTCACCCATTGTTGTTCTTGAATGGAGCCCGTCAATCGTCCGGCCAGAGATGGATCGGCAAAATAGTTCACCCAGTTCTTGAGGTCTTGCGTGAGAATCTCCGGCTTCAAAGTGCGAGGCGGCCGAACCGGCAACTGCAAAATTTCGCGCGCCCGAACATCATCCCAGCCTGCCGAGACGATTTGAGATTCGCCCTGAGCGTTGCGCACCGTCCAGGTGAGTCGCTCGCCATCCGGAGTGAACACCGGCAGACCATCGAAGCCTTCGCGAAACGTCACTCGCACGGGCTTCATCTTTCCTTCTAGATCTGTGATGAACAGCTCAAAGTTTTGGTAACCCAGAATGTTACTCGTAAAAATCAAGTAATCACCCGAAGGATGATAAAACGGAGCCCAGGCCATGGAGTTCAGATGTGTGATCTGTTTCTGATCACTGCCATCGATGTTCATGGTGAAAATTTCAGCGGTCTTTCCGTCCGGTGAAAATCGCCTCCAAGTCAGACGACGCCCATCCGGCGAGAAAAAAGGTCCTCCGTCATAGCCTTCGCTCGTGGTCAAACGGCGCAATCCAGTCCCATCGGATTTCATGATGTAAATGTCCATGAAGTACGAAGGATCCTCTTGCAGTTTCTTTTGGTCAGACTCAGAAAGCTTTCCTGCCTTTAAATCCTCGTAAGCATGACGGTTGCTTGCAAAAGCGACCAACTCCCCTTTCGGAGAATAGCTGCCTTCAGCATGATAACCTCGGCCTGTGGTCAAAGGACGATTGCGTCCAGAACGCAGATCCTGTTCGTAAATTCGATAAGTGTCGTCGAAGCTCCAGCTGTATCGATGGCCCTTGGGATTTTTACGGTATTCAAGCTCCTCTTGAACTTTCTTCTTGATGTCTGGATCTTCATGAGTGCTGGAGAACATGAGCTTCGCACCGCTGGGATGAATCCAGGCGCAAGTTGTCTTCCCGACCCCGGGCGAAACTCTGCGCACCGAGCCCTTGATCAGGTCCGCGAGATAAATTTGGTAAAAGGGATTTCCCGGCTCTCTCTCGCTTTGGAAAACCATCTGCGTGCCATCTTTGTTGAAATACCCCTCCCCTGCTTTGTTTCCCACAAAGGTCATTTGTTCGGGGTTGCCAACGAGCTTGGCCTCGGGAGTTGTGAATTTGTCCTGGGCTTTCGCGAACGCGCCCACAAGTATTATGTTAAGCAGGGTGATTTTGTGCATCGGCTGAGTGATGCCGCAATGCGGGTCACTCGTCAATCGCATGCCGCGCCGTAACCCAAAAAGGTACGGCGTACCTTCAGGGGGTCCCGCGGATGGTGGGATTTGTGTAGTAGTAGGGGGTTGCCGAGGTCGGAGTGCCTTGGTTGAAGAAATTGTAGTTGTAGTTCATCTGTTGTTCCATCTGCTTGGTCATCAGCCAGTAGAAAAAGAGAGCTGCTGTGATCATCATCATGGGCGGGAACCACTCGGAAGAAACCATGCTTTTGATGAAACCACCAAAACCGCCACCTGTTGTGGTTTTCACCTTCTTGGCTTGTTCGGCGGCTTCTTTTTTAGCGCGCGCTTCTTGAAGTTCGTCCATGGTGCAGACCATATTCTTGGGTCCGCGGGCGGTGCGGTAATCGTCGCACTTTTTGACCAAAACTTCTAAGTGCTCGGTCATCCGACTGCAACCGGCCTCCTGGTTGCGAGCGACAGTGGCGTCGTAGTTGTTTGAGAAGTCGTTCGTGTCTTTGCCACAAGCTTCTTCCACATCCTGCATTCGCAGGACAAAAGCCTCACCTGGGATTCCTTCTTTATTCTTCAAAAACACTCTTTGAAATTGGCCCGGAGCACTTGCGGCCGCGTACTTGTTACATTCCTTGATAGCGGTGTTGTTGAGAAAGGTGCCTTGCTTCCAATCTCCCTCAGGCAGCTGAACCACAGCTCCTGCCGGATAGAAGGCCGGATTGCACCGCATCGTTTTCTCACCCGAATCAGCGAAACGTTTTTTTATAAACTCGTTCCGCTCATGAATGAAATCCGGATCGGTTTGCACCGTGCTGAGTAACTTGCAACTCATGTTGAGATATCCACCGACGATGCACAAGTTGTCTCCGCCCTCAGAAAACTCAGGAGTCACACCCTTGTCGAAGCGCAGACCAGAAGCTTTTTTTTCTGCGCCATCCATTTCGGCTCTCGTTGCTGGTGCTTTTGTGGCGGGGACCTCGTCGGCCTCCACGCGCGAATCCGAAACTCTCGCACTCCCAGAGGTTGATGAACCAGCGACCGTCTCCATACCCCTACCGCCAGGAGCTCCGATGCTTGTCTCACGAGGACCCGCACTGGGTTGGGAGGTGCCTTTGCCTGAGAGGATCTTCGCGTAAAAGTCTTCTTTCTGATCGGCTGCTTTTCTGCTTCCACCATTTTTGGCCGTTAGACCTGCCTGGCGCGCGGCCTGATCTGCAACGGATCTACCATGCTCCTCTTCAGCTGCTTTTGCTTCCTTCGCCAGCTGCTCAGGACCTTTGAAAAGATCTGCGATCACTTCTTCGGGACCGAACTCATGAATGTGAGCCTGACTGCACTCTTTGTCTTTACAAAATTTTCCGGTGTAGAGCTTTCCAGGAACGGAACTCGGCCCGAACTCCACGTAGCCCTCACCCCATGGAAATCGCATCGTCGGCACCGGCAGTTCTGTGGGTGCTGCTGCTTGCCGAGGTTCGCCAGACCACTTCAACTTCGCAGGCTCAGCAGGAGGTAAAGATTCTGCCGTAGACTCAGAGGCAGGAGCTTTATCGGTGACGTTTTTTTTCTCTGGGGAAGTTGGCCCAGGCTCAGGGGCCCACTTCAACCTGGCTGGTTCGCCCTGGGCTTGATCTGAAGTCTGTTTCTCATCGGGAGACGCCGCTCGGGGGGCAGGTTTGCCTGCGTCCTTAGGGGTGATCATCGGGCTCTGAACCACGATCACATTGTAAGTCGGTGTCGCCGGATCTGCAGGGAGCTTCAACTTTGCAGGTTCAACGGGTCCCACAGGTTCGGCCACAGGCGCAGGGGCTTGGGGAGTGGGGGCTGCGACAACCTTCTGCTTCCCCTTGGCTTTTGGTTTTGGTTTTTGAATTTTCGCCGTTTTTGGATCTGGAACCGGAGTGTTGAGAATCTTTCCGATTTTGATCATCTCATCGCTCAAGTTTTCATTGTACACCCACTCGGTGCCACCAAACTTTTTGACCGATTTACCCAATGTACTCGCTGCGCCTTCTAACGAAGTGGTTTCGTCAAAATTGATTCGATTTCCTTCAATCACATGGATTTGAACCGGGGTCGGCGACTTCTTCTTTGCTGCAGAGCTTTGCCCATGCGCGGAGAGCGAAAATTGAATCGTTAGAATGGCAGCCAATAGAATGCGCACAGACTCTCCTTGGGAATTCATCGGAATTTCAACGATATGGATTGAGTCCAGGTAGCTGTCCGGAGTGGTGTTTTTTCAAAATGGCCGGACAAGTGTCGAAGTTTTGTCCGGATTTTTGGATTCCTTACAGGGCAAAAGCCCAGGCTCTTGTGGCACTTACTGCCTCGTGTTACGAGCCATCCTGCGGAGGCAATATGTCACAAATTACTCAAACCTTTTCCCTCAAGAGCTCAGTTTTTTCGCTCGTTTTGACCTTGGCCGTGGGCCAAGTCCAAGCCCAAACGATGATTCGACCGGATCTCAACCCAATGGATGCGAGCAAAACCCTGGAGCAGAAAGAGCTGATCTCCAAGGACCTGTTGAACGAATACATTAAGGTTCACCCCTGGCTTGCGGATGTGGATCCGCAGTCATTGCCGACCATTCTTGAAATGATCGATTTTCAAACCGATCAACGCATCGATGTTCGTTGTGACATTGCCTACGATGAAGGTTCTTGGTTTTCGAGCCGCAAACCTGGCTACTATCTGACCATGACCGACCAAAACGGTGATATGAAAGCGGTGCATTCGGAGCCTTACACAATCGATCAAAGTCGTGACCTTCTAAAGCTTTTCTCAACTTACGTGATCAACTTTCAGTGTGCTCGTCCTGAGCCTACGGAGGCAAACGTCTGTCAAATCGTGGCTGGTAAGAAAAAAGGAACGGTCCGCGTTTTGCGTGCGGGACTGCCCTTTTCTCCGGAGTTCACAGGTGGCAGCAAGTTGCAAAAAGGTTCGGGCGGCTTAGGAAACTTAAACAAGTACTTTCGCTACATGAGAGACTTGACTGCATTCCACGTTTGTCAGCTGAACCGCGGTTTGAACTCTTGGCAGGAAATGTCTGCAGATCCTGCAAAACTCCAAGTGCTGCGTGAGTTGAAGGCACGAGGGCTTTTCCAGAGGCGTTAATCGTTCCTAACAACCAGGCACACCGACAAAAGCCGAGGTCCTCACCTCGGCTTTGTGCTTTTTGGGAAGCTCGCCGATACTAATTTCACCCATGGCAGAGCAGCTCAATATCCTCAACTCCGTCGATGAACTATCCGCACTGATGAAAGAGTCCCCAGGTGGAATCGACCAAGATGTCGTCACCAAGGGTGAGGAGCTGATCAGCCTCTTCAACGACGACAACTACACTCCGCAACGTTTCCCTTCTCTCAACGCCAACAAGATCGAAATCCTTCGCCGCGTGATTGAGGACATTTCGATGGGTGTGATGATTTTACGCTCATCCTCCATTGGCCTCACCGCTCGCAACAATGAACTTCAGCCCTACATTGTTCCGCATGGAACACTTCCCCAGGGCAACGTGGTCTTCAGTGTGAACTGGAAGAAAATCGTGTCATTTAAGAATTGGCGCAAAGGCAGCACCGACCCGGTCTCACAAGATGACATCAATACGGCAATTTATTTTCTGACGGTGGAAATTTCGCGCCTGCTGTGATCTAAGTACCGGATGACCGACAACCTTCTTATTCGCAATCTCTACCCCATTTTGAGTCCGGAAGTGTTCTTTTTGGTGGAAGCCTTCGCCGGACTTGCGTGGATCTTTTATCGCTTCTTTTTGAAAGATGTCTCAGAACAAAGACACAAAAGTTTGCAAAAATCTTACCGACGCTTGCTGCGGATTGCAGTTTTCTTTTCTCTTTTTTTTGGCATCTTTTTTGTCCTCTCCGTTCTCCATGCAGAGGGCTTTGCCTTTGCGGACCGCTTGCGTCCGTATTTTTCTCTCTTGGCCTACTTTCTTGGAATGGTGCTGGTCGTGCGCACCGCCCGCTTGGTTTTGCTGCAGTACCTTTTTCTGGGTTCCATCAAACATGGTGTGCCGATTCTGCTGGTCAATATCTCTTCCTTGGCGTTGATTCTGGCCCTGGTGGTGTGGACTGCGAGCCATGTGTTCGGGATTCAGCTTGGCCCCCTGCTTGCGACTTCTGCCGTGTTCTCGATCATCCTTGGTCTCGCCTTGCAAGACACGTTGGGGAACATCTTTTCTGGAATCTCCCTACAGATCGATGAAACTTTTGAAATCGGTGATTGGCTGGAAATTTACAACGGCTCTCAGAAGATTGTGGGCCAAGTGAAAGAGATCACTTGGAGATCCACCATCATGGTCGGCTGGAGTGATGAGATCATCACTCTTCCCAATCGAACGGTCGCCAATTCACAGATCTCCAACTTTGCTGACGGACTCTTCCCCATCTATCGCAGTCAGAGTTTTCGAGTGCCTTACAAACAGGATTTTGAAATCGTACGCCGACTTTTGCTGGAGAGCCTCAACCAGGTTTCCGCCGTCCGCAGTTATCCTCGACCTTTGTGCTTCATTTCTGAGACCACAGATTCTTGGGTGAACTTCAAGCTCGTCTACGCCATTGATTCCTACGGCAAGCAGTACTCGATCGGAGACCAGGTCGTGGAAGCAGCAACCAAACATCTGACAGCGCACGGAGTGCAACTCACCCCCCAACGCGTGCTTCTGGTGGATGAGAGATCGGTCTAAGAGCCAGTCGAGCAGACATTTTTTTGCAGCCGTGAGACTCTTTAAACATGTCGTCCATCACAAAAAGCGAAGAGTACTTAAGAATGCGCGACTACTACACTCAACGCGAAGCCGCGAATGAAAAAAAGCACAAAAACACAGTCGATAACTTGAAAGAGCAACACCAACGCGAGCTCGATGTGGTGCAAACCAAATCCAGTCAAGAAGTCGATCAAGCCAAAGAACGCATGCGAGAAAAACTTTCTGAGCTCGATCTCAAGCACAAGAAAGAAATCGATTCCCTTCGCGAACTTTATCAGAAAAAAGTCGAACGCGGTTGAAAGCAAACTCCAACGCAATCCATGTCAAAATGTGAAAGTCTTCTGCAGGCGTGCTTGGAAGGTAGGATCCTTGCCCGTGACCCATGTGCGATTCAGCTCCAGGTACAAAGGCACGGTGTGATTGAGCAAGAATTCGATGCCTAAGCCATATCCTGATTCGACGTATTGGTCTCGGGGACGCATTCCACCATCCACCAAACCCACTTTGTAAATGCCTGAGGGAACCCAACGTCGAATTCCGAATGGCAACGTGTAGGGCAAAAGTGGTCGGTGAATGACCTTCTTGAATTCCATTTCGAGGGTCTGACTCTTCATGACCAGATCATCATAGTTGGAGGCGATCGTTCGTGAAACGAACGGATTCGAGAATTGAAAATACGGATTGAGATCGATGGTTCGATTTTCAGCTTGCAAGGAATTGCCACGCAAAAAAATCACCCATTGCGCACCCAAATCATAAGCCATAGAAGCTTGCACCGCTGAAAAACTGCGATCCGTTTGCGACTGCTCACCGTAGAGACGCAGCCCATAGGCCCGATAAGGAAAGAGGTTGGTGAGGTAGCGCTCCGTCCAGCTGTAATCATAGGTGAGACCGGTCAATGAATTCGTGGTGTGGCTGAGATCCTTTGAATATTGCGAAATCAAAGTCAGGGCAGATCTCGAATACGAGTTGGTGTGCAAACGATATGCCACCTGTGCGGCCACTCCATGATACTGATTTTTTGAGACTAAGCGAAAATCTTTGCTGTCGGAGCTCAACTCCAGAGTTGCTGACTCCCAGGCACCCAAAAGAAATCCCCAGTTCAAAAGGTTTTCAGTATTGATGTAAGTCAAAGAACCACTCTGCAAACCATAGTTTCCCAGACTGTAAATGGCCTCAAAGGAATGCAACTGGAGGGGATCCAAGAATGAAGCTTGCAAAGACCCGCTCGGATAAAATGAAAAAGGCATTAAGACGGCATCCAACTTTGAAAACTTCCACTGCTCCCACGCGGAATAAGGCTTTGAATTCTGCTGCAACTCTTTGCGTTTTTCTTCTGTGGCAGCGGGAAGTTGGGACAGATCCTTCACCACACTGACTCGCTCTTCAAAATGCGGTTGCTCCAAACTCTTCGACAGATCCACGATCAGAATTCGATATCCCTGGTCCCCCGCTTCGCTGATCACAGCCCTTGCTTGGTCATCGAGAACGCGAGCCTCCACCACCCCATCCGAAGTTGAACGTCTCTCAATCTTTTGCGTCTTCGCATTCCACGAGAACAAAGAGGATCCGGTCCTAGTCGGAGCCACAAAAAAGGCTTCGTCGGCAAAAACATCCACCATGCTTGCATCAAAACCTTTGAACTGAGCCAGAACCGTTTGATTTTTCTTCAACACTCTTTGATCACCAACTTGCTCCCACACCCACACATCCCCCGATCGGCTCACACGAGGCTCACCCCGCACCGAGCCCCAAGGCTTGCCATTCAAAAGAAGCGCACGAGAAGACCAGGACCGGCGCATATCAAAAGCCAGCTCGTGCTCCCCATTTTGATCAAAAAGATAAGTTCCCTCGGAACCCGCGAGCACTTGCCCATCAGAATCCACCAGACCATAAGGTCGATAGTTCGGACGAACTGAGGAGTATGCGCTCGCATAAAATTTTCCATTTTTGTGCCAAATCGGGCCCGAGGACAAACGCTGAGTAGACCTCTGGGTCTCACCACTGACTCGGTTCACTTCAATCAGTCTGGGGCGATCGGAACCGCTCTCAGTGCCAAGCGCGCGAATCATGGATGCGTCTTTACTGAACGAAACTGGATTTTTCGAGATTAAAATCGGCTCACTTTCACTGAGCTTGTGCAATTTCGATTCTTCTTTGATCTTGCGAGACAACTGCACCAAAGCCGCTTCCAAATCGTAGCGGTTGAAGGTTCTCCGAAAGTTCTTATTGAGCAACAACGGCACCACATAGGAGTCTGAATGATTGTAGAAGGAAAGATTCACCGACTCTCGATGGGTCTCCTCCAACATCCGGTAAAACTCAGCCCCGAGCCAGTATTTTTCATTTCCGTAGGGGAAGTAACCTGTTTCATTGATCAGTTGGGATGGAGTGAGATCTTGTTTGAGAGCCAGTGCTGCCACAATGGCGCGAATTCTCCCAGAGTAAAGACGTCCACCCCGGTTCCAACGAGATTCGTTCCACGTGGCATTCCCTTCGAGAAAAAACCTCGGCATGAACAAGTTGGGGTAGTTGAAAATCGGCAC
>FRDC01001530.1_pt1 | contig 17252 bp, 16 predicted proteins | sample 1106171 | NCBI WGS metagenome assembly FRDC01 (sample SAMEA3930566, study PRJEB13176) | freshwater metagenome | biome: Drinking water system; feature: drinking water; material: water | place: Singapore | collected 2014-12-20 | reverse complement strand
CTCACCACCGACGAGGCCGAGGCGCTGATCGCCCGGGGCTCGGGCAACCGCCAGCCCGGGTTCCACATCTGGCAGGCCTACAGCCTGTTCGTCTCCTGGGACTCGACGGTCGGCGAATATCTCGCCGCCAAGGACAAGCCGCTCAAGCTCAAGGTGTTCCACCAGCAGGGCCTGGGCCGCGCCTGGGAGGAGACCGGCGAGGCGCCCGACGACGAGCTGCTGGACAAGGCCCGCGAGCCCTATCCCCAGCGCGTGGTGCCGCCCGAGGCGCTGTTCCTCACCGGCGCCTGCGACGTGCAGGGCAACCGGCTGGAGTGGAGCGTGTGGGCATGGGGCGCGGGCCTGACCTGCTGGCTGGTCGACCGCGGCATCCTGCAGGGCGAGACCGCCGACGAGGTGGTGTGGCGGCAGCTCGACGGGGTGATCGCGCAGACCTATCCGGACCTGCGCGGCAACCGCTGGCCGATCGACCTGTTCGGCGTCGACACCGGCTTCCTCGCCAACTGGGGGTACATGTTCGCCCGCCGCCACGCCGCGACCCAGCGGGTGCTGGCGCTGAAGGGCGAGGACGGCTGGCACCGCCTGCCGGTGGGCAGCGCCAGCAAGATGGACGTGGACTTCGCCGGCCGGCGGATCGGCACCGTGATGCTGTTCCCGGTCGGCACCTGGTCGATGAAGAGCGAGACCTATGCCGGCCTGCGCAAGACCTTGGACGGCCCGGCCGCCGCCGACGGCCAGTGGAAGGTGGGCACCGTGCACCTGCCCGGCTGGATCGACCGCGAGGCGATCCGCCAGCTGACGGCGGAGTTCTTCACCGAGACGACGGACAAGCGCGGCCGCACCCGCAAGGAGTGGGTGAAGGCGGCCGGCCGGGCCAACGAGCTGCTGGACATGCACGTCTACAGCCGCGCCCTCGCGCACCATCTGTACGACCCCTTGCAGCCGGCCGAGGTGCTGTCGCTCGCCGCCCGGCGCAACGTGGCGGCCGAGGGCGTGCAGCGGGACCTGTTCGCGGCGGCCAAGCTGGCGGAGGCCGGCGCGCCGGAGGGTGGTGTGGCGATCGAGGCCGCGCCCGATGTTCGCCCGCCGCCCGCGGCGCAGGAGCCCGAGGGGGCCGAGCCTCCCCGGGAAGGCGACTGGTTCGGCGTCCGCGGCGACGACTGGTTCACCAGACACTGATCGCAGGCCATGGCCCTCACCCAGACCGACATCGACAACCTGGAAAGCGCGCTGGCCTCCGGCGAGCTCGAGGTGGAGCAGGAAGGGCGGCGGGTTCGCTATCGCTCGATCGACGAGCTGACGTCCGCCCTCGCCTATGCCCGCGAGCAGATCGCCCAGGCCTCCACCGCCGGCAGCGTCACCCAGAGCCTCGCCCAGTGGGATCGCGACTAGACCATGCGCTGGCTCGAATCGATCATCGAGGCCGTCTCGCCGCGCCTCGCCGCGGAGCGCCAGGCCTACCGCCTGCAGCTCGACGCGCTGCGCGGCTATGACGGGGCGCGGACCGGCCGGCGGCAGAACAGCTGGGGCGGCGGCGCCACCTCCGCGAACACCGAAATCGGCTCCGCCGGCACGCGCCTGCGCAACAACGCGCGCGAGCTGGTGCGCAACAACCCGTGGGCCAAGAAGGGCAAGCGGGTCTACGTCGCCAACATGGTGGGCACCGGCATCATGCCCACGGCCAACACCGGATCGGCCGCCCGCGACAAGCGCATCGACCGCGCCTTCCAGGCCTGGTGCGGCGAGTGCGACGCGGCCGGCCAGATCGATTTCTTCGGCCTGCAGGCACTCGCGGTCGGCACCATGTTCGAATCGGGCGAGGTGCTGGCCCGCTACCGCGACCGCCCGCCGGCGGCGGGCCTGGCCCTGCCCATGCAGATCCAGCTGCTCGAGCCGGACTATCTCGACACCGCCCGCTTCGGCCGGCCGGAGGCCGCGAACAGCAACGTCATCAACGAGGGCATCGAGTTCGATCCCGAGGGCCGCCGCGTCGCCTACTACCTGTGGAACGAGCACCCGGGCGACACCATCGGCATCATCCGACAGGGCGGATTCCGCTCGTCGCGGGTGCCGGCGGATCAGATCGCCCACGTCTACCGGATCGACCGGCCTGGCCAGATCCGCGGCGCCAGCGAGTTCGCGCCGGTGCTGCAGCGCAGCTACGACCTCGGCGAGTACGACGAGGCGGAGCTGGTCAAGAAGAAGATCGCCGCCGCGTTCGGCGGCTTCGTCAAGCGCGCCGGCAGCGCCCAGAACCCGCTCGCCGGGGCCGCGGCCACCACGGACGGCAGCGGCCGCCGGCTGGAGACCCTGCGTCCCGGCTTGATCCAGTACCTGCAGCGCGACGAGGAGATCGTCTTCCCGTCGACGCCCGATTCCCAGGGCTACCGGGACTTCACGGTCGCCCAGCTGCACGCCATCGCCGCCGGCCTCGGCATCACGTACGAGGCGCTGACCGGCGACCTCAGCCAGGTCAACTACTCGTCCTACCGGGCCGGCCAGATCGATTTCCGCCGCGCCGTCGAAATGGACCAGTGGCTGATGCTGATCCCGATGTACTGCGAGCCGACCTGGCGCCGCTTCATCGACCGGCTGGTGGTCACCGGCGTGCTGGACCGGCCCCACTACGGGGTGGACTGGGCTACGCCGCGCTTCGAAAGCGTCGATCCGGAGAAGGACTCCCGCGCGGACAAGGCGGACATCCGCGGCGGCCTCGCGTCGCTCAGCCAGGTGATCGCCCGCCGCGGCTACAACCCGGACACGGTGCTGCGCGACATCGCCAAGACGGCGTCGCTGCTGGACGAACTGGGCCTGGTGCTCGACACCGACCCGCGCAAGACGGACGCCGGCGGCAAGCCGGTCGCCGAGACCGAGACGACGGAGACAGCCAATGCGGCCTGACGTGCCCGCCGAACGCCGGCAGATCCCCGTGCAGGTCCGCGCCGCCCCGGTGCGGGCCCAGTCCTTCGATGCCGAGCAGGGCACCGTCGAGGTGGTGTGGACGGCCGGCGCCAAGGTGCGCCGCATGGACTGGTGGACCGGCAAGCGCTACGACGAGGAGCTGGTCGTTACCGACAAGTCCATCCGCCTCGGCCGCCTCAACGGCGGCGCGCCGCTGCTCGACACCCACGGCAGCTGGGAGCTGCGCAACGTCATCGGCGTGGTCGAGCGCGCCTGGCTGGAGAAGGGCGAGGGCCGCGCCCTGCTGCGCTTCTCCGGCCGCGACGAGGTGGCGCCGATCGTCGCCGACGTCAAGGCCGACATCATCCGCAACGTCTCCGTCGGCTATGTCGTGCACCGCTACGAGATCACCAAGAACGACAACGGCCCCGACCTCTGGCGCGCCGTCGACTGGGAGCCGATGGAGCTCAGTCTGGTGCCGATCGGCGCGGACCCGGGCGCCGGCGTGCGCAGCGCGGCGCAGGGCGCCCTTCATCCCTGCGAGTTCGTCGAGACCCGGGCAGCCGCCCACACTCAGGAGAGCATGATGACCGACGAGGAAAAGGCCGCGGCGGCCGAAGCTGCCCGGAAGCAGGACGAGGCCGGCAAGAGCGATTCGGGGGACAAGCCGGCCACGCCGACGGCCGACGCCGCGGCCGAGGCCCAGCGCGCGGAGGCCGCCCGCAAGGCGGTGCTGGCCCACCAGCAGGAGGTGCGCACCATCGCCGGCATCGCCCGGCTGGGCGACGAGTGGATCAAGCGGCATGTCGAGGCCGGCACGGCGCTCGACCAGGTGCGCCAGGAGGCCATGGCCGAGATGGCGAAGCGCAGCGAGGAGGGCGGCGAGGTGCGCACCCATACCCGGATCACCCGCGACGAGCGGGACAGCCAGGTGCAGTTCGCGATCAATGCGGTGATGCACCGCTGCTTCCCGGCGACGGTGAAGCTGGAGGATGGCGCCCGCGAGTTCCGCGGCCTGACCCTGATCGAGCTGGCGCGCGACTGCCTGGAGCGGCGCGGCATCTCCACCCGCGGCATGGGCCGCTTCGAGCTCGCGGGAACGGCCCTCGGTCTCACCGACGGCTACCGGGCCAGCGTGCTGGGCGCCCAGGGAACGTCCGATCTCGCCAACATCCTGGCCAACGTCATGAACAAGACGCTGCGCCAGCAGTACGACGGTACGCCCCGCACCTTCACGGTGTGGGCCCGGCGCTCGACTAACCCGGACTTCAAGACGATCAGCCGCACCATCCTGTCCGGGTCTCCCTCTCTGCTGGCGGTCGACCAGAGCGGCGAGTTCAAGCGCGGCGCGGTCACCGACGGCAAGGAGACCTATCAGCTCGCCACCTTCGGCCGCACCGTCGCCTTCTCCAGGCAGGCGATCATCAACGACGACCTGAATGCGTTGACCCGCCTGCCGCAGCTGTTCGGCCAGGCGGCCGCCGACCTGGAGAGCGACACGGTCTACGCGGTCCTGACCGCAAATGCCGCCCTTGCCGACGGCGTCACGCTGTTCCACGCCAGCAGCCATGGCGGCAACCTGATCACCTCGGGCGCGGCTCCGGACGTCACCACGCTGGGCGTCGGCCGCAAGGTCATGCGGCTGCAGACGGGCCTGGAGGGGCGCCTGATCAACCTGGTGCCACGCTTCCTCCTCGCGCCGGCGGCGCTGGAGCAGGTGGTCTACCAGTACACGTCGGCCAATTATGTTCCGGCGACGGCGTCGGCGATCAACGAGTTCCGAGCCGGCGGCCGTACCGCCCTGGAACCGGTGATCGAGCCGCGTCTGGACGCCGCATCCGCCACCGCGTGGTATCTCGCGGCCGATCCCGCCACGGTCGACACGGTCGAGTACTGCTATCTCGAGGGGAACGAGGGGGTCTACACCGAGACCCGCGTCGGGTTCGAGGTCGATGGGGTCGAGATGAAGGTTCGGCACGATTTCGCCGCCAAGGCGCTCGACTACCGCGGCCTGTTCCAGAACGACGGCGCGACCTGATCGGGGTCCGCGTCGGTTCGGTAGTTCCCTCCGCATTCCCGCCTGAAAGGATCACTCCATGGCCAGCAACTATGTGCAGCCGGGCGACCATGTCACGCTCACGGCGCCCTATACCGTTGCCGCGGGCGCGGCCGCCTTGGTGGGCGGCCTGCTCGGCATCGCCCTCAACGACGTGACCTCGGGCGCGGCCGGAGAGTTCGCCCGCACCGGGATCTGGGACGTCGCCAAGGTGAGTGCCCAGGCCTGGGCCCAGGGCGACCGCATCTACTGGGACAATTCGGCCAAGCTGTTCACCACCGTCGACACCGGCAACACCTTCGCGGGCATCGCCATGGCGACGGCGGCGAATCCGACCAGCACCGGCCGGCTGTGCCTGATGCCGACGGCCGGGGCGCGCGGCACGCTCGTGGTTTCGTCGGCGCTCGATTTCGCCAGCATCAATGCCGCCGCGAGCGCGGATCTGACCATCACCGTGACGGGCGCCGTGGCCAACGATCCGGTCATTCTCGGGCTGCCGACGGCGCCGGCGGCGGGCCTGGTGTTCTTCGCCTTCGTCAGTGCGGCCGACACCGTCACCGTGCGGGCGATGAACATCACCGGCTCGCCGGTCGACGCCGCTTCGGCGACCTACACCGTCGCCGTCCTGAAGTAATTCTTGCGGGGGCCCTATGGCCTGGTCGGACGCCGTCGCCAAGGCGAACGCCGCGGTCATGCGGACGTTCGGCCAGGCCGCGACCTACTACCCGCGCTTCGGGCCGGCGGTGGCGTGCACCGTTGTCCTCGACCAGGCGCTCGAGCCGCGGCGGGCCGGCGACATCGAGATCCGGGTGCCGGTGCGCGTGGTGCGGGTGCGCAAGAGCGAGATCGCCGAGCCCCGGCGGGACGACAAGATCCAGGTGGGCGACCAGCTCATGACCATCCAGTCGGCCAGCCTCGACATCGAGGGCGTCATGTGGACGGTCGGCCTGGCGGGCGAGGAATAGATGACCCGGCTCACCGCCGCTCTGCAGGGCAACCTGGCGCAGTACATGCGCGAGGAATCGTCGCTTGTCGGCGGCGCGGTGAAGGGGGCCGTCACGTCGGGCACGTTGCGCACCCTGGCGGCGGTGCGGGCGCATGTCGACCGCATTTTCGCATCCTCAGCGGCCAGGATCACGCGCCGGAAGGTCAGCGGGGCGATCCGGTCGCGCATCTATCCGAACCAGGGTCCGATCACCACCGCCGGCTTCATCAACTCCCGCCTCGGCCGCGGCCGCGGGTCGCAGTTCGAGGACTTCCTGCTGCCGCATTTCCGCGGCGCCACGGTGCGCCCGACGCGGGGCAGCCGCTATCTCGCCGTCGCCGCGCCCGGCGCAGGCGGGCGGGTGTCGGCCGGGGCGCAGAGCCGCCTGGCCCAGGCCCTCGCCGGCCTCGGCATCGGCGCCGACCCGCGCATCCGCATGATCCCGCTGCCCGGCGGCCGCTTCGTCATCGTGCGCGACCCCACGACCACGAAGCGCGGCAAGCTGCGCCGCGGCGCCCGCTCCGAGGTGCTCGGCTGGCTGGTGCGCCGCGTCCAGGTGCGCGCCAAGGGCGATATCGGGCCGATCGTCGAGCAGTCGGCGAATGATCTGGCGCGGGACCTGCTGGCGCGGCTGGGTAGTCGCTGATGGCGGTCGACGTCCAGGAACAGATGCTGGCCTGGTTCCATGCCAGGCTGGAGACGATCAGCGGCTACAGCGTGCACGTGCAGCCGAACTATGATCCCACCGCGCGCGACCTTCCGGCCCTGCTGATGTTCGTGGGGGCGGAGGACAAGAACGACGACGCCACGCACGATTACCAGATCGACCTCCAGGTCAACGTGATCGTCTGCGTGAAGGCGACCAGCGGCGTCGAGCTTCGCCGCGCCGCGCGGGCAGCCCGCGCCAAGGTCCTGTCGGTCTTTCCGGCGGATGTCGACCTGCCCGAGCGGATGAACTTCTGCGAGTTCCTCGGCAGCGATGCCCCGGTCCTCGTGCCCAAGGGCGAGGGCGCCGATGCGCCGCCCTACGGCACGCTGCCGATGTCGTTCCTCCTCAAGTACGAGGAATCGGAGAGCGATCCGTACTCCTGATCTGGAGCTTCCTGCCATGCCTGAGCACCCGAACCGCCGCACCCTCGGCGCGCTGCGCGACGCCTCCGACCCGGCCGCTTTCAAGCCGCACGGGCCGTCCGTTCCGGTGGAGGAGCGGCGGCCGTCGTCGGCGCCGGTGACGGATCAATCGACTCCCCTCAGCCCGGCCCTCTCCCAAGGGGAGAGGGAGGGCGTGGGCGACACCGAGCAGGAGTAACGGGCCATGTCCTACCGCACGCGCTTCCGCACGGTGACCGCGAAGGTGGAGACGACCGCGGGCACCGACGCCGCGCCGACGGTGTCGGCGAACGCCGTCGAGGTGGTCGATCCGCAGTTCCAGGGGGGCATCGAATCGGTGCCCACGGGGGCGCTGACCGGCGGCCTGGACCTCGCCTCGCCGGTGCCGGGCGGTGGCGGCGCCACCTGGAACGGCACCGCCTACCTGAAGGGCAGCGGCACCGGCGGCGTTGCCGCCGACATGGGCGTGTTCCTGCAGGGCAGCGGCCTGGCCGAGACCCTGACCGCGGCCGACGTCACCGGCACGGCCCAGGGCGGCACGTCGACGACGATCACCTTGCACTCCGGCGCGTCGGCCACCGACGACGCCTACAAGGGCATGATCATCGTGCCCACCAACAACACGCCGACCGGCTGGACCAACGAGCTGCCGCACGTGATCATCGCTTACAACGGCACCACCAAGGTGGCGACCGTCGAGCGGGCGTTCGCCACCACGCCGACCAGCAGCTCCACCTTCGCCATCAAGGCCAACGCCCTCTACATCCCGGCGTCGCAGGGCCTGAAGAACCTGTCGATCTACGACTATCTGCACCACAAGACGGCGGGGCAGAACAGCAAGCTGCGCAAGGTGCTGGGCGCCATGGGCAACTGCCAGATCACCATCCCCAACCGCGGCCTGCCGGTGGCGGCATTCAACTTCACCGGCCAGTTCGCCGCGCCCGGCGACGTGTCGCACCCGGGCGCCGCCACTCTCGACAACGTCAAGCCGCGCGTCTTCATCGGCGCGGACATCTACCTCGACACCACCCTGGTGAAGCTCAACCAGATCACGTTGGATCTGGGCAACGCTCTGGCGCAGTTCGACGACCCCACGGCGACCTATGGCGTCGACGTGGGCGACATCACCGCCCGCCAGATCACCGGCCGCATCAACCCGCGCGCGGCCCTCGCCTCCGAGCGGGACGTGTGGGCCGACCTTCTGGCCGGGACCGAGCGGAGGCTGTGGATCCGCTGGGGCAGCGCCGCCGGCAACCGGCACTCGATCCTGCTGCCGGAGATCCTGTTCCAGCGGTCGGAGGACCAGGACATCAACGGCCTGCTGCACGAGGGCATCCCCTTCGCCGCGTCGGCCAACCCCGACACCGGCTTCTACTACTGCCAATATTGAGGCCTGAATGGACGATTCGATCCTGCACGACCCCAAGGTGCCGCTGCGCTTCGTGCCGGATGGCCAGGCGGAGGGCGAGCCGCCGCTCGCCTACGACCTTCAGGTGCCGCTGCCGCTGCACAAGATCGCCTACCGGCGCGCCTGCACCGTGGCCGGCGTGCGCAAGTGGACGCCGGGCCAGATGCTCTCCGCCCTGGTCGACGGCGCCCGCCTGGTGTGGGCCGAGGAACCGGAGGCGCAGGCGCTCTATGTCGACGCGATCGAGGAGACGCGCAGCCGCATCCTCGCCTGGGGCCAGCGCGCCGGTGCCGGCGAATTCGTGAACGCGCCCGACGACGAGGTGACCGCCGCGTTCAACGAGGCCTTCCGCGAGACGCCGGAATATGTGGAGGCGGTGTTCCACGTGGAACGGGCCTATGAGCGCTATCGCGATATGAAGGCCGACAACGAGGCGGAGCCGGCGCTGCGCGCCCTGGTGGCCGCCCGCCTGTTCCTGCGCGGCTGGACCCTCGACGTGCCGTTCCGGCGCGAGCGCGGCGCCGACGACGGCGGCATGCCCGGCGGCGCGGTGCCCGACCTGCTGCTGTCCTGGGTGCCGGAGGCACACATGGCGGCGATCCGCGACCGCATCGAGGCGCTGATGGAGGTCGGCCAGGCCAAGGCAAAAAACTCCGCATCGCCGTCTGGCTCGCCCGGCGCGGCGGAGACCTCGACGAGCCCGACGACGGATCCGGCACACCAGACCGCCCACTGACCGGCGACGCCTGGGTCTGCCCTGAGTTGGAGATCGAGACGCCGGTCCACCCGAAATGGATGGCGGGGCCGGAGGAGCGGGCGATCGTGGACCTGTGGTCGATGTCGCAGACGGGGATGGGCCCGGGCGGGCCGCTGCCCTTCGCCGGCGGCACCGCCGACCAGCCGGTGGCGCTGATGGTGGCCTTCGCGGTCGTCGACGCCGCGTGGCGGAAGCTGGACCCGCCACATCCGAAGGGTGGGGGTCGGGAGGGTTAGCGGCAGCCGCTGACCGGGTAGTAGCGCGGACTGCGGCATTGTGCATAACCGTCGTTCCAGCCGACTTCGTAGTTTTTGTCGCTGGTAAAGGCTTGCACGTCCTTGCGTAATTCAAAGTTCCGACTGCCACAAGAGTTGCGGCCACTGCTGCACCCGTCATTGTAGCCGCTGCGGTATGCAGGCGGTCCAGGCGGTGGTCCTGGTGGGTTGCCGGGAGCGCACCCGACAGATAGCGCAATGATGGCGATCAATAGAAGGCGCATCGCCTCCTCCCCGCTGAAACCGTACCGAGTATAGCGCCGCCCACGGCGGCTTTCCCCTGACATCTGGCCTCTGGAAGCCAAATGCCCGAACGAAGCGTCATCATCCGGCTCGGCGTGCGCGACCACGAGCAGCTGCTCAAGGCGCTGGACTCTGCCGGCGATGCCGGCGAGCGGCTGAAGCGGCGTATAGAGGGCGTCGGCCAGCCGGCGTCGGCCAGCCTGCAGGCGGTCGACAAGGCGGCGGCGGACCTGCATGGCCGCCTGTCCAGCGTCGGCACGCCGATCGGGCCGGTTGGATCGGCCCTGTCATCGCTCGGCCTGGCGGGGGCCGCTGCGGCAGCCGGCCTGGGCGCCGTGGTGCTGGGCCTGACGAAGGCGATCGAGGCGGGCGACAAGTTCGCGCAGCTGGAGGGCCGCCTGAAGGTCGTCGCCGGTTCCTCGGCGGCGGCGGGCGCGGCGTTCCGCGACCTGTTCCAGGTCAGCCAGCGCCTTGGCGTCGCGACCGAGGAGACGGTGCAGGTGTTCGCCCGGCTGGCGCTGGGTGGCAAGGAACTCGGCGCCACGCGGACGGAGATGGTCCGCCTCGTCGAGACCGTGCAGCAGTTCGGCCGGATCAGCGGCGCCAGCCAGGCCGAGGCGGCGGCCGGCGCGCAGCAGCTCGCCCAGGCGCTGGCCTCCGGCAAGCTGCAGGGTGACGAGCTGCGCTCGATCCTGGAGAACATGCCGCGCCTGGCGCAGGCGATCGCCGCCGGCCTCAACGTCTCTGTGGGCCGGCTGCGGGAGATGGGTAGCGAAGGCCAGCTGACCGGCGACAAGGTCTTCAAGGCGATCCTGAGTCAGACCGAGAAGGCCAACCAGGAGTTCTCGGCCCTGCCTAAGTCGGTCGGGCAGGCCTGGACGGCGGTCACCAACGCGGTCGAGGCACAGTTCGCCGAGCTCGACAAGGCGCTCGGCGCCAGCCGCTGGCTGGTGCGGCTGTTGTCGGTCGCGGAGAAGGGTATTGCTCCGACCGTCGAGACGGCGCTCACCCGGCTGCGTGCTGCCGAGCAGGAGCTGGCGCGCGGCGAGCAGCAGGCGACGGGCCGATTCACCCTGGCGACTCCCGGCAGCCAGCGGATCACCACGCCGTTGTCCGTGCTGCGCGAGGGCGTTCTTGGCGCGCAGGAAGGGGTGGAGGCGGAGACGATCGCCGAGTCGTTCCGCCGCACCGGCGAGCGGGCATCGGCGGCCCTGGCGCAGCGGGAAAAGGCCAACCAGCTCGAGCGCGAGGCGGTCAAGATCGCGGTCGAGTTCAGCGAGCAGCTCGATCGGCAGCTCGACCTGACGCGGAAGACCGGGCCGGAGCGCGAGCGGGCCAAGAAGATCCTCGAGGAGGAGCAGAAACTCCTCAAGGCCTTCGATCTCAAGTCGGTGCTGGAGGCGCCGGCGAAGCTGACCAAGGAGCAGTTCGACATCTTCCAGCGCCTGCTGCCGGCGGCGCGGGAGTATGGTGGCCTGATCGCCGACCAGGAGGAGGCGAACAAGAAGGCCGAGGAGAGCGCACGCAAGCGGGCCCAGGAGGAGGAGAAGCGCGCCCGAGAGGCGAAGCGGGCCCGGGAGGAGCTGGAGCGCGCCGCGATCAAGGAGGGCGAGTCCGTTGCGCGCGCCGAGGAGCAGAAGCGCAAGGAGGCGGAGGCCTCGTCGAAGCTGTTCCGGGAGATCGAGCAGGATCGCCAGAAGGCGCTCGACACGATCAGGCGCGAGACCGATGCGATCGTCGCGGAGACGGACGCGGCGGGTGTCAGCAACGTCGAGCGCGCCAAGACGATCGAACGGCTGAAGCTGGAGGAGCAGGCCCGCCGCGCGAACGTCGACACCACGACGGCCGAGTTCAAGGCTCTGGTCGCCGCGCGCTTGGCGGCGGTGGAGGCGCGCGAGGCGTCCAAGGAAGCGCGTGAAGCCGAGAGAGAAGCCCTGCGCGATGCCCAGCAGGCGGCGCGGGATTTCAGCCGGGTGATTGGAACGGCCTTCGAGGACGCGATCATCCGAGGCAACAGCTTCAGGTCGGTGTTACAGGGCATCGTCGACGACCTGATCCGGATCGCTCTTCGGGTAACAGTTACGAAGCCTCTCACCACTGAGCTTGAGAACCTCTTCAGCGGTGTCAGTGAAAGCAATCCTGCCGGCGCCGGTGGCTTTGACCTCTTCGGCGCCGCGCGCCGTCTGTTCTCCGGAGGCACCGGCGGGATCGGGTCGGGCATCACGTCCGCCATCAACGACTTCGGGGCGACCAACTTCGGGTTGGCCAACGTCGGATCGGACTTCATCGGGCCGTTGCAGGCGGGCCAGACGGCCGGCACCACCCTCGCCGACATCGGCGGCTATGCCGGCGCGGCGTTCAACGTGCTCAACTTCGCGCGCTCGCCGTCGGTCGGCAGCGGCATCACCGCGGCCGCCTCGATCGCCGCGCAATTCCTGCCGCCGCCGTTCAACATCGGCGTGCCGATCGTCGCTTCCCTGGTGAGCAGCTTGTTCGGCAAGAAGCCCACGGTCGGCCCCACATTCGGCGTGAACTACAACGTCGACCCGCGCACCGGGCGATTCGTGCCGGGGGGAGCGCGGGGCGACTTCGTCGGGGTCGACAACGGCTACGACCTGGGCCAGGCGCAGCAGCAGGCCGGGGCCTACCAGGCGCTGTTCAACGAGCTGCTGACCGCCGGCGGCGGGCGCTTCACCGGCGTGCTCAACATCGGCAGCACCCAGAAGGGCGGCTTCACCTTCAACCCGAACAACGTGCCCGGCGGCTCGATCTCCGTCGCCAACGACGTCGAGCTGATCAAGAAGCTGTTCTCCTCCTCGATCGTCGAGGGCTTGAACGAGAACTTCAAGAAGGCGCTCACCACCTCGCTCGCCGCCACCGTCGACGAGCTGAAGGCGGACCTCACCTTCGCCGCCGCGTTCGAGGACCTGTTCGCGCCGGCCAAGGCGGCGACGCCGCTGACCGACGCCATCAAGGCGCTGACCGAGAGCTTCGAGGGCGCCAAGGCCAAGGCCGAGCAGCTGGGCCTGGAGGGCATTGACAAGCTCGGCGAGCGCTTCGACGCGGCCAAGAAGAAGATCGGCGACGACTTCCTCGCGGGGCTCGACCGGCAGATCGCCCAGCTCACCGGCGGCGGCGCCGCGGCCAAGTTCGCGCTCGAGGACCTGACCAAGAGCATCCGCGACCTCGCCGCCGACGCGGCCTCGGCCGGCGTCGACGTGGGCAACCGCCTCGACACCCTGCGCGGCCTGCAGGAGGCGCAGATCCTGGCCGGCCTGCCGCTCGCCGACCAGCTCACGGCGCGGGGCATCCCCAAGGAGGTGGTGAGCTACGTCAATTCCGCCTTCGCCGTACCCGGCGCCGGCGGCGCGGCCGCGGCGCTCGGCCTCGGCAGCACGGGCAGCAACGTCGTTTCGCTGGTGCAGGCGACCAACGACAACACCGCGGCGCTGACCACGCTCACCGCCTCGCTGGACGAGGTGGCGCGGTCGCTGGAGACGTCGCAGTACAGCCCGTACACGGCCGAGAAGATCCTGGCGCTGACCAGCCAGCAGTTCGCCGCCGCGCCGGGCCAGCAGACGGCGGAGGCGCGGCTGGCGGCCGCCCTCAACGTCTACGGCCGGGCGACCACCGACTACAGCGCCATCTTCAGCGACACCCTCGGCCGCCTCACCGGCGGGCCGAGCGAGGCGGACCTGCTGGCGCAGGAGGCGCAGATGCGCAGCCTCTATGCGCCGTTCGCCGACGCGCGCAGCGCGGTGCGCATCTGGGGCCCGTTCGGGGGCGCCCGTCCGTCCGATCCGAACGCCGGCCTGCCGATGGGAGCGGAGCGGGTCTATTCGCGGCCGAGCCTGCCGGGTGACTTCCCGGGCCTGACGTCGGGCGACGTGGCGGCGGGGCTGCAGCAGTTGAACGACACCCTGCGTGACTTCGCGGCCCAGATGCTGAGCATTTCGCGGCGGACAGGGTGACCGCCCTCACCGACTCCACCCGCGAGCGGGTGTGGCTGTGGCATTTCCTGGTGCGGGACGAGAACGACCAGCCGCTCGACCTCTATCTCTCCCAGGGGGTGTTCATCACGGAACCGGGCGATTCGCTGCCCAACGTCGCGTTCCGCAACGTGGTGCGGGGGGCGCTGCAGTACCAGATCGACCTGCTCGGCCTGGGGCCGCGCGAGGACGCGGACATCGCGTTCGGCTCGGTCGAGCTGGTCAACGACGGCGACCTCGACGTCTTCCGGCGCTACGCCTGGGGCGGCGCGGCGGGCGAGCTGGACCTGGTGCTGAAGGGCGCCGCCTACAGCACGCGGCAGCGGGTGGCGACCGTGACGGCCTCGGCGATCCAGCCCGCGGGCGGCCGCACCGAGCTGCGCATCCTGCTCGACAGCCCCTTGAAGGCCCTGGACGTGCCCCTGACCACCGACACCTTCGCCGGCAGCGGCGGCGCCGAGGGACCGGCCAGCATCGAGGGGCAGACCGTCCCGGTGGGGCTCGGCGTCTCGCGCGGCGCGGACTGGGTGCTGCTGGACGCGGCGAAGCAGATCTATGGCGGCCACGTGGGCAGCGACGTCCACGACGTGCCGGCCGCCAGCGAGGGCGGCAGCGCGATCACCAAGGGCACCCTGCGCGCCAGCTTCGCCGTCCTGGACAGCACCGCGCCGACGGCCGGCCAGTACGACTATGTGCTGTCCGGTGGCGCCTATGCCCGGCTCGGCTCCGCGCCGAACCGTCCGGTCGCCTTCGACCTGCAGGGCGACAAGACGGGCGGCAGCTACGTGGAGAGCGCCGCCCAGATCGGTGCCCGGCTGATCACCGCCTATGCCGGCCTGGCGGCCAGCGCCTATGACGCCGCCTCGGTGGCGGCGCTGCACGCGGCCAACCCGGCGGCCTGCGGCATCTGGATCAAGAATGGCGGCGGCAAGACGGTCCTCCAGGCGCTGCGCGAGGTGCTGTGGAGCGTGGGGGCGCGGCCGCTGCCCGGCATCGACGGGGTGATTCGTTTCGTGCGGCACGAGGCGCCGACGATCACCGGCGCCGATCACGCGGACTGCGCCATGGCGTTCAGCGGCTTCGCCGGCTCGCCCTACCGGCCGATCGACCGGGACACCCTGCGCCCGCTGGCGCTGGACATCCCGCCGTGGCGGATCGACGGCCGCTACAAGCGGGTGTACGCGCCGACCGACAATCTGGTGTCTACGGCGGACAAGGCCTATTGGAGCAGCGCCTGGCGAACGGCCTTCGTCGAGCGGCCGGCAACGCTGACCCGGCATCCGGCGTCGAAGCCGCTGGCGATCGAGCTGCTGCTTGACGTGCAGGCCGATGCCGAGGCCGAGCTCGCCCGGCTCGACCCGCTGCTCGCCGTCGACCGCTACGCCTTCGCCTTCTCCACGGGCCCGTGGGCGGCGGCCCTGCAGGAGGGCGACGAGGTGTGGATCGAGCACCCGGACTGGGATCTCGCGGCCGGTGTTGCCGCGGTGGTGCTCGCCCGCGGCTTCGACGCGCGCAACGACACGGTCAGCCTGGGGGTCTGGTTCTGATGACGCTGATCTCAGGCGTGTGGCTGGGCCGCAATCGCGTGCTCGAGGACGGAGTCACAATCGAGGCATCGAGCGAGGCGTCGGCGTCGCTGAGCGCGGAGAACCTGCGCATCGAGGACCCCAACATGCCCTGGCGTTCCGCCGGCATCGCCTCGGAAACGCTGCGCTTCGTGTTCCCCATGTCGGTGCCGATGCGCCACGTCGCCCTGATTCGCATCCCGAAGGTCTCCGTCCATGCCACCTGGCGGGTGCAGGCCGGATCCAGCGTCGGCGTCTATGAGACGGACACCGGCACGATGAAGGTGTGGCGGCAGGTCTACAAGTTCGGCTACGCGCCCTTCGGCTTCTATCCGTTCGGCGGGTTTCCGCCGGCGTCCCTGAAGCCGTGGATCAGCGCCCGGGCCGACCTCGGGGCGCGGGCCGTGCGCGACGTCCTGATCACCATCGAGGACCCCGAGAACGCCCATGGCTACATGGAGGTGGGGGTGGTCTACATCGACCGCGGCGTCAACCTCCAGCGGGCGGTGCAGTTCGGCGGCTTCGCGCCCCACTGGCCGGAGGCCGGCCTGCAGGTGCCCACCGATGGCGGCGGTGTGCGCGTGGCCCGGCGCACGCCGTTCAAGGTCCACGAGTACGGCATGATGCTGCGGCGGAACGAGCTGTTCGGCGCGGTGGGCGACCAGATGCAGCTGGCGGCCGAGGGCCGCTATGCCCTGTTCCTGCCCTTTCCCGGCGCCGGCGAGCCGATCGACGTGCGCAGCGAGGCCTACGGCCCGGCGACGGTGATCCAGCGGCCGACCCTGACCCACTACGACATCGCGCCTGTGACCCTGCAGGTGAGGTCGGCATGACCAGCACCTTCGACGACAGCATTCCCGGGGCGGAGGACGATCCGCACTACGACGACCTGGTGGCGTGGATGGAGGCGATCGGCGCCGCCGTCGACGGCCTGTCCTCGGCCGTGCAGGACCCGCAGTCGACCAGCACGACCTCCGCCAGCATCGGCACCGGCAGCAAGGGGCCGTTCACCCTGGTTCCTTCGACGCGCCTGTATGCCGTGGACGACGTCCTGCGGATCGAGGATGCGGCCAGTGCTGCCAACTTCATGATCGGCACGGTGACGGCCGCCGGCCCCGGCAGCGTGACGGTCACCGTCGCCAGCGGCTTCACCGGCGGCAGCGGCACGAAGACGGCCTGGATCATCTCGCGGCAGCTCGTCGGCGTGCTGCCGGCGCAGGTGGCGAACGCCGCCCTGGTGAGCGACGGCACCAACGCGGCGTTCAAGCGCCTGCTGCTGCCGACCGACCAGTCTGGCGCCTACACGGTCACCACCGCCGACCATTACAAGCTGATCAACGTCACCACGGCCGGCACCCAGACCCTGCCGGCGGCGGCGACGGCCGGGGCCGGGTTCCTGGTGGCGTTCCGCAACGGCGACACGGCGGCGTACAACGTCGACGGCAATTCGACGGAGACGATCAACGGCGCCCAGGTGCTGCGCCTGCAGCCGGGGGACAGCGCGATCCTGGTGTCGACCGGCAGCGCGTGGCTGGCGATCGTCGAGCGCAAGGTCGTGGTGCCGAAGAACACCATCGTCGGCCTGACGATGAGCAACAACGGCAGCGACGCCACCAACGACGTGGACTTCACCGCGTTCGCGGCGCGCGACGATACCGACGCGTACACCATCCACGTCGCCGCCCTCACCAAGCGCCTCGATGCGGCCTGGTCGGCGGGCACCAACCAGGGCGGCCTGGATACGGGGGCGATCGCCAACACCACGTACTTTCCGTGGGCGATCTACAACCCCACCACGGGCGTCTCGGACATCCTGCTCTCGGCCAGCGCGAGCGCCCCGACGATGCCCAGCGGCTACACCCTGAAGGCGCCGCTGCCCGCGATCCTGCGCGAGAGCGCGGCCATCGTCGGCTTCGTGCACACCGGCATCCGCATGCGGCGCAAGGTGCCGGTGAAGACGCAC
>FRDC01003766.1_pt1 | contig 17270 bp, 16 predicted proteins | sample 1106171 | NCBI WGS metagenome assembly FRDC01 (sample SAMEA3930566, study PRJEB13176) | freshwater metagenome | biome: Drinking water system; feature: drinking water; material: water | place: Singapore | collected 2014-12-20 | reverse complement strand
AGAGTTTGTACAACGCGCGCAAACTAGCTGGACTCGTCATTGGAAGGATCCACTGGAACGCTGAATGTACCCAGCTCCTCGTTGGACCACCCGGACGGTGAAGAGTTCAGCACAAAAACGCGCTTCGCTTTGAAGCGAGTGGACTCCAATGCACGATCAAAACTCAGCTCCAACGCGCCCGACTTCAGTGAGCGGAAACGTCCCTTCGCCGACTTCGTTTTGTATTCTTGGCCATCCGGACATTCTTGATCGAGGTAGACACAGGCCCGATACCAAAACGTGAAGCGATCCCCTTTCTTGGCGAACGTGATCCCCGCCGAAGGATTTCCGCCCGCGGAGTCGTTCTCCCAAGGGCTCCCGCGGCGCAAACTCGTTGGCTTGGACCAAGCCCAGGTTGAACAAAGCAGGAGCAAGAGCGCAGCCGAGAAAAAACGCATGCGCTCAAAGCTAAGTAAGGATGGGTGCACCTGTCAATGCGCTCGAAGACCAGCGCCTCGCAAATCAAGAGTAGATGCTACTCTGTCCGCTCCAGCTCAAAAGCAAAGCACTGAACACCGTCGCAACCGATAAAAAGACAAGCACAGGAATCATCGCTTTTTCTCCTCGTGACTTAGGAAAAAGCAACGGACAAGCCAGCTCAGCTGCGTTTAAAACGTATCTTAGCCATTCATTCGGGACATTTTGAGCGCGGATGACTTTTCTTGTCCCGCGGTCCAAAGTGTAACTATGGGGAATGGCGTTAAAATTCCTCTCGACTTCCTGACGGGGCTCGTGCCAATGTCACCGGCGAATGACAGAGCAGCCCCGATCCTCCTCGGGCCGCGGTCGACGCAGGCATCGCCGCGGACGACGCTCAGGCCGACCCCCGAATGGCGCACCTGCCGTAGGCAATGCCACAGGCGAAGTCCTGCCCACCACAACAGCCGTGAACGGCGAAGTCATCACCACACCTACGGACGGAGTCGTCCCGAGGCACTCGCGTCCTCCTCGCTTCGCGGACAATCCAGCCGGGCTCGAACAACGCTGCGTCCGCCAGTTTCCGCGCGTCGCCCTCATGCGTGGCCGCGAGTATTTCCGCTCTGGCTATGTTTCGGATGCGACCCAAATGGGAAACGCGTTTTCCCTCACCGTCAACGGCCGAGGCGAGCGTTACAACATCTGGATCGATTTTACCCAAGCTGCGGTTTCGAACCAAATCGAAGTCCGCTGCACCTGCCCCTTCTACGCGCAGCGCGGGCTCTGCAAACACCTCTGGGCCTCGATCATCAAGCTTGAACGCTCCGGCCTCTCTGAGAAGGTCCCCGGTACCGGCCCTCTCCGTGTGATGCATGAAGGCGGTCTTCAACCCGCGCCGAGGCAAAACCACGTCCCCTCACATCCCCTTCCTTTGCCTATGCCCCGGACTGGTCCATCCAACGGGCATCTGGGGTGGCAGGACCGTCTCGACCTGATTCAAGGCAAAAGAACCCCGACCGGCGGAAACGTCGGCAACATGGTTGCCGCGTTTGTAATCCACGCAGCCGAAACGCTCGCGACCGGAAAGCTCGTACTTGATTTTTGGCCCCAACGCCAAGGACCCCGCGGCGAAGCTGGCCCCTTGCGTCCCGCGCGCGCACCCGAAGGACCGCATGCGCAGATGTTCGCCAATCCGCGCGATCAAGAGCTCGTCGCACTCCTGATGCGCACGAGCGCACCAAAGACGGTTACATCCTTCGGCACAGCGTGCACACGCTTTGCCGTCGATCCGATCCTCGAAGCGCAAGTCCTCACCACGATCGCGGGCAACGGCAAACTCTTTCTCTCGCGCGCGCCCAACGGCTCGCCCGACAACGCCGACAACTCTCTGCGCATGGACCGCGGAAAGCCTTGGGATCTTGAGCTCCAAGTCGAGCAAGCTGGATCCTCCTACCGCCTCGGTGGCTCACTCAAACGCGACGACGAGATCAAATCCATTTCTGATCCGACTTGCGTGCTCCGTTCCGGTCTTTTGATTTTCGGTGAACGTATCGGTCGGTTGAACGAGCCCACGCACGCCGCTTGGCTCACGCAACTCCGGAGCGGTGAGTTCGTCGTCCCAGAGCAGCAGGGCGATCTCTTTCTTAAGCGCATCCTCACAGACACTTCCGCCCCGCAGATCACCTGGCCCGAAGGCATGGGCTGGAAGCGCAGCGTGATCGAGCCCACGCCCAAGGGCATGTTCCGCCCCTTAGGCAACGACCCGTCGACGGGCCGCATGTCGATGACCGTGAGTTTCAATTACGGTGGCCACGAGCTCTCACTCGCCGACCCTTCGGAGAGTGTGCTCGACATGGACACGCACCAAGTCTTCCCGCGTAATCGCACATTCGAAGAAGCCGCTTTGAACCAGGCCTTCGAAATCCTTCGCGACCCGACCGGATCAATTCCGGTGAGCGACCTGCTCCGCGCGGCGACGACCTTGAGCGAAAGTGGTTGGATCGCCTTCATCGAGAATCAACGCGTAGTGATCGCGGACGATTTCGCGCTCAACGTCAACACGACGACCGACTGGTTCGACGTGAGCCTCGATGCCTCGTTCGGTGGCAGCCCTTTACGCCGCGAGGAGATCCTAGCCGCACTCGAGTCGCGCAACTCCTTCGTTAAGCTCAAAGATGGCTCGCTCGGTATGCTGCCTGAGGAGTGGCTCGCACGCTACGCGACACTCAAGGGCCTGAGCGAAAAAACCGACGACGGCTCGCTCCGTTTCGGAAAAGCGCAAGGTCTGCTACTGAACGCCGCACTCGGCGACGACGACGACGTTCGTGGCGACAAAGGCTTCAACTCGTTCCGCGATCGCATCCTGAAGTTCGACGAAGTGAAGGCCGCAAAGTCTCCGACCGGATTTAAAGGCAAGCTCCGGAATTACCAAAAAGAAGGCCTCACCTGGCTCGGGTTTCTCCAAGAATTCGAAGCCGGCGGGATCCTCGCCGATGACATGGGCCTAGGGAAAACAATCCAGGTCCTCGCGTTCCTCCTCGGCCGCAAAAAGGAATCAAAACTCCCGAGTCTCGTTGTGGCGCCGAAGAGCCTGGTCTTTAACTGGATCGACGAAGCAGAGAAGTTTGCTCCTACCCTTAAAGTCGTCCGCTACACCGGAGACGGCCGCAAGAAACTCGCGCAGGAAATCGGCCAGGCCGATCTCGTCATCACGACCTATGGGACCGTTCGCACCGACATCGAGAAGCTGCGTGAGTACGAGTTCGATGTCGCGATCGTCGATGAGGCGCAATCCATCAAGAACGCGAAGTCCCAGTCCGCAATCGCGGTCAAACAGCTGCGCGCAACCCATCGACTGGCGCTGACGGGGACGCCCATTGAAAACTCGATTCGTGACTTGCTTTCGATCTTAGAGTTCACGAACCCTGGTCTTCTTCAGTTCTCGGCTGCGGATGGTCCATCAGACGACATCCGCGCAACGCTTGCGCGCTTGCTCAAGCCCTTCCTGCTCCGCCGCACCAAAGAAGCCGTGCTCACCGAACTTCCAGAGAAGTCCGAACAAGTCCTCTTCTGCGAAATGAGCAAGGAAGAAGCCGAGTACTACGCCGTGATCCGTGACCGCTACCGCGAGTCGATCGAAAACGCCGTCCAGTCTCAAGGCTTAGCCAAGTCAAAACTGCACGTGCTCGAAGCCCTTCTCCGCCTCCGCCAGGCGTCTTGCCACGCGGGCCTCATCGACGACTCCAAGCGCGCAGCACCCAGCGCCAAGATCGAAGCACTCCTCAACCAGCTCAAGAGCGTGATCGCCGAAGGCCACAAAGCGCTCGTCTTCTCGCAGTTCACAAGCCTGCTGTCCATTGTGAAGGATGCGCTGAATGCCGAAGGTATCGTCTTCGAGTACCTCGACGGCCAAACCGAAGACCGCAAGACCCCGGTCGAGCGCTTCCAGTCGGACAAGGCTTGCCCTGTGTTCCTGATCTCACTCAAGGCGGGCGGAACGGGTTTGAACCTGACCGCCGCCGACTACGTCTTCATCCTCGATCCGTGGTGGAACCCGGCCGTCGAAGCGCAGGCCATCGGGCGTGCGCACCGCATGGGCCAGCAACAAAAGGTTTTCGCCTACCGCATGGTTGCGCGCGGAACGGTCGAAGAAAAGATCCTTGAGCTTCAGAAGAAGAAAAAGGATCTCGCCGAATCGATCATCTCCGAGGACAAGGACTTTATGAAGAAGCTCACGAAGGAAGACCTTCAGAAGCTTCTGATGCCTTAATCGAGCTTAGAGCCCGTAGTCCGCAGCCATTTTCTCTGGTACACGGCCGTGCTTTTGTAGCTTACGACGTTCGGCCTTGCTGGCCCAATTCTCGTCGATCTCTTTACTCACGAACGCGTTCAAGCGCTCTAAGTACTTTGGATCGTTGCAGGACAGGAGTGGCGCCATCGCCTTGACCGCAAACTTCTCGTCGCCCTTAGCGGGATCGATTGCGTTTCGGCTCTGGGTCGTCAAACTGAGCGCAAGAAATCTCTGAATATCGTCATAACGATCGAGATTCAGACCACTGTCGGCTTCAAGCTTGCGAACTGCGGCCTCGGCTGTCGTTTGGCGCACGAAGAGCTTCTCTTCTGCAAAACCGCAGTTGTCCGCGCCCTGGAGCTGAAGTTCACGCGCCTTCTGCGCGAGAGCCACAACCTGTTTGCGCTGATCGGTCTTACTGGGCTTGTCCGCTTCTTTGATAAAATCGACCTTTCCTGCTTCTGGGTAACCCGAATAAAAGTTCGAGAGTGGCTCACCCTCGAGTTTGGTGCCAGTAGCGTCAGCGTACTGCGTGAGATAGCTCTTCGTGCCGTACTGAGGGCGTCCGTCCACGACGACGAGATTCACGTCGGCATAGTCTGCAGTCACCAGGTTGGTGTAGATGTTCGCGTGCTTTTGTCTGAGCACGAGAATCGAACCCATCGCACCAGGAGCGACCGCTCCGATCCCGTGATAGCCATCGTTCGGATTGTTTTCGAAGTGACTCAAGAGCTTCGCCGAGTTCTCAGTCACCATACGGTAGAGGTACTCGTCGTTAAAGGTGCCTTGCATCTTGTTTTTCAGGATGTAAGCACGCGCGATCTTAAGCTCCTCGAGCACGGACTTCGAACCCGTCGGCGTCCAATCAGAGCCGAGCGCGATTGTGACTTTTGCCTTGTGAGCCGCCATGATGTCCGCGGTCTCGCCATAGAGAAGGAGATTCGAAAACGGAGACCAAACCAGGCCCATGCCCTTCTTCGCCATGTGCTTGTACCCATTGGCGTCGATGCCAACACCGTGGATAAAATTCATGCCTTTGACATCAAGGCCAAGCACGCGCAAGAGGACCAGCTCATGCTTGTTGTACTTATCGGTGCGACTACCTTCGGACAAGTGCGCGATGATGGCGGTCGGAATGCCCTTTTGAACTTCGGAAGAATCGGCGGCTCCATGGTCGTCGCCCTCCTCACCTTCTTCGCCTTCCTCACCACCTCCACCGCCCGACTCACCGGAGATATAGCGCTTCTTTCCCGCGATCGTCTTGTGGATGAAGTAGGTGTAACGAATAAAGCCTTTCGGGAGCTGCGCTTCGTTCACGCAACCGGCTTTCAGTGCCGCCTGGTTTGAAAGGATCTTGAGCTCTTCTTTCCCATTCACGTCCTTGATCTGCTCCTTGAGATTTGGGCAGAACTCATGGATCACCGATTTGAAGCCCTCTTCGTAGGTCGTCTTGGCGAGAACTTGATCGAGCGCTGTTTCGCCTGAGATCTTTTGCATCCGCGGGTAAACCGTGTTCCACACGAACGTCATCTCGTTGGGATAAACAATGTCGGTGGGCGCTTGAACATTGAGTTTCTTTGGAACGTTATTGGCCTGGCGAAAGCTGGAAGCGTCTTCGACGCGCTGGATGCCAAAACCCGAGACGCAAGAACTCGGGCCTTGGAGGTAGACTGTACCAAGAGCAAGCGCGGAGAGCTCAGACCAGCGAAACGCTGCGCACGACACGACGGGATCGTAGCCGATCCAAGGATTCATGTTCTGACTCACAGAAGCCTGGTAGTTGCCCCATCCACGCCACTCGAAGCGATTCTCGAACTGTCCCTTTGCGTCTGCCCACACGCTGATCACGTTCTGTTTCGTGTGATTATGGAGGTTGACGAGGCCGGGATAGATCACGTCGTAGTTGGCACTGCCCTTCGCTTTCAGCTCCACAACCGGGGCGGGAAGTCCTGAGATCTGATCTTTCGTGATCGCACGCACTTCCTTAATGATGCCGTTTTCAATGATGACCGCGCCGAGCTTCTTCCCGGCGGACTTAGAACCCTTGGTGAGAAAGCGCACCGGCACGGAGCCAACAAGGGTGAGGTTAGCGGGCGGCTGTGTGACTCGCGCAGGTTCGCGCTCTTGGACTGCGATCGGTTTTCCGGCGCAGGCCGTTAAGATCGTGGCCGCAACCAATACTCCCGCCCAACGGATGCCGTTCATCATGAATGTATCTCCCGCGGAATCGTTCCGCGTCCTTATTGTCCGAAACGATCTTAAGCGCGGCAAGCGCAATGAAATTGACAAGTGTCAAGACGGCGTGAAGGCGACATTTTGACGGTGATTATGCTTTCAACGCAGTTAGGAGACCAGATAGGTCTCCGCTGAGCGGACGGGCGCCCATGCCGCGTAGTTCGTCTGCACACCCCTGCTCTCCCGGCGAATGAAGGAGATAAATTTCCTTACCCAACGCATAGGCAAAGGCTGCCTCTATCAGCGTGTTCGGTCCGACGTATCCGGCAATGTCGTGTTTCGGAAAATTCGCGATCAGGATCGCGTCTGATCGCTTGATTTTTTCGAGATGGGAGTCGATGAACCGGCGCTTAAGAGTCGGCTTTTGTTCCACAGAAAGAGATCGATAAAAATCCTCACTCTCTTCCGCTTCGGGTATGAGGACGGAAATCCCGCCACGTACCAGCATTGACCTGAGTTCTTCCATTTGCGGGTAAAACCGCATTGATCCGCAGATCGAAACGATACGTGCCATTTCTGTGCTCATATCAAGACTCAGGAAAGCGTGCAGCATCGATCGTCAGCAGACAAGCGACCTGGACCTGCTACGCGTTTGTCCACCCGAAGGCACTGAGGGCTTGAGGCTGAAAAAGTTACGATCAAATCCGCCTGCAACAGTGCACCCAGACTCTTTCCGAAGTGGAATTTTTTAAAAACGGTGGCCCCTTTTTACTACTCGGGAGAAGGCGACAAAATCTGAGGACACGCAAAAGACTCTGCAGACCTATCTCACACTGCGGGCTGTACTCACTTCCGAGTTCGAATCCCCATGAACATACGTGACTCAAAAACAAAAGGGCCGACTCCGAAGAGTCGACCCTTTTTGTTTTTGAAATTGGCGTCCCCATAACGTCCTTTTGAGATCAGTGACTTGAGTCCGCAATAAAGCGGCTTGCAGCACGGATCCGAAGGAGGGACGAACGATGAACCAGACCGCCTGGCTCAACGCCAAAGCCTATGTACCACAGGTTTCCATTCCAGAGGTGCCATTTTACAAGTTCCTGGAGTGTCTTGAGCGCTCCAAGCAATGGAGCGAGAGGGACGTTTTACGCCGCCTTTGCATCCCCCGAACGACCTACCGGAGCTGGAGGGATGGCACGTCCGAGCCCAGTAAACGTATCTATTGGGTTAAGCTTTCAAACACATTTGGAGTGCCCATTGAGGCACTCATCCGGGCCGATCTCTCAAAGCTTCCAGGATTTGCAAGGATGACCCAATGAGTCAAAGAAAGCCCTGCTGTGAAGACTTTAATCATACGGCCGTTATCTACCAAGACGAAACGAGGCCGCTGAGAAATAGGCTTATCACTTTGTCGGAGCTGATGATCTTTGCCGACCGAGGTGCGGCATTTGACACAGAAACCATCGTTGGGATTGGCGAGATACTGAGAGAGATCTGGGAAAGACATTCGGTAATTGACCACATCCTCTTTGGCGCGCCTCTTCCGGAGTGCTTCTTAACTGAAGACCTGCGCGCGTTCTCAAAAAAACTATGCCGGTAATTTCACTCGATGTTTTCGATTCAACGGAAAACATCCATTAGCAACTAACAAGGAGTTTTTATGTACAACATTTTGATTCGATTGATGGTGATTGCAGCTTTAAGCAAATTTGGCATTTCACTTTTTGACTTTGAGAACTGCAACTACACTCAGTGTCTCAAGACAATCGAAACCAAGTCGCGGGAGGTTCTAAGCATCAGTTGGAAACCGATTTCTGTATTTCCCGAGGAGGCGCGCCGGTTTCGCTAGGCGACTGCGGTGTGCCACAAAGTCTGCAGAAAAATCTGAGCGTGTTAGGAAGCAGTTACCCTAAGTTGTAGCTCTTTTTTTGATTACATAGTTCGTAAAATTTCACTCAACTTTTCGCCCCAAACGAACAGGAAATAGCTCCGCAGAAAAATTGGACTGCCCCAAGCCCATCAATGCGGGAGAATGGGTCAAACTTCCAATTGTAATTTGCTTAGCAAGTTCTTTCGACTCGAAAGTCTGTGCTTCACTGCTTCTTTCACTTAAGTCGGAGGCTAAGTGCAAAGTATAAGTTTTCACACAGTTCTCTGACACTAAATGAATCTTTCCTTCAGATATATCGGGACGAACATTTTGAAAAACACAGCCGGCAGCAAAACCGTCTTTCCAGGTGGTGATGTGTGCATTGAGGTGAAGGTTGCTGAGCTCAAAGGAAAGTTCTTCGATCGTTCGAGGACGCTGCGAGCTAGGAAATGCGGGCAGACTAGGCGTAAAAGTGGCCCTTATCGAAAACACGCTTCCGCTCAACCCTTCGAACGTGCCCTCGAATACCCCGGATACCGAGTTCAGAAAACGCCGTCGAATTTCTAAATCGGTCTCCATGGCCACGGCCTTCTGCCGCAGGTTTTCGTTTATCGCTTCTTGCTCCTGCTCGCTTTCAAGCTTTGCTTTTTCTTGAAGTCGCTCGTTGCCTTGACCACCACAACCTGAAAGGCCGATTGCAACGCAAATCAATAGAAATGGACCGAATGTATAGCGAAAAAACTGACTCATAATACTCTCCTCCTCAATAAGACCCCCTTTTAAGGCGTCTTATTGACTAACTTCCTTGGAATTGGCCGCCTCATACTGCTCGTTCACTTCCCAGCATTTGCTTTTCTTAAAGCTCTTATTGAGACGTCCAAGTTTCTCAGCGCACTTATGCGCGTCTTCATCCGTCTTCGCGGTGGGGCAATCTTTTTTGCAAGTTTCTACGAGCTTGAAATCTTTCTTCTGCTCTTCTGCGAAGGCTCCCGAGATTCCAAGGCTTAAACCTAAAGCAACCAGTGCAAATGTTTTCATAACTTTCTCCTTTATTATTTCTATGTGTTTTGACCGACCTAAAACTTCTGTTTGTTTCATTTGTTAGACACCTCTCTCCACGAGGATTGGGCCCATTTAATTGCGGGATCTGGGAGATCTCCGAGTGAGGTCCAAACGTTTAGTAGTAATGAAAGCGCAGTTCGCTCCACTTGGAATCGAGAACGAAGCCCTTCAATTCTCTGTCGATAGGCTTCGATTACGTGGGCGGGACCGAGTAACCCTCGGGCGTACTGAGACTCCACCGAATCGATATAGTGCTCGAAGGATTCACGCGCGGAGCGATCAAGAATTCGTTCTCTAAGCGCTCGGTAAGAATCTGATTTCTCCTGAATCAAAAGCTGTTCTTGAGTGTGCTTCGCTTCCAGTGTGATCCGAGATGCTTCAATCAAACGATGAGTGGCTCGTTTTAGTGGCCCGCGAGCATCCCAGATGGGGAGCGAAATAGAAACGCCTAGGCCGTAGGCTTGAGAGTGTATGGGACCCTCACCTGAAAAACGAATGGTTGGACCTAGCTTCAAATCAGGCCACGCCTCCGCTGAGGCAGATTCATACTCAGCGAAAGCAAGCTCATTAAGGGCATTTAACCTACGTAGAGTGGGGTTTTTTGTCGGAACTGAATTTAGTAAGTCCTTTGATATTTCTGGCCAGTCGGCCACGGTAATTCGCGCAAGCGCAGCCCAATCTACTTTAACTCCCGGAAGATCGGTTGCGAGAGTGGCGAGAAGGATTTTCTGCTCAGACAAGAGCGAGGCTTGAGTGTCTTCTAGCGTTTCAAAATTTGACTGAAAGAGCTGAAGCGTCGAGCGTTGCTCAACCGACAACACGGATCGGCGCCGAAGGGTCGAGAGCATTCTTTGATAAGCATTAATTGCGGAGTTTACGGCCGCAAGTTCTTCGCGAAGTTGAGCTGCTTGTAGAAGTTCCCCTAAGGCGTCGCTGAGCTCTTCACCGATCTGTGCATCTCGATCCGCAGTGGCCTTATTCTCTCTCGCCTCCGCGGCAGCAATTCTTGCACCCCGTTTTCCACCGAGTTCAAAAGTTTGCAGTAAGCCGATCTGATGTTCGTACTGGACGTCACCTAAAGTTTTCCCAAAAAGATGTTCACTCTCAATCTCTGGGTTTATCCACCGACCTGACTGTTGCTTTAAATCGGTGGCACTTTCGGCTTCCGCGCGAGCACTGATGATTTCTGGTTTACGTTGCAACACGCATTGGAGAAATTCCGCTGGCGTTCTCACCGATTCACAAGCGTGAGCCGCTAAACAAAACGCACCTAGTCCGAGTAAACCGAAAATAAGTTTATGAAAAAAAGGCGCGCTCAATCTGCCGAAAAACATGACTTGATACATAGGCATAGTTGCGCTAAAACGCAAGTATGTATCTAGTTCAAATAGGTCCGACGGACGTTTTTCAGGCTTTGTCTGATCCAGTGCGGCTCCGAATCATTCGGGTCCTTGCGGATCCAAAAATCAAAGAGGCTTGCTCTTGTGATCTGGCCGAGGCCTTAAATGAGCCTGAATATGCCATTTCAAGACAACTTAAGGTGCTAAGGGCCACGGGTCTACTTACGGCAGAAAAGGAGGGTCGATGGATTTATCACAAAATCCAAGTCGATCATCCGGATTTGCGGCGGCTGATTTCAGTCATTTCCGAGTTTTCTGATGCTGACGGGCAGTGCAAGGCCGACCGAAAACAGCTTCAGCGTTTAATTGATGCCCGCTCCGGTGGCCGATGTGTTGGGCAGAAGCAGAAAAGTTCTATTCGAGAAACGGGATAAAGGAAGAGATTGCGAAAAATGTCTTACAGGAATTATCGTGCAGTTTTTGCTGTTCTAGTTGGTTTTCATGCAGCCTCGGCAACTGTCGTTTTTGCTTCTGATGAAGCGAAGAAAAGCCAGAGTTCAAACTCTAAGGCCATAGAAGGTGCGGAACTTGAAAAAGGATTCCGTTTGCGTGCGCAGGCTGCTGAATCATTAGGCGTTCGCTTCACGCTTGTAGGCGCTAGTCAGCTTGTCGCTGAGCCCGGTGGAATTGTGCGCTTCCAGGATTTTACCGCAGTCTATCGGCGACGCGATGGTTGGGTTCGAATGGTCGAAATCGAGGGAGCTGAATCGGCAGACGGTAAGATTCATTTTTCGTCCAAAGATTTTAGTGCAGGCGACGAAATTGCGATTCAAGGCGCCCCCGCTCTTCGTGTCATCGATATGGATCTTTGGGGCCCCAAAGCAGATGCCTGTGGTGACTGACAGTGTGCGGTTTGAATAGGCTTCTATGATTACTCGGATTATTCGATTTTCCGTCTTTCGCCCGATCTGGGTCTTAGTGATCACCCTAATTCTAGCGTTCGTGGGCTGGTGGAGCTTTACCCACATGTCCATCGATGCCGTACCTGATATCACCAACACTCAGGTTCAGGTTTTTGCGGAAGCCACGGGACTTGCGCCTGAAGAAGTCGAGCGCTCAGTCACATTTCCACTAGAGAATGCACTCGCAGGCGTCGCAGGTGTGGTGCAAATTCGGTCTCTGACTCGGTTTGGCCTCGTAGTAGTGACCGTTGTTTTTGAAGACGGTGCAGACATTTATCGGGCGAGGCAACTCGTAGGCGAAAGACTTCAGCTTGTTCAGGGAGAGCTGCCGGAGCAGACTCGTCCAATCCTGGGGCCGATCTCCACTGGCCTTGGCGAGATTTTCTTTTATAGCATCGAAGCCGACAAAGTGAGTGAAGGAGCGGAGCGGAAAGCTCAGCTCATGGAACTNNNCGTTCACTCCAAGAGTATATCGTTAAACCCAGACTCCTAACGGTTCGTGGGGTGGCTGAAGTGAATACCATTGGAGGGTATGAGCGTCAGTATCACATCAAGCCTAACCCGGAGCAGATGAAGAGATTCGGGCTCGGATTTTCGCAAATCGTAGAAGCCTTAAAGGTCACCAATAAGAACGTTGGTGGCGGATACGTCCAGCAATCGAGCGAGCAGTTTTTAGTCCAAGGAAATGGACTCCTTCTGACGGAAGATCACATCCTAGATACCCCGATAAAAGTTCTCGACTCTTTGCGGACGCTTCGAATCCGTGACGTTGCTCAAGTGGAGGTGGATTCAGATTTGAGGACCGGCGCAGCCGTTGTGCGTGGCGAAGAGGCTGTGCTCGGCATGGTGATGATGCTCATGGGGGAAAATAGTCGCGATGTCGCCCTCCGTGTGGGAGAGCGCTTAAGTGAAATCAAGGATAGCCTGCCTAAAGGATATCGACTCGAAACCGTTTACGACCGAGCACATCTCGTCAATCAAACGTTAGGTACGGTTGAGCACAACCTTCTAACGGGAGCGGCCCTCGTTATCATTGTACTATGCCTTCTACTGGGCAATCTCCGGGCCGCGGTCATTACCGCCGTTGTCATTCCACTCACCTTGCTTCTGACGTTCATCGTGATGAAGCGTATGAATATTTCTGGGAATCTAGTGAGCTTGGGTGCCCTTGATTTTGGCATCATCGTCGACGGTGCAGTCATCATTTTAGATCATTGCATTCGAAAACTTCGGGGTGCTCGGGAGAAGTTGGGGCGAGCGCTTTCCCTCTCTGAAAGACGAGAGCAAATCGCTGAAGCGGCCATTGAAATTCGCTCAACCGCCGGATTTGGTGAGCTAATAGTTGTCGTGGTTTTCTTGCCGGTTTTGGCTCTTACAGGCATTGAAGGCAAAATGTTTCGTCCGATGGCGTCGACCTTTGCCATCGCCGTAGCTTCTGCGCTCGTTTTGTCCTTCACCACGGTGCCTGCTCTAGCGAGCTTGTTGCTCAAAGCCGGGGACCGCGAATCAGATCCGTTCTTAATGCGTTGGATTGAAGGAAAATTCTCTCGACTCTTCACCCCACTGATTAAACGCCCTCGCGCTGTGCTTACAGTTGCCATTGCGTGCACGCTGCTGGGAGCGTTCTTATTTTCTTGGCTCGGTGGTGAGTTTTTACCGAGAATGGATGAGGCATCGCGTACGATTCAATTCGTCCGTCCGGTTAATATTAGTCTTGATAAGTCGCTTGAATGGGACCGTAGAGCGCAGAAAATTATTGGAAGTTTCCCTCAAGTAGAGCTCGTCTTTAGCCGGCTAGGCACCCCGGAACTGGCGACTGACCCGATGGGAGTCAATCTTTCGGACAACTTTGTAATTTTTAAGGATCGAGACAAATGGCCCAAAGAAGCTGGTAATCCTCGTACATGGCTCCAGCTCACTCAGCAGATGGTAGATCGGCTTGAGTCTGAGCTCCCCGGACAAAGAGTTGTAGTGAGTCAGCCGATTCAAATGCGGTTCAATGAATTGCTTGAAGGAAGCAGGGCCGATGTTTCCGTAAAGCTTTTTGGTGACGATATGGACCAGCTCGTTGAGACGGGCGAAAAGATCGTTGAAGTGCTCAAAAAAGTGCCTGGCGCAGGTGACGTGGAGCTGGAACTCAGGGGCGCATCTCCCATGCTTAGGGTTACTCCTAGCGATGATTTTCTCAGCGGTCTTGGCATTCCTAAACAGGAAATCTTAGAAACAGTAAATATAGCGATGGGAGGAGAAGAAGTCGGATTTCTCTACGACGGAGTAAGGCGTTATCCCATTGTGGTGCGCCTGGATGAGCGCCTGCGTTCAAATCTTAGCGTGATCCGAGACCTGCCGGTTGAAGTGGCCAGCGGCACCACACTTCCGCTTTCGAAAGTGGCTTCAGTCCAGTTCGATGAGGTATTTAGTACGATTAACCGAGAGCAAGCAAAACGTCGGCTCAACGTTCTAGTGAACCCACGAGGTCGCGACACTGAGTCTTTTGTCTTAGACGCACAAAAAGCAATTCGGGAATCCGTTAAAATCCCTGCCGGTCTGTACGTTGAGTGGGGTGGAAATTTCAAAAATCTCATAGAAGCGAGACAGAGACTGTTGATCCTAACCCCGCTTGCAGTCATCTTGGTGCTAGCGATGATCTTTTTTGCCTTCCGTAGCATCCCGCAAACGATTCTCGTTTTCTCTTGTGCGCCACTGGCGCTCATAGGTGGTGTGATTAACCTAAAGCTCCGGGGCCTACCCTTTAGTATTTCCGCTGGCGTTGGATTTATCGCTCTAATGGGCATAGCAGTGCTAAATGGCGTCGTGCTCGTGAATTGCTTAAACGACTTGAGACGAAATGGCCTAACGGGGGTTGCGTTAGTAAAGAGTGGCGTGCTTCAGCGCCTCAGGCCCGTATTGATGACGGCAATGGTCGCGGCATTTGGGTTTTTACCCATGATGCTCTCCAGTGGAGTGGGCGCTGAAGTGCAAAAACCTCTCGCGACCGTCGTTATCGGAGGAATTGTCAGCTCTACTTTTCTAACTCTTGTAACCCTTCCCGCCATTTATCTTTTATTTGAACGATGGATGGCGCCCTCAAAAAGCGCTCCGAGTTTAGGACACTAGAAGAGGGATGAGTTAATGCTGTTAAAGAGTCGTTTCTCTACGCCTGAAGTAGATTGCCCGTCGGAGGAACAAGCAATCCGAATTGCGCTCCGGGAAAGAACGGATATCCGTAAGATCTCAATTGATTTCACACGGAAAGAAGTCTGCTCTATCATCATGAATGATGGAGATGGGCAGGAACAAATCCGTGGAGCGATTCCCTTTCGGGCAGTTCTCTTAGAGTCCAAACCTGTTGACCCGCAGGATGCACTCGAATTGGAAAAATCAGACGATGCTTCAGGGGAACGCAAGGTGCTTCTGTGGCTTTTGGGTTTGAATTTTGGGATGTTTCTTGTTGAAGTTTCAATCGGAGTTAAAGCGCAGTCGTCAGGCCTAGTTGCAGATGGCCTTGATATGCTGGCCGATTCATTAGTCTATTTTCTCAGCTTATTGTCGGTAAGTTTGGGGCTTTCGGGTCGTGTGAGGGCAACACGACTAAGTGCAGCCCTTCAAGGGTCATTAGGCGTTCTGGCCCTTGGCCAGGCAGTATGGCGCTTTATCTTCGGCAGCGACCCCGAACCTGCATGGATGACTAGTATTTCGGCACTTGCGCTCGTAGTGAACGTGACTTGTCTTCTACTCATTTCTCGCTTCCGTACTGGCAGAATGCATATGCAAGCGAGTTGGATTTTTTCAACCAATGACGTCATTGCCAATCTAGCGGTGATCATCGCAGGCCTACTCGTAGCTTGGAGCGGATCTCACTATCCGGACCTATTTGTAGGTGTAGGTATTTGTGTCTTGGTATTGACTGGCGCAATTAAAATTAGTCGGCTTGCACGGTCCACGATAGAATAGGCTATTTGATCCGGAAATGGACGGGCATCGGGTATCGCAGCGCTCGCTAATTTTGGTATCTCACTTTTTGAACTCGAGAATTGCGCTTCGGTTCAATACCTAAAGTCGATCGAATCTAAGTCCCGAGAAGTCTTAAGCATCCAATGGAAACCGATTTCAATCTTTCCAGAAGAGGCGGCTCGATTTCGTTAAAGAAGAGCAAGTACGTCAGTGTATGCCTGCAGCAAAATTCTGAGGGTGAGGTACTCCGCTACTTCCCTCGTGGCTCTAAGGAACTAACACCGGCGGCCTCAGCGATTTCGATCTGGGTGAGGTAGAAATCCTTACGGAACTCTAGATTTCGGAGTTTTGCGTCAAAAAGCCGCTCAGCTGCTGATGCTACGTCAGGCGAGTTCTTAACGCCCTTTTTATACTCCGCTAACGTGATCGTATAATACTTGTTTGCGCGTTCAATATTGTTTTCCTCAATATTGAGGCGCTCTTCAATTGACCTCAAGCCTGAAAGTGCGTTTTCGATTTGAACTTTGATCTCTTGACGAACTCTGCTCGCAGAAAGTTCATTCTTTGCAATTTCACTTGCCTGAGCTTGCCTAGCATAGACTGTATCTAACCCGGAAAAAATCGGAATTGAGACCTTCAGCATCACGACTGAGTTGTTGTAGTTGTTAAAAACCCGCTCCTCGCCCGCTAGTTTCCCGTACTTTCCCTCAACATCAATCCTAGGAAGATAGCCCCCAAAAAGCGACCTATATTGAAGGCTCGATACAGCAATATTTTTTTCTGATTCCTTAAGGTCGATGCGTTCTTCAAGAGCGAGCTTTATAAGGCGTTCATCGCTTTGAGTAAACCGTTCGCGGCGAAGGTGCCCACCCACGCGAATGATCGGACCGTCGTCCCTACCAAGTAGCCGCCTGAGCTCTCTTTCCTTAGCTGTTTCTTCTCGCCTCAATAAATTGATGTCTGAATTCAGAGTAGCTTCTCGAAGCTCAAACTCCAATACGTCGGCCTGAGAGGTGAATCCGGCAGACTTCTTTCTCAATGCTAACTCGTTTTGAGCCTTGTTAGCCTTCAGTGCCTCCTCTTTAACTGCAATTCCCTCCTGCAAATATAAGAGCTCGTAATACTTTCTCGAAATTTCTCGCTCGATTTGAGATTTCGTTTTTTCCAATTTCAGCTTTTGGAATTTTTCTTCCTCACTACGAATACTGACTTGGGCTTGATCCTTTCCACCATTGTAGAGATTAATCCGAGCCGCCCCATACCCAAACGAGCCACTTGAACTTTCATTGTCAAACTTTCCGTTTTGATATCCGCCTTCAACAGCAATTTCCGGAAAATACGGGGAAATTGCCTGCTTTCTAGAGGCGGTGCTTGCTTCATACTCCTTCTCTACCTCTTTGATCTCGATGTTGTTTTTGAATGCCTCCTCAATCAAGCTGGAGAGAGTCACATTGCCGGCATTCGGATGATCCGCAAGAGCAGGCGACGCTGCCAACGCGGAAATTCCAATCACCATTAAGGTTTGCAATGTTTTTAATGTTCCCATAACTCTCTCCGTCCTCTTTTAGCCCTGTGGCTCAACTTGGAACTTCAATTTCTCTTTTTTTCCTCTGTAGGTCACAACGAGATCTAGGCTGTAGCGATAAGCGCCTTTCTCATCG
>FRDC01002680.1_pt1 | contig 17273 bp, 13 predicted proteins | sample 1106171 | NCBI WGS metagenome assembly FRDC01 (sample SAMEA3930566, study PRJEB13176) | freshwater metagenome | biome: Drinking water system; feature: drinking water; material: water | place: Singapore | collected 2014-12-20 | reverse complement strand
CCGCGCAACTGGCCACCGGCCACCGCACCGGCGACGACGCCCGCAGAGTCGCCGAACTGATTGACCTGCTCGCGCGCCGGCACAGCCTGCTGACCCGGCTCGGCCGCGATCTCGCGTTCCATGCGCGGATGCGCGTCTGGCTGATGCTGCATGTGCCGATGACCCTCGCCCTGCTGGCGGCGCTGACCGGGCACATCGTGTCCGTGTTCCTGTACTGGTGATGCGCGCCGTCGACTCGCACGGTGTCTGCCGACGACGGTGGCCGGCATGAAGGTGCTGATCCGTCATCAGGTCACGCCGACCTTGCGCAAGCCGCCGGCCGAGGCGCTGTTCGAAGGCGAGCGCCTGCGCATCGGCCATGGCGTCGATCAGGATCTGGTGCTGGCCGATCTGCGCATCCCGGCCACGGCGCTGTTGCTGCGCACGGTGGCCGATGGCCGTGGCGGCCGACAGATCGAGACGCTGCGCGTGCGCGCCGATGGCACGGTCGAGACTCGCCTGCTCGCCTATGGCACCACGATCGACTGCGGTCGCCATCGCCTGCACCTGTTGCGACCCGCGAAGGAGGTTCCGGCCGAAGCCGGCATCGATCTGGTGGTCGAGGTACAGGAGCTGCGCACCGTGCGAGACGATCGCGCGCGCCGGCTCGATGCGCTGCGCGAGCGGCTCGGCCGCATCGGCCACAGCCGCCGCGCGGTCTCGATCGGGCTGTTTGCCGCCATCGTGCTGATCAGTCTGCTGCTGCCGGCATGGCTGCGGTTCGGCGATGGCCAGCCGCCGCGCAGCCCTGAGCAGCTCGAAGCCGCCGCGCGGCAACTGTCGGGTGCCGCAGTGCCGCCGGACTCCGGGCTCGCGGCACGGCTGGTGCGATGGCGGCCGGATGATCGGCAGTGGCAGCCGGGCCCGTCGAGCCCGTCGCATGCGTGGTTCGAACGCGACTGCGGTCAGTGTCACGAGCAGCCGTTCGTGCAGGTGGAAGATCGCAGCTGCCTGCGCTGTCACGAGACCACCGCGCACCATGTCGAGGCCCGCGAGCAGCTTGATCAGGCCGAATTCCGCGAGGCCCATTGCACCGACTGCCATCACGAGCATCGCGGTGCCGCCGGCATGGCCGCACGCCAGGATCAACGCTGCACCGATTGTCATGCCGAGCCCGGCACGCGCTTCGGCACGGCCAAGATGACGCCGGTGGCGAACTTCTCGTTCAGTCATCCCGGCTTCACGCCGCAGGTTGCGCGGCGCGTGTCGGCGGAACAGCTTGCCGCTGATCCCGCGATCAAGGACGCGTTCCGCTGGATCAATCCCGAGGCGCTGCCGATCGATCCGAAAGCCCCGGCCGCCTTGCCGAGCCCGAAGGCGCTGCAATCGGACAGTCATCTCAAGTATCCGCATGACCTGCACGTGGCGCAGGCCGGCATCAAGGGGCCGAACGGCACGCAGGTGCTGAAGTGCGAGAACTGCCATGAGGCCGATGGCTCCGGCATCGGCTTCCGGCCGATCCGCATGGAAACGCATCGCGCCGAATGCCACCGGCTCGATTTCGAGCCGAACGATCCGTCGAGAGTCGTGCCGCACGGCAACGAGGCGGCCGTCGTCGACACCATCCGCGACTACTACGCCCGCGTGGCCCTGGGCGGTGGCGTGATGGCGGCCGACGCACCGAGCGCCGTGCAACTGCGCCGCCGTCCCGGCGAGGCGCTGGCCAGCAACGAGGCGATGGCTGCGCTGGCCTGGGCCGACAGGCGCTCCCGACTGGTGATCGACGAGACCTTCGACAAACGTACGTGCCGCTACTGCCACACGGTCGAGCGGACGCCGGACATGCCGACGCCGCCGCACAGCCCCGATCTCGCCACGCGCGGCGCGGTGCTGACCTTGGCACCGATGACGATCTCGCCGTGGCGGATCCAGCCGCTGGCGCTGACCACGCAGCGGCTGACACAGGCCAGCCCGTTTCCGCATGGTCGGCACGCGACCGACGACTGCACGAACTGCCACGCCGCGCCGCAGTCCAGCAGCGGCGACGACGTGCTGACGCCGCCGATCGGCCGCTGCCGCGAATGCCATGGCGACCGCGGCAGCCCGGCGCGGGTGCAGACCGTCTGCACCGACTGCCACGGCTTCCATACCGCCAAGAACGCGCTGATGAAGGATCGCGCGCCGGCCACAGCCGCCTCGTCGGCGCCGGATCCGCATGCAGCAGCCGGGGTCGCCGGCGGCGCGGGCCGCGCCTCCGTCTTTCATCGATGAGCGCGGTGCCGGCACGTTGTCGCGCGCATCGGCCGATCGGTCTGGCGCTGCTGCTGGCGGCACTGCTGCCATGCCAAGCGGCGGAAGCGCCGCCGCCAGCCGAGGCGCCGCGCATCGTGCCGGTCGACCCGACCGAGCCGGAGCTGCGTCGCCGTCCGGACCACAAGCCGCCGCCGATCCTCGCGCCGGAAGCCCTGCCGGACGCCAACCGCCGCAGCGGTCTGCGCGCGGTGGCGCCGGCACCGATTCCACCGGTGGAACGCGTGGTCTGCGACGCCACGCCCACACCGGGTTGCCTGCCGCCCGATGCCCACGCGCCGGAGGTCTACGCCGCGCAGGCGCCGATTCCGTCCCCGGACCGCTGGCGGCTGCTTGACGAACTGGGCTTGGTCAACGAGCGCTGGTACGACAGCTATCACCAGAACACCCTGAAGGGCGACAAGCCGTGGTCGGTCACACCGACCGGCGAGTTCCGCTTCCTGTCGCTGGCGGCCACGAACAACACGGTCGCCGAGTTGCGGCGCCTGCCGAGCCTGCGCGACGGGACGAGCCTGACCCAGCGCTTCTGGTCGCAGAACCTGATCGGCAGCGTCGATTTCCAGCAGGGCAACACCACGTTCAAGCCGCCGGACTGGTCGCTGCGCGCGACGCCGGTCATCAATTCCAGCTATCTGACAGTGCCCGGCGCGGCTCCCCGCACGCGCGGCACCGACCTCGACACCTTCATCGGCCTGCAGGAGCTGTATGCCGACCGCTTCCTGCGCACGGTGTCGCCGCGCTACGACTTCGACGCGGTGCGGGTCGGCATCCAGCCACTGACCAGCGATTTCCGCGGCTTCCTGTTTCAGGACAGTCAACTGGCGGCGCGGCTGTACGGCACGCGCGACGGCAATCGCTGGCAGTACAACATCGTCGCGATCAAGCGGCTGGTCGAAGACCCGGCCAGCGCGCTGAACGATGTCCGCGTCGCGCCGCGCGCCGACGAGATCGTGCTGTTCAATCTCTACCGGCAGGATTGGCCCGTGCCGGGCTTCATCGTGCAAGGCCTCGTCGCGCACAATCGCAATCGCGAGCGCGATCCCCTTGCAGCGGGCCTGCTGCCACGCAGTTACGAAGTCACTTACCTCGGCGCCAACGGGGACGGGCACTTTGGCCGTATCAACCTGACCGCGTCGGCAACCCTGCTGGCCGGCACGCAGTCCAGCGGCATCGTCTCGCCCGGCGCACGAACCGTGCTGGCCGGCTTCGCCGCGGCGGAAGCCTCGATCGACGTGAACTGGCTGCGCTTCCGCTTTTCGGCGCTGTATCAGAGCGGCGACGGCGATTCGGACGACGACACCGCCAGCGGCTACGACGCGCTGGAGGAAAACCCGATCTTCGCCGGGGCCGACACCGCGTTCTGGTCGCGCCAGTCGCTCGTGTTCGCGCGCGACACGCGCCTGAGCCTGCGCAATGGCCTGCTGAACGGACTGCGGCCGGCCGGCAGCGATCAGTCGAACTTCGAGAACCCCGGGCTGATCCTCGCCGGGTTCGGCACCGATGCCGACCTGACGCCGACCTTGCGCCTGTCGAGCAACATCAACCACCTGCGCTTCGATCGCACCGCCGTGCTGTCGCGCCTCGCCGACCGCAGTCCGGTCAGCGGCGCGATCGGGAATGGCATCGGCTGGGACCTGTCGGCCGCCGCGATCTGGCGCCCGTACAACAACCAGAACGTGGTGCTGCGCATGTCCGGGGCCTGGCTGATTCCGGGCGCCGGCCTGCGGACGCTGTATGCCGACAGCGCCGGGTTCTCGCTGCTCGGCAATTTCATCTTCACGTTCTGACCATGCGCCCTGCCGCCGCGATTGCTGATGCTCGTCGCTCTCCGATTCGGCGACGCGCACGAAGGTGCGCCAGCCGGGCGCTGTTGGCCGTGCTGCTGATCGGCATGGCCCTGCCGTTTGCACGTGCTGCCCTCGCCGACGCCCCTCCCGCCCCGCGCTTCCAGACCGCCGCCGACGCCGCGCACAAAAGCGCCGGCTGCGTCAGTTGCCACACGGCCAGCGATCAGAAGACGATGCATGAAAGCCCGGCCGTGATCCTCGGCTGCACCGACTGCCACGGCGGCGATGCCTCGATCCGGCTGCCGGACAGCGCGCAGCCCGGTGATGTCCGCTATCGCGCCGCGCTCGATCAGGCCCACATCCAGCCGCGCCTGCCAGGGGCCTGGCCCAACGGATGGAATTACCCGCACAGCGCCAATCCGCCGCAGAGCTTCACCCTGCTGAACAAGGAATCACCGGCGTTCATCCGCTTCATCAATCCCGGCGACTACCGGATTGCCCGCGAAAGCTGCGGTGCCTGCCACCTGCCGGTCATCGAGGCCGCCGAGCGCAGCCTGATGGCGACCGGCGCCATGCTCTGGGGCGGGGCGTCGTACAACAACGGTGTCGTGCCGTTCAAGCACTACCTGTTCGGCGAGGCCTACACGCGCGACGGCCAGCCGGCGAAGCTGCTCGGGCCGGTCGCGGTCGATGCCAACATGGCGGCCAAGGGGATCCTGAGTCAGCTGCTGCCGCTGCCGGCCTGGGAGACCACCACGCCGGGCGACGTGTTCCGCGTGTTCGAACCCGGCGGCCGCAACATCGGCAGCCAGTTTCCGGAAACCGGCCTGCCCGGCGTGGCCGGCAACCTTCAGCGGCTCGAAGAACCGGGCCGGCCGGACCTGCACCAGTCGAGCCGCGGACCGGGCACCGGCAACCGCATCTCGGTGCCGGTGCTGAACCTGCACAAGACGCGTCTGAACGACCCGTTCACCTGGTTTCTCGGCACCAACGACCAGCCGGGCGACTACCGATCCAGCGGCTGTTCGAGCTGCCATGTGGTCTACGCCAACGACCGCGACCCGAAGCATTCCGCCGGCTATGCCCGGTTCGGCCACACCGGCAAGACCCAGACCGCGGACCCGACGATCCCGAAGACCGAGGAAGGCCATCCGCTGAAGCATGCGTTCACCCGCGCGATTCCGAGCGCGCAGTGCATCGTCTGCCATCTGCATCAGCCGAACGTGTTCGTGAACAGCTTCCTCGGCTACACCATGTGGGACTACGAATCCGACGCGCCGCTGATGTGGCCGAAGGAGCAGAAATACCCGACCGATGCCGAGATCCGCGCGATCAACCAGCGCAACCCGGAAGAAGCGGCCACGCGCGGCCTGTGGGGTGACCGCAAGTTCCTCGACAACGTGTCGGACCTGAACGCGCAGGCCAGGGACACGCAGTTCGCCGACTACCACGGCCACGGCTGGAACTTCCGCGCGATCTACAAGCGCGACCGCAAGGGCAATCTGCTCGATGGCAAGGGTGCGAAGGTCGCCGACGACGACCCGAAGAAATTCGAGAAGGCGACCCATCTGGCGTCGATCCATCTCGAAAAGGGCATGCACTGCGTCGACTGCCATTTCTCGCAGGACACGCACGGCAACGGCCATCTGTACGGCGAAGTGGCGCAGGCGATCGAGATCGACTGCCAGGATTGCCACGGCACGGTCGATCGCCAGCCGAGCCTGAAAACCTCGGGTCCTGCCGCACCGCCCGGCGGCACCGACATGGCCAGACTGCGCACGCCGGATGGTCGCCGCCGCTTCGAGTGGATCGGCGACAAGCTCTTTCAGCGCAGCGCGCTGACACCCGGCCTCGAATGGCAGATTCACACGGTCAAGGATTCGGTGACGCCGGGCTCCGCGCACTACAACGCCAAGGCCGCCCGCGCCAAGCTGATGAGCCGCGACAAGACCGCGTTCAAGTGGGGCGGCGACGTCGCGCCAGGCCAGCGCGCGCACCAGGACGACGAGATGGTGTGCGCGTCCTGCCACACCTCGTGGACCAATTCCTGTTCCGGCTGCCATTTGCCGATTCAGGCCAACTGGAAGTCCGAGCGCGGCCATTTCGAAGGCGGTGACACCCGCAATTACGCGACGTACAACCCGCAGGTCGCGCGCGACGACATGTACATCCTCGGCAAGCATGGCGCGGCCAAGGGCCATCGCGTGGCACCGGTGCGCTCATCGTCGGCGCTGGTGCTGTCGTCGACCAATGCCAACCGCGAGCGCATCTACACCCAGCAGCCGCCGATCTCGTCCAGCGGCTTCTCGTCGCAGGCGTTCAACCCGCATTACGCGCACACCGAACGCACCACCGAGACCAAGACCTGCTCCGATTGCCACCTGTCGCAGGCCAACGACAACAACGCCGTGATCGGTCAGTTGCTGGGCTTGGGCACCGGCTTCGTCAACTTCATCGGCTACCACGCGTTCGTCGGCACGGCGGACAGCGTCACCGCAGTGCAGGTCACCGAATGGGACGAGCCGCAGGCGGTGATCGGCAGCTATCTGCATCGCTACGCCTACCCGGACTGGTATCGCGCGCACGAATCGCGTGGCCGGATGCTGCCGACCGCGCATCGAGAATCGGCTGGCGTGCCGGTCAACGCGCTTCAGTTGCGCGGCGAATACCTGTTCGCCGCGGAAGGCGTGAAAGGCCTGCAGGTGTATGACGTCGCCACCGTCGGCAACAAGGGCTTTTCGCAGCGGATCACGACCGGGCCGGTATCGCCGCTCGGCCAGCGGCTGCGCGTGGACACGCGCGATGCCGCGTTCGTCGCGCTGCCGACGAATCAGCCGGTCAGCCCGCTGCGCAACCAGTTGCCGATGATGCAGACGGTCAATCAGGAACAGCGGCTGGCACCGATCTACTCATACGCGCTGATCGCGGATCGGGTCGAAGGGCTGGTGCTGGTCAATGTCGACACGCTGGTCGACGGCGACCCGCTGAACAACTTCCTCGACCGCGCCGTGACCTTCAATCCGCAAGGCGTGTTGCGCGGCGCCTCGCACATCACCGTCGCCGGCAGCCGTGTGTATGTCGCCGCCGATGCCGGTCTCGTCACCATCGATCTGCGTGACCCGGTGAAACCGGTCATCGAAAGTGTGGTACCGGTGACCGGACTGCGTTCGACGGCGCTGCAGTTCCGCTACCTGTTCGCCGTTACCGAGCGCGGCCTCGAAACCTTCGATGTCACCGAGCCCGCGCGGCCGGTGGCCGTCAGCGGCGCGCGGATTGCGCTGCGCGACGGCCATCGCGTCTACCTTGCCCGCACGTTCGCCTACGTGGCCGCCGGCAGCGAAGGCCTCGTCATTGTCGATATCGAAAACCCCGAAAAGCCGAAGCTGTACCAGCGGTTCGACGGCGACGGCCGCATCAACGACGCGCGCGATGTCGTCGTCGGTTCGACCAATGCCAGCCTGTTCGCCTACGTCGCCGACGGCCGGAACGGCCTGCAGGTCGTGCAGTTGACCGCACCGGACACGCAGCCAAAGTTCTACGGTTATTCGCCGGACCCGAAACCGCAATGGATTGCTGGCCATCGCACAGCGCAACCGGCACTGGCGCTGTCCCGCGGCCTCGATCGCGACCGCGCGGTCGACGAAACCGGCGGCCAGATCGCCGTCTTCGGCCGCCTTGGCTCGCGCCCGTTCAACCAGACCGAGATGCGCGATTTCTACCTGAAGCGCGACGGCACGCCGTGGTTCGTCAGCGACGATGCGAAGCCTTGAGTACGCTCGCGGGCGTCTACAACTGCATCCGGATCGCCCATAGGTCCGGAAACAGCGGCTTGAACAGGCTTTCGCGCAGGTAGGCGATGCCGGCGGAGCCGCCGGTACCATGCATCGCCCCGATCGTGCGTTCGACCATCTTCAGGTGGCGGTAGCGCCATTCCTGCATGCCTTCGTCGAGGTCGACGAGGTGCTCGCAGACTTGTGCGGCGAATGGCTGGGTCTTGTAGACCTCGACCAGCACTGCCTGCACGGCGACATCGGCGACGGTGGCCGCTGCTGGATCACGGTTCAGCGCATCGCTTGGCATCGCGCTGCCGATCGCCTGCAGGTAATGCAGGAAGGCCTGATAGATCGACGGCTCGGCCAGCAGTTGTTCCAGTTCGCGCCGCGCGCGGCTGCCTTCCGGATGCTGCCGGATCAGCGATGCTCGCTTCTGGCCGAGCAGGAATTCGAGCGCGCGGAACTGCCAGCTCTGGAAACCGCTGGAGGTTTCAAGCCGCGACCGGAACGCGTTGAACGACAGCGGCGTCATCGTTTCGAGCACATCGACCTGCTTGACCAGGGTCTTCAGGATCGTCAACACCCGGCGCAGGTGGGCCAGCGCGGGCGCGCTGTCGCCGACGATCAGGCGGGCGCGCAGCGCGGTCAGCTCATGCAGCATCTGCTGGAACCACAGCTCGTAGACCTGATGGATCGTGATGAACAGCAGTTCGTCGTGTTCCGGGCCGTCGGACAGCGGCTGCTGCAGCGCCAGCAACTGATCGAGCTTCAGGTAGCTGGCATAGGTGACGACCTTGCGTTCGCTCATGATGCGCGCGGCTCCCGGACCCGCGCCAGCAGCAGGATGCCGCCGATGAAGAACGCGATCAGCGCCAGGATCGACAGCCGCGGGTTGCCGGTGCTGGCGGCAACGATGCCGACGACGCTCGGGCCCAGCACCGCCGCGAACTTGCCGAGCATGTTGTAGAAGCCGAAGAACTGCCCGGCCTGCCCTTCCGGGATCAGCCGCGAGAAGTACGACCGGCTCAAGCTTTGCACGCCGCCTTGCACGAGGCCGATCGCGGCGGCCATCTGGTAGAACTGGCTTTCGGTCTGCATGAAGTAGCCCCAGCAGGTGACGCCGATGTAGACGCACAGCGCCAGGTAGATCGCACGCTTGGTGCCGATGCGGTCGGCCAGATATCCGAAGCCGATCGCCGCCGGAAAGCTGACGAACTGCACCAGCAGCAGCGCCTTGATCAGGCTATCGGACTTGAAGCCAAGATTCAGCCCGAAATCGACCGCCATCTGGGCCAGCGTACCGACGGCGTCGATGTACAGGAAGTAGGCCAGCAGGAACTTCCACACCGGCGGATGCTGCGCGATCTGCCGGACCGTCGCCCAGATTTCGCGCCAGCCGAGCGGCGCATCGCTCGGCACACGGGTTTCGGGCACGTGCCGGAACAGCGGAATCGAGAACAGGATCCACCACAGCGCCACGCTGATGAACGCGGCGCGCGTGGCTGCGACCTTGTCCGCCAGGCCGAACCACTCGGGCTTGAGCACCATCATCACGTTGACCAAGAACAGCAGGCCGCCGCCGAGATAGCCGAGCCCATAGCCCCAGGCCGACACCCGATCCGATTCCTCGCGCGTGGCGACGCTGACCAGCAGCGCGTCATTGAAGGTGAGGCTGCCGAAGAAGCCGACCGAAGCCAGCACGAACACGACGATCGCGAGTTCCCAGTCGCCAGCACCGATGAAGGCCAGCGCGAATGTCGACAAGGCGCCAAGGACGGTGAACACGCCCAGGAAACGCTTCTTCGCGCCGAGCCGATCCGCCACCGCACCGAGCCACGGCGACATCAGCATCACCAGCAAGCTTGCCGAGGAATTGCCGAAGCCGAGGCACAAGGTGGCATCGGTCGGGCTCAGATCGGTGGCCCAGAACTGCTTGAAGAAGATCGGGAAGAAGCCGACCAGCACCGTCGTCGCGAATGCCGAATTGGCCCAGTCGTTCAGTGCCCACGCGAACTGGATGCGTCGACGGCTCGGCGCGATGCTCATGGCGTGACCTCATCGGCATCGAGATTGGCGAGCGGCTCGACCACTTTCTGCTGCACGACATCGCCCAGATCGGCGAAGTCGAGCCCATCGATCCGCACCTTCGGATGCGCCCGCAGCATCTCCAGATAGGCCGGCACGAAATCCCGCATCGCCTGCCGGTTCGGATATTCGATGATCACGGCGTAATCCCAGCTTTCGGTGGTGGATTCGTCGGCGCGCAGCATGCGGTAACCGGCGATGCGGCCCTGTTCGAGGGCCTTGGCATCCAGCGCCAGCCAGTTGGCCTTGAGAAATCGTTGCAGGCGCTCGCGTTGGCCCGGCCGCGCGCGGACGAAGCTGATCGCCCAGACGCTGGCACCGGCATCCGCCGCCGCACCCGCGTTCGCCGGTGTCGCCGCCGACGGAACCGCGTCGGGCGCAGCGCTCCCCGATTCGCGGCCGCGCAGTCCAGCACCGACCACGACCGCACCGATGGCGATGCCGGCCAGCACCGCGATGGCGGGCTTCACGGCCACCGGCGAGGCCCGGTCACAGGATGTCGAAACCGAGCACCAGCGCGTCTTCCCGCCCTTCTTTCGCCGGGTAATAGCCCTTGCGCACGCCGATGCGCGCAAAGCCGACGCCTTCGTACAGCTTCAGCGCGGCCTTGTTCGACTTGCGCACTTCGAGCAGCACGATCGAAGCCTGCGCGGCTCGGGCAATCTTCATCAGATGCTTCAGCAGCTTGTGCCCGAAGCCCTGCCGCTGCTGACGCGGATCGACACACAGATTCAGCACATGCGCTTCGTCCACCGCCATGCTCATCAGGCCGTAGCCGGCCAGCGCGCCATCGTGGCCCATCAGCACCCAGGCGCTGTAGCCGGCCTTCAGGCAGTCCTTGAAGATGGTTTCGGTCCACGGAAACTCGTGCGCGCGACGCTCGATGTCGAGCACCTGCGGCAACAGCGAAATGTCCATCGGGACGATGGCCCAGCCGGGTTTCAGTTGTGCGTTCAAGGACCGCTCGGGCTTCCGGTTTGCAATGCGACGGCATCGGCGCAAAAGCATAGCGGGCACGGCCGGCAGACGACAGGCCGCGTCCGGCCAGGATGGCTCAGCCCTTCGCCAGGAACCGGTGCACCTGCTTCAAATCGGCCCAGCTCTTGGCCTTGTCCGACGGCGTGCGCAGCAGATAGGCCGGGTGATAGCTGATCAGCACCGGCGTGTGCGCCGGACCGTACGCATGTTGCGGGCCGCGAAGCTTCGACAGCGGGGCCGTGCTGCTCAGCAAGCGCTGCGCGGCAATCCGGCCCAAGGCGAGGATCAGCTTCGGCTTCAACAACTCGATCTGCCGGTCGAGAAACGGTCGGCAGGCGGCCACTTCATCGGATTCCGGATCGCGATTGCCGGGCGGCCGGCACTTCACGACATTGGCGATATAGACATTGCTTGTCCGGCTGCGACCGACGCTCTTCAGCATCTCGTCCAGCAGCTTGCCGGCCGCGCCGACAAACGGCTCGCCGCGCGCGTCTTCCTCCGCCCCCGGGCCCTCGCCGATCACCAGCAGCGGCGCATCGGTCGGCCCGACGCCGAACACGGTCTTCGTGCGGGTCTTGCACAGCTTGCAGCGGGTGCAGGTCGACACCGCGTCGGCCAGCCCTTGCCAGTCGGCCGGTGCGACGTAAGGCGGGGCCTCGGTTACCGTCGGTTCCAGCAGCAGCGGTGCCGGTGGGGCCGGTGCTGTTCGCGGCGGCGGCGTTCGCGCGGCGCGGGCTTCCGGTGCCCCGTACGAGGCACGCTCGACCGGCTCGTCGATGACGGCCGCATCGTCCATCGCTGGCGACGTGCCGGGCGCGTTGCGGCGCGTCCAGACCTCGATGTCGAGCGCTTTCAGCAGGCGGTCACGGCGGCGGGCTTCCATCGGCGTACTTTACCGCGCCGCGCTCAGTCGCCGATGAAGCGCGTCGGCGACTGTCGCTCGCGATTGACGATCAACTGCGCGACATCCAGCCGCGAGTAATGGCCGGCGGCATCGAAGTTCTGGCGCTCCTCGCGGACGCGCGCCGGATCGAGATCGGCGTAGACGATGGTTTCGATGCCCGCGACCGGCGCTGCCAGCCACTCGCCGTCCGGGCCGGCGATGCAGGTCCCGCCATCGGCCGGCATCGGCGGGCAGGTGGCGAGAATCCGCTCGGCTTGCGGTGTGGCGGCCGGAATGTCATCGCGTCGCATCAGCCCGGATACCGAGATCACGAACGAGCGCGATTCGCGGGCGATGTGCCGAGTCAGGTCGATCGTGTTGCGGACATTGCCGGGCCAGACCGCGACGTGCAGGTCCTCGCCCTGCCCGTACAGCGCCGCGCGCGCCAGCGGCATCCAGTTTTCCCAGCAGTTCAGGCCGCCGACGGTGAACGCGCCGAGCGCATGCGTGCGCAGGCCATGGCCATCGCCCGGTGCCCAGGTCAGCCGTTCCTCGTAGGTCGGCACGAGTTTCCGGTGGATCGAGCCGATGACGCCGTCCGCCCCGACATACACCAGCGAGCAGTAGACGCTGTGACCGCTGCGCCCGCCGATGCGGCCGCCATCGCGCTCCAGCACGCCGACATAGATCGCGATGCGTCGCCGTGCCGCAAGCGCGCACAGCGAAGCCAGATCGCCGCCACCGTCCGCGGCTGCGCCGATCCGAACCGCCTGATCGACATAGTGCGCGTGAATCTCCTTCTGGATCGCGCTGTTGAAGCGCGCGCCGTCGGTCAGCTCCAGCCAGAACGGATAGCCCGGCAGGATCGTTTCGCCGAAGCAGACCAGCCGCGCGCGGGCATCGGCGGCTTCGTGCACGGCGCGTTCGATCTTGGCGAGTGTCGCTGCGCGATCGAGCCAGACGGGCGCTATCTGGGCGGCAGCGACCCGCAGGCGTGACGATGGCGTGGAAGCGGACATGGCAGGTCACCGGCGAAGGAATGCCCGATGGTAGCGAGGTCCGCCGCACGGCAACGGAGCACGGATCAATGCGTCGATCGTGTCGGACGCGGAAACGACGAAGCCCCGGCGAACCGGGGCTTCGAGGCACGGCAATCGCGACGCGACTTACGGCGTCGCTTCGAACTCGGCCTTCTGCGGGTTGACGCGCTCGGCCGCGTTCTCGAGACGGTTCACGGCGTTGACATAGGCCTTGGCCGACGCGATCACGATGTCGGTATCGGCCCCGAGACCATTGACCACCCGGCCTTCCTTGGTCAGGCGCACGGTGACTTCGCCCTGGGCATCGGTGCCGGTGGTGATGTTGTTGACCGAGTACAGCAGCAGCTTCGCACCGGTGCCGACTCTCTGTTCGATCGCCGCGAACACGGCGTCGACCGGGCCATCGCCGAGCGCTTCGACCTCGCGAATCTCGCCATCGACGCTCAGTGCCACCTTGGCCAGCGGCCGGGTGCCGGTCTTCGACGTCACTTCGAGCCACTGCAGGCTGACTCTATCCTCGACCCGCGCCGCTTCCGCCTGCGTGACCAGCGCCTGCAGGTCCTCGTCGAAGATTTCCTGCTTCTTGTCGGCCAGATCCTTGAACCGGGCGAAGGCTTCGGCCAGTTCGCCATCGGACTTGAACACATAGCCCAGTTCTTCCAGCCGCGCCCGGAACGCGTTGCGGCCGGACAGCTTGCCGAGCGTCAGCTTGTTCGACGACCAGCCGACATCCTGCGCGCGCATGATCTCGTAGGTTTCGCGGTGCTTCAGCACGCCGTCCTGATGGATGCCGGATTCATGCGCGAAGGCGTTGGCACCGACCACCGCCTTGTTCGGCTGCACCGGATAGCCGGTGATGTTCGACACCAGGCGCGAGCACGGCACGATCTGCGTCGCATCAACCCGGGTCGTGACGTTGAACACGTCCTGCCGGGTGCGGATGGCCATGACGATTTCCTCGACGGCGGCGTTGCCCGCGCGCTCGCCGAGGCCGTTGATCGTGCATTCCACCTGCCGTGCGCCGTTCATCACCGCCGCCAGCGAATTCGCCACCGCCATGCCGAGATCGTTGTGGCAGTGCGTCGACCAGATCACCTGATCGGCATTCGGCACACGCTCGATCAGGGTCTTGAAGCGCTCGCCCCACAGGCTCGGAATCATGTAGCCGACGGTGTCCGGCACGTTCAGCGTGGTGGCGCCGGCCTTGATCACCGCTTCGAACACGCGGCACAGGAAGTCGATGTCCGACCGCCCGGCGTCTTCGGCGGAGAACTCGACATCGTCGGTGAAGGTGCGGGCGAACTTGACCGCGGCGACGGCGTTCTCGATCACCTGCTCCGGCGCCATCCGGAGCTTCTTCTCCATGTGGATGGCGCTGGTCGCGATGAAGGTGTGGATGCGCTTGCGCGCCGCCGGTGCCAGCGCTTCGCCGGCGCGGCTGATGTCCGCGGCATTGGCGCGGGCCAGCGAGCAGACGGTGGATTCCTTCACTGCGCGCGCGACGGCCTGGACGGCCGCGAAATCGCCGGGGCTGGCGATCGCGAAGCCGGCCTCGATGACATCGACCTTCATCTTCTGCAGCGCAAGCGCGATGCGTACCTTCTCGTCGAGGGTCATCGCAGCACCCGGCGACTGCTCGCCATCGCGCAGGGTGGTGTCGAAAATGATCAGCTGGTCTTTCATGAGGTTCTCGCAGGGATTCGAGTCATCGGCCACGAACGGCGCTTGGCCGGCGTGGCAGACCGGTCCGTTTCGGGCCGGTGGCGGGGTTCAGGCGGGTGTTGTCACGGTTTGTGGCCCCCGTGCGGGCAGGATCGATGGTCTGCCTTACGGCAGAAGTCGAAGCGCGAGCAGCAGCGTGCGGCCGAACGGCGTCGGCGCATCGAGCATCGGCTGGCTGGGCGAGGACTGCATGATGTCACGATGATAGTGGAACGCGGCAGCGACGAAAACCCCCGCAGCCCTGTCCACACGGTCATGTCGGCGGTCAGGCGCGCGCGCCGGTCGGCGCGGCCGCGAGACCGGTCACCTCCCGCAGCACCTTTTCGAAGGTATCGGCCGACTGGCCGCCTTCGACGATGTGGCGGTCGTCGAAGATGATCGCCGGCACGCCGCGGATGCCGCGCTCCAGCCACAGGTTCTTCCGCTCGTCGACCTCGTCGCGATACGTTTCAGTGGTCAGGATCTCGCGGGCCCGCTCGCCGTTCAGGCCCGCTTCGACCGCGATCTCGGTCAGCACGTCGGGATCGGACATCGCGCGGCTATCGGTGAAATTGGCCTTGAACAACGCCTGCTTCAGCGTCAGCGGATTCCCGACCTTCTCCGCCCAGTACATCAGGCGATGGGCATCGAAGGTGTTCCAGATCCGGCTGCCGCGATTCAGGTTGAAGGTCAGCCCGGACTCGGCCGCGATGGCGGTCAGATTGCGCCGGTTTTCGTCGATCTGCGCCGCGTTCAAGCCGTACTTGTGGGCGATGTGCTCATTCAGGTTCTCGCCTTCCGGCGGCATGTTGCGGTTCAGCTCGAANNCTCGAACGGCTGGAAATGCAGTTCGACCTCCAGCTGATCCTGCAGACGGCCAACGGCTTCGACGAAGCTGGCCAGCCCGATCGCGCACCATGGGCAGGCGATGTCGGACACGAAATCGACTTTCAGACGCTTCATCGAAAGAACTTCTGCAACGCGGCGGAGACGCCTCAGACCGGCGCCGGCTTGTTGCGCAGACGGCGCACGACCGTCGCCACCGGACCTGACATCGCGTAAATGAAGAACCCGAGGAACAGGATCAGCGGCGGATTGACCGAGACCAGCGCCAGCACGCCGATCACCGCGACGAACGGCAGGAAGCGCATGCGCCCGGTCAGGTTCAGCTTCTTGAAACTGTTGTAGCGAATCGAGCTGACCATCAGCAGCGCTGCCCCGAGCGTGATGATGCTGGCGGGAATCAGCACGTCGAGCCCGCTCAGTTCGTACTTGAACGCGGTCCAGACGAAGAACACGACCACTGCCGCCGCCGCCGGGCTCGGCAAGCCGAAGAAGTCCTTCGAACTGCCGGAGATCGCCGCCAGCACGTTGAAGCGCGCCAGTCGCAGCGCCGCGCAGGTGGCGTAGGTCATGGCCAGCACGCCCCCAAGCTTGCCGCCGAGCCACTGGTAGTCCGACAGGAACCTCAACGAATAGGCGTAGACGACGATGCTCGAGGCGATGCCGAACGCCGCCATGTCGCACAGCGAGTCGTATTCCTTGCCGAAATCGGTCGAGGTGTTCGTCATCCGCGCGATGCGGCCGTCGAGCCCGTCGGCCACCATCGCGAACAGGATGCCGAGCGCTGCGTCGTCGAAATTGCCGTTCATCGACGCCACAATCGCGTAGAACGCACCGAACAGCGTGCCGGTCGTGAACAGGTTGGGAATCAGATAGATGCCCTTGCGGCGGCGCTTGATCGGGGCTGCGGGTTCCATTTTCTCTCGTCGGCCGGCGGAAACAGTCGCGCATCTTACGGTCGGAACGGGGCTGGAGTCAGCGGATCGTGATCGATCAGCCACGGTCCGCCGCTCGAACGATCAGTCGCTCAGTGGCGGGCCCGGTGGGAGTTTGGCTTCCGGCAACGCGCTGGCCGCGGCGTCCGGTGCCATCCGGAAGCGGCTCAGCAGCTCGTTGATCAGGCGCGCCTGCGCCCGCTCGTCGCTGCTCGACTTCTTGCTCACGGTCGACGGCGAAGTCTTCGCGAACACGCTGACGGGGTCGCCCTGCAGGCGATCGAGCGCAAGCAAGGCGTGGGCGCGAACGGGCGCGCTCGCCGTGCGCGCAAGACCGATCAGTTTCTGCAAGAGGATCACTTGCTGCGCGCGGCGAATCTGGGCGTCGACGGCCGACAGTCCGCGGGTCGTGAATGTGCTGGCGACCAGCCGGTCGATCACCGTATCGAGCCCCGGCAGCGCCGGATCGCGCGCGGGCTGCTGTGCCAGCCGTGCGGCACGCTCCGGCTGCAGCAGCGCCGACATCGTCATCGTCGATGCCGCGATCGCCGGTGCCAGCGGATCGAAACTCAAGCCAGTGCTGCGCGCGAACAGTTCGCGCGTGGCCGGCCAGCCCGGCGGCCTCGGCGGAATCAGGCTGAGCAGCTTCGGCGACAACGCCAGTGCGTCCGGTGCCAGCGTGTCGATCAAGGCATCCAGCGCCCGCTTCTGCTCGGCCGCCGGCACCGGCTGCACCGGCACCTGCCCGTCGCCGCGCACGGCGTAGACATAACGCTGGCCACCGAGCGCCTTCGCCGTCGCGTCGATCTGGTAGCGGTGATACAGGTACAGCGGCACCAGCGCTTCCTCGATCGACGCCAGCGGCCGGCCGTGCCGGATCGCGCGCTCGCCGAAGCGCGCGAGTGCCGCCTTGCGCACCGCCATCATGTGGCGCAGTTCGGCGGACGCGTCGGCGCCGT
>FRDC01001656.1_pt1 | contig 17278 bp, 24 predicted proteins | sample 1106171 | NCBI WGS metagenome assembly FRDC01 (sample SAMEA3930566, study PRJEB13176) | freshwater metagenome | biome: Drinking water system; feature: drinking water; material: water | place: Singapore | collected 2014-12-20 | reverse complement strand
TGGTCACTTCCTTGCCGTCCACTGTGAAGCCACCATTGAGTTTACCTTCCAGCGCCCGGCGCTCCTGCACAAGGTTCCGCGTCACGGCCTGTTGCTGAGTGAAGCGGTCAGGATAGCGGGCGCGCAACTTGATGTTGTTCTGGCGCATCATGGACTCCCAGGTGACGCGCAGGGCGCTGATGTAAATGGCGAAGTACCAGCACATGTCGCCACCTTCCTCAGCAAGGTTCACCAGATCCAGTTCATCGCCGTCCACGATGTGGCTGAGCAATTGTTCGGCCATCTCCGCCATCTCGGTGCGGAAACCAATGATGGCGTGGATCAGCCGGATCACCTGCTCATTCTGAAGGCGCTCGACAATGCCCGGCGCGATGAGCGTGACCGTATCGTCCACCAGCAGGCAATCAGTGCGCTTGCCGTAGAACAACAGCTTCTTGAAGGCGTCCAGGTCTTTGCCTGATTGAACATCTTCTTGAAGAAGTTCAATCAGTCCGGTGAGCGTGCCTGGGTGCCGGAAGCGTTCCAGCATCGCGCCGTCTATCGGCGCTTCCGTGCGCAGAGCGCCTTGGATGTATTCTGTTGGGTTCATTTCCCTGTCCTCTCAAATATCTTGACACGCAGGCGAATGGTGATCTTGATTGCCTCGTGGTATAGGTCTTCCATCTCGCCAGTCTCTTCCCAGTGTTGGTAGGAGTAGGCGCACAGGTCCAATGCTTCCTGGTAGGCATCCACCAGCGCATCGCGCCCGTTGAACGATTGCAGAGGAGTCCCATACTTCTCGGTGCCGAACTGGTCACGGGCGCGCATGTCCTCGATGACCTTGGCCGGTGGGATGGGCCACTTGGATACCTCGGTGATGATCTGCTGCCAGACGCCCGGACGGGCGTTATGAGTGGGAGCGGATTGCTGAGTGGTGGCGTTGTTCATTGGTTTCTTCTCTGTACAGAGGTTTGGGTAACCGGCACAGCAGTGCCAGCACTTGCAGCTTGGATACATCAGTAATTGCCCTCAGCGCACTGCAAGCACAGCACGCCTTCCTCACGCCACATCTCGACAACCTTGGCGCGGTCTTCCACCACGAACCAAATGTTGTATCGTTTGCGCAGTTCTTGAAGGATGGCACGCTTCACTTCCGCGTCCGGCTGCATGTTGTCGTCCGGGCGCATGAAGAGTCCGCTGTACTTGACCTTGTGGCGCTCCAGCCACCACTCGGTGAACGTCCGGTATCGTTCGGGCCGGGCTGTCGCAATAAGGTTGTGGGCTGTGGGCTGGCAATGAGCATGCATCGCGTTGGCCATCGAGATGAGTGGCCAGTTGGGCGGATGATTCCGCATTGTCTCGGTGCAGCCATCGACATCATCCCAGTTGAACTTAGATCGTTGCTCACAGAAGTTGAGCGTGCCGTCCAAGTCCCACAGCATCGCCGTCATCAGGTGGAGAACAGGAGCGGGCGCTGGCGCTGCGCCCGTCCCTGTGCCCAGGATGGGAGGAAGTGTCTTGGTAGTCACTTCTGCTCATCCCAGACTTTGACAACAACCGGCTGCGCCTCAGCACGATTGCCTTCCCACTGGATTTGGATGAAGTCCAGATTCTGCGGACGCCCGCCACCGTATGCCTCGCACGCCTCGGGATTGTAGACGTAGGGCTTGGTGGGGCAATCGGCGGTGGGAAACGTATGGAATTGGCAGGTGCCATACGTTGCGCACCAGACGCGGATGAACTTGTCGAAGTAGGGATGGATGTCCAGGACGGCCTGCCGGATGGCACGGAACACATCCTGGAATTCGCCTTGGGCCTTGACGCAGAGGCGTTTGAGCGCCATGTCGTGGAGGGTCCGCAGGTTGGCCTTGAAGACGATGCCGGTGGCAACGTTGAGTGGGAGCAAACCGCGTGCGTCCTGGGGTTTGGCGCCAAGCTTGACTTGCTCGTGGTACTCGCCAGCCAATGTGGCCATCGCGTCGCAGTATGCTTCCAGCCGGGCCGGGTCCGTCTCGATGCTCGGGCCGGTGACAAAGTCAAAGTTGGACATGTCCACCACGCGCAGGGCCTTCTCGGCAAAGCTGGTGCCGATGCGGTGGCGTTCCAACTGCTGGGTGAAGGCGCGGCTGACATGCTCAATCGAGAAGATGTAGTCAACGAACTCGAATTGCGACTGGATGGTGTGGCGCATGTACTCCAGTTCCGCCAGCTTGCGCTCCAACGGCCAAGCCTTCACAGCCTCGAATCCGGCAGGGTCCAGTGCCAGCCGGGTGCCCTTGGTGAAGATGAGTGTCTCCAGGGCGTGAGGCGTCGAATTGATCAGGGTTACTTTGAATCTGTACATCTCGGGTGTGCTCCTATTCTTGTAGACGGCGCTTGTACACGTCATCTCGGTCAGCGATCCAGCCCTCAACGCGGGCCACGTCTTGGACAACATCGTCCATGAGGATTTGCCGCCAAGTGGCAAACCTACCAACCGAGTATACCATGTATTTGTCGGTTAGCGCAACGATGGCTTTGCGCCGGGCTTGCTCATCAATGGGCAGAAGCTTGCCATACTTCTGTGCCTTGATCTGGTTCTTGCTGCAGGTGATCTTGGCTTTGTTGATGCCGAAGTCCGGCAGGATCTGTTTGATGGCCGCGTCAGCTTCCAACTCGCTGACGCCCGGCCCGGTGAACTCGATGATCAGCTTGTTGCCGGTGATCGAGGCGCGATAGAACGGCACATCCGGGTCAGGGTAGTAGATGGTTTGGTAAACGTCGATGGCCGGGCGCTCGATGGTGCACCAGACGCTGGTGATGGCCTTGAAGTTGAAGGTGATTGGCGCCAACTCCAGCATCGAGACAATGGCCGGCAACGGCACAGTAGAGATGCACGGCGTGAAGCCAGTAATGAACTTGTCGTGATCGCGATAGCGCCCGTTGAGGACATCCCTGGTCAGCGGGCTGTTGTACTTGATGTCCAGCCCTCGGGCCAATTGCTGAATGAAGTTTGGCGGCGCGATATATCGCCTGCACTCGGACAAATTGCCGATGGAGCGGGTGTGGTACTCGCCTGTGACCTTGTAGCTGTAGAGATTGTTCACTTGGATGTCCGGGCGTCCGAGGGTCCGGCCCTTGTAGCGGATGGACTTCCACACCTCCACTTCTCGGAACGGGATGCCGGTGGCCCGGCTGACAGCGTCCGTTCGGAAGCGCAGCAGCGCCTCGTGGTTGTTGGGAAGATCCGCTTGCGCCTCATGGACAACGGGTTGGTGCCTGCGGAGAATGTTTGCGGTCAGCAATCCTGCCAACCCAGCGCCATAGATGATCATTCGGGTGTTCCTCCAGATGGGAAGCGGGCCGCGTGGTGCCGGCCCGCATCGGTTGGTTGGGCTGTTGGACTAGGACAGCTTGACAAAGCCCTTGGCGGCGAACTCGCGCAAGCACTTCAGCGCCAAGCCCGAGTTGGTGGCCTTGGAGCGGTACGTCTCCACGGTCATGCCGTCCTTGATCAAGTCCCAGCACTCACGCACCTTGCCGGTGGCGCGCAATCCGGTGTCCTCGACTTTGACAACCTTGGTGATCTTCTTGCCAGCGGTGGCGCTCGTGCGTCCCTGGCCTTTGGCCTCGGCACCCTTCTTGGTGGCAGCGGCCTTCTTGGTAGCGGTCTTTTTGGTAGCCATATGGCGTGTTTTCCTTTTCTGTTTGGATGATTGGATGTGTTCTGTTGGTCAGGGAAGACTACATGGGTGTGTCATTGCCCTCAGCATGGCCGCCACCCGCATCGCCATCAGCAACCGGGTCAGCAACCTTCACCTTGCCAGCCTCGACATTCTTGAGGAAGGCGCGGGCGTCCGCATAGATCGACTCACCGTTGGGCAGCGTGTCGATGGTAGGGCCGGGCGTGATGTCCCAACCGAACCAGTTGCCCTTGTCGTTGGATTCGGGCTTGGTGGCGAACTTGTACGTGCGATAGAAGAATGGCGCCACCTTCCGGCCCTTGGCCGTATCCACCATGAACGTGGACATCATCGTGTTCAGCTTCTTGGACTTGCTGAGCTGCGTCTTGGCCATGGAGACCAGCGCCTGCTCATACGTGCCCTGCTTCTCATCGAGGATGAAGATGAAATACTCGCCAGTGGGCACAATCTCGGTGCCGTCCTTGGTCAGGTTCTGGCCCTTGTCGTTGCGCGTGGTCTGAAGCAAGATGGCCGGGTCCGGGCCGTGGTCCTTGACAAAGCCCTTTGCCCTTCTTGCTGTCACGCGGCCACCATTCGAGGTGCGCCTTGCGATAGGCGATGACCAGTGCCAGGAAACCTTCCTGCCCATCATACAACGACTCATCGACGTTGTTGATGATCATGCCGACTTCCGCGCCCTCCACGTGGCCGTCATCGCGGGTGTTGACCTGGGGACTCAGCGCCTGGAGGATTTGGAGGCGCGGAATCGCAAGGTCATCGCGGTTCATGCCCTGGTTATTGCCGGCATCTTCCTCCAGCATCGCGGCCATCGACGGTTTCACAGCCGGTGGTTTCGCTTTGGGGATGGTTGCAAGGGCCTTGGACGGCGCGGGCGCTGGTTTGCCTTTGGCCGGTTCAGGCTTTGCGTTCTTCTTTGCTTTGGGATCAATTTTTCCCATGTGGGTTACTCCTTGCCCTTCTTGGGCGGTTTGATTTCAGCCTTGCGGCCATCGTAAACGCCAAACGTCTCGAACGGAACATCAGTGCCAATCTCCAGCTGTTCCCGTAGGAACTTGCCGAGAGAACCAGGGTGCACCGTCTCGCTGCGATCCACGGCCACCTTGAGACGTTTGGCAAGGGCCATGAATTCCTTCACCGCCGCATCCTGACCTTTGCCAAGGTCAAGCTTCAGCGTGTTCTTAATAAGGTCACCGGCCTTGTGCTTGCGGAGCCATTTCAGGCCGTCCGTGAAGCGGGCCAACAGTATCGGGCGCTCTTCATCGTTCGCCTTCTCGATGGTGCTCTTGGCAGGAAGGCTGGCGCGGAAGACTGGTTTGAGGTCAAGGGTGTAGCCGTTGGCGAGTGGAAGGGTTTTGATACCGACAGATTCCATCAGGCCCGGCAACTCGTCAGTGGAGAGTTTGTCATACTCTTCCTGCTTGGTCTTGAGCTTCTGTTCAATGTCGGCAATCTCCATCTCCAAACGCATCATGCGCCGGGCGTTATCTACAACTAACGCCACTTTCGCAGGATCAACCGGCCTTTCATCGGTGTCTTGGGTGAGGTCAATCGCCATGTCTCTAGTATATACTGATGACCGCATAAAAAGTCTACAGCTAATTTGCCGTATGGTCAATTGTTGCTTTGATTTATGTGATCAATTGTCAGTTAAATGACAGTTAAAATTAAGGTATACTCGGGACTGTGCGAGGTAACCCAGACAATCTTATTGCGCTGTACAATGAAGCGCAAGACTGGGAGCGTTCTGATGGAATGGCTTACTACGGCAAGCAACGTGAACATCTCCAGCGCCGGGCTGACGCGGCCCGCATTGATGTAGCGCCCGTCATCGCCGCATTCTGTGCACTGTCACCGAACAATGCTGAGTCTACCAACTATAGGGCGCTCGACACGTGTTTGGAGATTGTGGCCGGGCGCTTGCCCGAGGATGCCAAGGTGATTGCATACCCACCTAATAAGGTAAAGGCTTTGGCCATGCTGCGTGGAGCGCCTATAGATGATGTGCTCCGAGGGCGCAAGGTCTATTCCTTCTATAGGAACACGCTGGACCCGTCCGATAATAGCTATGTAACGGTAGACGGCCATATGCTCGGTGCGTGGGCCGGCAAACGCTTCATCCTGCGACGTGAAGCGGAGATTAAGGCATCGGAGTATGCCATCATATGTGATCATTTCAGGAGTGCCGCCGAATGCTTCAAACTGCCAGCGCCTATGTTCCAAGCCATCCTCTGGTTAACATGGAAAAGAAAACAAAACATCCTTTGGACACCACCTCAGTTGACTTTCCAGTGGGCCCAGATAGAGTGATGGTGAGAGCGCCCGCGTGGCTCACCCGGAAGGGATGGAGCATTCACCGCAAGGGTTATGTCTACTACACCAGCCGATCCAAGACCAGCGGCATCAAGCGTGGTCAATTCATGCATCGCGCCATTGTCGAGAAGATCATTGGCCGGGCGCTGGGTGAGCGCGAACAAATCCACCACCAGGACTTCAACAAGACCAACAACTGTTGGTGCAACCTACTGATCATAGATCCTGAGTTCAACCCCAGCGCGGCCCGGCGCGATCCGTTCACTGGGGAGTTTATGAGCGCCAGCGAATGGCAGCGCCGATACGGGTACAGCTCCAGAAGTAGCGATGTGCCAGATTGGGTAACCAGCGATGAGTATTGCAAGGAAGAAAATGCAGACGACTAAACAGGTGACAATCGTCGTGCCGATCCACGTGATCAAGAAGGCTGAAGATGTCGCCAAAAAGACAAAGCGCCCGGATGGGCTCAAACATGCGTAAGTGGATTCTGAAGGGCATGGAGGCGTCCAATGGCCGGTAACCTCGAACAAGCCCTGGCGTATGCCTCTCAAGGCTATCGCATCTTCCCACTCTTCTATGTGCTCAAGGATGGCACTTGCTCGTGCCGATCTAGGAAGCCATGTAAGCGTATCGGCAAACACCCCACTACGCAGAACGGCGTGCAGGATGCGACGATGGATGAGGCGCAGGTGCGCCAATGGTGGACGGAATCGCCCTGGGCCAACATCGGACTCGCTACCGGCCACAACGGATTGATTGTGGTTGATATCGACGATGCTGGCGAGAAGAGCGGGAGTGCTACGCTGGCAGCTTTGGTGGAACGGCATGAGCCGTTACCATCAACGCTGGAAGTCAAAACTGGTTCCGGTGGCCGACACCTCTACTTCTACAGCACCCACGAGATCACCAACAGCGCCGGCAAGGTTGGGAAGTACATCGATGTCCGAGGATACGGTGGGTACGTCATCCTGCCGCCATCTAATCACGCCTCGGGCCAGAAGTATGAATGGGTGAATGACCTGAAGCCAGCCGACATGCCAGCATGGCTAGAGAACTTGGCCATTGGATCTAGGATAGACCTGGCAGCGGACTCACCGGACGAAAACAACGCGGCCATCAAAGATGCCAAAGAAAAGGACCCAGCCCGTCATCTAACGGGTGAGCAGTTGGTGCGGTTGCTGGACTACATTCCACCCGATTGCGACCGAGACACGTGGTGGCAGGTTGGCGCGGCCCTCAAGAAGGAACTGGGCGACAAGAAGGGATTCGAGGCGTGGGATGCCTGGAGCAAGAAGGCTGGCAGTAAGTATGATCCCAAGGTCATGCCTGTCCAGTGGAATTCATTTACGGACAAAGGCATCTCTGGCGGTACCATCTTCCACTTCGCCAAGACCATGGGTGACTTCCGCGGATTCGACAAAGAAGCTGCCGACAGCCGTGAGTTCCGCGATGAGTGGTGCTTTGTGTCCGGCATCAAACGCTTTGTTCACATCGGGCGTTTAACCGAGTGGGACAAGGAACAATTCGACGCGATGCACGCGCCATTGTTCGACAAGGGCAAGCCCTCGGATCATGTACTGAAGAACCCCAACTTCAGGCGTGTGGAGGATTCCACATACTGGCCACAGGAACCAATCTGGGTGACCGAGAATGGCAAGAGTAAGCTGAACTATTGGCGGCCACACGAGCTGACGGCCCGGCGCGGCGATGTAACTCCGTTCCTCAAGCATGTTCAGTACTTGTTTCCAGAGGGCCTGGAGGGCAAGATACTCATCGACTATCTGGCCTATCAGGTTCAGAATCCAGGACAGAAGGTCCACTGGGCAGTGTTGATCGAGGGCGCGCAAGGTAATGGCAAAAGCTACTTTGCCGAGGTGATGCGCCGGGTGCTCGGGCCGGCAAACGTAAGGACTGTGGCGAACGATGCGCTGCACGAGACGTTCACCGGCTGGCAGCGGAACACGCAACTGATCGTAGTGGAAGAGATGATGGCGCGGCAGCGGTTGGAGCTGATGAACAAGTTGAAGCCAATGATCACTGAGTCTTGGTGCCAGATACGCGAGATGTACAGACCGCCATATGATCAGCCCAATCGCTTCAACTTCCTGTTCTTCACCAATCACCGTGACTCAATCATCATTGATAGTACGGACAGACGCTATTGCGTCCTCAAGACGGACAGCCCGCCACACCCGGACGGTAATGCGTACTATGCGCCTCTGTTCGACTGGACGCGCAACAATGCCGATGTGCTGCTGTGGTACCTGCGGGATGAGGTGAAGCTGGATGGCTTCCAGCCCAAGGCGCACGCGCCCATGACTGCTGGTAAGAAGGAACTGGTGCTGCAGTCGATGATGCCAACGGACGCCTTCATCCACGAGCGGGTGGAAGCGAATGAACATCCGTTCGATTGCGACTTGGTGAACCCTTCTATGCTTGTCGAGCACCTAGGCAAGTACAACCTCAAGTGCACGCCCAAGGATATCGGCAATGCCTTTCAGCGTTTGGGGTATATAAACCTCGGGCGCTATCGGACGCCCAGCGGACTATACCCTGCATCTGGAGACAAGATCACTTTATGGTCAGTCAGGAATCATGAGGTGTATAAAGAGATGGACCCGGACCAATTGCGGCGCATATGGATCGCACAGAATAATGGGGTCAAAGGTAACAGCAATGCTGAGACTGAAGACCTATTGGCCAAGAAGATGCGCGATAGAGCGCCGGGCAATCCGACAAAAGAGCGTGAACCAATGTAGTCCGGGCGGGTGGGCTTGGCCGGGCGGACACCGGGCGGGTGCAACCCGCCCGTGGTAAGTATGTGAAAGAACTGAAGTTATGTTGGTCCGGGCGGTGCGGGCGGAAGAAATGTGGGAAACCTTTATATACGTGAATATATAAGAAAAGCTTGGGAGGTACGAAAATAGGGAAGAATAGGGAAATTTAAGCGCCCGTGGGAATTGACTGCGATTAACTCTTTTCTTTTCATACAGATGCGGCGGGCGTCAGGCACCCGCCCGCGGTCCGCCCGGCCACTCGAAACCGCCCGCTGGGGCAGAATGTAATTGACCAATTTGTAGATACGTGACAAAATGAGCATACGTTATACTCTGAGCAAGGAGTATGATGTATGAACATTAACCGTGATAGGCGCTTGCCTGCTGGTCAGTTTGTGGGCCAGGCACGCAAGAAGGATATGGTGTTACTCCACTTCACCGCTGGCAGCTCTGTAGACGGCGCGTTCAACGAGTGGGTGAAGACTCCAGACCGCGTGGCAACTGCGTATATCCTCGGGAAGGATGGCGTGGTGAATGAAGTGATGGACCCGGCCAATTGGGCCTTCCACCTTGGGTTAACTGGCGCGGATTGGGAGAATGGTTGGCACGATGAGCGGTCTGTCGGCATCGAGGTAGTAAATGAAGGCCCGTTGAAGCTTTGATTGGAAGATCATCGGTGGGTAACAAAATACAATAATGAGGTGCTGATTCCATGGGACGTGGAGTTAAAGGTTCAGGTGGTCCTGGCAGTGAGAAGCGGCCACGATTGACCACGAGCACTGGCCGTGAAATGAAGGAAACGCAATTGCTTGAGCTAACTGACAAGCATATGTACTTCTGTAAACGGTATGTGCTCAATGGCGGTGTCGCCAGCAAAGCTGCGAAAGAATCGGGCTTCAGCGAATGGTACTGCCAGACGGTATTGCTCAAGAACAATTTGGTCAAAGAGCAAATAGACCAATACCGCGCCGAACGGGCAAAGAAGTTTGAAGTCAATGCGGACCGCGTCATCCAGGAGTTGGTGCGGGTTGCCTTTGGCAGTCTCGGTGACTTCATTCGCCTCCAGCCGGACGGCACGCCGATCATAGACTGTTCCGAGGTTGGCGCTGATGAGATGGCGGCGCTGTCCGAGATCACACAGGACATCTACTATGAGCGGACCAGCTCTGACCCAGAGGATGATGCTGAGCCGGTCAAGAAGACCAAAATCAAGCTGCACTCCAAGGTGCAGGCGCTCGAACAGCTGGGCCGGATCTTCAAGTTGTTTGGTGATGGCGACAGCGACAAGGACACGCCCGAGCAGAAGGCTGCACGAGTCCGGGCCGCGTTGCTGGCAATGAAAGAGAAGGAAGGGTTATGAACAGACTCGATGTAATGATCAAGATAGGGCGCTTTGCCTTCTACATAACGATGAGCTTTGCCGCCATCGCGCTCACCATGAGCATTGTACAGACCAATTATCAGGTGGGGTTGCTTCTCCACCGGGCCAACACTGCGAGTGAGCAGTTGTTCGAGTGCAGTGGCAACGCGGCCTGTCTCCAATCTCAGATCCTGGCCACGGTTGGATCCACCAAGGCCACCATGGGATCTATTGCCAAGGCGATGCCCGAGATCACCGCATCCATTAAGGCGCTCTCAGCCAACAGCGTTGAGGCGTCCAAGGAAACCTCCAGGACGGCACGAACGGCCACAGCCCTGTTGGAGGCTACCAACGCCCTGGTGCTTGAGGCACACCAGGACATCAACCAATTGACCGCCAGCGCGGACTCGATGCTGAAGAGCACCGACAAGACTGTTCAACATGCCGGCAACGCCCTGGTGGAACTCGCCAAGCTGGAGGCACAGCTGAACAAGCAGATTGAAGCTGGAGCGCCCGAGGCGCAGCAGACCCTGGCTTCAATGAACAAGATCCTGGCAGACCCGTCTCTGATCAATACGCTCCACAGTATTGATACTGGCGCTGCTCATATGTCTGAAGTTGCTACCACCGTGGACATTGCCACACGCGGGCTGCGGCAAAAGGCCGGGCGCGTCAAGTGGGTGATTGAGCATTTGACTAACATGCTCAAGTTCACCATTCCGCTGTTCTAGCGGTATACAATCGTCCAAGGGTGAGGACGGATGCTAAGTGATGAGAAGCGGTTGGTTTGGCATTTACAGCGTGCCAGAGAAGAGACGAACAAGAAGCTAAAGGAATTCCACACGCGCCGGGCGCAAGAGTTGTCTAATGCACTCAATGTGAACTATTACAATGAGCGCCCGGCGCAGGTGGTGGAGAAGCGGGCCGTTGAGCCTAAGCCAACAGACAATTTCAAGCTTTCAACGAAAGTTGATGAAGCACGCCGATATGTCCATCTAGCTGACAACCACTGTACCAACTGCCACGGACTCGGAGCAAGGCATGCATTCCGAGGCGCTGGCGCTGTAGTCTGCAATTGCGTCTTCCGTAAGGTGTTCAAGATCATCATGCGGAAGTTCCATGAGATTGACGCGGATGGCATTGGCCGGGTGTACACCACGAGACGGCCCAATGGTCCGTTTTGTGAGATCCTGTCCCACGACTTCCGGGCAGAAGTTGTCCAGACTGCCAAGAAGTTCTTGAACAAGACTGAGTACATCACCTTCCATTGCTCTTCTGACCTTCAGTTGCCGTGGAAGGATTGTATACCAATGATCAATACCATGCATCGGGATATTGGCGAGAAGCCATCGCTGTTTGACCGTGGCAATTACTTCCACACCGTCTATCGGATCCAAGCACGCCTCGGGAATGCGTGGATGTCGCATGGGATGTTCCCTCTGGGCAACTACTTCCATTGCCATCGCATCCGCTTCACTGACTACCAATCTGCTCACACTACGCCAAAAGGCCCGTGGCTGAATGGTGGGTATTGGGAAGTCTTCCGCGATGACCCGGCATACGATGATCAGTACAGAGCGTATGTCAAGGGATTGGGAATCTACAAGAGTCATCCTTGGAAGCGTTATTACACGCCCGAACGTGACCGGCCAGCGCCTCCACCAGAGCCTACTCATATACTGGTCAAGCATACGCCACCTCCACCCGAGTTGGAGCCAGAGCCATTCGAGCAACTAACGCCCGAGGTGTTGTTGGCAGCGGAAGCTGAGGAAGTGCCAGCGCCCGCACCCAAGGCCAAGAAGCGCAACCGAGGGCACAAAGCTAACAAGCGTGGGTACATACGCAGCATCGTTGGGAAGTTTGCGGATGAGCTGCCGGTTGAAATCGAGGACATCAAGCAGATGACCTATGATTATGCTGAGCAGTTTGGCTTCCTGACCAAGGACTACAAATGGGTGGACGGCCCGGACACTGCCACTCTTCTACACGTTCGTAACAATGGCGACTTAGATGATGCTTGCGCGCATATCGGGCCGGTGCGCGGCAAGTATGCAGTCTTGACCATGTTCGATGGCGACAAGCCGAAGTTTGTACAGTCAGTTGACTCCATACAGGCCGGCAAGGACGTAATCAAGCAGATCGTAATGGAGCGGAAGCATGCTCAAAAGCAGCCCTGGGAGTCCGGCGCGGTCCCATCTAACAAAAGCGCAGGATCAGGACGTGACAGCCTATTATGTGGGTTGCCTAGTGATCATAATGATGTCCATGAAGACTTACCGGCCCAGCGAGTGGCCGACACAGGAGATGATAGATGAGTACAAACAACATCCAGCCTTCATCCTCGGGTGCAACAGTGGAGTGGTTTGATGGTCAGTTGTGGTCCACCCTTATTGCCATCGACGGCAACGGCGTGATGAGTGGTATGGTGGCCAAGGTGGTCCGCACTCGGAACGGGTGGGACTTGTATGACTACTCCAAGGGCCGTGAGCGCCTTGTGGAGACGGGCCTGCCGGATTTGGACATGGCCAAGCGGATGTACCAACAAGTCATCGGTGGAGGTGACCAATAATGGGCTCAGATCTCAACCCGGAATCGCCATTGAACATCCAGATCATGACCGGCCTGCCGGTTTGTGCGCCTGGATACGTTGCTTTGGTCATTCACAACTGTCCAACAATCATGACACAAGACTCGGAAGGCAATTTGATTCCGGTGCCTGGCATTCGGCTGTGCGCGCGTCAGGCTATGGAGGTGGGCATGAACCTGATTCACATAGCCAAGTTATCGGAGCAATATGCCGCACAAGCATCATCTGCCGAACAAGGCTGAGTTTGTTCGCGCCCTCTTGAAATCGGCGCGGGCCGTTCGCGCTAGGATAAAAGCATTCGAGCGCAACCTTTGGGCAGCGGACCCGGAAGAGATGAAGGCCACGCTGGCCGAATGCGAACGGATCAGAAAAGAGTTCAAGAAGGTATGAAGCCACTCATCCGGTTCAAAGTGTACGTTGACCCTCGGGACAAGAAGCGCCTGCCATTCTACTTCTGGTGTACCATCTGGAAGAATGTTGTGCAGGCCCGCGCCCGGATGCTTGAGCTGGATGCCAACAAGGACAATCCCGCTGTGAAGACCGCAGCGGGCGCTTGCTATTCTTGGACAGTCAAGAGCTACAAGCCGGGCCACAATGGAGACTTGAAGCCCGAACTGGGCGAGATTGTATTGGCTGAATCGTGGGCTGGGAATAGCACCATATGCCACGAATGCGCTCACGCGGCCTTCCGGTTGGGTGAGTTGATAGCAGGCGAGAAGATGGAAGATGAGCAAACTGAGGAAGAGCGCCACTGCTTGACGGTTGGGTACATGACCCGGCAGATTGTGAAGCGCCTCATCGCACTACGTGAGAGAACCAAATGTCAGAGCAAATGATCCTTACGCCACGCTGGACGCCTTTGCGCCCGCATCCTGTTCAACTGGCCTGGATGAGGAGTCCGGCCCGCTTCAACATCGTCCCAGCCGGACGGCGCAGCGGCAAGACTGAGAGGGCCAAGCGCAAGCTGGTGCGGCACGCCCTCGGGCCTTACTCGCAGTTTGATGACCCGAGGTACTTTGCCGCAGCTCCCACGCGCCAGCAGGCCAAGGACATTTGGTGGAACCATCTCAAGCAACTCAGCCCGAGTGATCTTGTCGAGGACATCAGCGAGTCCGAGTTGCGCATTAAGTACATCACCGGGTCTTCCATCACGGTTGTCGGTATGGACAAGCCGCAGCGTATTGAAGGCCAGCCGTGGGATGGCGGAGTCATGGATGAGTTCGCCAACATGAAGCCCGGCGCTTGGGCAGAGAACGTGCGCCCGGCGCTCTCAGACCGCAAAGGTTGGTGTGATCTTATCGGAGTGCCCGAGGGCCGCAACCACTACTATGATTTGTACGAGAAGGCTGTCAATGGACTAGACGGGTGGGCCGCATTCTCTTGGAAGTCCATTGAGATTCTGGACCCAGAGGAAGTGGAAGCGGCCCGCGCTGAAATGGATGAGCTGACTTTTCAGCAGGAGTATGAAGCATCATTTCTGAACTTCCAAGGACGGGTGTACTATGTCTTTGACCGATCAATCCATTGCAGTCCGAAGATTGCATATAACCCGAATCTGCCAATTATCCTCTGCTTTGACTTCAATGTGTCCCCAGGAGTATGCGCGATTGCTCAGGAACATCCACAATTGCCGAACGGCCTGCCCGGCACCGCAGTCATTGGAGAAGTTTACATACCAGCCAACTCCAACACCATCTATGTCTGTAACAAGATCAAGAATGATTGGGGTAACCACAAAGCGGGCGTTCATTGCTACGGTGACGCGACTGGCGGCAACTCTGGCTCGGCAAAGGTCGCAGGCAGCGATTGGGACATCATCCGGCGCGAACTGCGCCCAACATTCGGTGACTCGCTGAAGTTCTATGTGAACAGCAGCAATCCTCTTGAGCGCAGCCGCGTGAACGCGGTCAACAGCCGTCTCTTGTCCGGTGAGAAGGTTGTGCGCATGATGTTGCACCCGGACAAAGCCAAGATGTTGGTCAAGGACTTTGAGGGCGTCCGGTGTCTGGAAGGTGGCAGCGGTGAGATCGACAAGGACGCGGATGAAAAGCTGACCCACATCAGTGATGCCATTGGGTACTACATAGCGGCCAAGTTCCCAGTGGTCCGAGGCGTGCCGCAGAGGGAGTTTTGATGTGTATGAGAAGAAACCATTCTGGTTCAAGTTGGCCTTCATTCTATTGTTGGCATTGCTCATAGGGAAGGCCGATGGACAAGAGTTGCCATACTACGGCACAGGCATCCTTTGTCAAGGGCCGGGCTTTGCTGTTACCAAGCTGGGCGAGTATGTGCCCATAAAGCAAGTGGACGCGGAACGGGTGGTGAAGGCCGGATGCCAGATACTGCCGGAAGACCTATACATCAGCATTGGGTTCACCTCGAATGAACAGAGGTTGTATCCAACTCGCGATAAATGGTTCACCGGCACTGCACCACCCGAGTTCATCACCAAGACCTATCAGCTGCTGGACATATACGCAGCCTATCGCAGCGCATTGATCAACGGCGTGGATACCACTCCACCAATTCTGTCGAATGTTACGGAATCGCTCACAGCCGGGTCCGCGTCAATCTCATGGACTACGAATGAGCCGGCAACCAGCCAAATAGAGTATGGCCCGGACAACAGCTATGGCACCAGCACTACGATAGACACCGAGTTGGTAACGAACCACACTGTGGTGGTCTCTGGGCTGACGGCGGGCACTTTATACCATTATCGCATCAAGTCCAAGGACGCCTCGGGCAATCTGGCCACAGGGTCAGATACTACATTCACAACTACAGCAGCGCCGGGCGGCACAACCGTTCGATTTGTGGATGACGAGACGTTGACTGGCATCGTTAATGGCTCCAATGCGGTCTTTACTTTGGCCAAAGTCCCAAGCCCGGCCAGCAGCTTGAAGGTGTACCGCAACGGACTGCGCCAGAAGGTTGGACTAGACTATAATCTGAACAGTGCCACGGTGACGTTTGTTACTTTGGCCATTCCGCAGCAGGGTGACATATTAACTGCTGACTATCGCTACTAGGAGAGTTGACATGAAGTTACTCGTGATGTTGTTCGCTTTTGCCGGACTCGGGCTTGCCCAGGATTACTGGATGGCCACGGGCGCTGGCTTCAATCAGTATGCCGACAAACAGGTCAGTGGGTGGGTGTCGTTCGGTGTGAAGATGGCCGACAAGACTTACTCCTACACGACCGTTGAAACGACTGCGGCTGGCTCCAGCACTCGGACGGGCGTGGCGCAATTGATGATCCAGTGGGCCGGGCTGAAGGTGATGGCCCTCGGTGACGCTGGCAGCGTGACCAAGGACGGCGCACTGGGCGCGGCATACTCGGGTGGTGGGGTGATTGCCTATGATTTGAGCAAAGTCTTCAAGATCAGCGGCCTGCATGCTGTGTTTACTGTGCGGGCGCTTAATGGCTCAGTCATCGGCCTTCAGCCTGTGTTCGCCTTTGGATTTGGCAAGGCGTTCTGATCAGCTATACTTACTGTGGGAGGTAGTGTACATGAACATTCTGAGACTTGGAAAAGTGGTAGTGGCAGCTGCAGGAACGCCCATCCAATTGGGCAAAACCACATTGAGCGGCGACATTACCGCTGGCGCAACAACGCTCACCGTTGGCTTCAACAACGCCTGCCCGAATGGCGGGCTGTACCGCATCGACAATGAAGTGGTGCTTGCAACGGCCCGAGGTGGCACAGGCAACAAAGATTGGACCATCCGGCGCGCACAGAATGGGACGGACGCTGCCACCCACTCCAATGGCGCGGCCATCTACAGCCTGTTGGAATTCTCCGCACTCAAAGCCATGGTCATCGCGGGCCTTACTGGCAAGTGCTACCTTGGCGGGTCCGGCTTGGACAAATCGACGTTCGACAACGTCATTCATGAGTTCTGGCCAAATGCTTCGGGCGGCATCAGCGACAACATCGTTTTGCCGGCCATCAAAGGCGGCAAGTACACCCTCACCGACTTCTGGATGGATGTCGCGGTCAATGGTGAGGGCCTGATCACTTCCCTCATCACCGAGTAACCCTGGAGGCAACATGGCCGTTGGCAAAGAGAAGAATGACCCCAGCAAGACTTCCGCTGCGCACGATCTAATGGCGCCACGGATTGCCTTGATGAATGTCTTGATGGGTGGCACCGAGGCGCTGCGATCAGCGGGTGAGGATTACTTGCCCAAGCACGCTGCTGAGAGTGACAACAACTATCGTGAGCGCCTTGGACGTTCTGTGCTGGTCAACTACTTCCGGCGCTCTGTTCTGTCGTTGGTGGGCAAGCCTTTCAGCAATCCAATCATTCTGGAAGACGACATGCCACCGGCGCTCGTGGAGATATCGGAAGACATCGACCATCAAGGCAATCACATCAACGTGTTTGCCAGTAACGTATTCCAAGACGGACTGCTGAAGGGCCTGACACACATCCTTGTAGACTACCCCAACACAGTCGAGGCAGGCGTGGCTACTAAGGAAGATGAAGTCAACCTGAATGCCACGCCCTACTTCATTCACATTGCGCCCGAGAACATCTTGGCAGCATATGCCGAGCAGCGCAACGGCAAAGAATT